>Ga0210386_10000314_pt1 | contig 44461 bp, 34 predicted proteins | sample IncBWH32OmetaG_FD_160091 | JGI IMG/M metagenome (GOLD analysis project Ga0210386, IMG submission 160091) | Forest soil microbial communities from Barre Woods Harvard Forest LTER site, Petersham, Massachusetts, United States - Inc-BW-H-32-O ...
CGGACACGGATTGATCCATGCCTGAACGGCGAGGAATGGCGGACTTCTCAGGGCGCGGTTGCATCGTCGTGCCAATGCTGCACCTGCGTGCCCGGGGTTTTGCCCCTCTTACCCGTTTGTGCCGCAACTCATTGATATTGACCAAAAAGATTCCGGTCAGGCTCTCAGTGAACGTAGACACGGACCTCGTTCGAATCGACGGCCGGGTCGGTCCGCACGCCCAGATGAATGCGGGTCGCCGGCACACCCAAGGTCATGATTGCCTTCATCACCCCAAGCGCGTCCTGCTGTGCGTCGCCGGCCGCCCGGGTCTGCGCCGACGCGGCGCCCTTGGCGGGTACCACGGCGAACACGTCGTATTGCACGTTCCCGTCCCGCGCTTCGGCGGCATGCACGGCGTAGCCCAGCATCGCCTGGTACTGTGGGTCGGGATGAGCAAAACCAATCGTCACCAACGGTGTCCGCGGATCGACGCGCGGCAGGGTCGGCTGCGCACCCGCCGCACCGGCTTCCGGTGCCGGGGCGAATGTCGTCTGGTCAATCAGCTTGCAGCCCGTCATCGACAGGCTGGCCGCCAGCACCATGCCCGTTATCATGCGCGTTCCGACCACTGTTCACCGACCACTGCGTCCCGCACATGACTTTGCAGGAAGCGGAGCGCTGGGCAAGATGCCGCGGTCTCGCGGATCAGGGGTTCTTCATGGCGGTTCAGACCAACCAGCGCATCGATGGCAGGCGGCTGTGGGACCTGTTGATGTCGATGGCGGAGATCGGCGCCACACCGAAGGGCGGTGTACGGCGCCTGACGCTGACCGATGTCGACAAACGCGGCCGCGACCGGTTCCGCGCCGAATGCGAGGCGGCCGGCCTGATGGTGCGCGTGGACGCGATCGGCAATATGTTCGCTCGCCGTGCGGGCCGCGATCCCAGCCGGCTGCCAGTGCTGATGGGCAGTCATCTCGACAGCCAGCCTTCGGGGGGCAAGTTCGACGGTGCGCTGGGCGTGCTGGCGGGGCTGGAGGTGATCCGCAGCCTGAACGACCTTGGGATTGTCACGGACGCGCCGATCGAGCTGGTGAACTGGACCGATGAGGAAGGCAGTCGCTTCGGCCATTCGCTGATGGGGTCGGGCGTCTGGTCCGGCGTTTACACCTTGGACAAGGCTTATGGCCTGGCCGACACCGAGGGCGTGACGGTCGAGACCGCGCTGGACAGCATCGGCTATCGCGGCGACCGGCCAGCTGCCCCTTTCCCGGCGGACGCGTATTTCGAACTGCACATTGAGCAAGGTCCGATCCTGGAACGCGAGGCGACGCAGATCGGCGTTGTCACCGGTGCCCAGGCGCAGGTGTGGTACGATGCGGTGACGATCGGCCAGGACAGTCACGCCGGTACCACGCCGCCGTCGACACGCAAGGATGCGCTGGTCTGCGCGGCGCGCATCATCGATCTGGTCGACCGCATGATGCGTGCGCGCGGTGAAGATGGTCGCGGCACGGTGGGGCAATTGCTGGTCTCGCCCAACAGCCGCAACGTCATTCCGGGCGAGGTGCGATTCTCGGTCGAATTCCGCCATCCCTCTGACGCTGAAGTTGACCGCCTGGATGCGCAATTCCCGCGCGAGGCGGGCTTCATCGCGCGGGACTGTGGCGTGAAGCTGGAGCTGACGAAACTGTTCAAGATCGCTGCCCAACCGTTCGATGCGGCGTGCGTCGATCTGGTGCGTCAGGGGGCGGCAAAGCTGGGCTATTCCGCGCGCGAGATCGTGTCTGGCGCTGGGCACGATGCGGTGTATGTCGCGCGGCATGTGCCCACGGCGATGATTTTCACCCCGTGCAAAGATGGACTGAGCCACAACGAAGCGGAAAGCATCCAGCCCGACGAGGCGGAGGCCGGGTGTCAGGTGCTGTTCGAGGCCGTGCTGGCGCGAGCCAATCGCGCGTCCTCCTAGAACGGGATTTCCAGTTCCAGCCGCCAGCGCAACGTACCGTTCGGGCTGGCCTGGGTAGCGCCGAACAACCAGCCGATTTCGTACTTCAGCTGCCCGGCCTGCCCGAGCCCGAGCTGATCGAGATTAAGCGACCCAACGCCGACCGGCCCGACCAGCAGTTGTTGCTGCGACAGCCGCGGGTTGCTGCCCAGCACGCCTGCATCGCCATAGATCTCCACCGCCGGCGACAAGGGTTGCCAGATGTTCCATCGGCTCTGCCAGGCATAGGTGAAGTCTAGGCCTTGCGTTGTCTGATCCGGGCCCAATTGCCGGGTCACGAACAAATTCACTGTGTGCGTCCAGCGACCAATATCCTTGGCGATCACGGGTCCGAACGTAATCTCATTGGCGCTGGCATTGTGACCGGTCGGAATCGACTGACCGTACTCCACATAGAACCCGAAATCGGCGAAATATTCGCCTGGCTCGGTCAACTGAAAGGTGTTCTCGCTCACGACCTGCTGCAGAAGGGTTGCTTCGTTGAAGCCCGGATCTCGATCAAACCCCAGTTCGATCTCGCTGTGCCACCAACTGGTCAGTCCGGTGCCCAGCTCCAACGTGTAGCTTTGGGCCCCGCTGTTGGCCGGCAGATGGTCGAACGATGCCGACCCATTGTGCTCGATCTCCAACTCTCCCAGGTCGATCTCATACGGCGAGACCACGTGAAAGTCAGCCCGAGCCCGCAGCGGCGCCAGCAGCACCAGTGCCGCGCCAAGTACACAAATGCCACGGCTCATTTTGCTACCAGTACGCCTTGGGCGGTGGCTTGGTGAAAGTCGCCGAAGAAGTGATACGTTCCCGGATCAAGCGGACCGAGGAACACGGTAATCGTTTGACCCGGCGTCACCAATTTCTCCCGGTTGAGGTCCGTACTTTCGAATTCATCGGCGGTGTCATCGGTGTTCTTCACCAATATCCGGAATTTCACATGTGCCGGAACCTCAAGGTGATCGGGCACAAACCGGTGCTGGCGAAACACCAAGTTGAAGACCGCATCATCAGCGCGCGCAACCGAGCCACCCACCAGCAGCATTGCCAACGCCGCCAATGCCACGGATTTGACCCGTGGCCGGCTAACGGCGCGCGTCAGCACCGCGAGCATCACGAGCGTCGCCAGCCAGGCCGCGACCTGAACGCCGCTCGGCCGTGCCGAGTAACCCACCAGCGCATGCAGGCTGCGTCCCAGGAAGCTGTCTTCGGACAGGATGGCGCTGGTGTCCCAGAGCTGCTCCCCCCATCCGGGGATCAGATCGGCGGAATGCAGCACCGCCGCTGCCTGGCCTGCCATCCCGGCGGCAAGAAGTGCGATCAGCCCGTTGGTAACTCGAAACATGTGACGCAGCGGAATCGCGACCAGTCCACGATACAGCAACCAAGACACCACACCCGCGAGTACCAGCCCGGCCACCCCGCCGATTGTCAGTGACAACATCCCAGTATGCGTGGCGGCGACGATGCCGAACAGGAACAGGACCACCTCGGCACCCTCGCGCAGCACCGCTACCGCCACGACAACCGCGAGCGCCGCGAGCGAGCGCTGGCCGAGCCGCACCTGCTCTCCCACCTGTGTCAGCTCGGCGGCCATCGCACGCCCATGATGCGACATCCACACGATGTGCCAGGTCAGCATGGCCACGGCGAACAGCAGGATGGTCGCGGTGAAGGTCTCCTGGCCGGTGCCCTGGAATGCGTTGGACAATGCCCCGGCAAATGCCGCCACAAGGCTCGCGCCGGCCACGCCCGCCGCAATCCCGCCCGCGATCCAACCGGCACGACCGACCACGCCATTGGTCGCCGCCAGCACAACGCCGACGATCAACCCGGCCTCCATCGCTTCGCGAAACACGATGATCAAGCTGACGAACATGCGGCGGCGGTCCCGGTGTTGGTATTGCGAATAATTCGCAACTGACGTGATGTAGACCGCTGCGTTGGCAGACGCAAGAGGGTTCCTCACACGGGGCGCCGCACTGCTGACGCAATCGGCCGCCACTTGTCGCCCTAAGCGGCCCCGCTTATAGGCCGCCGACCCGCCGCAGTCGTTCAAGGACCACAGATGGCCGGCCCAACCGAGCTCTCCGCCGAGAACCCCGCGCTTGCAGCCCAGGCCGCCATTCTCGCCCGCCCCGTCACGCCGGCCCGCCGCATGGCCGATGCGATCCGCGCCCTGGCGATCGACGCGGTTGAGGCCGCCAACTCCGGCCATCCTGGCTTGCCGATGGGTATGGCCGACGTCGCCACCGCGCTGTGGACGCGCTTCCTGAAATTCGATGCCGCCGACCCACGCTGGCCCGATCGCGACCGTTTCGTGCTGTCAGCGGGCCATGGCTCGATGCTGCTGTATGCCCTGCTGCACCTGACCGGCCAGCCCGGCATGACGATTGACGACATCAAGCACTTCCGTCAGCTCCATTCCCCTGCCGCCGGCCATCCGGAACACGGCGAGGCCCCGGGCATTGAGACCACCACCGGCCCGCTCGGCCAGGGTATCGCGACGGCCGTCGGCATGGCGTTGGCCGAGCGTATGCTCGCCGCCCGCTTCGGCAAATCGCTGGTTGACCACCGCACCTGGGTGATCGCCTCGGACGGCGATCTGATGGAGGGCATCAGCCACGAGGCGATCGGCATCGCCGGCCACCTGCGCCTGAACAAGCTGACGGTTCTGTGGGACGACAATCACATCTCGATCGACGGCGATACCGCGCTGTCGGTGTCGGGCGACATGCTCAAGCGCTTTGCTGCAGCCGGTTGGGCGACGAAGCACGTGGACGGCCACGACCCGGCGCAGATCGCCGCAGCGTTGTCATTCGCAACGCGCAGCAAGAAGCCGACGCTGATCGCCTGCCGCACGATTATCGGCCTCGGCGCGCCGACCAAGGCCGGCACCGCCGCCGTGCACGGTGCTGCGCTGGGCGCCACCGAAGCTGCCGGTGCCAAGGCCGCGCTCGGCTGGACCGAACCGCCCTTCACCGTGCCGACGGATCTCTACGATCGCTGGCACACCGCCGGTAGCCGCGGCGCCGGAGTACGCCGTGCGTGGCTCAAGCGACTGGCGCACAGCAACATGCGGGCCGAATTCGAACGCGCCATCGCCGGCAAGCTGCCCGAAACCTGGCATGAGGCCGTGGCTGCGCTGAAGGCGAACATTGCAGAGACCAAACCGAAGCTTGCCAGCCGTCAGTCCAGCCAGAAGGTGCTCGAGGCGCTGGTGCCGGCAACGCCGGAACTGGTCGGCGGATCGGCCGACCTCACGGGTTCCAATCTGACCTTCGTCAAGGGCATGGGGACGGTCGCGCCGGGCGACTACAGTGGCCGCTATATCCACTTTGGTATCCGCGAACATGGCATGGCTGCCTGCGCCAACGGCATGGCGCTGCATGGCGGGCTGATCCCCTACACCGGCACCTTCTTCGTCTTCACGGATTACATGCGCCCCGCGATCCGCCTCGGCGCACTGATGGGGCAGCGCGTGATCCATGTGCTGACGCATGATTCCATTGGCCTGGGCGAGGACGGTCCGACGCACCAGCCGGTTGAGCATCTCGCCAGCCTGCGAGCGATGCCAAACCTGCATGTGTTCCGTCCGGCCGATGCACTGGAAACCGCCGAGTGCTGGGAACTGGCAATCCGCCGCGCGGATGGCCCGAGCCTGCTGGTGCTGACCCGCCAGGCACTGCCGGCGCAGCGCACGGATATCGCTGAGAACCGCTCCGCTCGAGGCGGCTATGTACTGGCCGAAGCCGACGGTGCGCTCCAGGCGACGCTGATCGCGACTGGCTCCGAGGTGCCGATTGCCATGGATGCCCGCGCCGCGTTGGGTGCGGAGGGTGTCGCGGTCGCCGTTGTGTCGTTGCCTTGTTGGGAACTGTTCGCCGGCCAGGATGAAGCGTATCGTGCCCAGGTGCTGGGCACCGCGCCGCGCGTCGGGATCGAGGCGGCGTGCGACTTCGGCTGGGACCGCTGGCTTGGTTCGGATGGGGTGTTCATCGGTATGACGGGCTTCGGTGCCTCGGCGCCTTTTGAGGACCTGTACCGCCACTTCGGTATCACCGCCGACGCCATCGTCGCCGCCGTGAAGAAGCGCCTCGGCTGAATGCGACCGGGATGCTGCGCCGCCGTGATTGCGCCAAATCAATGCATCGGAAGCCAGCTACCATCAGGGGTGTTGGGGACGGACCTCCAGGAATGAAGGGACAGAGATCATGGCTGTGAAAGTCGCCATCAACGGATTTGGCCGCATCGGGCGGCTCGTGTTGCGCGCGATCGTCGAGAGCGGGCGGCGGGACGTGGTGCCGATCGCGATCAACGATCTGGGCAGCGTGCAGGCCAACGCGCATCTGTTCGCGTATGACAGCGTGCATGGCCGCTTCCCCGGTCAGCTCGAGGTCGAGGGCGACACCATCACGGTGCGCCACAACGGCAAGGTCTACGGCCCGATCAAGGTATCGGCTGAGCGCGATCCAACCAAGGTGCCGTATCAGGGTGTCGATGTGGCACTGGAATGCACCGGCATCTTCACCAGCAAGGAAAAGGCGTCGGCGCTGCTGCGTGCCGGCGCGCGCAAGGTGTTGATTTCTGCGCCGGCCGATGACGTGGATGCCACCATTGTCTATGGCGTGAACCACAAGACGCTGACCAAGGACATGACGGTGGTGTCCAATGCGTCCTGCACCACCAACTGCCTGGCGCCGATGGCGAAGGTGTTGCACGACCGGTACGGCATCCTGCGCGGCTATATGGTGACGATCCACGCCTATACCGGCGATCAGAACACCGTCGATACGTTGCACAAGGACTTGCACCGCGCACGAGCGGCCGCGGTCTCGGCGATCCCAACCTCAACCGGTGCGGCGCGCGCGGTGGGGCTGGTAATGCCGGAGCTGAAGGGCAAATTGGATGGCACTGCCATCCGCATTCCGACGCCAAACGTTTCGCTGGTGTCGCTGGACGTGAACCTGAAGACCACGCCGACCAAGGACGAGATCAACGCGGCGTTCCAGGATGCGTCGAAGGGCGAGCTGAAGGGGATCTTGGACTACAACACCACGCCGCTGGTCAGCGTCGACTTCAATCACTGCCCGGCCTCCTGCACCTTCGACGCGACCCAGACCGCCGTCGTCGATGGCGCGATGGTCCGCGTGATGGGCTGGTACGACAACGAGTGGGGCTTCTCCAATCGCATGTCTGACACCGCCGCGCTGTTCGGGAGCCTCTGACAGTACACCTCTCCCGCTACGCAAGAGAGATCGGCGAGCGGCGTGATGGCGGGTGAGGGTCGTGACGCATGTGCCACCCTCACCCGTGTCGCTCCACTCGCCGACCTCCCCGCGCACGGGAGAGGCGAAGGAATGCCCCCATGCCCTTCCGCACCCTCGATTCCCTCGACGTCTCCGGCAAGCGCGTGCTGCTGCGTGCTGACCTCAATGTGCCCGTCCGCGAGGGCAAAATCACTGATTTGACCCGCATCGAACGACTGTCGCCAACCATCCGCGAGCTGGCCAGCAAGAGCGCCAAGGTCATCGTGTGCTCGCACTTCGATCGCCCGAAGGGCAAGCGCGTGCCGGAGATGTCGCTTGGTCCCGTCGCAACGGCTCTAGGTCAAGTGCTTGGCCAGCGTGTGCGCTTTGCCGAGAATTGTATCGGTGTCCCGGCGCAGCAGGCCGTCGAGCGCATGGCGAAGGGCGACGTGCTGGTGTTGGAGAACACGCGCTATCACGCCGAGGAGGAGAAGAACGATCCGGCCTTCGCTGCTGAACTGGCCAAGCTCGCCGACCTTTATGTCAACGATGCATTCTCGACCGCGCATCGTGCCCATGCCAGCACCGAGGGCGTGGCCCATCTGCTGCCAGCCTATGCAGGCCGCCTGATGCAGGCGGAGCTCGAGGCGCTGGATGCGGCGCTGGGCAACCCGCAGCGCCCGGTGATGGCAATTGTTGGCGGCGCAAAGGTGTCCACCAAGCTGGAGTTGCTCGGCAATCTGATCAGCAAGGTGAACGTGCTGGTGATCGCCGGCGCAATGGCCAACACCTTTCTTGCCGCCGAGGGGATCGCCATCGGCAAATCGCTGCAGGAGGCCGAGATGCACGGCACCGCGCGCGACGTTCTGGCACAGGCGAAATCATCTGGTTGCGAGCTGATATTGCCGACCGATGCCGTGGTGGCGACGGAGTTTAAGCCGAATCCGCCCACACAAATCGTCCGTGCGGACGCAGTACCCGCCGCGGCCATGATCCTTGACGTTGGTCCAGGAACGGTCGCGCAGCTTGTCGGCAAACTGTCCGGGGTCAAGACGCTGGTCTGGAACGGGCCGCTCGGCGCCTTCGAAACCCCGCCATTCGATGCCGCCACCACCGCATTCGCCAAAGCCGTCGCTGCGGCAACGAAATCTGGCGCGCTACGTAGCGTTGCCGGCGGGGGCGACACCGTCTCCGCCCTGCGCCACGCCGGTGTCATCGATGCGATGAGCTATGTCTCCACCGCGGGCGGTGCCTTCCTGGAATGGTTGGAAGGCAAGAGCCTTCCGGGTGTTGCCGCGCTCAACCTCTGACGGACGGTCTCTACGGCACCAATTGCGACGGCTTGATGGTGAAATCCTGCGGCAGGTCGCTCGCCTGCCATCCTCCGCCCAACGCCTGAATCAACGTGACACTCGCCACCAATCGCGATTGTTGAATCACCAGCGCGGTCTCTTCGTCGCTTAGCAGCAATGCCTGCTCGACAACGACAGAGGTGTACGCCGTCGTGCCAGCGCGATACGCGTTCAGTGCGACTTCTACCGCGCGCCGGGTCGATGCGACCGCCTGCGTTTCAACTGCCGCCTGCTGCTCCAGCACGCGCAGCGCCACCAGCTCATCCTCGACCTGCTGGAACGCCGTCAGCACTGTCTGGCGATAGGTCGCGACCGATTGGTCGTATGTCGCGCGTGCCGCCTCAACCGCAGCGGTGCGCGCACCGGCATCGAACACTGTTTCTGCCGCTGACGCGCCGAGTGACCAAACACTGCTCGCGGTGGTGAAGAGCTGGGACAAGGGATTGCCAGCGAATCCCCCAAGCGCTGTCAGCGAAATGTCCGGATAGTACGCCGACACCGCGACGCCAATCAGGGCATTTTCCTGCTGCATCGCTCGTTCGGCCGCGGCGATATCGGGTCGCCGCTCGAGCAGGGCGGAAGGGACACCAGTTGGCATCACCGGCACGGCTCGCGCCAGCGTGGCCACCGGGATGGTCAGGTCGGCAGGGGGATGCCCGGTCAGTATCGCGATCGCGTGTTCGAACTGACCCCGTTGCACGCCCACCGCGACAAGCTGCGCCTGCGTGCTCTGCAACTGCGCCAGTGCGGTGACGTAATCCGAGCTTGACGCCGTGCCGGCGTGATATTGGTTTTCCGTAATGGTGAGTGAGCGCTGGTATTCCGCCACTGTCTGCGTCAGCAGTTGTTGCAGCGAATCCTCGTAGTGCAGATTGATGTAGGCAGTCGCCAGCGTGCCCTGCGCCGACAGCAACGCATTCGCCAGATCGGCTGCGCTGACCTGCGCTGCCGCCACATTGCTCTCGACCTGGCGGCGGATTTTGCCCCAGAAATCCGGTGTCCAAGACGCGCTGCCTTCGACGGTGTAGTCGGTGCGTGGACCGCCAAGTGCGCTACCGGCCGACGACACGCCGCCGCCAGACCGGCTGCGTGTCGCACTCGACGTCAGGCCCAATGTCGGGAACAATCCGGCCTGCGTCTCCCGCACCAGAGCCGTTGCGGCTCGATAGGCGGCCTCAAAGGATTTGACATTCTGGTTGGAGATCGCGACCTCGCGTTCCAATCGGTCCAGCTCCGGATCGCGGTAGATCGACCACCACGCGCCGCGGTCAGTGCCGTCACTCGGCGTGGCGGGTTTCCAACCGGCCAGCTCTTTGTAGGCAACTGGCACCGGCGCGTCCGGACGTTTGTAGTCCGGGCCGACCGTGCAAGCCGTGAGCCAGAGGGCGGTCAGCAGCGCGGGACGGGGTCTCATTCTGCCGCCCCCGATAGGAGCGGGAAGGCGCGATGCCAACGCCGCAAAGCCGCGAGACGTAGGCGGTCGAGATACAGATACAAGACCGGTGTCGTGTACAGCGTCAGCACCTGGCTGACGATCAGCCCACCCACAATTGCGATACCCAACGGCCGGCGCAGCTCCGCACCGCTGCCGAAGCTGAGCGCCAGCGGCATCGCCCCGAGTATTGCCGCCATTGTCGTCATCATGATGGGCCGGAATCGTTTCATACACGCCTCGAAAATCGCGTCGCGAGGCGCGAGGTGATGTGTGCGCTCTGCCTCCAGCGCAAAGTCGATCATCAGGATCGCATTCTTCTTCACAATGCCGATCAGCAGAATCACGCCGATCAGCGCGATAATGCTGAACTCGGTGTGGAACAGCAGCAGTGCCAGAGAGGCACCGATACCGGCCGACGGCAATGTCGACAGGATAGTGATCGGATGGATCAGGCTCTCATACAGGATGCCCAGCACAAGATAGATCGCGATCAGCGCCGCCAGCACCAGCATAGGCTCACTGGCCAGCGATGCCTGGAACACCTGTGCCGTACCCTGGAAGCTGCCATGGATGCTGGCCGGCATGTTGATATCTCGTACCGCTTGGTCGATGGCAGCAGTAGCATCGCTGAGCGATTTCCCGGGCGCGAGATTGAAGGAGATCGTCGAGGCGACAAATAATCCCTGGTGATTGACCGCTAGGGGTGTATTTCCGGGGCCGTAATGGGTGAACGTTGACAAAGGCACCATTGTTTCCTGACTGGTGCTGACCGCGGCGCCGGACGATGCACTGCCCTTGCCGGTGTTCGCCAGCGCGTTGGTCGCGGCATTGCGCACCGAGCTGCTGGCGATGCTGGCCGCCGTGTTCGCCGTCGTCGCATTGGAGACAGTGCCGACAATGGCGTTGGTCGTCTCGCTTCCATTCGCCGGGCCGCCCGTGGTGCTGACGTAGATCTGCTTCAGCATATCGGGGCTCTGCCAGTACTGCGGCGCTACCTCCATCACCACGTGGTATTGGTTCTGCGCTTTGTAGATGGTCGAAACCTGACGCTGACCAAACGCGTCATACAATGTATTGTCGATCTGGCTGGTCGTCAGGCCCAGCCGGCTGGCGGTGGCACGATCGATCACCAGGTCCGTCTCCAATCCCTTTTGCTGCTGGTCCGAATTCACATCGACCAGCACTGGATTGTGTTGCAGTGCCGTTTCGAGCTTGGGCGCCCATTCGTAGACCAGTGCCGTCGAATCACCCTGCAGCGTGTATTGGTACAGCGCATTGCTCTGCCGCCCACCCACGTTCACATCGGAGAGCGGCTGCAAGAACAGGCGCGCGCCCGGCACGACCGACAGTGCCCGACGGAGCTGTTCCATCACCACATCCATGGAAGGACGTTGCCCCAACGGCTTCAACGCGACGAACACCGAGCCGGTATTGGTGCCGCCAAAGCCACCCTGGCCGGTGAACCCGACGACATCTGCCACGGCTGGATTGTGCTGCACGATGGCGACCATGTCGTGCAGCTTCTTCTGCATCGACTGGAATGACGTGCTTTGGTCGGCCTGCAACCCACCGATCAGGCGCCCTGTATCCTCGGTCGGAATGAATCCCTTCGGAATAATGATGAAGAGTGCGACGTTGAGGCCGACGCACAACACCAATACAAGCATGATCATGATGCCGTGCCGCAGCGACCAACTCAAGGTCTTCTCGTACAGCGACAGCGCCCGATCGAACAGGCTGCGACGACGAGGACCCGCGGGACGGGCGCGCAGGAATAATCCGCACAGCATTGGCACAGTGGTCAGCGCGATCACCAGCGAAATCACGATCGTCAGTGACAAGGTCATTGCGAATTCGCGGAACAGGCGTCCGACGATGCCGCCCATCAGAAGGATAGGAATAAACACCGCGATCAGTGACACACTGATCGAGACCACGGTGAAGCCCACCTCGCGTGCGCCGACCAGCGCCGCTTGCATCCGTGGCATGCCGGCTTCGATGTGGCGCTCGATGTTCTCCAGCACCACGATTGCGTCGTCCACGACGAAGCCAGTGGCGATGGTCAGTGCCATCAGCGACAGATTGTCCAGACTGTAGTTCATCAGATACATCGCGCCGAATGTGCCGATGATCGAGACCGGCACGGCGACGCTGGGGATCAACGTGGCGCGCCAATCGCGCAGGAACAGGTAGACGACCAGTGTCACCAGCCCGACCGCAATCAGCAGGGTCGTTTCGGTATCGTGCAACGCGGAGCGGATGGTTGTGGTGCGATCCGAGGCAATGGCGAACTGCACATCACTGGGCAATGCTGCGATCAGCTCGGGCAGCGCGGCGCGGACGTCATCCACCGTGTCGATGATGTTGGCGCCAGGCTGACGGAACAGCAGCACGATGATCGACGGTGTGCCGTTGAACAGCCCCTCATTCCGGACGTTCTCGACGGAATCGATGACATCCGAGACATCGGCCAATTTCACCGGTGCGCCGTTGCGGTAGGCGATGATCAGCGGTTTATAGGCGGAGGCGGACAGAGCCTGATCGTTGGTATAGATCTGGAAATGCTGGCTGCCCTGCTCGATCGCGCCCTTCGGGCTGTTGGCGTTGGCCGAGGCCAGCGCCGCGCGCACATCCTCCAACCCGATGCCGTATTTGAACAGTGCCTGAGGGCTCAACTCCACGCGGACCGCGGGCAGCGCCGCACCGCCGATGAGCACCTGACCGATACCCTTGATCTGCGATAGGCGTTGTCCCAGCACGTTGCTGGCGGCGTCATAGACCTGCCCGCGGGTCAGCGTCTTCGATGACAATGCCATGATCAGCACCGGCGCATCGGCCGGATTGACCTTGCGATAGGTTGGGTTGCTGCGCAGGCTGGTCGGCAGGTCTGCGCGTGCCGCCACAATCGCCGCCTGCACGTCGCGTGCCGCGCCGTTGATGTCGCGGTTCAGGCTGAACTGCAGCACGATGCGGGTCTGGCCAACGGAGCTGGTGGAGGTCATCTGCGTCACGTCGGCAATCTGGCCCAGGTGACGTTCCAGCGGTTCGGCGACCGAGGTCGCAACCGTATCCGGGCTGGCGCCCGGCAACTGCGCCTGCACGACGATGGTCGGGAAATCGACTTGCGGCAGCGGCGCCACGGGCAGCCTTAAATAGGCGAAGAACCCGGCGAGGGCGATGCCGATTGTCAACAGCGTGGTCGCGACCGGGCGCGCAATAAACGGGGCCGAGATATTCACGGCGCCAACCCGTCATCAGCGAGCTGTCCGCCTTCGCGTCGGCCGCGCACGCGCGTTACCAGCCGATCGAACATCAGATAGATGACAGGCGTGGTGAACAACGTCAGCACCTGGCTGAAGATCAATCCCCCGACGATCGCCACGCCCAACGGGCGGCGCAGTTCGGAGCCAGTGCCTTGGCCGAGCATCAGGGGCAAGGCGCCCAACAGCGCGGCCATGGTCGTCATCATGATCGGACGGAAGCGCAGCAAGCACGCCTGGTGAATCGCCTCGCGCGGCGGTTTGCCTTCGTCACGCTCAGCGGCGATCGCGAAGTCGATCATCATGATCGCGTTCTTCTTCACGATGCCGATCAGCAGGATGATGCCGATGATCGAGATCACGTCGATATCGTCGCCCGCCAGCAGCAGTGCGACCAATGCACCGACACCCGCAGATGGCAGCGTGGAAAGGATGGTCAACGGGTGGATGAAACTCTCGTACAGGACGCCAAGCACGATGTACACAGTGACGATCGCGGCCAGCACCAGAAACAGCTCGTTGCCGAGCGAGGTTTCCAGTGCTGCCGCGGCACCCTGGAATGCAGTGATGAAGCTGTTGGGTAGATGGATGTCTTGCTCCGCTTGGCGCACGGCTGTCACCGCCGCGCCAAGGGAAACGCCAGGCGCGGTGTCGAATGAAATCGTCGTGGCCGGGAACTGGCCCAAATGACTAATCGCCAGCGGTCCCGCCTGCTGCTCGACATGCACGATCGCCGACAGCGGCACCTGCCCGGTGGTGGTGAGGGAGGTGGGCAGATATATCGCATTCAATCCTGCCAGCGAATCCTGCTGGCGCGGTGCGGCCTCCATGATCACGCGATATTGGTTCGATTGCGTGTAGATCGTGGAGATGATGCGCTGCCCGAACAGGTCGTACAAGGCATTGTCAACCGTTGCCGGTGTGATCCCAAAGCGCGCGGCCGTGGAACGATCAATCACCAGGTTGACGGTCAATCCCTGCTGTTCAAGGTCGCTTGCCACGTTGCTCAGCGCGGGTGCCTCACGCAACTGATCCACCAGCTTGGGCACCCAGGTGTCGAACGCCGACAGGTTCGGGTTTTCCAGCACGAACTGGTACTGCGTGCGGCTGATGGCGGCGTCGATTGTCAGGTCCTGCACGGGCTGCAGATACAGTGTGACGCCCGGGACATTCGCGACCTCCTGCTGCAGCCGGCGGATGATCCCGGTCGCGTTCAATGTGCGATCATCGCGCGGGCGCAGGTTGATCAGGTAGCGCCCGGTGTTCAGCGTCACGTTGGTGCCATCGACACCAATGAACGATGTCAGGCTGACCACATCCGGATCCTTCAGGATCGCCGCCGCCAGTGTCTCTTGCCGCTCGCTCATCGTCGCGAACGAACTGGACTGTGCGGCGACCGAGATCCCCTGGATCACCCCGGTGTCTTGCACCGGGAAGAAGCCTTTCGGCGCGACGACGTAGAGCGCCACCGTCACCACCAGTGTGACCAGAGCGACGAGCAATGTCAGTGGCTGGTGATCCAGCACGACATTCAGCGCACGGTCATAGTGATGGATCACCCAGTTGAACCCGCGCTCAGCGGCAAGATCAAACCGATTGCGCTCGGCGTCCGGACGGTGCCGCACGATCCGCGCACACATCATCGGCACCAGCGTCAGCGACACGACCGCGGAGATGACGATTGTCACGGACAGCGTGATGGCGAATTCGTGGAACAGCCGCCCCACGACGTCGCCCATGAACAGCAGTGGAATCAGCACCGCGATCAGCGAGACCGTCAGCGAAATGATGGTGAAGCCGATCTGCCCAGCGCCTTTCATCGCAGCCGCCATTGGGCTCTCGCCCTCTTCGATATGGCGGGCGATGTTCTCGATCATCACGATCGCATCATCCACCACGAAGCCGGTGGAGATGGTCAGTGCCATCAGCGACAAATTGTCCAGGCTGAACCCGAGCAGATACATCACCCCAAAGGTACCGACCAGGGACAACGGCACCGAGAGGCTCGGGATAATGGTCGCCGGCAGATTGCGCAGGAACAGGTAGATCACCGCGACCACCAATGCGATCGCCAGTCCAAGCTCGAACTCCACATCGGTGACGGAGGCGCGGATCGTGGTGGTGCGATCGGTCAGCACATTGACGTCCAGGGCCGGCGGCAGCCCCACCTGCAACTGCGGCAGCAGGCGTTTGATGTTGTCCACCACGTCGATGACGTTGGCGCCCGGTTGGCGCTGGACATTCAGGATCACTGCCGGTGTGGTGTTGGCCCAGGCTGCGAGCTTGGTGTTCTCCGCGCCTTGGACCACCGTTGCCACGTCACGCAGATACACGGGCGCACCGTTACGGTAGGCGATCACCAGATCGGCATACTGCTGTGCGCTGCTGATCTGGTCATTGGCATTGATGGAGGTCGCCTGGGCCGGGCCATCGAACCCGCCCTTCGGGATATTGACGTTGGCGTTGCCGAGCGTGGTGCGCAGATCGTCGATATTGAGGCCATTCGCTGCCATCGCCCGCGGATTGATCTGGACACGCACAGCCGGCCGCTGCCCACCGCCAATGCTCACCAGCCCCACGCCAGGCTGCTGCGAGATCCGCTGCGCCAGTCGTGTTTCGCCAATCTCCTCGACCTGCGTGAGAGGCAGTGTCTTCGACGTCAGTGACAAGGTCAGGATCGGCGCGTCCGCTGGATTGACCTTGGCGTAGATGGGCGGTGCCGGCAGGTCAGAAGGCAGCAGATTGCCCGCCGCGTTGATCGCCGCCTGCACTTGCTGCTCTGCCACGTCCAGACTGATATCGAGCCCAAACTGAAGGGTGATGACGGAGGCCCCGGCCGAACTCGTGGAGAACATCTGGTTCAGGCTCGGCATCTGGCCGAACTGCACCTCAAGCGGGGCGGTGACCGATGATGTCATCACCTCCGGGCTGGCACCTGGATAGAAGGTCTGTACCTGGATCGTCGGGTAATCCACCTCGGGTAGCGCCGAGACCGGCAGGAACAGGAAGCCCACCATCCCGGCCAACAGGATCGCTGCCATCAGCAGGGATGTGCCGACCGGACGCTCGATAAAGATGCGCGACGGGTTCATGGTGGCGCCAGGGCACGGCGTATCATTTGGCCGGCGGTGCGGCGTGTTGTCCGGTCGGCGCGGCTGATCCCTTCGCAGCCGGCACGGTCACCTTGGCGCCATCACGCAGCCGGTCCGTTCCGTCGGTCACCACACGCTCGCCAGGCGTTAGACCCGAAATCACCTGTTCCAACGGCCCATCGGTAGGGCCCACTTTGATCGGCTTCACCGAGACCGTGTTATTGGCGTTGATGACATACACGAATGCGCCGGGCGCACCCTGCTGTACGGCGGCCACCGGCACGCGTGTCACATTGTGCAGTGTGTCAACCAGCAATCGCGCGTTGACAAATTGGCTTGGGAACAGAACATTCTTTGGATTGTCAAAGCTGGCACGCATGTTGATCGTGCCAGTAGTGGTATTGATCTGGTTATCCACCGCAATCACCTGGCCCGATGCCAACTTCGTGGAATTGGTGCGATCGTAGGCATCAACTGACAGTGTCGCCCCGGTGCCCAGCCGTTGCATGATGTCCGGCAGATTGTCCTGCGCCACCGTGAAGATCACCGAGATCGGATCCAACTGGGTTACGATCACGATGCCGGTGGTGTCCGAGGTCTGCACGTAGTTGCCCGGATCGACTTGCCGCAAACCCACGCGGCCGGTCACCGGCGAGACGATGTGGCAATACGCGATATTCAGCTTGTCGTTGTCGATGACACCCTGATCGGCCTTCACCGTGCCTTGGAATTGCTGGACCAAATACCGCTGATCGGAGACCTGTTGCTGCGCGATCGAGTCCTGGCGGCCCAGCGTTTCGAACCGCTTCAGATCGGACTGTGCCTGGTCGAGCAGCCCCTGATCATGGGCAAGCTGCCCCTGATCCTTCTCCAGAGCGACCTGGTACGGACGGTCATCCACCTGGGCCAGGAAGTCGCCTTTCTTGACCAGTTGGCCTTCCTGGAAGCCTTCCGACATCAACTGCCCGCCGATCTGCGTCTTGACGGTCACGTTGGCCAGTGACGTGACCGTGCCCAGCTCGTTCAGCACCACCCGGATGTCGCCCTGATCGACGCTCGCCGCGCCAACCGGCTGCGGGGGGGTGCCCCCCGCGCCACCCTTTGCCGCCGGCTGCGGTGCTTGGCGGGCATGGTACAGAACCTCGCCGCCAATCCCCACGACCAGCAGCAGAAGCACCAGCCACAACCAGCGCCGTCGCGGCGCTGGGCGCGACAGCGGGAGAGTCTCGGTCTTGGTCCGGTCCACGCGCTCGTCCATCCGTGACGGGCCTGCTCCGCGGTTGGCGCCGGACGACCGGCGGCGAATACCTGATGAAACACCTAGGGTCGGCATTACGGCAACCGCAAGGCGGTTTTTGCCACATGGCTGCCTCGCTCACCCTTTGTTACACTCTCCCGAAACGAGACGGAGCACGGTGATGCGCGTCCTGGTGTTGGGCGGAGGCGTGGTCGGCGTCACCACGGCCTATCGGTTGCAACGCGACGGTCACGAGGTTGTGCTGGTGGAGCGGCTGGCCGATGTGGCCAGCGATACCAGTGCCGGCAACGCCGGGATGATTGCCCCCGGCCACTCCTTTGTGTGGTCATCGCCGCGCGCGCCCTGGATCCTGCTGAAGTCGCTGGTGCTGAAGGACCAGGCGCTGCGATTCAAGCCGTCGCTCGACCCGCGCCTGTGGACCTGGTGCTGGCAGTTCCTGATGCAGTGCACATCGGCCCACGCCCGCGCGAACACACTGCGCAAGCACCAGATCGCGGTGTATTCGCAACGTGTGTTGCAGCAGACGCTGGCCGACGACGCGGTCGCTTACGACCGCAACACGCGTGGCATCCTGTATTTCTATCGCGATGCCGCCGCGCTGGGGGCGGGCGTCGCGCATATGCAACTCCTGGCCGAGGACGGCCAGCGGATCGAGGTGCTGGATCGCGCCCAGGTCCTCGCGCAGGAGCCAGCGCTGGCGGCATCGGGCGACAAGATCGCCGGCGGGATCCTGTGCCCGACCGACGAGACTGGTGATTGCGCGATGTTCACGCGCGGGCTGGCCGCGCTATGCCGCGACCGCGGCGTTGCGATCCGGACCGGCGTGACCGTGCAGGCGATCGAAACCGCGGGTGATGCGGTGACCGGCGTGCGCACCAGTGCGGGGGTGTTGACCGCGGATGCCTATGTGCTGGCATTAGGCTGTCAGAGTCCGTTCCTGTCACGCCCGATTGGCGTCGATCTGCCGATCCACCCGATCAAGGGCTATTCGATGACGATGCCGATCGGTCACCATCGCGCACCGCCGACGATGGCGGTGCTGGACGAACACAACCTCGTGGCGGTCTCGCGGTTTGGCGACCGTATTCGGGTCACGGCCACGGCCGAGTTTGCTGGCTACGACACGCGCCACAAACCGGCGGACTTCGCGCATATGACCAGCGTGGTGCGGGAGCTGTACCCGGACGGTGCTGACTACGCGCGCGCCGAAATGTGGGCGGGGTTGCGGCCGATGACGCCGGATAACCTGCCGATCATTGGCCGCAAGCGGCATCGGAACTTGTGGTACAATACCGGGCACGGCCATATTGGCTGGACGATGTCACACGGCTCGGCGCGGTTGGTGGCCGATTTGATTGCCGGCCGCACGACGGAGATTCCCGTTGAAGGACTGGCCTGAGGGGAGGCGAATATGGACATGCCGATGGTCGATCTGGGCGTGCTGCCCTGCGAACTGGATGGCGGCATCGCATATCGCGCCGCGATTGGTCTGCTGGTGCTGGCGACGGATCAGACCATGGAATACGAATTCCGCCGCCTGGTTCAGCAGGACGGTGTCGCGCTGTATGAGTCCCGCCTGTGGAACGACAATGATGTGACGCCGGCCACGTTACGCGCGATGCGTGAGCGGATCGCACCGGCAACCGAACTGATCCTCCCAGGTGTGGATCTTGATGTTGTGGCCTTTGGCTGCACATCCGCCAGCATGGAGCTCGGCGAGGACGAGGTGTTCCGCCAGATCCATCGCGCCCGCCCCGCCGTCGCCTGCACGACACCGGTGACCGCGGCATTCGCCGCATTTGAAGCATTGGGCGCGCAGCGGATCGGTGTGCTGACCCCCTACTCGGCCGAGGTGAACGCGGGCGTGCGGGCCTATCTCGACAAACGGGGTGCCACGGTCGCGGCGTTCGGCACGTTCAACAAGCAAGACGATCGTGATGCCGCGCGCATTGCGCCTGCATCAATCGCGGATGGTATCCGCACCCTGGCCCACAGCACGTTGCTGGATGCCATCTTCGTTTCCTGCACCAGCTTGCGGCTAAGCGAAATCGTTTCGGACGTGGAGAAAGATATCGGTATCCCCGTTACGTCCTCTGATCACGCCATGGCTTGGCACTGCCTACGGCTGGCGGGCGTGAAGGATGTCGTGCCGGACGCAGGGAGTTTGTTCCGGTACTGAGGCACGTGGAGCATTACCCCAGATAGGCCCGCTTCACGCGCTCGTCGTCCAACAGAGCCTTTCCTGGACCGTCCAGCACGATCTTGCCGCTTTCCAGGACGTAGCCGTGGTCGGCGATCGACAGGGCCATCGGCGCATTCTGTTCCACCAACAGAATCGTCACGCCCTGTCCGTTGATGCGCTTGATCGTCTCGAACACCTGTTCGACCAACATCGGTGCGAGACCCATGCTGGGCTCATCCATCAACAGCACGCGCGGCCGTCCCATCAGTGCGCGTGCCGCCGCCAGCATCTGCTGTTCACCACCCGAGAGCGTGCCGGCCAACTGCTTAAGTCGCTCGCGCAGCCGCGGGAACAGCTCCATCATCTGCTCGCGGTCCCTGGCGATTTCGGCGCGATCGTTGCGGGTGAACGCGCCCATTTCCAGATTTTCGGCAATCGTCAGCTTGCCGAACACGCGCCGCCCCTCCGGCACATGGCGCACGCCGATCGCCGCGATGTCATGCGCGCCCAATCCCGCCAATGAGTTGCCGTCGAACCGGATCTCGCCCTGGCGTGGATGCAGCAGTCCGCTGACCGCCCGCAAGGTGGTGGACTTGCCGGCGCCATTGCCGCCAACCAGTGTGACAATCTGCTTGTCCTCAACGCTGACCGAGATGCCCTTCAGCGCCTCGATCTTGTCGTAGAACACGTGGATGTCGTTGATCTCGAGCAACGCCATCGTGTTATGCCGCCGCCTGCTTCGGTTTGCCGAGATACGCCTCGATCACCGCTGGATCCTCCTGCACTTCGGCCGGGCGGCCTTCGGCAATCTTCACCCCGTGGTCCAGCACGCTGACGCGATCAGACATCGCCATCACCACGCGCATCTGATGCTCGATCAGCAGGATGGTGATGCCGAACCGGGTGCGCACCTCGCGGATGAATTCCATCATCTCGCTGGTCTCGGTCGGGTTCATGCCCGCCGTCGGCTCGTCCAGCAGCAACAGCTTCGGCTTGGTCGCCAATGCGCGGCCAATTTCCAGTCGCCGCTGCTCGCCGTAGGCAAGATTGCGCGCCATCATATCCCCGCGGCCGCGCAGACCGACGAACTGCAGCAGTTTCATGGCTTCGTCATGCGCAGCCTTCTCGTCGTCGCGCGTGTGCTTGGTGCCCAGCACCGCGCCCCACCAGGTGGACCGCAGATGCAGGTGCATGCCCACCAGCAGGTTTTCAATCGCGGTGATGTTCCGGAACAGGCGGATGTTCTGATAGGTGCGGCTGATGCCCGCCGCGGCAACACGATCCGGCGTCAGTCCATCGACCCGCGCCCCGGCGAACCACACCTCGCCAGAGGTGGGAATCAGGTTCTGCGTGATGCAGTTGAACACCGTCGTCTTGCCCGCGCCGTTCGGGCCGATCACGGAATGGATGCTGCCCTCGGCAACCTCGAGATCAACGTCTGACAGTGCCACCAGCCCGCCGAAGCGCATGGTGACGGTGCGGCATCGCAGCAGGGGATCGGCCATGCGTCAGTCCCCCTGCACCGGCACGGCATCGCTGCCGGCGTCCAGCGCCAACGTCTCATCGCGGCTGTGCAGTTCGCGTTGCCGCGCCTCGGACGGCCATAGGCCCTCGGGCCGCAGGTGCATCATGATCACCAGCGCCGCGCCGTAGAACAGATACCGATACTCGCCGAACTCACGTAGTAGCTCCGGCAATCCGATCAGCGCGATCGAGCCCAGCACCACGCCCGGCAGGCTGCCCATGCCACCGACGATGATCAGCGCCAGAACGTTGATCGAGATCAGCAACTGGAAGCTGGACGGATAGACCGAGGTCAGCATGGTGGCGAAGATCGAGCCCGCCAGTCCGGCGAACGCCGCACCCAGCCCGTAGGCCAGCAGCTTGCTGCGCACCAGGTTGATGCCCAGCGCCTGTGCCACGTCCTCATCGTCGCGCAACGCCATCCAGGCGCGACCCAGGCGGGAATTCTCCAATCGCCACGCCACGAATGCCGCGACGGCGGAGCACACCAGTGTCAGATAGAACAGCGAGACGGGACTACCGAGCTGGAAACTGCCAATGGAAGGCTTCGGAATTTGTAACACGCCCTGTGCGCCACCCAGCAGTGGCGCGGCAAAATCCGACATCACCAGCACGCGCACGATCTCGCCCAGGCCCATCGTGGCAACCGCCAGATAGTCACCGCGGATGCCCAGCACCGGCAGGCCGAACAGGACGCCAATGCAGACCGACAGCAGCACCGCGACAGGCATTGCGCCCCAGTAAGGGAGATGCATCAACGCGTGTGGGCTGTCGGCCGTCAGCAGCGCGGTGGTGTAGGCGCCCACCGCGAAGAACGCGACGAAGCCCAGATCGAGCAGACCCGCCAGGCCGACCTCAAGATTGAGGCCCATGCCCATCAGGATATACAGGCCCACCAGCATCAACACCTGGCCGATGTAAGATCCCGCGACGGCCGGCAAAACCACCAGCACCGCCAGTGCAACACCGGCCCAGATGAACCGTTCGCGCTTTGGGTTGGGCACGGGGTTCCGAATCAGGTTGCGTGCGCGCAATTGCCGCGCGACCACACCGCACGCCACACCAATCGCGAACAGGATGATGGCGCCCTGTGCGGTCAGCCCTTCCCAGGTGTACAGCAGATCCTGGATGTCGGTCACGATCCCCTGGTACTGCTGCAGCATCAGTTGGATCAGTTCCTGGAACACACCCGCGACCAGCACGGTAACCGCGCCGGGGATCAGAGGCCGCGTGTAGGACGCAGGGATCAGCCGCAGTCCCGCGCCCAACAGTCCGGCCAACGTCGCGCCGCCCACCAGGATCATCACGCCGAGCGACGGCCCCTGGCTCAGCGTCAACATGTCGAGCAGGTCGGGGGACAGCGCGATGAAGATCGACTGCAATGGCACGAACGCGATCGCCAGCGTCAGCAAGGCAATTGGCACGCCAGACGCTACCCCCGCGAGCGCACCCATGGTCAGATGACCGCGTCCGCCCAGCCCGGTTTCCACACGCGCCGCGGCCATGCCACCGGCGCCGATCCCGAGCACCACCAGGATCGCCTGACCCAGGCTGAGCGTATCGACCACGATCCAACGCTTGTGCAGCATCAGCAGCACACCGACGACCGACAGGTGCACGGCGACCGCACCGAACGCCAGCCCGATGGCCAGCGCGCGCAGCCAAGGGGCGCGATGCGTGCTCATGCCCGCTTCTTCGCCAGTTTCTCGCCCAGCAATCCCTGCGGGCGGAAGATCAGCACCATGATCAGCAGTGTGAACGCGATCATGTCACGCAACTGATACGGAGCCGGAATGCCCAGCCCATCTAGGAACAGGGTCGGCCCGACCGATTCGACCAGGCCGAGGAACAGGCCGCCCAGCATGGCACCGGGAATGTTGCCGATCCCACCCAACACGGCGGCGCCAAACGCCTTCACGCCAGGTGTGAAGCCCATGAAGAAATACACCTGCTTGTAGACGAAGGCGTAGAACACGCCGGAGATGCCGGCCATCGCCCCCCCCAACGCGAAGGTGAACACCACCACCTTGTTGACGTCGATGCCCATCAAGGCCGCGGCCTCGCCATCCTCGGACACCGCGCGCATGGCGATGCCCATTTTCGTGCGTTGCACGATCAGGTACAGCGCGGTCATGAACACAACGGCGAGTCCCATCACCAGCAGGTTCACGCTGAGCACCTTGAAGCCGAACACGTCCACTGTGATGCTCTGCCAGGTCGGCGACGGGTATGATTTCACCGCCGAACCGAACATGCCGCGGAAGGTCTGTTCCAGGAAGAACGATACGCCGATTGCGCAGATCAGCGGAGCCAGGCCCGTCACGCGGCGAAATGGGCGATAGGCGATGCGCTCGGTCAGCAGCGCGATCGAGGTTGAGGTCAGTATTGCAACGAGCAGGATCGTGCCCATCCCCAACACGGGATGGTTCTCCAGGAAACCCGATCGCTCCAGCGGCGTGGCGACAAAATAGCCCGCAAAAGCGCCGCACATGACGAAATCGCCGTGCGCGAAATTGATCATGCGCAACACGCCGTAGACCATCGTGTAGCCCAATGCGATCTGTGCGTAGATCGCCCCGAGGGTCAGGCCGAAGACGACGAAATCAACCCACTGGGCGGCGTCGTAGCGGTTCTTCACCAACGTGCCGACTGTCCCGGCCACGACCACCAACACCACCAAAATGCGCAACGCGGCAAGCACGATGTCGACCGCGTTCAACCGGCCCAGCCATATCAACCATGCGGCGCGCTGCGGGGCGCGCTGGGTGAGGGCCTGGCTCATTCAGACGATATCCCTTCCGGCCTGGTGTCCAGGGTGAAACACAGCCAGTCCGTGCCGGTCGCGTCTCGCTGCGTCGAATCGTGCGTCACCCGGTTTCATCTTGCGATCCCACATCATGCCACCTCGCCGCGCAACCGGGTGCCTGGCACCTGATGGGAGCGGTGAAATAGCGTGCGAAATGTCATGCGATCCACCAACACGCACCGGGACATGGCGCCGCCATGTCCCGGTGCGTGGCACGGTCGATCCGGCGATTACGGCCAGACCTTCTTCGGGTTCTTGCCCATCGAGAACGTCTTCGGATCGGCCGAGACGAACTCATAGACCGCCGGCTTGAACTTGGCGCACTGGCCGTGCGTGTCACAGCCGATCGGCCCACTCAGGCCGTCAAACTTCTCTGCGAACAGCGCGTCGTGGAACGCTTTCTTGCCGATGTAGAGATTGTCGTCCTTGTCGGTCTTGCCCACCTTGACGATGGCCTTGATCGCCATCTCCGCGGCGTCATAGGCGTTGGCATGATAGCCGGAGATCGGTGCCTCGCCATAGACCTTCTTGTACTCCTCGACAAACTTCGGATAACCCTTGCCCATCGTGTCGATCGAAACGTCGGGGTAGCAGATGTGGAAGCCCACCACTGACGGACCAGCCGCCTCGATGAACTCCGCCGCCGCCAACGAGCCGCCGCCCACCAGAGTGGTGTGCTCGAGGCCCGGGATTTCCTTCGACTGGCGCAGCAACTGCGCCGCGGCGGCGACGAAGATCGGCATGTAGATCACGTCCGGCTTTTCAGCCGCGATTTTGGTCAGTACGGGATGCATATCGACATCCGTCGGCGCGATTGCTTCCGTTGAGAGCACCTTGCCGCCCATCGCTGCGAAGTTTTTCGTCATCACGGCGGCGAGCTGCTGCGCATATGGGCTGCCGTCATGAACGGCGACGACGGTCTTCGCCTTCATCACAGTGAACACATATTTCGCGTCCGACGCGCCCTGATCGATATCGCTCGCGATCGTGCGGCCGAACCCGTCATATTGCGCCCCGCGGTCCGGCGCGGTCAGCGCAGGCGCCGAGCACGCGTTGCAGATGTTGGTGATGCCTTGCTGCCAGAGGATCGGCGCGGCCGGTGTCGCGGCGCTGGAGCAAGCCCCCCCGAGTACAACGAAGATCTGCGGGTTGGCGGCGAGCTTGGTTGCCGCCGTCTGGCCACCTTCAGCGCTGCACTGATCATCCTCGACCGTGAGCCTGACGCCATGGCCTAGAATCTTGCCGCCGAAATCCTTGAAGGCGAGTTCGGCGCCGCGCTTGGAATCGATGCCCATCGCGGTGTCAGCGCCGGATATCACCCAATAGGCACCGATCGTGATCGGGGCCCCTTTCGGAATCTTAACGACCCCAAGATCATCGGTCACCGGCCCCAGCGTCTGCGCCGCGTGAACGGCATGCCCGCCGAGTGTGATAGCCACCACGGCGGCCAAGGCGGCCAGCCCACGGTACGTCCTCGCAAGTATCGTCCCCAAGACCACCCTCCATCGATTGCGCGTGGACCAACCACGCAAGACCCATGCCGCAGCCTCTTCAATGTGCCGCGAGCATAGCAAGTCTGCGGTGCGCGCATGACCAGAGTCAACAACTCACGCGGATTTGTCGTGCGAATCCAACGAGGGGAGGGCCCGGCTGCCACACCCTGCAACGCGCGTACGTCGAACCGGCCGGGACGCGTTGCCACGCCCCGGCCGGATGACGCTACGCCGCGCGAACTACGGCCAGATCTTCTTCGGGTTTTGGCCAATCCCAAAGGTTTTCGGATCTGCCGAGTTGAACTCCAGCACGGACGGCTTGAATTCCGAGCACTCGCCGTACTTGTCGCAGGCGATCGGGCCGCTGATGCCGGCGAACTTGATCGAGAACACGGCGTCGCGGAACGCCTTCTTGCCGACGTAGAGGTTCCCGTCCTTGTCCGGCTTGGCCACTTTCTCGAGCGCCTTGATCGCCAGCATCGCGCCGTCATACGCATTGGCGTGATAGCCGGAAATCGGCGCCTCACCGAACTTCTTCTTGTACTCGTCGACGAACTTCGGATACCCCTTGCCCATCGCGTCCGGCGACACATCGGGATAGCCGATGATGAAACCCACGACCGCGGGGCCTGCCGCTTCGATGAAGTCAGCCGACAGCAGCGAACCGCCGCCCATCAGCTTGGTGTGCTCCAGGCCGGGGGTCTCCTTCGCCTGGCGCAGGATCTGTGCCGCCGCCGCGGTGAACACAGGGAAGTAGACAATGTCCGGCTTCTCACTGGCGATGCGGGTCAGCAGCGGATGCATGTCCACATCGGTCGGCGCGATGGCCTCTTGCGACAATACCTTGCCGCCCAAGGCCTTGAAGTTGTCCGCCATCACCTGCTGAAGCTGCTGCGCATATGGGCTGCCGTCATGGATGGTGACGACCGTCTTTGCTTTCAGCACCTTCGCGACATACGTGGCGTCCGCCTTGCCCTGTTCGCTGTCGCTGAACACGGTACGGGCGAAGCCATCATACTCAGGCTTGCGGCTGGGGTCCGTCAGCGACGGTGCCGTGCAGGCCGTGCAAATGTTGGTGATACCGGCCTGCCAAAGGATCGGCGCACCGGGCGTGGCGACCGAGGAGCATGCCGGACCCAGCACCACAAAGAGCTGTGGGTTGGAGGCGAGCTTGGTCGCGGCGGTCTGCCCGCCCTCGGCGCTGCACTGGTCATCTTCCGTGTCGAGCTTCAGCGGGTGGCCCATGAATTTGCCACCGACGTCCTGAAACGCAATCTCGACACCACGCTGCTCATCCACACCCAGCGCCGTATCGGGACCGGAAATAACCCACATCCCACCGAGCTGGATCGGTGCCCCCTTCGGAATCTTCACCACACCGATCGGATCCGTGACCGGACCGAGTGTCTGTGCGGCGTGCACGACGTGGGGCGCCATCATGATCATCACCGCGGCAGCCAGGACGGCCAGCACGCGTACGCGTTTCGCGAGCACTGTGCGCAATTTGGTTTCCTCCCCTGCGCGGCGGCCGCCACGCCAAGTCGCGGCAGCGTCTCGTCGATTACACCTGCAGTTCGACGACTCTGAGATGACGCAAGGACCGGAGTCAACCGGTTCTGCTCCAGACCAATCGCATGCCGCCATGGCGACGCGACCACCATCGCCGTTTGGGTTTGGGGGCTGGCCACATCCCTGTTTTGTTCGCCTGGTTGCCGGCCTTCAATGCGCGGTGTTCAGTATGCAAGGCGGCGCCGTGCAAGAGCGTCCGTGCGCGGAGGACGACGATGCAAGACGAACTCATTGCCGCAAGAATCGATCGCCTGCCCTACAGCCGAATGCACTGGCGCATTTTGGCCCTGTTGGCGATCCCGCAGTTCTTCGACAGTGTCGACATCTTCACGTTCCCTTCGGCAGCGCCGGGACTGGTGAAGTTCTGGGGCCTGTCGGTCGATGATGTCGCCCTGATCACCTCCGCGGCGTTCTTTGGCATGTTCCTGGGCGCCGCGCTGGGCGGGGCGCTGGCGGATCGGCTCGGGCGCAAGCGTGGGCTGGTGCTGTTTGTGACGCTCGGGGCGGCGGCTTCGGTGCTCACCGCCTTGGCGCAGAGCGTGCCGATGTTGTTCGCCGCGCGGGTATTGACCGGGTTCGGTCTGGCGGGGGGCATCGTGACGACGATGACCTGTGTCGCCGAATTCTTTCCCGCTGAACGGCGTGGCAAGTCGCAGGCGATGGTGATGGTGATCGGCTTGTTCGCGATCCCGATCACCAATTGGATCGCGCGTCTGACGGTTCCGACCGATCCAGACGGCTGGCGTTATGTGTTCGCCTGGGGCGCGGTCGGCTTCATTTTCCTGATCGCCGCGCTATGGCTGCCGGAATCACCGCGCTGGCTGGCGCGCCAGGGTCGCTTCGACGCCGCCGAGACGACGTTGCGCGGGATCGAGGCCGCGGTGGCGCGTGAATTTGGTACGCTGCCGGAACCGCGGCCGGTCAGCCGCCCCAATGTCGCGCGCGCCCCGTGGGCAACGATGTTTGGTCCGGAATATCGCCGCCGCACCATCGTGCTGTGCGTATTGTGGATCCTGCAGACACTGGGCTTCTACGGGTTCGAGGCCTGGGTGCCGACCTTGCTGGTGAAGCATGGCGTCACCCTGACGCACAGCCTGACCTATGTGACGTTGATGAATATCGGCGCGCCAATCGGCGCCTTGCTGGCGTCTTACGTGTCGGATCGGTTCGAGCGCAAACACAGCATCGCATTGGTTGCGACGGCCATCGCTGTGTTCGGGCTGCTGTACGGCATGAGCTTTGTGCCGGCGTTCATCGTGGTGTTCGGCCTGCTCGTTGGCATGCTGATCCAGACCTTTGCGTCGCTCATCTACGCCTATACGCCTGAGCAGTTCCCGACCGACCTGCGCAACAGCGCGACAGGCTTCACCTACAGCCTGGGCCGCCTGGCGAATGTCGCCAACGCGTTTCTCATCGCGGCGATCTTCACGCATATCGGTTATGCCGCGGTGTTCATTTACATCGCCGGTGCATGGCTGGCGACGGCGGCGATTACGCTGGCGTTTGGTCCGCGGACGACCGGGCAGCGACTGGAAGTGCTCAATCCGCTGACCGAGGAGGGCCTGGTCGGTGTCGTGCCGGCGACCGTCGGGCGTCGCATCTCCTAGCCCCGCAATCGGCGGGTCCACCGGGGCCATCGCTCCGGGCACGGCATCTGCCGCCGAAGGATTTGCACGTGGTTGCGAGGTAGCGTCAGATACGACGGGTGGAACGAGGAGTGTATGATGGCGCGGCAGATGATGACCGGACGTTCGGTGTGGCGGGGCGACGAGTTGGCGCGCGCGGGGGACTGGATTTTCTGGTTGGACGCGACGCACAAACGTGAGATCGCTGACGCTCTGGCTCATGTGCATCGTGCGCCGCTGTTTGGGTTCGGCCGGGACGATTTCCCACTGTCCGCGACCACCGACCTGCTGGCGCAGGTGAACACCGAGCTGGAGGACGGGCGTGGCGCGGTGCGGCTGCGCGGCCTGGATGTCGAGCACTATACTGATGACGAGCTGCGCCAGATCTTCTGGGGGCTCGGCCAGCATCTCGGGCGGCCACTGTACCAGAACATGAGCGGCGAAATCATGGGCGAGGTGCGCGACGAAACCCGCGACGAGAAGCCTACCTTCATCGCCTCGGCATCTGGGCAGGTGCAATCCTCACGGGCACGCGCCCGCTCCACCGGGCCGCTGCGCTTCCATACCGATCGCTGTGATATCATCGCGCTGATGTGCGTGCGCAATGGGATTGAGGGGGGTGTGTCGAAGCTGGCCTCGATCCCCACCATTCACAATGAGATGCTGCGGCGTCGACCCGATCTGGTGGAGTTGCTGTTCCAGGATTTCTATCGGTGCCGACCGAAGGACGAGGATGGCGTGTTCGATCAACCCTGGTTCATCCTGCCGGTCTGGGGCGAGCGCGATGGCAAGATCACCAGCCAGTATTCCCGCACCTATGTTGAGCAGGCGCAGGAATTCCCCGAAGTGCCACGGTTGACCGAGGCACAGAACGCGGCGTTGGACCTGCTGGCGGAGGTTGCCGAGGAGACCTGTCTGCATTCGCCGTTCGAACGTGGCGATATCCAGTTGCTCAACAACCATGTGGTCTATCACGGCCGCACGGCCTATGCCGACGACGTCGCCGCCGGCCGGGCGCGTCTGTTGGTCCGGCTGTGGCTGGCCACACCGAATAGTCGCGCGCTGCCGGCGGGGTTCGAGACGTTCTGGGGTGATATCGCACCAGGATCATTGCGCGGTGGCGTACCGCAACGCGACGGCCGGCGCACACCCCCACCGGCAACGCTGCGGCGCGTGGCATGAGACGCTTGGCTCTCGCGCTGCTTGGCGCGTTGTTGCTGGCTGGCTCCGCCCACGCGCAGACTACGGATGTGTACCTGCTGACATGGGGCGGCACGATCCAGCAGATGTTGGAACGCGATGGCTGGAACAAGAAGTTCACCGAGGCGACCGGCTATAACGTGATCCTGGTGCCGAAGGCGACCGGGCCCGAGATCATGGCCACGGCCATCGCGCAGAAGGACCACCCCCAGGTTGATGTGGTGATGTCGGACCATCTGCCGTGGCTTGCCGGTCTGCAACAGGGGCTGTTCGCGCCGCTCGATCCGGCCACCGCGCCCAACATCAACAGTCTCTACCCGGCGGCGAAGATCAGCGACCCCACCACCGGCAAGCTGGTTGGCGTGGTGCCGTATGGCGACATCTTCGGCTTCATCTACAACAAGGATCTGTTCGCCAAGAAGGGTTGGGCGCCACCAACCAAGTGGACGGACCTGGAACGACCGGAATTCAAGGGGCAATTGCTGCTGGCGCCCGGCGATTCGACGTATGGCCTGTACAACGTGGTCATCCAGGCTCGCGCCCATGGCGGTGATGAACACAACATCGACCCGGGTTTCGTCGCGATGAAGAAGATCGCTCCGGGCGTGGTGGATTGGAGCAACACGTACGCGAAGATGGCAGACTTCATCCAATCCGGTGAGGCCTCCGTCGCCGTGTATTCCACCAGCTCCGGCGTCGACATGATCCGCCGCGGCCTTCCGGTGGCGATCACGGTGCCGACGCCCAGCTACATGAGCCCAAGCACGATGGGTGTGATGGCGCATGCCCCTAATCCCGCCGGGGCGGTGGCATTTCTGAACTGGTGGATCAGCCCCGAGGTGCAGAAATACCGTGCGGAGGCCTATAGCAATCCGATCATGAACAAGACGGTGGAGCTGTCGCCAGCGGCCCAGGTGCGCGTGCCGCACGGCGCCGCGCTCGAGCAGCTGACACAGATCGACTACCTGTACGTGCTGGCCCATCGCGCCGAGTGGAGCGAGCGGTTCCAGAAGGACATCACCGGCACCAATTGATGCCAGCGTTCTGATGTCGCTACGCGTCGACGGTTTGCACAAGCGCTTTGGCGCCGTCACCGCGGTGCGCGGCGTCGATCTGGACGTGCCGAGCGGTACGTTCTTCACCCTGCTTGGCCCGTCAGGCTGCGGCAAGACCACGATCTTGCGCGCGGTCGCCGGCATTTACGCGCCTGACCAGGGCCGCGTGCTGCTGGATGGCGAAGATATCACCGCTCGACCGATCCATGCGCGCAACATTGGCCTGGTGTTCCAGAACCACGCGCTGTTCCCGCACATGACAGCGTTCGACAACATCGCCTTCGGCCTGCGCATGCGCGGCGTGTCTCGCGCCGAGCGGCGTGCGCGGGTGGCGGAGGCGCTGGCATTGGTGCGGCTCGAGGGCCTGGGGAGCCGCATGCCGGCCCAGCTCTCCGGCGGCCAGCAGCAGCGCGTGGCGCTGGCGCGGGCACTGGTGGTTCGGCCCAAACTGTTATTGCTGGACGAACCGCTGTCCAACCTTGATGCGCGCCTGCGTGATGAATTGCGCGTGGATTTGCGCGCGTTGCAGCATCGGCTGGGTGTGACGACGGTGCTGGTCACGCACGACATAGAGGAAGCCTTCGTGCTGTCCGACCGGATCGCGGTGCTGCGCGCTGGGCAGATCGATCAGGTTGGGGTGCCGCGCGAGCTGTACCGCATGCCGGTCAATCGGTTTGTTGCCGGATTTGTCGGGCCGGTGAACGAGATTGCGCTGACAACGGTGACTGCGTTGGACGGCGTGGTGTGGGGCACGACCGAGAATGGCGGGCGGCTGCGTCTGCCGAATGAGGCCGCCGCGATGTCCGGCGGCGCGGCCTGGCTGATCGTCCGGCCCGAGCATATCAGCCTGGCACCTGATCCGGTAGCGAACCGGATTGACGCTGTGGTCGAGGACCTGGTCTACGCTGGCGCCGCGACGCGCTGCCGTCTGCGAGCCGGCGGGCTGTCGCTCGCTGCCCAGCTCGATGGCGAGGCGTCCGGACTGACGATCGGTGCCAAAGTGACCGTCGGCTGGCGCGCCGAAGACGGTGTGGTAAGGCAGGATGATTAGGACCCGCGCCTTCAGCACCCACCTGCGCGGCGTTGGCTTCGTGCTGCCGCTGCTGCTGGTCATGCTTGCGGCCTATGTCTGGCCGCTCTGGCAGACGCTGCTGAACGCCCTGCATCCCAACACGCCACAAGGCATCGACACCGCACACTGGACGGCGGCGAATTTCGCGCACCTGTCCGATCCGCTTTACCTTCAGGTTCTCACCCGTACGCTGCGCATCAGCGTGATCGTCTCCGCCATCGCCGGCCTGGCCGCCTATCCCATCGCGCTGCGCCTCACCCGCATGACGCCGCGCTGGCAGCCCTGGGTGATCCTGGCCTTCGTCAGCCCCTTCCTGATCAACACGGTGGTGAAATCATTTGGCTGGAGCCTGCTGCTGCGCGCCAATGGCCTGGTGAACACGGCATTGCAGGCGCTGCACATCACCGACATGCCCCTGCGCCTGATGTTGAACGAGACCGGTGTTATCATCGCGTTGGTACCTGGCCATTTCATGTTCGTGCTGCTGCCGCTGTGGGGGGCGATCGCCGCCATCGATCCCAATCTGGGCTGGGCCGCCGGCACGCTGGGCGCACGACGCTGGCAGGTGTTCCGCCATGTGGTGCTGCCGTTGACCTGGCCGGCTTTGGTCACTGGGCTGGTGATCAATTTCATCATGAACATGACGGCCTTCGCTGCGCCGGCGATCCTGGGGGGCGCGCGCACCCTGGTCGTGTCGGTGCTGGCCTATCAGGTGAATCTGGAACAACTGAACTGGCCGCTGGGCAGTGCGATCGCGGTCGCATTGCTGGCCTTTACACTTGCCCTGGTCGGCGTCGGTCAACGCCTGGCGGTGCGGCGATGACGCGCATTGTCACCGCCGCGATGCTGACCCTGATGCTGGCACCGATCGTGCTGGTGGTGTGGATGTCGTTCACCCCCTTGGCCTATTTCGTGCTGCCGATAACATCCTTTTCGTTGCGGTGGTATCGCGAAGCGCTGTCCTACCCTGGCTTTATCGATGGCTTCATGCTCAGCACGGAACTGGCGGCGATGGCCGCTCTCTTGGCGGTGACCTGCGCCTTTCTGGCCGCCTATGGCCTTGCGCGTTATCCGCTGCCCGGCAAGGCGGCGTTGCTGGCTTTCTTTACCTCGCCGCTTTTGGTGCCCGCTGTGGTGTTCGGCATCGCGGCCCTGCAGTTCGTCAACCACATCGGGTTGTACAACCGGCTGGTCGGATTGGTGCTCGCGCACATGGTCGTGGTGACACCGTACGCGATCCGCACCTTGCACACCGCGCTCGCCGCGGTGCCGGAGGAGATGGAATGGGCCGCCATGGCCTTGGGCGCCCCGCGTCTGCGCATGCTGACGCACATCACCGTCCCGCTGTGCGCTGCGGCTTGATCACAGCGTTCCTGTTCTGCTTCCTACTGTCATTCTCTGAAGTGACGATGACGATCTTTATGACAGGGCCGGCACTGCAGACACTGCCGATCCGCATTTACAGCTACATGTCGGACCGTATCGATCCGATGGTGGCTGCCGTATCCTCACTGGTGGTGTTCGTGTCGCTGCTGGTGGTGCTCGCGCTCAGTGCCGTTCAGGGCGTGCGGCGGATGATTCGGCCGTAGAGAGGACAAGCGCAGCGCCATCCGCCGTGCCAGTGATGGCGGATGGTGCTGCCCGTATCCGCCCTACTGTGCCATCAACCTGCGCGGCAAATGGTGCGAACACCGCCCCAGTCCGACACAGAAATGATTGACCACGGGTGCCAGCCGGTCGGTCGCCTGTCGTGTCGCCTCATTGGCTTCGGCCAGCCGCGCTGCCGCGGCCCGCGCGCGCGTCACGATACCCGACCAATCCAGTCCGGGCAGCTCTCCATTCCGTAACACGAACCTGCCTCCCACCATGACATCGCGCACCGCCATGCCGTCCTCGGTGTTCACCAGCTGCTGCGCGGCATTGTTCAGCGGCACCAGATTGACGTGGTCGAGGTCCATGAACGCGAAATCCGCCTTGTATCCAACGGCAATCTTCCCGATCGTGTCCCCCATGCCCAGCACCGCTGCACTGCCTTCGGTGGCCAGGCGAATTGCCTCCACCGCACCGATCCATTCCGCCGGTGGCCGGTCGAACACCCGCGAAACGAATGCCGCCAGCCGCATCGCCTCGAACATGTTCTGGTTGTCGGCCGAGGACGATCCATCCGTCCCGACCCCCACCGTGACGCCGTGCGAGAGTGCCCGCCGCATATCGGCGATCCCATTTCCCAGCCGCAGATTGGACCCCGGGTTATGCGCCAAAGCGCCGCCGTGTTTGGCGATCAGTTCCATCTCTGTGTCATCGAGCCAGACCGCATGCGCGCCACTGAATCGCGGCCCCAGCACACCAAGCCGATCCAGATGCGCTGTCAGGGTCATGCCGTAACGGCGTTGTGCGCCCTCGCGCTGCACCGGTGACTCAGCGAGATGCGTCTGTAGTGGCATGCCATATTCGGTCGCCAGATCGCGGCACGCGGACATGAACTCGTCTGAGCAATGCAGCGGGATGGTGGGGGCAATTCCCAATCGCACCCGATCGCTGGCGAACGGCCAACCCCGCGCCGCCTCACGGATCGGTGCCAGGATCGCTTCGGCCGACGCCGTGCGCAGCGTCTCCGCGATCGCCTTCAGCTCGGGTGGGAACGCGTCCAGCAAACCCGGAATTGCCTGATAGAAACTGCGATCCGCGATCATCGGTGCCACGACCGCCCGCATGCCCACATCCGCATAGGCCCGCGCCACGGTGTGCAGCCCGGCCACCGTGGGCGTGGGCAGCGCCGCCGAGAGGTCGTAGCAGGCGGTGCATCCTTTCTTCACCATCTCCACGGCACTCAGCAGCGTCGACAGGTATCGGTCGTCGTCCGTGCGATTGCCATTGATCCACGTGCCGGCGTTCAGCAGCAACTCCAGCGACCAGCGGTCGCCAATCCCCTTGCCCAATCCGCCATGGCCATGCGTGTGCGCGTTGATCAGCCCCGGCATGATCAGCCGGTCGCTGGCATCGATCCGCTCGGCGTCGCCCGTCGCGCTGCCGGGCGGCACGATTGCTGCAATGCTGTCGCCATGCAGCACGATGTCCCGCGGGGCGGTTTCGCCATCCAGCAGCACAAGCCCGCCCGTGATGATGCTGTCCGTCATGACCTGCCCCCCCTTGCCGACACGGTGTGTGCAACCGTCGCAGGCTAGGGCAAAATCGAGACCATGCGTAGGAGAAAGCCATGATTCGCACGTCCAATGCCTATCGTGAGGGGCTGCGCGATGGCCGCGAGATCTGGATCGACAATGAGCGCGTGACTGACGTCACGAAGCACCCGGCCTTCAAGCCGATCGTCGACGTCAAGGCACGCATGTACGACATGGCGTTCGATCCCGGGTATCAGCCGGCGCTGACCTACCTGGAGAACGGTGGCCGCCATTCCATCTTCCATCGCCCGCCGCGGCAGACCAGCGACTGGAGCGACAAGACCACTGCGCTGGACCTCGTGCTGAAGGATATCGGCGGCGTCGTCACTCGTGTGGGTGACGAGACGGTGGGCGAGATGTGGTCGCTGCAGGATGGCCGCGACGTGCTGGCCGAGATCGATCCACGCTTCGCGGACAACATCGACCGCCATATCCGCGCCGTGGTGGAGAACGATGTGTTCCATGTCTCCGCCAACACCGACCCGAAGGGCGACCGGTCCCGTCCGCCGCAGGACCAGGACCCCGACATGATGGTGCATGTGGTGAAGGAGACCGATGCGGGCATCATCATCCGTGGGGCGAAGTATGAGACTGCCGCCGCATACGCCGACCAGGCCTTCCTGAAGCCCACTATCGGCGCCTGGACCAATGAGAAACTGTCCGACTACGCCGTGGGCTGCATCGTGCAGATGGGCGCGCGCGGTGTGAAGCACATTTGCCGGTCGGGCTTCGCCGGCCGTGGCAGTGTCGCCGACTATCCGTTGGCGAACCGGTTCGATGAGATCGACGTGCTGATGGTGCTGGATGACGTCCTGATCCCGTGGGAGGATGTATTCTTCTATCGTCACACCCGTGCAGCGCAGCATATTCGCGCGACACTGCATCGGTATTCCGCATTTCCCTATGTGTTACGCTTGCAATACGTGGCGGACATGATGATCGGCGCGGCGCTGTGGAACGCGAAGCAGACTGGCCTGGACAAGCTGCAGGCGGTACGGGAGAAACTGGCCGATCTTGTGTGCTACCGTGAAGGCATCGCTGCGCATCTGATCGCCGCGATCACCATGGCGCAGCGTAGTCCCGCCGGGCTGCTGATGCCGCACCAGTCAATGCTGTATGCCGGGCGCGTGTTTGGCTGCTCCAACCTGCCACAGATGATGCACATCGCGCGCGAGCTGTGCGGTGGGCAGATCTGTGTAACGCCGAATGCGGCCGCATTCGAAACTGCGGGCAGCAGCAGTTGGCTCGCGAAATTCTACACACTGAACGAGCAATGGGAGGCCGAGGACCGACGCAAGCTGTTGGCTTTCGCCCGTGACCTGCTGAACTCCGACTACGCCGGCCATCGCCTCACCTTCGTGCAGTTCGCCCAGGCGCCGCACTTCAATCACCTTAACGCAGTCTATAACTCGTTCGATTTCGCCGGTCCGCTCGACTTCGTGCGCAAGGCCGCGGGCCTGTCCGACAAGGTGACAGGCGGCGTATGATGTCGAAGCGCAAGATGCATTTCGTGGCCTTCCTGCTGGCAGGCCCAACCGCGCATCACCATGGCGCGTGGCGTCATCCGGAGGCCGATCTCGGCGTGTTCACGCCACAATGGCACGAGCACATCGCGCGTGTGCTGGAAGCAGGCAAGTTCGACAGCCTGTTCTTTGCGGACATTCTTGGCCTATATGATCTTTATGGCGGCAGCTTCGCGACCATCCTGGGCCATGGCGGGCAGATGGGACTGCTGGACCCCATTCCGTTGCTGTCGATCATGGCGCGTGTCACCAACCGCATAGGGTTGGGCGCGACGTTGTCGTCCACTTTCTACGCGCCGTACCATCTGGCGCGGTCGCTCGGCACGCTGGACCTGATGAGCGGCGGTCGCGTGGCGTGGAATGTCGTCGCCTCGCATGGCCATCTTGAAGCGCAAAATTTCGGTCTCGCCGAGCTGCCGGCGCGCGACGTCCGTTATGACTACGCCGACGAGGTGGTCGAGGCGGTGTGTAAGTTGTGGGAAAGCTGGGACGCCGACGCGCTGGTCTTCGACAAGCAGCGTGGCATCTACGCTGATCCCAGCAAGGTGCATTACGTCAACTACCAGGGGAATTGGATCAAGACACGCGGCCCGCTGACTGTGCCGCGGTCTCCGCAGGGGCGCCCGGTGATCATGCAAGCTGGCTCATCACCGCGTGGGCGCGACTTCGCGGCAAAGTGGGGCGAGCTGGTGTTCACCTTGCAGCACAGCAAGGAGGACATGCAGGCGTTTTACACTGATCTGAAAGCGCGTGTGGTCGCGCAAGGTCGCGCGCCGGAGGAATGCCTGATCCTGCCGTCAATTGACGTTATCGTCGGCGAGACCGATGCGATCGCGCGCGAGCGGGCGGCCTATGTGAACGTCCTCGTGCAGACGGAAGCCGGGTTGGCGCAAATGTCCGGCCATATCGGCGTCGATCTTTCGAAGTATCCTGCTGATCAGCCGCTCAACGACATGCAGATGGAAGCGGGGTCGCGTGGCTCGCTGGATGTGATCCTACAGGGCACGCAGGCACAGGGGTTGACGTTGGGTGAGGCCGCCCGCCGCTTCGCCACCAGCGAGCTATGCCCGCAGATTGTTGGATCGCCCGAGACGGTGGCTGACCAGTTGCAGGACCTGTTCGAGTCATGCGCTTGCGATGGCTTCATCTTCACGCCCACGCTCATGCCCGGAATGTTCGAGCAAATCGCCCGTGCCGTCGTGCCGGTACTGCAGGCGCGTGGCTTGTTTCGGAAGGACTACGCCGGCACAACACTGCGCGAGCACCTGCGCGACTGAGGAAGCACCATGTCCCTGACCATTCCGCCACGGCGCACACCTGGTACGTTTCTATATTCGGAACCGGTGACCTCGCTAGACAACCTGTCCGCGGATATCGCCTTTCTCGGCGTGCCGTATGCGCAGGCCTATAGCTGGGAAGACATCACCAACGACCAGAGCAACGGGCCGACTGCGATGCGCGAAGCCAGCACGCGCATCATCCGGTCAATCGAACGCTATGACTTCGATCTTGGGGGTCCGCTCTACGCCGATAGGCCGATTCGGGCAGTCGATTGCGGCGATATCGCCAGTGTGCTGGGCGATACCATGGCGCATTACCGCCACACTGAGCAGGTCGTGCGCAAGATCCTGGGGGCCGGCGCATTGCCGATCGTGCTGGGCGGGGACCACGGCGTGCCGATTCCCGTACTGCGGGCGTTTGAAGGGCAGGGGCCGATCACGCTGATCCAGATCGACCAGCACATCGACTGGCGAGAGGAGGTGAATGGCGTCCGCGAAGGCCTGTCCAGCCCGATCCGTCGCGCCTCCGAAATGGCGCATATCGGCGAGATCTTCCAGATCGGCCTGCGCGCCACTGGCAGTGCGCGCACCGAGGAAGTTGAGGCCGCGCATGCCTATGGAGCGCATCTGATCACGGCGTGGGAGCTACATGATGTGGGGATGGATGCGATCCTCGATCGTATCCCCGATGGTGGGCGCTACTATCTGACGGTGGATTTGGATGGGATGGACCCGGCGATCGCACCCGCGGTCGCCGCGCCGTGTCCGGGTGGCGTCACCTTCCATCAGGCACGTAAGCTGATCCATGGGCTGGTGCGCAAGGGGCGCGTGCTGGGTATGGATGTGGTGGAGATCACGCCGCGGGCTGACGTCACTCAGATCACCTGCATCACCGCCGGCCGGCTAATTGTCAACCTGATCGGGATGGCGGTGCGAGCAGGGTATTTCGAACGTTAATTCGGAATCGCGTGCACCCGCCGCAGGAATTCCTTTGCACGAGCATGCTGCGGGTTGCCGAAGAACTGCCTGGGCGGCGCATCTTCCAGCATGCGGCCGCTGTCCATGAACAACACGCGGGTGCCGACCTCGCGGCAGAATTGCATCTCATGTGTCACGACCAGCATGGTCATGCCTTCTTCCGCCAACGCGCGGATTACCTCCAGCACCTCTCCCACCAGCTCGGGGTCCAGCGCCGAGGTCGGTTCGTCGAATAGCATCAGCACGGGCTTCATCGCCATTGCCCGCGCGATGGCCACACGCTGCTGCTGACCGCCGGACAACTGTGTCGGCCTTTTCGTCATATGATCCGACAGCTTCACCCGCGCCAACTGCTCGGCCGCCAGCGCACGCGCTTCCGAGGGTTTCATGCCCAACACGCGTCGTGGTCCGATCGCCACGTTGTCCAGGGCGGTCAGATGGGCGAACAGGTTGAAGCGCTGGAACACCATGCCGATGCGCCGACGCTTCCGCGCCGTCACCACCGGCCGATCGGGCGCGAACTTACCGTTGCGCTGTTCGCCGGCCATGTTGACGCCTTCCAGCAGCACCTCGCCTTCCGACGGGATCTCGATCCGGTTGACGCAGCGCAATAGCGTGGATTTCCCGGCGCCGCTCGGGCCGACGATCATCACGATCTCGCCTTGCGTCACCGTCAGCTCGACGCGATCGACCACCGGAATCTGACCGAAAATCTTCGACAGACTGTGGATGTGCAGCAGGGGTACCGCGCTCATGCCAGCCGCTTCTCAAGGTATTCGGAACACCAGGACAATACCGAGATTATCACCAGATAATACACCGCGAGGGCCGCGTACAGCTCGAACGGCACGAACCGTTCCGCCACGATCACCTGCGCTGATCGCGTCAGCTCCGTGATCGAGATCACCGATAGCAGCGATGAGGTCTTTACCAGCGTGATGATTTCGTTGGTCAGCGGTGGCGTGATCCGCCGCAGCGATTGCGGCAGCAGAATGAACACGATCGACTGCCGGTTGGTCATGCCGATCGACAGCGCCGCCTCGGTCTGGCCTGCGTCAATCGATTGCAGTCCGGCGCGAATGATCTCAGAGATGAAGCCGGCGGAGTTGAACGCCAACGCAACCACGCCGCTCCAGAATGCCGTCAGCTCGAAGCCGATTTTCGGCAGGGCAAAATAAACCAGGAAGATCTGCACCAGCGCCGGTGTGCCGCGCACAAAATACACGTAGGCGCGAATCACCACTTTCAACGCCGTCAGATCGGACACGCTGATCAGGCCCATGACCAGCCCGATCACCGTAGCCACCGCCATCGCACACAATGAAATCTCCAGGGTGACGACCGCACCCTGGAGCATATAGGGCACAGCATACCAGATGCTGCCCCAGTCGAAGCTTCCCACGTTGCGTCTACGTCAGGGCAGGACGGCCGGCACCGTGTTCGGGGTCGGCATCGTCGAGCCGAACCATTTCTCCTGCAGCTTATCCAGCGTTCCGTCGGCCTTCATCGTCGCCAGTTGCGTGTTGAAGAAGTCGTGCAGCGCGCCGTCTTCCTTGCGGAAGGCCATACCGAAATAGGCAGTGATATCGGACACACCGGGCATGATCTTGAACTTGCCGGGCGCATCCCGCATCACGACCAGCAGCGTGGATTTCGAGTTCACCACCACATCCAGCCGCTTGTTGAGCAGGTCCTGATAAGCCTCGGGATAGTGCTCGTATTGTTTCACTTCCTTATAGCCTGCCAGACCCTTGGCTTTCATCGCGGCTTCATGGGTCTTGATGATCTCCGCCGCGGCGCTGCCCAGCTGCACACCGACGATCTTGCCCGACATGTCGTCGCCGCTCTTGAAGCGCGTATCGTCGGCGCGCAGGAACATCACGTTGGACGCGTCGGCATACGGCATGGAGAACAGCACCTTATCCGCCCGCTCCTTGGTGATTGTCATGGCGGAGATGATGCAGTCGAACTTGCCTGCATACAGCGCCGGAATGATGCCGTTCCATGCGGTATCCACGAGTTGCGGCTTCACCCCCAGCTTTGGCGCCACAAGATTGATGATGTCCGGGTCGTAGCCGATGATCTTGCCGTCCTTGAAGAACTCGTACGGCACGTAGGCCGCTTCCATGCCGACGATCAGCGTGCCGCGCTTTTTCGCGTTAGCCATGGCATCGGCACGAGCCGGACCAATGGCGGGCATCGCCAGCAGGCCTGCCGCGGCGCCGGTCAACAGTGTCCGTCTGAGCATGAAACAGTCCCCAAGTCTGGTTGTTGGTTACCTCCCCTTAAGCAACCTCCGTGCCAGTTCGGGCGCGTGCCGGCCATCGCGCCCGCCAGCGCGGTTGGGCGCAAATGTGGCCCAGGAACTCGATCACCGTGTGGGCGCCCAGGTATGAGGTCACGCCGGTGCCAACATCCAGCAGTGGGTTGACCTCGACGAAGTCGAAGCCCACCACCTCCAGCCGGGTGGCAATCGCGGCCAGCGTGTCGCGCAACTCGGCATACAGCATGCCATTCGGCTCGGCCGAGACGCAGCCGGGGACCAGCGACATGTCCATGGCGTCCACATCGATGCTCACGTAGCAGGCAGCCCCCTCGGGCAGCAGTTCCGCGATGGCCGCCGGGCCCAGATGGCGAAACTCACCCATCGTGATGATCCGGTTGCCGTCGCGAAAAACGTCCTCGATCTGCGCTTTGCCGTGGCGCAGGCTGCGGATGCCGATCTGTGTCAGGCCTCGCACGTGTTGCATGGCGGCGACATGGCGGAAGGCGTGGCCGTTGGTGTGCTGCAGCCCATGCACGAACGGCGCGTAATCGGTGTGCGCGTCAAAGTGGAGCACGTGCAGCGGCCGATTGAAGGCGCGCACCGCTGGGTAGGTGATCGAATGATCGCCTCCCAGCACCACCGGCATAGCGCCCCGCGCCAGCACGCCGGCCACCGCACCGGTGATCAGCTCGAAGCTCAGCTCGACATTGGTGGGGCGGATGTCGATATCGCCCAGATCGGCGATCATCCCGCCCGTCAGCTCCTCTTCCAGATAGGTCTGGCGCGTTTCCGGATCGTAATACCCGGCGCTGCCAAACCGCAGTGAGTGCTCCCGCAAGGCACGCGGCGCCATGCGGGTACCAGGCAGGAAGGGCGATCCCTCGTCGAACGGCACGCCCAGCACCGCGATGGCGGCGTTCAACCGTGCGACGTCGTCGCAAACCGGCGCGCGTAAGAAGGATGGAATGCCCACGAAAGGGCGGTTGACCTGATGCATCGGTTGGCTCCCGTGTGACCGTCCGGTGGATGCATCCGCCATACCACGGCGGCAGGCACTGGCCCGGGACTTGCTGGGCTTTTCACCATCTTCCACCCAAGCCGGAGTCGCGCATGGCCGCCAAACCGATGCACCTGGGATGGTTCATGAACTTCACCGCCGGTGAGTGGGACAGCCCGATGGCAGTCGGCGGTGCGCCCTGGGACGGGATGTTCTACGTCGACATGGCCAAGGCGCTGGAACGTGCCTGCTTCGACTACATCATGATCGAGGACACGCTGATGGTGTCCGAGGCCTATCGCGGCACCGCCGAGGCCACGCTGAAGCACGGGCTGCAGGTGCCGAAGCATGATCCCTCGCCGCTGGCCGCGATTATCGCAGCGATGACACGGCATCTGGGCGTGGTGGCAACATTCTCCACGCTTGCGTATCCGCCATTCATGTTGGCGCGGCTGTGTTCGACGCTGGACCACATCGCCGGAGGCCGCTTCGGCTGGAACATTGTCACCAGTGGCGAGGACGCCGCGGCGCAGAATTTCGGCATGGACAAGCTGCCGCCGCGCGAGCAGCGCTACGCCATGGCCGACGAATATGTCGACGTGGTGTGCCAGTTGTTCAATTCCTGGGCTGAAGACGCGGTGGTGATGGACCGCGAAACCGGCACCTATGCTGATTTCCGCAAGGTGCGGCCGATCAACTTTGAAGGACAGTTCTTCAAGGTTCGCGGCCCGCTAAACACGGTGCGATCGCCGCAGGGGCGACCAGTGTTCGTGCAGGCCGGCGGATCGCCGCGCGGCCGCGCCTTCGCGGCCAAGTATGCGGATTCAATCATCGCGGTCGCCAACGGCATCGAGGGGATGCAGCAGTATCGCGACGACGTGCGCCGCCACGCCATATTATTCGCTCGCAATCCCGATGACATCAAGGTGCTGTTCCTGGTCTATCCGATCCTAGGTGAGACCGACGAGGAGGCGCAGGCCAAGCGTCATCGCCTGGTGTCCCACCCGCGCGCGATCGAGCGCGCGCTGGCCAGCATCGGCACCGTCACCGATATCGACTTCTCCCAGTTCGATCTCGACCAGCCGCTGCCGCACCTCACCACCAACGGTGAGCAGGGCTCGCTCGACAAGTTCGCCCAATGGGGCAGTGGCAAGACGCTGCGCCAACTGGCGATGGAGCGGTTTGGTATTCCCGGGTCTGAGGTGGATTTCGTCGGTTCCCCCGACACGGTCGCCGAACGCATGGGCCAGGTCGCGGAGGTCGTCGGCGGTGACGGCTTCCTGATCAGCACGCCGTATCAGCGCGCCAGCCGCCACTTCATCGTCGAGGTGACCGAGGGCCTCGTGCCGGCCTTGCAGCGCCGCGGCCTGGCGCGCACCGCCTATACAGGAGGCACGCTGCGGCAGACACGCACGGAGTTCTGAACCGGCGGAGGTCCGCCCATGCTGCCGATCATCGATTTTGCCGCGGTACGTGCCCACGACGACGCCGGCACGCGCGTTGCCGCGGACGCGATCCGCGCCGCCTGCCTGACCGATGGGTTCTTCTACATCACCAACCATGGCGTGTCAGACGACGTGATCGCAGCGGCACACGCGGCGGGGCAGCGCTTCTTTCGCCAGCCGTTGGAGATCAAGCGGCTGGCCGCGGTCAATGCCCGCCATCGTGGCTTCAACGCGCTGGGTGATGCGCTGATGTACGCGGCGCGTAAGCCGGACCACAAGGAATTCTACAGTATCGGCCTGGATCTTCCGGAAGATGATCCTGACGTGCTGGCCGGTGAGAAGCTGCGTGGCCCGAACAATTGGCCGCCGGGGATGCCCGCGTTCCGCGCGGCGCTCGAGGCCTATTATGCGGCGATGCTGGGCTGCGGCGCGGATTTGATGCGCGCGGTGGCGGTGTCACTCGATCTCGCCCCGGACTTCTTCGTGGCGCGCTACCGCAAGCCGCTGCAGCGCACGCAGATCGTCTATTACCCGCCGCAGCCGCCGGATCTGGACAACGACCAGTTTGGTGTCGCTCCACACAGCGACTTCGGCTGCATCACGCTACTGTGGCAGGACGATAATGGCGGGCTGGAGGTGC
>Ga0210386_10000315_pt1 | contig 44411 bp, 30 predicted proteins | sample IncBWH32OmetaG_FD_160091 | JGI IMG/M metagenome (GOLD analysis project Ga0210386, IMG submission 160091) | Forest soil microbial communities from Barre Woods Harvard Forest LTER site, Petersham, Massachusetts, United States - Inc-BW-H-32-O ...
GCGTGCCTCACGATTCCTGAACACATTCCTAGACGAGCATGCTCGACACTTTGCCGTCAGCACATTCCCGCAGGAGCTATAAACACGCCATCGAAAAGTTCATTGGCTGGTATTGCTCTGAGCCTAGACTAGGATTTAATCGCTCGCTCGTCGTGCGATACTGCTCGTTCCTTGAGAATCTTTCTCTTTCAACCGCTACGATCAATCTTCATCTTTCCGCGATTCGTCGCCTGGCCGACGAGGGCTGCAGAGAGCGGGTGGTTGAGCCCCGAATTGGCAACTGGAATCCGACGGGTTAAGGGAGTCAGGCAGCTTGGCCGTAGGATCGGCGACTGGCTGACGGGCGAAGAAGCGCAGAGGCTATTGAATGAGGCAATTCGAAGCACCCTGTTAGGAAGGAGAGATGCAGCAGTGCTGAGCCTGCTGCTCGGCTGTGGATCATTTGCAGTTGCGGAAAACCACTGGGTCGTCGTCGACTTGGCTGGGAAGGGCGGACGACTGAGAACCGTACCTGTGCCGGCTTGGTGCAAGGTTCTCGTAGATCTCTGGCTCCGTGATTCAGGAGTGACTGGAGGCAGGATCCTCAGACGAATTCTGAAGAATCGGACACGGCAGGATGCCGGAGTCACCCCCGATGTAGTTTGGTATGCCATGAAACGATCCGCCAGGCTTGTGGGCATTGATCACCTGGCCCCCAACGACCTTCCTCGCAGTCGCGCCCGTCTCTGTCATGACGCTGGACGCGAACTCGAACAGATTCAGTTCCTCCTTGGTCACGCGTCGGAGCAAACGACGGCACGCTATATCGGATGCGAGCAGAAGCTCAGTTGATTGCGGCCCGTGCGACCTTCTCGGCCGTCGCTGCCTGACCGATGTCCCCGTCGACGAGCGCGAGGTTGGGTGACGGCGCGAAGCCAGCCCTGGAAACGCTGCGCGAGGTTGCGACGACGTTATAGCCGCGATCCAGAAAAGCGTGGACAATGGCCGCTCCGATGCCTTGCGAGGCGCCGGTTACGATGACTGTCTTCTTGCTTGCCATACCGACCTCCTGTTGCTTTCTGGCGGAATCCCGGCGAATCCTACCCTTTGCGCGTTTTAACCGGGAACTACTGAACATCGAGGTCACGTTCCACCTGAACGGACTCTTGCAAGGCGTGTAAGGATTCGTAAAACTTTGCGCATCAAGAAGGGTCAGTTTTGGCGTCCTGCCATTCCCGCGTAGTGGGAGCTACCAGCAGGACACGGCCGAGTTGAGCGCCGCAGATGTTCTTCGATAGCTAAACTTTTTTGGTCCAAGTCTCATAGAAGGTGAAATCAGAAGCTAAGGCGGATTGAATGTCGTGAAGCGAGCGGGGCAGCCAGCGTACGTCCCTGGTTCGCTTGGGACTGGTGTTCTTCTCATGGACAATCGCAACGTAAAACGTATGATTAGGCAAAGGCAGAATGGATGATTCCCGCAGACTCCATACGAACCTGGTGTCCTCGCCCTCATTGACATTTGGGAACTGGTGCTGACGCCAAAGGTCCCTGTGGTAGCAAAGTGTATTGCCGGCCAACCAGCGTCGCTGGCATTCAGGATAAGCATAGAACCAAGCTCGCTGATTTGCCGGGTCAAAGTAGAGAAGGCTAGAGAGGCCGCAAACGGAGTTACCGACGGCTTCAGAAAGTGCCTCCACCTGGTATGAGAGGCGCCAACTGGCAATCCAATCATCATCGTCCCAGTGTGCGATTATCTTGCCTCGAGCGTGTTCGCAGGCGATGTTCCGCTTGGCGCCGACGGTCTGACGTCCGGGCAACCGCACGTAATGAATGCGCGCATCCTGCGGGATAAGGTCGGCGACCGGGTCCGCTCCGTCATCAACAACAACGAGTTCGCGGTTCGGATAGTCCTGGCTGAGAAAGTAACGAATGGACTGCGGAACAAAGACGCGCCGGTCCGCGGTAGGCATAATGCAGCTGACCAATGGCTGCTCGCGCAAATTGGTCGCGGGAGCACCAGGCGGCAACCCACGGGGGGGATTCGAAGAATGAGCGGCGTAGAAAGCAAGGTCTTCCGGAGTTAACTTCGGTTCGGGCGCGACACTCCACCCATGAGGATCGAGATACTGGCCGCACTCGAAATGCCATGCATTGCTGGAATGACGCAAATAGATGAAAGCCGCGTTGTTCTGAAGACGCCTCAGCCGCCTGCCGCGCTGTATCGCGCGGCGAAGGAAGCCAGCGTCTTCAGCTAGAGAAACATCTGGATAGCGCGCGAATTCATCCCAGCACATTCGCTTGTACACGAGTGTTCCGCCGTGAACGTCCTCGACAAAAAGCCGCCGATGCAAGGCGGCGGAACATTGCCAGAACCTCCAGCGGGGAAGGTCGAAAAATATGCCCGCCCGCAAAGCCGTGATCTCGGCGCTGCCTGACAGCAACGTCGCAAGCTGCGTGCTGAGGCGTTCCGGCGCGTACCAGTCATCATCGTCCCAATGGGCGATGAAGTCACCGCGAGCAAGCTGGCATCCCCGGTTCCGTTTGGCGCCGATACTCGATAGGCCCGGGAGCTTGACGTAACGGATTCGGTCGTCGGTGCCGATCCGAGCGGAGAGGTCGACTGGGCCGTCGTCCAGGATGATGAGTTCGCGATGAGGGTAGTCCTGGCGCTGGAAGTAGCGGATCGACTGAAGAACAAAGTCCGGGCGATCGCGAGTCACCATGATGCAGCTCACAAGAGGTTGCGTTGCGTTGACCTGGACGGGAGAGACACATGCCGCGGGTGTGTTCACAGGCGCCGAAATTGGCAGACGGACCTGAACCAATTCCGCAGGCGCGAAGTGTTCACACGCGTCTCCTCGGCAGTGAGGTTCGTAGTCGGGCCGCGAGCCGGTGAGGCGTAAAGCACAAAATTTGTCCTGATATCTCTGCCTGCTCGATTGAAATCCTCTGGCCTCTTCTCGCGCTCGCCTCGCTGTGAATGGAGGCCTATAGATGTAGGAGGAGCAGGCCCAGACGCCGCGAAACCCCGCGCGGTGGGCGCGAATGTTGTAGTCCATCTCCCAGCACGGACCGAGGCCGTACGCTTCGTCGGCGGCGCCAATCTTCTCGATGACTTCGCGTTTGACCGCGTAGCAGAAATCGGCCAGGCTATGGAGCGGCTCAAGCGTACGGCTAGCGGAACCGAACCGCTGAACCGCCATGCGGGCAGTCTGGGCGATTGCCTGAGGAGTTCCAGCCGCGCCGGGAAAAGCGGCCTGCTCATTCCACGACCGGTTGGTGGAGGGCCCGGCCAGGCCGTTATGCGGGTCTGACTCCAGAGCTGCAAGAATGGCGTCGAGCCATCCGGGAGCGACCATGCAGCCTGCTTCGAGGAAGACAAAGACGTCGTCCTGACTGGATGTAACAAGGCGATTGAAACAGGCCGCCGATCCTGCCGGAGTATTCAAGCCTGCCCAGGGGAGGTCAAATTGGGCAGTCAACCTGCGGGTCGCCTGATCAAGTAGTCCGTCTTGCAAAAGCATCCAGTGATAATCGCCACTCGTGTTGGCGCGCAACGAGGAAAGCGTGCTCCTCAGGCGCTCAGAGCCTTCATCGAAATATATGCCGATCGCTATCCTTGTCATGACTGTACAAACAGAGTTCATTGTCGCCACTGCTCCCTACAGAAACTCGTTCGTGCCATGCCATGCGAATGGATGGTCGAGATGAAGACAGAACATGCCCGGTACCTGCTCGGGTCGGATGCCTCGTGATTTGCAGATGTCGATAAAGTGCATGTCACCGTGTGCGTAGTGACTGAAAGTTTCCGGATAGCGGAGGCGATCGAACAAGCTGCGATGCACGATCTGGGTATAGCCCCAGGGCTCATTCTCGGGCGAGCGAACGCTTGGACTGCCGGACAGAGCGTCGAAGCCGGCAAGGCTGTCAATGCGGCCGGAAAGCACTTCGTCTGTGCGGTCAGCCGTCATGTGGCGGCGCTGCCCGTACAGTAAGCGTTCAGGACTGTTTTTAACGTGGCCGAGAGCCTGGGTAACGGCAGTCGCGGGGAAGACGCAGTCGGCATCGGTGAACCAGATCCATTCGCCACGACAAAATGGAATCGCACTGTTGATCATTGCGCCCTTGTTCGCGCTCAGTTGGGAAGGTACAGATACTTCACAAATGCGCACCTCCGGGTAGCTAAGCGCGACGCAACGCAAGTGTTCGTGCGTACCGTCAGGGCTACAGGGATTGACGATAAGAACCTCGTGCGCTCCGCTCGGGCTATCCTGATGGCACCAGTTCCGAAGGGCGATGCGCAGCCGTTGCAGGAAACGGTTGCAGGTGATTATGACGGACATCCGGCAGGATTCCTGGAAGACATGAAAGGCCAAATCCTGGAAAACAACATCTTGCGGCTGGCACGCTTTTACGGCAAGCGTGTGGTTGAGAATGTCATCGATACAGCTGACGGCGGAATTCCACCATACAGGCTCGACAACCCGTCCGTCCACCCGGAACCGCCAACTGCTTGCGCGGGCGTCCACCTCGAGCTGCAGGCGCGTGGGCCGCGGGCCAACGGCTGTCAGGAAATCACGGAACGGGCCGAAACTGAGCCCTGCAGCCTGAGCGGAGCCTTGAACGGTTATGGCCACAACAAACCTTTCTAATCGGCGCAACATTGAAGAGTCACAAGGGCTCCAGAGCAGGCTGTACCACTCCCCTCGGCCGCTTCTTAGTCGAAGTCCGTCGTTTTTCCACGACCAGTTTCCCGAGTCTGCATTGAGCCATTGGGCCTGGGCTGCGAAGTCGCCGTTGAGGGCATAAGACCAATCCTCAAACAGACGATGGACGTCGCTCGCGACGTGTTCATGCTCGGGCATGATCGCCTCCGAGCAATCGATTTTCGATGACCGCAAGACCGAGTCTCGAATCTTGCGGCTCGCCTGCCTCAGCCGTCCATAGCCGCACCACGCCGTAGCCGGAGGATTGAATGCGTTCGAGCGCGCCTTCTACTGACCCTTCGGCGCAGCGGGCGTCATGCACCAGGATCAGTCCGCCCTGGCATACAAGATGACGCGCGAGGTCGAATTCAGCCCATACATGTTCGGCGGTGTGAATGGAATCCAGAAGGGCCGCTTCATACGATTCGCCATGATCGAGCGCTGCCGCCATACCCTCTAGGGACCCGATGGCGCGCGCTTCGAGACAGCTGCGCATCGGGTCAGGCAAGGCCCCCCAAAGCTCATTGCGCTCCGGCGATGAGCAGGGATCCAGACTGACCACCTTCGCTCCTGGACGGTGCGCCACTGCGGAGGCCAGGCACGCGCCAGAAACGCCGCGGGCAGTGCCGGTCTCAAGGACGCGAACGCATCCGTTCGAGCGAATAAGATAGTGGAGCAGTGCGAGCAGCGGCATGGCCGTGTCGGCTACACGGGCAGTCTGACCGCCGTGAATGCCGTAGAAGCTCCAGGCCATGGCTTTCAAGCCGTGAATTCCGATCCAGGCTCGCAGGACGCTCAGAAAAGAAGCGTACAGATCCGGATGCGAAGGCCCTTCGAGGGGATCGGGCACGCGGGCATAGCGGCCACGCCATTCGCAGTACTTGTGGCGGCCATCCCCATTGAAGTGCAGTACGCGGACTTGCTTACCGTTCCACTCCGCCCGTGGCCGCCCCCCCGTTTGATAAATGTGAACCTCACGCCGGTTCACCTGAAGGTTGTAGACCGAGCTCAGCTCAACACCGCAGCCAGTCCGGGCGAGCGCAGCATTGAATAGAAATTGATTCCTTAGACTGAAATCCGAGAGGCTATCCATCCAGTTGCGTAGTGCTGTCATGGAGCGAAGAGACGAATCGAGAGCCAGCATCGCCGCGCGGCTACCCGCGAAGAGTCCATCATTCACAACAAATGGATAACTAAGAATGCTTTTATCCATCAGCGTGCCTGCTTCCTCAGGGATACCGCGGTAAAGAGAGCGAAAGGCCTCTCCGAGATCTTGAAGCGGGTAGGTATTTTGCTCGCGGCAGACCAGGACAGCGTTGTCCGGGCAAGCGTCGAGCGTTGCAAACAAAGGACGCAGATCGCCAAGGACAAGCGTGTCTGCGTCAAGGCAGAGAAACTGGTCCGCATCGACGATGCGAGCCACCGAGTAAAGCACAGATTTCACCGAGGTGCCTACAGGGACGCGAGGGTTGATCTGAATCAACTGTGCGCGGTATTTGGCGACGACAGGGGCAATTGAGGACGAGTCTCCGGCCACAAAGACAAGCACGAGCGCATCCGGACAGTCGCCATTTGCGGCAAGCGAGCCAAGCATGTCATCCAGGAAGGATTCGAAACCGGGCGACGCGACGGTAGCGATGCAGCGTTCGGCTCTGGGCATGCGGGCCGGGAGCAGAATGTCGGCGCGCTCCAGGCAATCGGTTCGAGACGGTGCAGCCGGGTCCCTGCCTACAGGGAATAGCCTTGGATCCAGCCAGACGGAGTGGCAGAAATTTTGCTGCCCGGTGCTGACAGCGAGTTCCAGAATGTGAGCGGATTCGACGTCCGCCCATACTGGTCGAGGCGCTTTGCCCGCGATGACGCCGAGCGCGACGGCCACCAGGCGTCCGTCGGCCCGCACTGTGAAATCCGCGCTTGAGATGCCTGGTGCGACATCGTCATTCAAGGCAACGAAAGATTCGAAGGTGCGAAACCGGCTATCGATCTTGAAGAGCGCCCGTGCCGGGGCGTGCATGCTGAGTGCATGGGGGTATGCGCTGCCTTGCACCTGCACCGATTTGTTTTCGTATCCCAACGCCCCTCGCATGCCGAGTTGCCCGTAACCAACGCGGCTGTCGAGCGGCGGGAACGAATCGAGATGGATATGTTCTGTTGACATCGCTTCTAAGAGATCAAAGTAGTCATGACAATGCTCCGCCAGGTCCAGCCTCTTTCGGGCTGCCGTTGAGAGCCATCGAGACACTGCTGGCCGTTATGTTCCGGCTCCGAAGTCCAGCAGCGATTCGCTTCAATGGCCGGACGGGGCCATGAGCAACGGACGATTTGAAAGGGAGGCTTCCGCATGAAGTCCTATCTATGCGGCATGGCGCGGGGCCGCGACGAGCCCGGCAGTCACAAGGTGACGGATCATTAAAGGGCGACCGTGCCGTGTCGTGCATGCTGAGCGCAATTCGTTTCATTTTGCTAAGTATGGGGATAGGGAGGCACGTTGGTGATAGTCGCGGTTTGCGATGAGCCCTTTTGTACAAGCTCGCTGCCTTGAGGCACCAACTCGTACCAATTAGCAGTCAGGCTCGTTGCAAGCCTTCCTTCAGCCTCGCTCACCCCCTCCGGCACCGCTTTCGCAGACGAAGGGTAGTTGACGTGGACTTCGTAGTGCACCATCTTCTTGCTCGCTTTCGTCACGGTCTCTTTAATGGGCCTTTCTACCTGTCTCAAATGATCTCCGTTGGCCGTATACGTCAACGGAGTGATGTTGTCGAGTCTTGTGCCGCTTCCTCCCAACTGATTGTTCAGCAGGTGACCCTTGACATACAGCCGCGTAGCCTCCCGCTTCTTGGTGATTTCCGCCCAGATCGGAGGAAATTTCTCCACCTGACTTGGGGCGCTTCCCTTACCCAAATTGTCCGGCGCTAGAGGATGAGCCGTCATCATCGAACCACCGCGGTCATCCGTGGGGCCGTAAATGATCTTCGTCTCGAATTTTCCGCCCGCTAGCGACGGAATCGTCGGATAGATTTTTGCGACTAGGTCAGCGACAACCTTGAATTTCTCGACCTTTGCCTTTCCCTTTTGGGCCAGTTCCTTTTCACGCTCTGCCTCAGCCGCTTTTTTGGAGTCGACTTTTTGGTTCTTATACAACCTGAAGGCCTCTTTGAGTCCCTTTTCCTCGCTCGGAGCGTCTTTATGCACTGCGGCGATAAATTCATCTACGGTCATCTCCTTACTGTGAATCACGATTGGATAGTCATCCCCGAATTCTGTCGCTTCGACCGTATGCTCTTCCGAGTCAGCGGTAAATTTTTTCTTCGGGAAAAAGAAGCCGGCTACTTTTCCTGCAACCTTCTTCGCGCCGCCTACAATGCCCCGGCCGAGAGAAGCAGCCTTGTTGATGACCCAGTCAATGGCCTTATTAATAGGGGCACGGATGTCATCGATGATTTTCTTCGCCGCGTCGGCGATACCGTCGATATCCAACAAGCCCGCCAGAAAACCAATGATCACCGGAATCGTCTTGACCAGGGTGTTCTCGACCGCCGCTGCAGCCTTGCTGATGTTGCCGCCCGCAATATCAACTATCGAATCGATGATCGCGTTCAACAGGTCGATAATCTGCTTCCCGTGCTCAACGAAGAACATGATGATCTTGTAGATTGCCTTGCAGGCCTTGATGAAGGCGGAAACCGGAGTAAGAAGCTCGAGGATGAACTCGATACCCGCTTTGATAACAGTCTCGAATATATATGTCTTGATATTGTCGAAAGCCTTACTAACCAGATTGTTGATTTCACCTTTAATAAACTCCATGACCCCGGCACCCTTGGTGATGTAATCCCACAAGCCTTCAGGGCCCCCGTTTATCAGCGTCATGAAGACTTCAGCGCCAGTCTCGAGGGCGTGTACTGTCTTCTCACCGAGAATGTCCACCGCTCTGCTGCGGATATTAGCCTTGGTCAATCCAAGAACCTGCAGGACCAGGCCAACGATCCCCGATATATCGAAGTTTTTGGGCAACTCGATACCCGCATTTCCGACCGCTCCGAACAGCCAGGTCATAACCCCTTCGATAAGGTGCCGGGGAAGATTCTTGATGAAATTTGAAAAGCCCAGCTTGCCGGCATCTACCAGATGCTCGAGGAACCTTATGGGGTGGGCGATGATCAACCCAATCGCGTCTGCCGCGCGCGACAATACATCCAGCAGTAGATCCTTCAGATTGCTTATTGTCTGGATAACCCCCTTGATCGCCCCGGTGGCTTTGTCCACCAGCCCCTTGTCCTCTTCCTTCATTTCTTCAATGCGCGCGTTCATTTGTTGCAGGTTGTCGTTATACTTCTTAGCGAGCGAATCGATCAGTTCAACTTCCTTGTCGGTGATGGTTTTTTCGAGAGAGTCGAAGTTCTGTTGAATTCCTCGGGCTGCCTTCTTCCCAGTGGCCTGCCATTGCGGTTGGAGAGATGCGACGAATACGTCGATCGCCTTCTTGCCTGCCGTGATTAGGTTTTGCGCATCGGTGAGGCCGATCACAATAACGTCTGCGATCTTGTTGAGGAGATTCCTCATGTTGTCTTGATATTCTTTGAGCCGTTTCTTGTAAAAATCATTTACCTCAGGTGGCATGCCCTTAAATTTGTCTCTCCACCAGTGATATTTGCCGCGGAGAAGGCCGCTATATCGCTTTTCTTTGTAAGCGGCCACATCAGCCTCGACGTCCTCTTGAAAAGTCGACTGATGAACTTCGGCGATAACGTTGAACATGCGGTTGACATCTGTATCCAGTTTTTTGAGACGAGCTTCGACGCCGATCTTCGTCGACGTATAGAGCCCTTCTACTGTGCCGTAGATCTGATCGCGCTGCTTTTCTTCCTCCGTTTGCGCGCTGGTCTGATGGTCTATCACCTCGCCGAATCTGTTCTTTCGTATGTCGTGCATGCCGAGCACGTGTTTGGTTGCGAGCTGCTGCGATTCGTTCTGAGCGGAGCGGAGCAACGCCGACTCCTGCGCGCGATACACGGGAGGCGCAGCAGCGGCCTCCTGTTCAACATCTTTCTTCTCCTCGAGCGCGCCCTGGAAATCCGGCTCATTCGAGTTCTGAAGTTGTTCTTCGGTGACGTTTGAGTCCGCCATCAGGTGCTCTATTTCACTGGGTCCTGCCTGAAGAGAAGTTTCCTCATCCGTCGCGGCCTTGGGCGCCGCGCCTGCCGCAGTAATTTGGGGAACTGCGCCAATATTCGGCGGCTTTAATTTTAGGGGAGTCTGCCGATCGATACCCTCAGTACTCGGAGGGTACTTGCTGAGTTCGTTCGGAAGTTGACCTTGCGATTCCGCCTTTCCTTGCCGGACTCCGGAATTGAGATCCTGCTTGACGCTATCCAGATTATTGTTCTTATCAAAATCCGCAACGTCGCCGAGAGACTTGGGCGCCGCAACGTTTATCTTGTCGAACAGCTTATTGACAAAGTCTTCCCGGTTAAAAGGTTGTTGCTTTTGCTGGTCGTCCACGACTTTGTGGATGTCGTCTGCTTTCCTTTCCGCGGCTCGACCGGGAATTTCGTTCTTGCTGTCGACAGCGGCATGGGCCGCGTTAACTTTTGAAGACACAGGCGCATCCGGCTTTTTCTGGCGCGCTGCGAGTTCCTTGATGTGGCCTAGAACAGTGAGAAATGCGGGATCCGAAGTGGGCGACTTCGCTCCGGGCTTCTGATCCACTGCCGGTAATGAGCTTTCAACGGCCGCGGTGTTCTCCGCGCTCGCGGCATGCGAGGCCGCCTCGGATTTCTCGCTGGCGGCTTTGCCTGCAGAGGCGCTTCCGGCAACCTTCGCAGCGGGTGCCGGAGAAGAAGTCTTTTTTGCAGAGAGCACTGCAGCATCTGTAGATATAGAAGCCGTGGAACCGCCAGCGCTGTTCGCAGGTGTAATTGAAAGCTCTTTCCTTGGCACTGTGGACGAGACCGATGCAGCGGCGCCCTGCTGCACGACGTGGGTTGCTTCATGCGCCACGAGGTTGGTGTTGTCCTGGGACTCGCCGCGGCCAAGCCAGATGTCTCCCTTGTGTGTGAAGGCTCTGGCATTCAAGGCTGCGGCGGCCTCATGGGCGGCCGGACCCTCATGGATGCGTACTCCGCTGAAATCCGCGCTCATGCGAGATTCAAGTTTCTGCCGCACATCCGGCCGTAGAGCCTCTCCACTGTCTTTGGTCGCGATCGCATGGCTGGCAGCGGCATCCAGGTCGCCAGCCGCTTTGCGGCTGACAGATTCATCGGATCCCGACTCACCATGGAGCTTGCAATAGACAGACGCAGTGCCGGAAGGCCGTTCCATGTGCTCCGTGGAGCAGGAACAGCAACGCTGCACCGTGGTGTCGCTCGTGGCGTCCTGTGTCGGAGCCATCTGCACTGTGGCTGGCGAGCTGTCCGGCTTGTTCTCACTTGCTTCCGCATGCGGAAAAGGGGGAACGTTGACAATGGTCGCGGTTTGCGGACCTCCCTTTTGAGTAAGCTGCCCGTTCTCGGGCACCAACTCATACCAATTAGTGGTCAGGCTGGTTGCGAGCCTTCCTTCAGCCGGGCTTACCCCTTCCGGCACGCTCGCGGACGAAGGATAGTTGACGTGGACCTCGTAATGCACCATCCGCTTGCTGTCTTCCGTGACAATATCCTGTAACTGTGATTCCACTCTTGCGAAGTGAAGCCCATTGGCGCTGTATGTTAACGGCGTGATGTTTTCGAGCGCGGTGCCGCTTCCACCTAGTTTGTTATTCAGCAGATGTCCTTTGATATACAGTCGCTTGCCTTCTCGCTTCTTTATGATTTCCGCCCAGATCGGCGGGAAGTTATCTGCCTGGCTTGGTGCGCTGCCCTTGCCCAGATTGTCGGACGCCAGAGGATGAGCGGTCATCATCGAACCGCCGCGGTCATCTGTCGGACCGAAGACGATCTTGGTCTCGAACTTTTGTCCGAGCGACGGGATCATCGGGTAGATTCTGGTGATCAGGTCGGCGACAGCATTGAATTTCTCGATCTTTACTTTGCCCTGTTTCTCCAGCTCTTTTTGTCGCGCCTCGTCGTCATTCTCCGTGGGAGATTCGACCTTTACGCCCTTGTAGGCCTCATAGGCCGCTTGGAGCTTGCCAGGCTCAGCCTCAGCGGGAGCTTCCTTGTTCGCCAGCTCGATGAACTGCTCAATGGTCATCGACTTGCTGTAGATCAAGATTTCATAGTCGTCGCCGGATTTTTTGGCATCAATGGTATGTTCTTCCGAACCAACCGTGAATTCTCTTCGTGGAAAAATGAGGCCGACAATCTTGCCCGCGATTTTTTTGGCGAAGCCAGCGATCTTTTTGCCGATCTCAATAGCCTTGTCGACGAGCCAGTCCAAGGCCGCCTCGACTGTTGTTTGGATTTGGAGGACGATCTCGTGAACCTTGGGTGCGGGATCGACGCCAATCCATTCTGCGAAGAAGGCCAGAACGGCGGGTATGGTTCGAGCGATGGCGTTCTCGATCCAGTTCGCTGCCGAGGCTATGTTCCCCGCGATGAGGTTCTGGATTGAATTCAGCACGGCATCGACCATCTCAAGAATCTGGTTGATTTTGTTTACGAGGAAGGTAATACCTTTGTAGATAGTCTGAATTGCCTCGATCACAGCACCGACCGGGGCAAACATCTTGGCAAGCTTGGCGATGCCGGCTTCAACCAAATCCGTCGTTATCCACTTCGTAATTCCGCCGATGACGGTGCTCCAAAGACTTGTCATCCGACTCTTGATTTCTTTCCAGATCCCCCCGATTCCATCCCTCATCAGGGCTTTGATCCATTTCCACGCTTCTTCGAGAACTCGCACCGCCTTTGCGCCAATTGCCTTTTCGGCTTTGGCGCGGAGCTTGGTCTCGCTGATTCCGAGCACTTCCAGGACGAGCCCCATGATGCTCTCTAGGGAGAGATCTTTGATCGGTTTGACGCCGAGATCCCGGAGCGGAATGACCAGCCAGTTCACCAAGCCAACTGCCAGATGGGTCCAGATGTTGCTGACGAACTGTTTCATCCCCAGAACGACAGCGTCGCCGAGGTGCCTCAGGAATTCCACGGGATGCATGATGATGTCGTCGAGCGAGTCTGCGGCCTTAGCCAGAACCCTGAGCATGAGGTCCACATTGACGCCCGCGGCCTCGAGGACGTAGCGGATGACCATGATCACGGCCCCGCCCAGGTCTCCGGTAACAAAGACCTTGGTCAGGAAGTCCATCACGAGGTTCTGGATTTTGGACCAGATTTCCGGAATCTTCAGGAAGGTGCTGATGATGGGGATGGCGCTGAGGATGTTGTCGATGATGAAGTCCTTGATCGGATCGCGGATACAGGCGGGAAGGACATTCCAGATGGGGATGAGTCCGGGAAGTTCCTTGACGACGTTGGTGATCACCGAAACGATCTTCTTGAGGACGTTGAGCACCGGCTCGATGAAATCGGCCAGCTTTGCCACGCCGTTTCCAATCAAGTTGAAGAGGCCCATGACCCCGCTCTGCACCCAGTCAGAGAGGCTCGTGATCTTGTCCTGGACCCACTGAATCGCGCCGGACAGTCTTCCGAGGATCTCGTTGCTGCGCAGACTCGCAAAAAATCCGGTGACAGTCTGGGCGATGCCTCCGATCTGGCCGGAGACCCAGGTTCCCGCGCTGACGATCTTGTCACGGAGACTGACGATCGCCTTTTTGACGGCCGGCAAGATCTGGGAACGGAGCGCATCCTGATTCTCCGTGACGCCCTTGGGCTTGCGCATGCTGGTGGCCATCTGACTCGCGTGATGCAGCCACTCATGCACGGTTTTGCGCAGGTTGAGGATTTCATCCAAGGGCAGGATGGTCTTGATCTTGTCGATCAGGGACTTCATCGGGCCGATCACCGGCTGGAGTTTATCCTTGAACCAGTCCCAGGCCTCGCCGAGCTTTCCCTGCACCCACTGCAGCAAGCCGTTTTGACCCTCAGGCCCCTCCCCGATGCCGAGTTCATCTTTCAGCCACTTCCAGGCAGCGGCGGCTGTGTCACGGATGGGTTTGGTTCCATCCCAGATCTTTTGCCCCAGGGCCTTTATTTCATTCCACTGCTCCACAGCCACTTCAGTGAGGAAGTCGACCACAGGAGCGCCGAACTTCTTCCAGAGGTTACTGAAGAAATCGCCGATGGGAGCAAAGAAGTCCTTAATCTTCTCCCATGCTTCTCCGGCCATCTCCGAGAGAATGTCGCCCAGCTTGGTTATCGCATCGAACAAGGGCTTGCAGTCGCCGTGGCCGAGAGCGGTTATGACTTCATGCGCGGTTTTGAGAAGTTTGGCGTATGTCGTGGTGAGCTTGGGAATGAAACCGTCGCCGCTGCTGAGGCCTCCGAAGATGCTATCGAATGCTGCACTCACCTTGTCGTGCAGATAACCGACGATACCTTTCTGGCGGATTTCCTGAATAACGTCGATGATCCAGGCAGGCGCGACTTCCTTCACAACCCTCCAGAAGATATCCGCGCCGGCGGAAATGACCTTGCCCGCAGCGTCCACGACTCGACCGCCGGTCGCGTCCCAGACCGCGCCAGCCACGCCGGTGATTTTGTCCCATACGTTCCGCCGCACTACGGGCTGTTCGTCCTCATCGTGTTTCGGAGCATTGGCGGAGCGTGGCGCAGCCGCGCCCTGCTGCACGACGTGGGTCGCTTCATGCGCCACGAGGTTGGTGTTGTCCTGGGACTCGCCACGGCCAAGCCAGATGTCTCCCTTGTGTGTGAAGGCTCTGGCATTCAAGGCTGCGGCGGCCTCATGGGCGGCCGGACCCTCGTGGACGCGTACTCCGCTGAAATCCGCGCCCATGCGAGATTCAAGCTTCTGCCGCACATCCGGTCGTAGGGCCTCTCCACTGTCTTTGGTCGCGATCGCATGACTGGCAGCGGCATCCAGGTCGACAGCCGCTTTGCGGCTGACAGATTCATCGGATCCCGACTCACTATGGAACTTGCAATACACAGACGCAGTGCCGGAAGGCCGTTCCATGTGCTCGGTGCAGCAGGAACAGCAACGCTGCATCGTGGTGTCGCTCGTGGCGTCCTGTGTCGGAGCCATCTGCACTGTGGCTGGCGAGCTGTCCGGCTTGTTCTCACTTGCTTCCGCGCGATGCACGCTGGTGTCCGCGGATTTGTCGTCTGTCTGAGCACGTTGGACCGCGGCTGGCGAGCTGTCCGGCTTGTTCTCGCTTGCTTCCGCGCGATGCACGCTGGCGTCCGCGGATTTGTCGTCTGTCTGGGCACGTTGGACCGTGGCCGGCGAACTGTCCGGCTTGTTCTCGCTTGCTTCCGCGCGCTGCACGCTGGCGTCCGCCCCCTCCATCTGAGGTTCGGCGGTCTTGCGTTGTATTAACTGCAGACGTGAGATTGTGGGCTGGGCATTCGATGAGCCGCTGGAAACCTGATCGGCGACGCGGTTGGCTTCGTGCTCAGCCGAATCGCCGGGCGCACCCACTTTGACGCGCCGCTGAACTCCCGTGAGCGAAAAAGGAGAGACGATTCGACCGGGCGCTGTCGCCTGCGGTGCCGGCGCCTTTGTCGCGGGAGCTGCGCCGTCGGTGGCGCGTTGCACAGCTCCTTTGTGGCTCTTTCGCTGGAGGGCGGCGTAGCTCAGGTGAGTCCTCCTAGAAATGCGGCGAGGGTCTTTTCGTTCCGCGCATTTGCGACTGCTGAGGTGTCAATGAAACTTGCGCCCGCCTTGCGGTGCTCAGCCTGGATCGCGCCTCGTAAGTGCGGCAGGCGCACACAGAGATCGCCATCGGAGAGCGCGGATAGAGTTGCGTTCACGCAGACATTACGAATCTGGCCGCCGGTTAACTTGTGCCGTATAGCAATCTCTTCGAGGGCATCGCTCTCCAGCGCGTGACCAGAAGGCAAATGGACCTGCCATAGACGCCAGCGTTCAGAAGCGTCAGGCAGATGAAACTTGACCACGGAGTCCATGCGGCGGCGAAAAGCGGAATCGATGGCGTCGCCGGCGTTTGTGGTTATCAGCACGATGCCGGTGTATTGTTCAAGCCGCTGCAGGAGGTAGTTGGTTTCGAGGTTGGCATAGCGGTCATTGGAGGATTTCACCTCGGTGCGCCGCGTCATAAGCGAATCGCCCTCATCGAGCAGCAGGATGATGTTGAGATCCTCCGCACGGCTGAGAACCCGGCTGAGGTTTTTTTCCGTTTCACCGATGTACTTGTTGATCACGGCCGCGAGATCAACCCGATAAAGGTCCAGACCGAGCTCGGAAGCGAGAACACGCGCTGCGAGAGTCTTTCCCGTGCCGCTTGGTCCTTCAAAGAGGGCGCGTACGCCGCGGTTCATTCCTCCGGGCATGCTGTTTTCAAATGTGGAGGCAAGCTGTTCCCGATGGCAGCACCGTCCCTCGAGTATCTGAAGCTCGCGGCTGGTTGTGCCCTTCACAACGAGCTGCGACCAGAAAACTTGTCCGTCCACGCGAGTGGCCAGCGTATCCAGCACGTGGCGATTCATCGCGCGCGCAGCCCAGCGAACATCAGATATCGTAATTGTTTGGCGGCGCTCCATTGCAGCGTAGTCGGTCGCCAGCCGCGCGCACTGGCGAATGTACCTTGCGGGCAGGCAAAAGCTCGCTGCGATCTGCGAAAGGTCAGGGGAAGAGCACCTATCTGACGAGTTGCTGCTCAGCGCCCGCTCCCATAGCTTCAGCCGGTCGGGAGGCGATTGAAGGTCCAAATGAATGGTGACTGCATGCGCGGCATCCTGTCCTCCAATGCCGCCTTCCCGCCCGATCATCGCCGTAATCGGCCCGCTGTAACCCCCGAGCTTCGGAAGCTCAAAGATCTCACTGGGACCCGCCTCGACTAAAAAGGCGGGAATAGAATGCGTAAGTGTGCACAGGGGGCCGATCAACCGCCAACGCTCGTCGTTCAGATTCGATGCCGTGGAGCACTCGATTTCCATGACTCCGCGCCCCAGTTCCCGGGCGATAGCTCCGATCGCTCCAAGACGGTCGGTCCCAGGCATACCTCGGACAACGACTGTGCGCACCCGGCCGGCACCGGCCAGACCCGTCAATTCACGAAGCTGATCTCGCAACTTCTCGTCGATCAGCAGTTCGGCCGCCGATTCAAGCGATTGCGCGGGATAGTAGCGGACTCTTTCCAGCGGCGCCTCAGCGCATTCTCCGCGAACCGCATTCCACAACGCAGTGGGCACGCGCAAAGTCCATTCGGATCGCGGGGAATCGCGGTTCACCACCTGGATGAAGCCGCTTTCTACAAGCGGCCGAACGAAGGACCACGCCTCGGGCGCCTCCTCGCTCTCAAGGACTTGCTGAATGAAGCCCAGCGAGACCCGGCGCTCTCCGTTAGGATCCTGCAGAGAAGCAAACAGCGCGTTGAACTCCGCCTGTTCCTCCACCATTCCGGCGAAAATGAATGCCAGCATTCCTATATAAGGCATGTTTAGAGAGTCGCGCATGGCAGCTAAGGGGAGCGGCCCAGGAAGCTCCTTTTCCCATGCGGAGATTTGATCGCGCAGCCATTCAACAGATTGATCCCAGTCGATGTCTTCGGGAAGCCGGTTGCGAATTTGACCGAAGTATGACGACAGGAAGGGATACTGGTTAAGCACCGCATCCAAAGGCCGATCGGCATCAGAGGCGCGGCATCGCAAATAATAGATCAGCTGAAAAACGGCCGCATAGAACAACAATCCGAGGTGGCCACGGGCATGGTGGGGCACATCCGGGAATGCGGAACGCGTTTCACTCACAACCGAAGCCCTCCTGGATCATCCTGGATGAAGTGAAACGCAATGATGCGGCCCAGCTCTGGCACCCAGCCAGGATTGGCATCGAGACCAGCGAGGCGCGCCGGAACACTAATTTGCTGCATTCCCATCACCAGGTCGATATGTGTTCGGGTGATGTAGAGGGTTCCATCTCGCAATAGGATCTCCTGCAAGTTTGCGTTGGGGAGGGCTTGGCGTAGACGCCAGCGCGCAAAAGGCAAAAGGAAGTGAAGGAAGCGGCGGAGCTCTGGAGGTAGAGGGAAATTCAACGTGCGTACTTTTGCGGCGCTGCGCAAAGTGCGCTGCCGCCGGTCCAATCGAGTGAACCTGGAAGCGCCGGAGTCGTGCGGTAAGGTCCGATCTTGCGAATCGAGAGTGAGAAATCCTTCGGGATGCCAGACCTCTACCCGGCTGGAGCGGAAGCGAACGTATTGCATCGAGGAGTCGAGATCGCGGAGCCAGGACTCCGGCGCCTCATAGATTCTCTGTGGTTGGAAGCACACTCCCAGATGAGTGCCTGGCTCACGGCCATCCAACTTTGCCAGCACTCCCCAGATTGGGTCGTCGCAGACAGCGGTAAAGGTCTGGTCAAGAAGGCAGCGCGCGAGCAACTCCAGCAGGGCCCAGCTACCAAGACCGCAGTCAAAACTCATCAAGTCGCACCGGCGCAGGAGATGGATGAGATAAAGGACCCCTCCCACGCCGGTGTGCCAGCCATTTTCAAGTTGCAGTGATTGCTGAAGAGTGTCCTCGACAGTTGAACCGGGAAGCATGGGGGCATCAGTCGGAACGGGCGCAGCGTCTGGCGGAGCATCCAGCGCAGACATCGGGACCGGTGCGTTCTGCTTACGCAAGGGAGGTTCTGCGCGAAGCGGTTCGTCAGGAGAATCAAAAACAATGGGTTGCGACGGCGCAGCTTCCGCGTTGACTGAAGGGGTTTTGCGGACCTCAATTCGCGTTCGGACCTGGGATGGCGCCGCATCTGTGCCGGCAGAGCGATTCTCCCGCTCCAGTTCCATTGCCAGCCAGGAACGCAACCGGAGGTGAAAGGCCACGCTCGATGCCAGTTGCGGAGCGCGATGCAAAAGCAGCGATATGCCGAGCAGGCAGCGTTGAGCCAGTCCAAGTCCAATCGGGATCGAACCTGTTCCAATGTATGGCTCCCACGGAGGCTTGACAGTGCGGCCCGCGTAGTCTGGCCAAGCTTCCCGTTCAGCCGACATTTGGGCCGCCGCCTCAGCATTGGAGTCGTCGGCCGGTAAGCCTGGCTGTTCGTAGTCGTCGGCAGGAATGGTTGTAGCAAAAATCCCCAGGTCTGGCGTGGTTTCTGACTCGGCCCTCGGCTGCGGCCTCTTCCACGCTCGGGCTGGGCCTTCGGTTGGGGATTTCGACTGCAGCATGGCCCTCTCGCTTGCCGCGACAAGTGTCGACTCCGGCATCGTGTAGGCGCGCGCGACAGCGCGCATCACTCTCCAGGCCTCGGCTGGAGTGCGCCGCTCGAGGACCTGGACCGCGCGCCCCTGTTCGTGCAGCAACCGCAAAGCGGATGGCACGTAGATCGCATGTTCGATCCAAGCTTCGACCCAAGCGCCTGATGACTGCAAAGAAAAGTGCCGCTGGATTGATTTCCACCACCATGAGGTCCGATCGGCCGCCGCGGGATCGAGCGCCAGCCAGGCGAGCAGCTCGCCATCGTCGGCGAATAAGACCGCCTCGACGGACGACGTCAGACCGTCCAGCGCGGGGCGTGCAGCTCCGCGGTACAGCGTTCCGAGCTGAGACCGCGCCGCGAGTTCCCACTCCGTACTGGCACGCGGGTCGGGACCAAAAACTCTGGTGATGCCGCCCGGCAGCGGATCGCCCATTGCGCGCACCAGGAGCACGGCCGACGGCGGCATAGCCGCTGGCAGCAAAGAGAGCGGCGCAAGCAGATGCGACAAGCGTAGGCGTGCGACCGACGCCTCCACCTGCGCCCGCCGCAACCTGACGTGTTCCAGAGTGGTCTGATCCATCAGGCCCATGATGTTGCTCCGAGGAGCTAGGTAGCCACGATCCCCACTGTTAGTCCCCCGTACGGCTGTCCCTGCCCGTTTACTTGCGAAAGATGGTAAATGTACGCATCTCCGGGAGTCGCGCCGGAGAGATCGGCAGTGAAGTCGAATTTCGAAAACACGCCCGGGGCGATCACAACACGCCCAGAGGTCCCGCCTGCTTTTTTGCACTTGGCTTCCAGGTCCTCAATAAACTCCATGACCTCCTTTGAAATCCACTCCAGGATTTTCTCGAGCAGGGATTCGTGAGGGCTCTTGAAGGCACTCAGATCCAGCCCTACGCTCCGCAAGGGAGTGGTGGCGATTTGCTTATAGGCAGGAATTCGCTGTAAGGCGGGGAGCACGGCGGCCAGTACCGTGGGATTGGGATTGATGTCAGGCACGGCTTGGATTGCAACTAACTCTGGCTCGCGGAGCACATTGCCGTTGCCGATTTGAAATTTGATCATGTGGCCTTCAGCAGCTTCAACCGTACAATTACGTTGCGCGTAATGTAAGTCGCCTGCTGGGAATGCGTTAACGGCATAGCCTTGAAGAGCGGACTCTGCAAGACTGTTGGGGTAGACACGTGCTATCAGGCACTCGTGACCGGGTGTGACTGGGGTCCCCCCTAAAGGTGGATTAGCAGGATCCCAGCCGGGCGGTGGTGGTGAAGTAGGGAAGGGAAAGACATTTGGGCTCGCGATATCTCCTGACGCGAGGATGTTGGTTGCGGTCGAATTCAAGGCGAGTTGACCCGTGACCAATGTTGTGAGGAAAGCTCCCCCGGGATCCAACGACATCGATGGGCCCTGATTGCTGATGAAGAGATCGAACACCACCTGCGAATCTTTCTGAGGTAAGGCACAAGGGCTGGTCTCCGAGCCTTGCCAACTGAGGTTCAAGGTAGTGAAGTTTACAGCTCCGGCGTCAACAACTCCCGGGTCGGACGTTGTCGTCATAATGAGATTGGGACTAAGCCAATACGGGGATGGCTTATCTGCCAGGGTTGGGCCGTCAATGTAAAGGCATCCGTTCGGATCCGCGCCTGTTGGACCTGATATTTCGAGATCAATACTCATGTTCTATTTCCTCTCTGGATTGGTTATGAACTTGTCGCGTACACGACCTGGAAGGCATAGATCGAGACTGCTCCTGCCGCGGTGCCGATGGCAGAAACATTAGTCTCGATGACGTATTTGAACTGGGAGTTCTGGACGGTTTGCATGGTTGTGAGTGCACTCGCGGTGAGCCCTGAAATCTGGGGGTTGGGGGTTCCTGAGAGGCTGAATGGATTGCCTCCTGTGCTCAGATCGATCTGAATTAGGGTGGTTGTTCCGGTTGTCCCAGACCCACCGCCGGCGATGGGAAGAACCAGCAGGTTTGCCTTGCCGAAAGCTGTGGCGCTGGTCCGTGCACCAAGCACCGTCATGCTTTGAATCACCGCACCATCCGGCAAATTCAACGGAATAAAGCCGTCTGTTGATGGTGGTCCGGCATCCAAAGCTACTCCGATACCGACCTTCCAAGGCGCGGCGCCGCCCTCGATTCCCACAAAATTCGGCTGGACTGTAAGAGTGACCGTCGGCCCCGTGCCCCCTCCCAACTGGCCGGCAATGGCCAGCAACGCCGTTTTGATGGTGTTGTGGTAATCGCTGGAGATTACGTTTCCGTCGTTTGCATCCGGTATGAGGTTGACCAGTGTCTGTATGCTTGCCATAACATTCCCTTTCAAATGACGCGTGGCGCGAAGCGGCTCTCACTCCATCTCGCCGCGCCGGCGCCAGGCGAAATCGCCGACGGCGTGAAGCGTGCAATGCCCTGGTAGCGAAGAGCCGGACTCGCGAATACCAACGCAAGTTGCGCCGTGCTGCCTCCGTTCACAGCCTGCAGGTTCTCCCACACGAGATAGAGCTGGATTTCGCCGGTCTGCGTGAGTTGGATAGGCTCGTAATCGAGCGCAGTGAAAAATAGATTGCGCAGAAGGTCGCCATCCGTGGTGGCCACATCCTGCGAGGCATGCTTGGTGAAGAATCCGGGCATATCGAAGGCCGGTGTTGCCGGCGTGCCGGTGACCGCCGTAATCCCATCCCCGCTGACCGGAAGCATTCCAGCCGGCGGCAGATACATGAAATAACTGTCGCTATCAACCGTTCCGAGGTTTGCCACATTCGCTATGATCCATTGCACCTGGTCTTCAAATTGCAGGAACATAGCTTCGGCCTCGCTGCGCCTGCGGTCTCCCAACAGCAATGGCCATTGTTCTGTGATTGCGCCTCGCGTGAGCCGACGCCGGACGCTCCAGAGATCGACAAACTGGATCCCAGAGGGGGTCCAGTAAAGGAGTGCGAGAGGCACTTCACAATTGGTCAGCGAGCCCGCCGTGCGAGCCGCGTCGATCAGTCCATAACTTGGTTTCTGTGAGAGAAACTCAAAGGTGTTCGCGGGGTAGGCTTCCAGTTGTTCGACCCCGAAACAGGCATGAGCCAGTCCGTTGCGGAGCGTTGAGAGCTCAGCGGCCAGCGAAGCGGAGGTTGCGCCGTCATTGAGCTGGGACTGGATCTGGCTCGCCAGCAGGTAGAGCGTCTGCTGGAGTCCGGCGTCGGTGCCGTCGAGCGTGATTAGCGCCAGCCGGAACTGCACGCCTGATGTCTGGTACTGGCTGGCGCAGGTGGTGGCCACTCCGTTGGAGTTGAGCTGCGAAACCGGCGCCTGACCCTGATATCCCTGGGCGGGCATGATCGTCAGGACGTAGATGCCGGGGTTCGTCAAAACCGTCTGCGGAGGCGCGCACGGCGCAAAGAGGCCGGAGCCGGCCGGCGCGGACGGAAGCGACGCGGTCAACGTCACATCCGTGCCCGAACCAAGCTGCAGCACGTCGCCGTTCCGGTTGACCGCCAGTCCAGCGGCGACGTGCACAATCTGGGTTCCGTACTCTTGGGAGCTGGAAGACAACGTGACCTCCAGCCCGCAAGCCACTCCGTCGCCCACGCACGTGCCCAACAAACGCTGCCGCTGCAGGTTCGCCATGCGCTCGGCGGTCATATCCGCGGCAGTGAGCACGCGGCCATTGACGAAGTTGATGTTCTGGATGCCGCCATTCAGGATCGGCGACAGGAGATTGACGGTACTCACGATCCACCTCCCAGAGCGGCCGCGGCTCCGGCGAAGATCATCTCCTCGAGCAACCGGGTAGGCACGACGAACGGACGGCGGGAGTCGTCAACAGTCAGGCCGGTCGCGATCCATCCAGGCTGATTCAATTCGACTGCAAGCTCAGCGAGCAGCACGCACTTCTCCGGCGGCGGGCAGCATGGTCCCGTGCCCTGAGGCGCGCAGACGAAGGGACGAACCTCGGTGATCCAGGTGCGAAACGCGGCGCGAAGGAACCTCGGAGCGTCCGCGGCGTCAATATGGTAGGGCGGTCCGGCGGGCGGTGATCCGACCGGCTTGTGAAGATCGCTAACAAGCTGCTCGACGTCTTCGAGCGTCAGAAAGGGACCGGTGGAGGAAACCTGAAACTCCGACAACAGCGCCGCCAGAGCGCGGATTGAATCGTCCTCCAACTGTGGCGGGCGGAACAGGCAGAGTCCTCCGGTGTTGGGCGGGCTGCCCGGAGGCGAGCTCAGCGGCGAACTGAGCGGCGACCAGGTGTCGTCCAGGCAGAGCATCAACTCGAACGAGTCAGCGATCCGCGAGGGCGCTGTGGAACTGGACTGCGTGGTGCACGGCTGGCCCGGAATCGGCACCACGTCTGTCTTACATTCGCGGTAGCAGAGAACTACGCACAAGTTCAGGCTGGCAGGGGCCGAGGACGAAAACAGAGACTGAAGCGCCGACAAATTCGCCTGGATCCACTCACTCACCTGCACGCACATCAGCTGCGGAACTTTGATCTCCTGGCCGCGAGGATTGAGGGCCCAGCCGGGGGTCACCTGCACTTCAAGGATGGGGGCCGTTTGAGCGACGACATCCAGTCCGCAGCAGGTGCCATAGCCGTGCAAAAGGCGGTTTTCGAGATGGTGTTTGGCGAGAAAGTAGGTGTCCGACTGCACGAACTCTTCAACGCCCAGAACCAGACCTAACGTGTAGTTAACGCGCTTCAAAGGGTCGAGTTTTTGTAAGTTCGGCGATGCTGCCTGGCAGGGTGTGCTCATAAGGCTGGCTCTCCACTCCGGATTCTGGTTCGCTGCTGCAATTGATCTCTGCCCGCCACGATGCGGCCGCTCACGTTCCACGGCGGGATAAAGCCGAGATACGAGGCTGCAAGTTGGGTCTGGTCCAGAACCATTGCGGTGAACCGGCTGCTCGGACCGAGGACCGTTTCCATCCCCACTCTCGCTTCGCCTGCGCAGAACGCGGCCCAGTACAGCTTGACGTCAAAATCCGTGTGGGCAGGCTTTTCGTTTTGCGCGATGCGCTGCGCCAGATTGAGGCGCTGCGTTTGCGTTTTCAGATCATCCTGCAACTGGGCAGGGACAATGACACTGAAACGGTAAGCATTCTGATTTGTCGGCAGGACAACCGACACGAACAGAATCCAGTCCTGCAGGAATGTTCCACCAGAGGGCAGACCCACGGCGAGCTGTCCGTTCCAAAGCTGCGAATCGATATCCGCGAAGCTCGTCAGCGCCGCGTTGCCTGCCAACTGATAGGCCTGGTTGAGGTCGGAAACCGTCGGATATCGGCTGGTCAGGAAGTTCTCGTATGTGGGTTCATCGGCATTGGTCGCGGCGGCGTAGGTGAAGCCGATGTCGGTGGCAAGGAATTGCTGCCAGACGGCGGCTTCGGTTGCCTGCGCAGGCTGGATCGCAGGGAGGCGCAGCGTCGGATCGGTGAAGCTGGCGTACTTCGTGTTCCATCCCTGATTCAGCGCTCCGATGGTTTCGTAAGTCGATTGCAGGTAGGTTCGAAATAGCTGGTCCAGAGCAGCAGTGCCCTGAGCCGGGGTCCAAGCTCCGCTGGTAATGGCGCCGGGAGTCTGGACTTCGGTTGGATCGCCGAAGGTGACGCCGGGAGCATTGCGAAGCAGGAAGTGTTCCACAATGCGGACGGAAAAATGCTGCAGGTCGGCCGGCTCGAACAGTGATTCGTTCGCGCACTGATCCAGCGCCAGGCGAATCATCCGAACTACTCCGTCGGGTGTACCGCGAGTCTGGAAAAAGAGCGGCGCATTCTCCAGGAAAAATCTCCGTGTTTTTGTGGTCCAGGTGAAATCAAAACTGATCCCGAGCCAGCTCGCCAGCCAGTCAAGGTATTCGGCGGGAATCGTGCGCGGATCGAACAACTCCTGGACCTGCTGAATCCGTCCTTCAAGAACGGTAAAGAAGCCTTCAGGATTGGCGAGATAGCGATCCAGAAAACTGGCGGATGTCGCGTTGTCCTGATAGACCGCGGGCATGTAATGGGTGAGGTAAGAGAATCGCGGGTAGTACGCACGCAAGGCCTGAATCCGCGGAGTGCTTCGCCCATTGCCGGTGAACGTGAGTTGTACTTGCAGATACCGGCCGACGGCTGCCTGGAAGAGCAATTCCCATGTGCCTGTCTTGTTGGAGCAGCACTTCAGCGCAGGCCGGTAATATGGCAATTCAGGACCCGTGAAGCGCAGGTACGGCTGCGGCTCAGGATTCCAATCCGTGGCGAGCAGCGCAGCTTTTGTGTCGGCTGCCCGCGATGCCACCAACACCTGCGTTCCGGAGGGAATGGTTCCATCCATCAAAAGTCTGTGCCATACGCAGCCGGGCACTTTTCCATCAAAGGCGCGGCACTCGGGGTTCGGTTCCATCGCGGCATCGCGCTTGGGCAGCATCCAAGTGGCCTGCATTTCGAACTGTGCGCGCGGCTGCGGTACCAACGACGCCCAGCGCTGATCGAAGTCATAGCTGACGCCCGCCGAAGACGTGACCAGGGCCTTTCCGCCGAAGCGAAGCATGGGCAGGAACTGCGTGTTCGGCTCGACCGACCACGCGGCATTGGTTGGGTCGTAATCGAAGGCGAAAGTCTGCGCGCCCAATGAGTCTGCGATGTAGAGAGTGCCCTGGACTTCGCCCTGCGCTGACTGAGTCGTCGACACGAATGCGAGATCCTGGCCGAGCAGCATGTAGGGCGCGGTCTGGCCGATATCGATCTGATTCAAGGAAGTGGGCGCACCGATCAAGCTCAGCATCTTGTAGCGATAGACCTGGGAGTAACCGAGTCCCGGCGGATTATCGAGGATCAGCACGCTGCCGTCGGGAAGCGCGGCAATTCCGATCGGAGCGACTGCCGCGATAGGCATGGCCTGATTCGCCGCTATTGCTTCTCCTGCTTCGCACTGTGCGCGATAAACGGTCGATCCGCCGACGGGTTGGAAATCTTCAGGCAGGTGCTTCGGTGCGCCCGGAGCCGCCAAAGGCAGCAGTACACGGAAGTAAGGATCGAGTCCCCAGTATTGCAGATTCGCGCGGTCGAGTATCCAGGCTCCGCCGTCTGCCCCGGCGGCGATGTCGAAGGGAGCAAACGGAATGTCGGCCGGCCATCGATATTGCATTGGAGGAGCCCCGGAATAGAGGTCGAACAGGAGCAACCCTGGGGGGTTCAATGTGCCGGCCAGCAGATAGTCGTCGGTCGTGACCGCCAGGCCTCCGAACAGGAAACTGGGTGGCGACTGAACTTTCACCGGGGAAAAGGCTCCAAGAACGCTTTGGCTGAATGTGCCAGCCAGGTCCTGAGCCGACCAGAAATGCTGAGCCTGCTGCTGGCCCACGCCGAGGAAGAGAATCTCGTTCTGCGGCGGAGCGACCCAGTAGTAGTTGCCGAATTGATCCTGGGCCGCGCCGCGCCGGTCAGCCACTGTCAAAGCAGCCGAGCCCGAAGCCACCGGATATACAAAGACGTTCTGCCTCAAACCAACTGTCGAGTCGGAGGCGCGCCATTCCAGTTCCGGGAGCTGGGGCGGAGAGCTGGCCGCGTCGGTGCCAAACCAGTCGGCTTGCCCAAACACCAGTTGAAATCGAGTTTGATTCGCGTCCATTCGATTTCCTTAACAACTCGCCGGGATTACCGGGACGGGGACCAATGTCTGCGGGGCGCTGGTGTTGACGGTCTCCGTCAGGTCATTGGCCGTGCCCGTGTTGGCGCCCACCTGGTCCAATCTCGGCAGTTGCACGTTCGTGATCGACAATTGAGTAGTAATGGGGTTGCCGGAGCCATCCCACATCGAAACGCCCTCGATATCGGAGATTCCGTCGACGCGTGCCGCCTGAGCCAGGAGTTCTCCGGCGATGACCGGCTTACCCAGTGGCCATCCCGTCCCGGCGGGACCGCCGTTGAGCGGAGAGAGATAGGCACTGATGGCGGCGTTTATTCCTTGCGTTACGGTCGCTACGTCTTTGCCCGGCAGGATGTCAAAGCCCACGGAGACGGAGAGATCCTGGTAGTCCGGGCCGACCACATGAATTTCCGTGGTCAGAAGACGCCGTGGCTCCAGATAATCGCAGACCGCTTGTAGAAAAGCGCTGTCAGGGACCGGTCCTTGAGGCGTCGTGGGATCCTCGGGAATCACCAACACGGTGACGACACCGGGCGCCGAGACTTCGGTATCCGGATTGTAGAGAGGCAATATCTCCACTCGCCCGAGGTTGATTCCCGGAGTGCTTTCGACGATGTCGCTGAAGTCCTGCGCCGACACCGCGCGGCCGGCGTTCTGCAGATACAGCGGGATGCGCTGTTCGGCGTCATCCACGCTTTCCCCGGCCGTGCCGCCGACGGTAGGCAGGGGATTTGAAACCTGAAACCCCGAGGGCAGTTGGGGGCTGGCATTGATCGCCCCAATCCCCACATTGCCGGCAACGCCGCCGCCGTAGTAATAGCTCGCGATGATCGTCGATCCGGCAGTCGGGCGCGCGCCTTGAAGACCGGTGCCGAACGTGATCGTGCCCGATGCACTATCGACCGTGTACTGCTGTGAGTTGACGGCGTCTGCGATCTCGGAAGGCGCAGCAAGCAGGTCGTCCGTCTGCGTCCACTGAACGCCGTTCACCGTCAACTGCACGGTTGCGGTGAGCACCGGAGTATTCATCAGGGTGAAGGTCTGGTCCGGTTCTCCGGTTCCGGTGCCCACGATCTCCACGGGAACCTGAATCTGCTGCGAAACTTTCGACGCGTTGATATCGAGCCAATTGAAGCTCGCCACGGCGGCCGTCGGTCCCTGCCCGTCTGTGGAATTCGGCAGACGGACTCGGATCCAGACGACGACCTGGCTCGCAATGCTGGTCTGGTCCTGCAGTGACGGCGGAAAATCTCCCACGCCGTCCTCGAGCGGTCCCAACAGCCACACTCCCATTGAACTGGCGCTTGGGAGCGTCAATTGTATGAGGGTCGGATCGGTGAGCGGATTGTCGGTGGGATCGGTGGGGATGCCGTTGAGACGCTGGTAAACGGGCGTAGTGCCGTTCAATTGTCCGGTTGAAATTTCGTAGATCAGCGGCGAGGTCGTTTGAGTGTTTCCGGTCGTCGCCGGCTGGATAACGGCTTCATCGGTGTTGTTTACGGGAGCAATGCCCAGGGTGAGCGTTCGGCCGGCGATCGCATTCAACACCGCTTGATTGTCACCCTTATCGACGGCGCGAGTAAGCAGCGCGATCCACAACGCGCGATCGACAATGCTGCCGTCGCTCAACGTCGCCACCGGCAGATTGGGGGCGGAGACCGGAGGATCGAAGGATTCCGTCTGGTAATACTGGAGCGTTGTCGTCGGCGTTGCCTGGGCGGCATAAAGCTGCGCATAGGTTTGCTCGGCGCTGGCCTGGTCGGCGGCCGAAAGTGCCGCTTTCATGAAGATCATCGACTCCACGGGAAGCACGTCCAGCCCGTCGCTGGTCACAAATCCCGTGGCTCCGGCAAACACCGGCAACTGCGCGGCCAGCGTTACGGTCTGGAGCGGACCTCGCATGTTGCTGAATGTCACCATGCCCGAAGCAGCCATCGGCGGCTGCACCGGGATGCCTAGAAGATCCAGGAATTTCCGGCGATTCTGGTCCGGTATCTGATTGCAGAGATACGTCAGGTTATCGACCATGAAGGCGAACAGCTGGAGGATTGTATTGCCGGGATCAGTATTGTTCAGGTAGTTCGTGTACTCCGGGTTGTGCACGGGTATCCGGACCAGCGCTTCGCTGATGATGTTCGCGAAGCCCTGCGGCTGGACCGGCGGTGCTGGCGTCGTAGACATAGTGTCAACCCTGCAGCTGTAAAGTGAGCGTGACCTGGCTTGCTAACTGATTGGCCACCAGACGGTATTGAATGGTGGCGATGGCGGCCTGAATGTCAGTGGGGTCAGGCTCGACGGAGACGGAATCGACTGTGATCCTTGGCTCCCATTGCTTGAGAGCGGTGCTGATCGCATCCTGAATCGACTTGCGGGTAGCGGGGATATTCGGCGCAAATAGATACGTGCGCAGCGACGACCCATAGGTCGGGTACATGAGACGTTCACCCAGTCGGGTAAGCAGCAGAATCTGGATGGACTCGCGCACGTTCTCGGCGCCGACGGACATAGCCCATTGCCCGGTCGAATCCAGGTGGGGTGGAAAGGCTACGCCGCAGCCGAAAATCTGAGCGTCATTGGTGGCCATATTCAGTTTCCTTCCAGTTCCGGCACCGGGAAGCAGATCTTGAAAAACGGAATCCAGAAAAAGACGAGATTCAGAGCGATGACAATGATCAACAACAGGATCATTGCGCAGATGGTGATGATGGGAATCGAGAATGAGCAAATCCACCCAACGGTGAGACCGCCTGGATCGCCAAGCTGGCCGTTTGCCAGATCGGTCAGGCTGGTTGCCCGCGCCATCTGGTTGCGCAGCTCTTTCGAAAGCATGAAGGCCACGCCCTTGTCATATTTCCGGAGCGCAGCCGGGGAGGTATCGACCGGCAGTGCCACCTGAATGCGCCGGGCAGGCGCGTCGGAATCGAAATAGTTTGCGAGCTGAAAGGGCTGGCAGGGTGGGCTCACTATATTGTTTTGGCACTGCGGCCGCAGATGGACACATCGGACGATGAACCAGTAGTCGCCCTGAGTATTTACCGAGGGCTTTTGTGGAAGGGGCGGAAGCGCTGGCACATTGACCGAGCTCAACGGCGGAAGTGCGTTGGAAACCGGCGCCTGCAGTGTGTGCGGCTTGATCAGATTTGCGGCGTCCGTAAGTGCGTAGGCGGTGTAGCCGGAGGGGAGCTGGTTCGCCGGCCCGATTGACTCGAATTGAGGCCCGTACGTATTCGCGTTTATCAGTGCCTGTCTTAATCCTGCGCTCAACGTGTTGTAAAGCGCTGCCTCTGCGCCGCTTAGAGCAGAGACTTTGGAATTGTTCTCGATTGCGGCCCAGACATTGGGAATGTACTGGCCGAGGAACGTGGAGAAATCATAAAGAATCAGCGCCGAGGACAATTGCGTGCTGAGCGTGTTCTCGTTCGCCAGTGTGCTGCCCGCGGGGGCGGCGTCCAGGTGGTTCCACCAGTCTTCCAGGTTCCACCAGGGACCGACGATCTGCCGATGGAACAGATCTATGCGCGGATCGGTGGGAGCGCTATTTGCAGTACTGCTGGCGCTGCCGCCGCTGCTGGCGCCATTAGCGGGGAGCGTGGTTCCCCCGACATATTGCTGGCGACGCGATGCCGGAATCAGTCCGATGAAGATACGCCGCGAGCTTCCGTTGCTTCCAGTCTGTGTGAGTGAAAGCGGAATCTGCTCCTCGCCCGCGACCAGATTCGGACCACTGGCCTGCATCCATCCGGCCTGATTGTTCGAAGCATTTTGCGTGCTCGCGGTGGTCGAGCTCGATGTGGCAGCCGCAGTGCTCGAAGCAGTCGTCGCGCCTGCGCCCGCCGGGATCCAGGCAAACTCCGTGCATGTCACCGGGTTGTCGACTGCGCAATCGGCAACGGTATAGCCGGCATTGGGACGCAATTGGCGGACTACGAAAACCACGCTCTCGCCTGCCGCTTTGTTCACCGTGTGATCGGGCAGGCCAGGCATGCGACAGGTGAGCGAAGACGCAACCAGATAGAAGCGCTGATGAGTGGGTTGATACAGCTTCAGCGGCAAGGCGGGCGTGGGTCCCACATAGCCGAGTCCCGCACCCGGATTGCGCCAGTTCTCGCCTTGGGCGACATAGTTTCGGAGGGTTTGGGGCGTGTTCTGCAGGACATTTTGCAGGTCCTGCATAAAAGTGTCGGTCGCAAAGCGGAGGATTGCGGGGCTTCGAAACTGCGTCGTGTCAGACGCGCTGCTCAACTCCTGCCAGAGCGGCGGCGGCGCAAGCCATTGGATTTGAGTGCTCATATCGTCACCAGATGTTCCCCGCGCCGGGCGTGTAGCTGGCGCTCACGATGCTGTTAGTGATCACGGTGTCATGCGTGGTCACACCGCTGAAGGTCGACATTCCAGCGCTGACGCTCACCATTCCGGCCGTAACCTGGTGCTGCGACGCTGAGATCGAGACTTGCGATCCTGTGTCGATGGTCACGCCGCTCTGATCGAGCTTGATAGAGTTGCCATTGCTGTCCTGAATCAGGATCGATCCCGGCCCATCCTGCAAACTGATCTTCTGTCCGCCCGGAGTTTGCAGCGTGAGGCTCTCCGAGCCCTGAGTGTCATCAAGCGTGATCGACACACCATTTCGTGAGCAGATTTGCTTGATGTTGTTATTCCCGGCGCTGTCCATCGATTGCGGCGGTGAGTCCTGGCCATTCCAGAGCGCGCCGATCACGCAGGGAAATCGTGGATCGCCGCCCAGAAAGATCACCAATACCTCGACATTCGTGTCCGGAATAAACCAGCTCCCCTGATTGTTCCCGGCCATAAACGTCGAAAGCCTGGCCCACGCCGAGTAGGAGGAACCGCTCGAATCCGGCGACCACGGCAACGAAACCTTGACCTTCCCCTGGCCATCGGGGTCGCGGACATCCACGACCAGGGCCGGGTATGCGCCATAGAAGCGGCCGCCATAGCCCTTCGGCTCACGCGATTCGATCATCTCCTCGACTTCGAGATATGCCGGCATTACGATTGCCCGATTCCAGGCCGCTCCACCGCAAACCATGTTCGATATCCGTTTTCCGGATCGAACAGATGGCGGACTGCCGTGACATAGAATTTGCCGTTAAACAGCGTTCCCAGACCCTGAAGCGTGAGGCTGGTGCCGACCTGGATGCGGCCATCCCCGTCCGCTATGCCGCTGCCGGTTACGAATCGTCTCGCCCAGCGCCGGTAACGGGCCTCGGCCTGTGCCTGCGCTTCCTGCGAGGTATAGGGCAGGGCATGGACAACCTGCTGTGTCCGCTGGCCGATGGCCTGCTGCAAAGCGGCGCTGCCGGAAAGATCTCCGTTCACTTCACCGGCGAGTGCGGAACTGGTGGCCGTGTAGCCGAGCGGTTGCTTGGCGGAGACATCCCAGCCGGTCACGCTGAACCCCGTGGCCTGATTCGCAAGATCAGCCATGGCGGAAAATTCGAAAAGCCCCTGGCCATAAGTCAGCGTCATATCGTTGGCGTTGCGTTTCGCCCGCGACTGCACACTGAGAGTTGTATCGTCTACCCACACTTCCGCGTCTACGGCGCGCGCTCGCTCACGCAAGAATGCGAGATCGCTCTGATTAACCTGGGCCAGTACTTTGTAGGTCGGCCCGCTGACGTCTATGTCGGCCTGCAACCCCTGTTGTGAGGCGATCTGCTGAAAGAGGTCGGAGTCGCTAATGTTCTCAAACGTCCTCGTCCGCCGGGTCATGCGCAAGTCTTGCAGCCGGTCTTCGGCTTTAATCAGAATTTCCGGGGGCCGGAGATGCGGAAAACGTCCTTCCATCGCCGTTATCCGGCCTGTGAAGACCGTTGACGAAGCTATTCCCGCTCCCATCTGAGCAGTGAACGGCTTTCCGAAATCCAGCACTGTGCGGTCGAAATAGACGAAACCGATACCGCCGCCATTCACCTGGTCGAAGTTAGCGAACGTCGCTTCGGCGTGATACAACCCATCCACGGTCTCCTCCACCGCCATGCCCTGCAGGCGGTCGCTGAGCAGGGTTTGCGTGTTCCCGCCGACAGTCAGGACGGGGCGTGAACTATAAATCGGCGGAGCTTGGCCGGCATCAGGCATGGGAGATTCCTAGTGTGCCTCTAAGCGCAGGCGATTGCGTTGCTCGCGTTCCCACATAGAGAGAAAGTCCTGCGTGTTGAATTGCGGCTTCTCCGGGACCGCCTGTTGTCCTCCCGGCTGCGGAGGCGATTGCGGCGGCTCCAGAACCACTTCGAGTTCGTTGATAATCACGGCCATCTTTCATTCCTTCCTGGTTACCTGGGGTCAGACGCTGATCGAAAAATTGATCAGCGTCCCGGGTTGCAGACTTCGCGGGTTGGTAATACCGTTCGCTTGTGCAACTCCTTGCCAATTGCTGATGCCGGCCTGCGCCGCCATTTGCGCCACGGAGTCGCCTGACTTGGCGGTCGCCAGTGGAGTTGTGCCCGGGGCAGTGGAGTTGGAAGTTGCCGTCGAGGCAAATTCAAATGTCAGATCATGCTTCGAAAGATTGATCGAGACACTCGAACGAAGCGGAACCCCGTCCGGAGAAAACAGATCGATGGTTTCGTCCATCGACTCCATCGTTCCGCTGAAGGCAAACGATCCCCACTGAAACTTCAGCTTGGGCGGCGTACGCGTCTGCTGCTGGGTGCTGTTCGAATTCTGGATGTCCATGAAATAGACAATGTCCTTGGTCAGGTTGCGCACGTCACCGTTGGGGTTCGGCGTGGTGCCCGAAACCGGGAGGGTAGCGTCGAACCACAACTCCATGCTGAGCTTCGTGGTGCTGGTGCCTGCGAATTGAGGCGACGACCCCTGAGGCTGGTTTCCGCCTGCAAACTGATTGGTATAGTTCAATTTCAACGTCTGGGGATTGAACTGCACGGTCACCGTCTTGCCGGGTGTAGTCCCATTCACGAGTTCGATCAGCTGGGCTTTCTCCAGACTTTGCGGCGTTGGCATAATGCGGTTCTCACCCTCTCTTCGCGTGGTCTATTGCCCGGGCATGTTGGACTTGGCTGTGCTCATGATCAGCGATTCATATGCGATGGACATTTCTTCAATAGCAATCAGTCCATCCTTGGCGTTCAGCGCCGGCGCCTTGAGCTTGATTGGCAGACATCCGGTCAGCGCAAAGACCGCCTGCTGACTGCCATTGCCGGCCAGCATCGTGATATTTGCATTGCCGCGAAGGTTCCCTCCTCCGGGAGCTGCCACGGCCTCAAACCACTTCCAGAGATCAAAGTTGGCGGTCATTCCGCGCTTCAGGGAGAGCTGGCCATAGCTCACTCCGCCAGCCATGTGAACCGGGCCAGTATTCCGTCCGCCTTCGCGGATGGTCTTCGGCTCGATGCTCAGCTCAAGGCCGTCCACATCGGAGAAAAGCGCAGCGCAGACATTGTTTAAAACTCCATGCACATCGTTTGAAAAAACTCCATGCACAACGGTTGAAACTCGATGCACATCGATGTTCACCTCAAAACGAAAGGAAGTGAACGGATGCACGTCTGCGGAAGAAGAAGACGGTGGTCCTGTCGATGGGCTTGCCATTCATGTCTCCAGGAGCGAGAGCTGGCCATCGCTCTGCGTGAGTTGAACCGTGAGGAATCTCATGGGCACCGATGGAGCCACGAGCAACTGAACGATGAAGCGCCCCTGGTCGATGGAATCAGGGGGATTCACCGTCTGATCGGCGATCACCTGGTAGGAGTCCTGCGCTGATAAACCGGCAAAGGCTCCGCGCGCCAGCAACTGTTGCATCCAGTACTCAAACTGGCGCGCAACCTGCCTCTGAAAGGTCGGCGAGATGTTCTGGAACACATAGCGTGTGCCTTCGCGCAGCACCAGGCGGCGGATCAGTATGAGCAGACGCCGGACGTTCAATGGTTCAAGATCGGCTTCCACCGTGATCAGAGTGTCCTGGCCCATGATGAGGAAGCCTTCCGGTTCCTGGGCAATCAGGTTGATCTGGTTGGCGTCGAACTCGGATTCGACGCCGCTGGCCAGAACGGGTTGCAGGTCCACTACATTCGTCAGAGCCACGTTGGCGGGTGCGATCCATGCCCCGGAAGAGATCGTGGTGGCGGCGATCGCTCCGCATACGCCGCCGTCAGGAGGGATGGTTCGCAGCGAGAGAGGCAATGGAGCCGTGGTGTCGCGCACTATTAGCCAGGGATGATAGACAGCGCCGTAGCTGAGAATGCGGCCGGATTCGTTTGCTGCGATCTCATTGGCCAACTGTGCTGGATACGCGACCGCGTCGTCAGTGTGGTAGGAGACAGGCAGGCTGAAAATGGCCATCATATCGCCTCGTGCCGCGGCAATACGCAACATAGCCGCGTGAATGGAAAGCATCAGCGGCGCTACGGCATTCTGGTTGACGATCCAGGGAGAAACCGGAACAGGCGTAGTACTGACGGTATTCGACCAGGCGCTGGAAGCGCCGGCCAGCTGCGCATTGATGCGGAAATAGGACGGCGGTCCCGGAACCTGCCAATACTGAAAACCTGTATCGCTTCCCTGATAGAGCGTATAGCCGGACTCGAATTGTGGATCTTCGGCGATCTGCAGCGTGAACCCGTCAAAGCCGCCTGGCGCCGGAATCCATTCCAGCAGGACGCGGTTGGGCTCCTCGAAGAGCAGGAGTTGCGGCGCGGACAGCGGCAGTTGGCTGCAGGCAAAGAAGTCACCCGTTCCGAGCTCTATGCTCGCCGTGCCCGACCATGGGCCCGAGCCCGCCGTTCCGTAGGCAGAGGCCCGGTAGTAAAGCTGCTCGGGACATCCTGGATTGTTCTGAAACGACATCGAGAGCGACGGGCCCACGTCGTTGACAGTCACTCCGGTCTCGAACGTAACGTCCGTTGACTCCTGCAACAGATACCCGGACGCACCCGGTATGGCCATCCACGAGACCGTATAGTTGCCGCTTGCGCTGGGCTCGGAGGCCTGGAATTCGTCCGGCGGGCTGAGAATTGCACTTTGCACGGTGTTCTGCACCCACCCGTTCAGACTGGCGTCAGGCACTGCCAGCATGCTGGGTTGGCCGATCGACAGCAGCGCATACACGCCGCCCGGCTGGCTGGGAATCTGCGCCTGATATTGCAAAGCAAAAGCATCCTGCAGGAGCGTTGTTGAGTTTGATCCGCTAAGACGCGAATCCAGGAAAAGGCCCAGATCGAAGCTGGCTAATCCGTCACGATGGAGTGCCGTAGCTCCGGGCAGGCTGGCGACCTGCGTGAAGTCATTGTTCACCAACGCCGTCATCCCCAGAGGCAGACTGATGCCGGTTGAAGCATTCCCGGCGAGAGGAAATCGCGGGTGATCGATATCGGAGCTAAGCGCCGCATAAGGCAGTGGGGCAGGTTTGAGAACGGGGGTGTACAAGGTCGAATCCGTTGGCAACAAGCGCCAGAACCTGGGGTGGTCCGGGGCAAACCCCAGGTCCGCAATCCGTAGCGTCGGTGAGTCCAACGGCATGGCCCAGAGCTCGAACTCGACGATCGTCGCCTGCACCGGGTTAGCTCGATTCGTGGTCCAGGCCGCATCGGGATCAAGAACCCACCACCCCAGCGTGCTGATGAGCGTGGCTAATTCGCTCGACGACGGCGGTGATGCGGATAAGGGCGATGCGGTCGACAATGGCGAGGACAGCAGCGATCCGGCGGCCTCCATGCTTTCCACCTGCAGAAGCAGCGTGCGGCCGCCCAACTCTATCCGCAGCCACGATCCCGGCGAAACCGTCAAGGCGGTGTCCCTGGTGACCGTGAGCACCACCTCTTCTCCCTGAGCGCAGAAACCGAGAAACGGAACCGGCGTGGAGGTTCCAGGACCAAGCAAAGTGACTGAGTCCGGTTGGGCAGCTGGCGGGGAGCTGCCGCAAGCGCCGACATCTCCCTGCTGTGCCGCCTGAAACCAGAACCATCTCTTATCGGAACAGGTGTGGTATGCCCAGGTCTGCGTTGCCTGGTAATAGAGCTGTACTGTATCGCCTGGATTCAGACCATTCACATGAGGAACGGAGCCGGATGTGATCAACGATCCCGCAGGCAAGGGACTTTCAAGCAGTGTGGCATTCACCGTCACGTCGTCCGACCAGCTGCCCTCCGATCGCGCCTGGACCCAGCCTGCCTGGTACTGCCCCGTGCTGTCGATCTGCAGCAGCCCGGGAATTGTCCAGGCGTTCGACTGAGCCCACAAGGCAGGAGGCGTTGTCGGATGCGACTGTGCATTGTTCGCCAGGCGCAGCACCCAGCACCGTTTTCCGCCATTGCGGAAATACGCGCGCACGCACGGCGGGGTCTGCGCCAACAGCATCTGGCTGCCCTGGCCATCCCACGCCAGCGTGAGATCGGTCCCGAATATCTCCTGGAAACGGTCGGTGTCTTCCACCACGAAGGGCAAACCAATAGGACCCGACTGGAGAAAGCCAGCGAACGCCGCAACATCCATGCGCGGCAGAAACTCCGGCACGGGCGGCGCAACCGTCTCAAAGTAGATCCCGGGAAGGCGCGTGGTCGCCATGGCTAGCTCTGAGTGATCCCCTCGGCCACAAGCACCAGCTCTTCGATTGCGACATCGGTGCCCTTACCGCTGAGGTTCGGCCCAGTTAACTTGATCGGCCTGGGATTGGTAAGCACCCAGGTCTGCACCACGTTCGAATTCGCATCGTCCATGAGGTTAATCGTGACGCTCGGCCCGTTTGGGGCGTTGCCATTGCCCGTGCGGACGTTGTCGATCCACTGATAAAGCGTCGGGAGATCGCCGATCACTCCGCGCTTGAAAGTCACGTCACTGACCTTGTACATGCCGGTGACTTTCATGGGAGAGAGGTCTTTTCTGTCTCCGGTGCGGTATTCGGCGACGTGAACCTCGATGCCCAGGCCTGACACCTCCTGGAAGGAAGCCTGGGTCGAGCCGAACTTCACCTGAAAGTTAAACTGGTTGTAAGGATACGGACGCGGCTTTGCCATGCTGTTTCTCCTTTTACTGTTGGCTGTTCGCAGTGAACTGGCTGATGCGGAAGATCACGAACTCGGCCGGCCGCAGCAACGAGACGCCGATCAGGCAGACGAGCCGGCCATTGTCGAGATCGTTCTGCGTCATAGTCGTCTGGTCGCATCGGACGAAAAACGCCTGTGCTTTTGTAGTGCCTAACAACCGCCCATTGGCGAATTCATTGCTAAGGAAATCGGTGATCAGCTGCGTGACGCTTGCCCACAGGTCGGGACCGTTGCTTTCGAAAACCACCGATTGCGTGCCGATGTCGATGCTTTGCTCGAGGTAACACATGTAGCGCCGCAGGTTCACGTACATCCATTCCGTATCGGAGGTTGCGGTGCGGGCTCCCCACAACCGGTAGCCGCGCCCCTCGAAGTAGCGGAAGCAGTTGACGCCTTGTGGATTCAGCAAGTCCTGCTGCCCCTTGTTTAGAAACACCTCAAAACCGAGAGCATCGGTGACGATTTCATTGGCCGGAGCTTTCTGAACGCCATAATTGGTGTCGCTACGGGCATATATTCCAGCTACAAATCCGCTCGGAGGCAAGTTGATTTCAAGGTCGGTGACTGGATCAAGAATTCTCACCCAGGGGTAATAGAGAGCGGCATAAGTAGAGTCGATCTGTCCGCGCCAGGCGCTTATCTGCGCCACCGCCTGGTTGTCCGGCGAGTCAAGCACCGCAATGCGATATAACCCCGGCTTCTCGCAGTGGGCGATCAGGTCATTGGTGATCTGCTGCCCATCTATATAAGTGCTACCCGCGAGATATGTGGAGCCGGGTGCGGCGACGATCGAGACGTCCGACAAATCTTCGAGCGCCACCAGGCCGGTCTTAATCAGCGGATTCGACGGATCTTCCATGCCCTGGTATTGCGGCTCTGTAGGCCGGGATCCGTCTGCGCCACCCGTTAGCACTTCAGTGTATTGTGATTGCGCCGGGGTCACGGTGCCCACAATCATTGCTGGAATCGTGACAGGGTTGCCGTTTACCAGAGGTATTTGCGCCAGCATCAATTCGGCGATTTCGATGCCGGCCGAAGGATCGGCAGAGGAGTACGAAAACGTGATCGGTCGCGTCAGCGCGTCATAGCTGTTCGCCAACTGAGTGGCAAATGTCTGGGCGAAAGACGTATCGCTGCGTGGATCGAACGTCAATCCCGGATAGAAATCTGTCTGCGGGACTTCGCCCGGATAGTAGACCGGATAGCTGATCTGCAGATTTGCTGTAAAGATACGAACCTCGTCCGAACCGGGTAAAAGGCGTGTCGGATAGTTCGGATCGGTGGGATCGGAAACAAAAAGATATCGCACGTTGCCGGCCGCATCGTGAAAACGCCAGCTTGCACCACCTGTGGTCTTGCTTACGAAGTATTCGGCCCAGTAAAACTCTCCCCCTGCGCCGGGACTATTGGATGGACTCGCAGCCGGGCTTATCCAAACCAAATCAAATGGGTTCACACCGCGCACCGCTGGAGCAGCGGGATTGGGGCCCAGCACATTCTGACCGATGGAAAATGTCACTGTTAAAGTGACATTCCCATAAGATCCTGGATACCTGCCGCTCCACGTCAAAGTATTGGGCGTACTGCCGCTTGTCGAAAGATTTACCTGCGAGTAGCCATAGTTGGGAGCGGTCTCATCGCCGGCGTACCACGTGCGGCTAATATATAGACTTGCGCCTCCATTATCGAAAAAAGACCGAACGGCCTGAGCGACATAGTTGACCACCTGCCCGGCATCCTCGAAATTCAGCGGGTCCAGACTGCCGTAGATTGCCTCGTAATCCGACAGGCAAGTGAGCAGAGTCGGCGTGCCGTAGATCGGTCCATACAGCGTCGGACCGACGAACGCGGCGGTACTGGTGCTCACACCCTCGATAGTACCGGTTAGGGAGCTGACCTCTTCGACGTAGACGCCTGGCGATAGATATTGCGGCATGGGATTACTCCTCGATTCAGAGTGGAGATGTGCCTCGCGAAATGTTTAAGCTCGACGACAACGACAAAGGGCTTCCTGTGGAGGAACGAAGCACAAGGTCCTGGCCGAGCGTGAGGGTCGCCTGGAACTGGGTTACCAGGGTCGCCGGATCGGCCCAGATCGTCGCCGGCTGCTGGTTCAGGAGGATGTCCTTGAGGTTTGGCGTATCGGTCCATGGCCATGCCAGGTCGGGGGCACCTGTCAGGGGATAGCCGAGCTGATCGGGGCTGTATTCCACCTGCACAGTCAACGGCCAGGTTTCGTCATTGATATTGGCCTGACCCGGTCCCGGCGGTGAGCTCAATTGCAGAGTTTGCGCGATCGGGAAGGGAACGAGCACGAGCGCACGCCCGGAGTCATCCGCTATGCCGGTCCACGTCTCGGGATCGCTCCCCACCTGGATATTCACCAGCGCCCATGCCACAGGAGCATTTGTGTCCTGATCGATGAGATAGGCGCTGATGCCGGCGACTCCCGGCGGAGACGGCCGAGTGGGAGCAGAGAAAAGGTACGCCAATTGCGGGCCTGAAGTGCTGCTGGGTGTTCCGTTCACCAGCACTGCACCGGTCTGATCCATCGTATAAACAAGCACAGTCGGGAGGTATCGTCCCAATTGGTCCTGGACCGTCACAACATAGCTGAACGTTCGCGGAGGACCGAATCCAGCGCTGCTGGGGTATTCAGCCGCACGTAGTCCGGGCAACCCGAAGAAGGCGTAAACGCCGGAGGAGGTGAGCACTGCCGTGAGAATCGGTCCCGAAGAATTACCCAGCCGCAGATTTACCGTGAGTCCTTCGGCGATCGGCAGATTTAATGTGAGGTCCCAAAAGCGTATTCCCAGAGGCGTGACGATGCGCGTGGATTCCAGCGGAATTCCCGGTCCCGATATGGTGTTAACGGCCGTGGACATCGTCTGATCCTGTTATCCCTGCGAAATGACCGGATTTCGGTAATTCGAAATCCGCTCCTGAATCGGCGACCCTTGTGGGTAAGAAAGCGTGGAGTCGATTTGCACGACTCGTGCGACATAGGGCACGGACAGTTCGTAAACGTGACGGATCATCACATCCCAAATATTGAACATGTCCTCGACGCTGAGCTGAGCCAGCGATACCTCCACCGTCTCATCCGGAAAAAAGACATCGGGTTTATAACTATTCAGCAGGCTGGGATAGTAGAGCGGGTTGTCTTCCATCGTGCGCATCATCCACCCCGCGATTTCATGCTGAACCGTGGCCGTCTTCGCCCACGCGGTCAGCATGAAATGCAGCTCCAGCGGCAATTTGGTCCGGCCCCGTTGTCCGTTCGGCTGCAAACGTCCGGGCGGCGTCCGATTTGAGCCGTCGTGATAGATCCGGTACAGCAACAGCGAGACGCCTTCAGGCATCGGAGTCAGAAAATTGTTTGCCACGTACACCTGGAAGTCGAGGTCCCCAAGGTCAGCGGAATTGTAGTTGTTACGCAGAACGCTGATAACTGACTCGGTAACAGCCGATATCGCGGATGTTGAAGCCATCAGTTCGATTCCTTTGCGTTGATCCTGCGTCAGTTGTTGTTGCTTACATCGGGTTGCGCCGCGGTGTTGAGAACAGATTCCGCTTCACTCTTTCTTGCGGGATTGAGGCGAAATAGCCTGCTGGAATGCGCCGGGGTCATCTCAATTAGGTAGCCCTCCTTCACCAGCCACCGCAGCGACTCCTCGGTTTCGGCCACGTTCCGGTGAATGGCCTCTTCGAGCAAGCGCCATCGTGCGATACCCTCACACGAATCGGCGGCAGACGGATTTCTCACGAAATAGGACAAGATCTGTCTCGCCGATCGCGGGATTCGACTCGATTCGCTCAATGCCGCTTCCAGAACTAAGCTCACGCTGGCAAGCCGAGGTCCATTTCACCTGCGATTGCAGTGAATGAACTTAGATAGGATTCGGAGTTAAAGGAGTCTGGCGGGCGGGCGCAATGGGACCCGGCGAAAGTTCGTGATCCACCCGGTTGAAGACTGATGATTCAGGCATTTAAGCGCGATGGATCGGGATGCGAGGAGGTGGGTCAAAACTGACCCGCCTGGCGTGGCAGTTGCCCGGAAGCGTACTTCTTTACCAGGCGGCCAAAGGCGCGGCGCTCTTTGCCGGCTTCCCGCGCGGCCCACGTAATGTTGCCCTTGTTTCGGCGCAGGAGTTCCTCGACGTATTCCCGCTCAAAGGCGTGAAGGGCTTCCTGCCGCGCAGTCCGGAAGGTCGAAGTCATGAGCTTCAGAGGTGGAGAGGGGAGCGCAATATCGCAGCCGCTGATTTGGGTACCTCGTGAGAAGACAATGGCGCGCTGAATCACATTTTCCAGTTCGCGAACGTTCCCTGGCCAGTCATAAGAAGTCAGGTGATGCAAAGCGGCGGAAGTCAATGCCTTGCGCACCCCGGCGGGCAGGTGAAGCTTAAGGAAATACTGCGCCAGCAAAGGAATGTCTTGCGGGCGCGCTCGTAGCGGAGGCAATTCTATGTGCAACACATTCAGACGAAAATGCAAGTCGGCGCGAAACTCTTTCTCGGCGACTTGTTGCGCCAGGTTGCGATTGCTGGCGGCCACGATTTTTACATCGGCGTGGAGATATCGTTCTGATCCCAGAGGCTTGAACTGGTGATCCTGCAGGAAACGAAGCAGCTTGGCCTGCGCGGCAAGCGAGAGGGAGTCGATCTCATCGAGGAACAGTGTGCCTTTGTCTGCTATGGCGGCGAGTCCTCGCTGTTCGCCGTGTGCATCGGTGTAGGCGCCGCGAACATGCCCAAAGATCTCATTCTCGAATAGATGGTCCGGTATCCCACCACAGTCTACGGGAACGAAGGGTTGGCTCCGGCGGCCACTTAGAAAGTGAATTACGCGCGCGAAGAGATCTTTGCCGGTTCCTGTTTCGCCTGTAATCAGAGTTGGAAAGGTATTGTTAGCGCTCGACGCTATCTTGTCGGCCATGAGCAGAAAAGCTGGGTCTTGCCCCACCAGATTGGCCTTGCCGAGCCCTGCGATTAAATTCTCGTAGGCGTGCTGCCTCTCGACCATGGGAATAAGAAAACGCTGGATTCGATGACGGATCACCTCCGGCCGCTCGGGCCAGAGAATAAAATCGTCTGCAACCGTCGAGGCGAGCGCCAGATCCGACGGCTCCAGATCTTTGGGTAAAACGGCTACGATCCCGCTCGGAATGCTTCGATCCTTCAGGCGCCGCAGCAGTTCAAGTGCGGCGGACGGATCAGGCAGACCAACCAACAACAGAAGCTCTATGGCGGTGCTTCGAAGCTTCTCCGTCGTGAGAGCCTCCCAGGACAGATATTTCCACTCCCCCGTGGAGACGCCTGAGAACAGATCAGGTGGGACGCCGGAGGTTGCCGATATCACCAATATCTGCCTCATGCAGATGCCCCATTTGGGTCGAGTTTCGGCGCTTCAGTGTGTGGTGGCGAGAGTCTTCGGTGGTGGAACTCTGCTTGAGACTTCCGACAGGAGGGCGGATAAGATCAGCATGATAGTGCCAGCAAAGGCCGTTGGCAACATTGAATTTGAGAAATCTAGAGACGGGACTATTCTCTGTCGTGCCTACGCTGCAACTCACTCCAGCAGGGACATGTAAGTTAATGGGAGGTGAAGCGTGACATTCCGACTTATGGCTTCAGCACACGAAGAGGCGAGACGAGCGCCTTGAACTATAGGAAAATCAAACCAGATGTTATTTCATGCCGACGAGATATCATGTTGGTAAAGTTCAAACATACAAGATTGTATGTGGTTGTTACGCAACAAAGCCGCAGACGAGCAATGGGGAGGAGGGTTGAAGTTTAGGTAAGTTGAACATTGGAGGGGGCGTCGCCAGGGCGTGTTCACACTAATGACATCTAACTTGGGTAGAGTAGTTATGGATGGAACTTACACAGCAGCAGTACGAGAAGATCGAAGATTCCCTGCCTTTGCAGCGCCACTACTTCGCGTCCTGCGCCGCCATTGCGCCTTGCTTCAGTTTCTGAACGTCAGCCGGGGTGAGCTGCGGGCGATCGATAGCGATGATCAGTTTGTCGATTTTTCCGGTGAAGTTGAACGGGATCTGGTAGTCCTGGTCATTCACGCCGGCACCCGTGTCTGAGCCGATATCAAAGGTTTCGTCAATCGTGAAGATTATGGGGATGGACTTCTCCATCGCCTGAGTAGAGACGACTTTGCCGCCCACCTTCAGGGTGCCAGTGCCGGAGCGGCCAATGCCGCTGACGCTGTTGAAGGCCAGTGTGGCAAAGCCCAGCCGGGCACAGGAAAAAGTGCAGGCACTACGGCGATTTCGATCAGAGACTGGGTCGCGCGTTACACATTCTCGAAATCATTTGGCGTCCAATTTCGTCCAAACCGCTATAATGAAAATAGAGACTTGGAGAGAGCCGACTGCCATCGCAGCCGGCTCTTTCTCTTCCGCGAAGGCGTTTCCGCAACCCTCTTAGAATCAAACGGTCTCAGGTAACAATAGTCGAATCAAACGCTTACGGTAGGACCTGAACCACTGCCCTGAGATCAGTGTAAATATCATCGCATAGCCCTTTTAGAATCATTGAGGAGCCAATAAGTCCCTTACCTACTATGGGGTAGCGGGGACGTATCCCTTAAACCCATTCATATCAGACGATTACAGGTCTGGAAAGAAAAACGAGGGGAGGGGCTAGGCAATTCCGACGATTTCGAGCACAATGCGGACTTCCGTACCCGCCCGACGGCTTTCGGGTGCTTTCATCAATTGTTGTGGTGGCTCAGGACGCCGCGCTCACTTCGGCCATTGCTTGAACATCTTCTGAACGGCTTTCTCCACTACCTGCTGATTCTTGCTGCCGTTGTTGCTC
>Ga0210386_10000317_pt1 | contig 44273 bp, 36 predicted proteins | sample IncBWH32OmetaG_FD_160091 | JGI IMG/M metagenome (GOLD analysis project Ga0210386, IMG submission 160091) | Forest soil microbial communities from Barre Woods Harvard Forest LTER site, Petersham, Massachusetts, United States - Inc-BW-H-32-O ...
TGGGCGACTTGAAGTTCAGTAAGCCCGGCACACTGGCGGCCGCGTTGAGGCTTTGCGCTTGTTCGCCCACAGGAACCGTGGTGTACTCATACCGCACGCCGAGATTAAGAGTCAGATTCGGACGAATGCGCCACGTGTCTTGCGCGTAACTGTAGGTGGCGAGCTGATTGCCGTAATACGTGCGGCCGCCGATGTTACGTTGCGCGATGAAGTCCGGCGTGATGTCTTGCAGGAACAGCGCAACATCCGTGTATTCGTAATCCCCGCGCGAGCGCTGCGTGAAAAATTGCGGCGAGATGTAGTCGCGAAACTCGGTTCCAAACTTGAGGGTGTGATTTCCGTGAACCCAGGTCAGATTTTCGGTTCCGGAGTAAACGTTGTTCACCGTAGTCTGCGGGAAGTTCGGATTGGGCCCGACTTGCAGGTTCAAGTTAACGAAACTCAAGTTCGGAAACTGATCAAGACCCGGGAAGGTCTGATTGCCAACGGGCTGGCTCTGGTTAAACCGCTCATAACCCAGCCGGAACTCGTTCGTAAGTGTCGGACTGAAGGTGTGGTATTCGGCCACCGTCAACGTATCCGACCGCTCCGGTACCGTCGTGTAAAAGGCAGGAAGATCGGCTACGGTGTTGATCGAATCAATCCGATTGTAGATAAACCTTCCCCGTACCTGATCCTTGTCTGAAATGTTGTAATCGATACTCTGGACGCCAAAATAGGAGTTGGTAAAGTTCGGCGCCGCCAGTGGAATAATTCCCGTAGGTACACTGATTCCACCCACCGTGACGTTTGGAGCGCCAGTGCTTACTGCCGGAGCCACGGCGTACTGCTGAAGGACGCCGAGGTTGGTGTGGCTGACGCCGGGAGCACTCGCAAGGGCCGCATAGCCAGCCGAGGTCGGAGCATAAACAGGCGCGCCCGCATTAGCCGATTGGCCCAAGGGATTGTATTCAAAGCTCGAAAAGAAAAATAACTTATTCTTGATGATGGGGCCGCCGAAGTTGCCGCCGAGATGACTGCGATCAAATCGCGGATTCGTGAAGATTCCTTGCGTCTTGAAGGTCTGATCTTCGGCATTGAGATCCCGATTCTCCAGGTACTCGTATAGCTCACCGTGGAATTGGTTGCTGCCGCTCTTCACGATCGTGTTGAACTGGCCGCCGGAAGAGTGGCCGAACTCGGCCTGGAACTGGTTCTGAAGCAGAGTGAATTCAGCGACGGATTCACTGGGCACGAATGTGTTTGGCCCGGTGATGTCTTTTCTGTTATTGTCAACGCCCTCGACCGTAAAATTATTGTTGCGCGGACGCTGCCCGCCGATCGATGGACCCGCGCCCACTCCGATGCCGCCGGCGCTGGCGACGCCCGCCTGCAACAGTGACATGTTGATCACGCCAACACCAATCGTATTGGTGGGCAGATCGGCAATCTGTTTTACGGCATACGTGGTCTGGATCTGCGCCGTCGTGGTGTCGATAACGGAAGCGGCTTCACTGACCTCCACCGATGTCGAGACCGAGCCGACGGTCAAAGTAATATCGACCGTCGCGGCTTGATTGAGTTGCACGGGAACACCCTTAAGCTTGAAGGTGCTGAAGCCCGGCGCCCCTGCCGAGACGTCATAATTGCCGGGCAGAAGATTCGAAATCCGGTACTCGCCGCCCGCGTTGGTGCTCGCCGACGCTTTCACGTCAGTCGCAGTATTGGTGGCGGTAACCGAAACGTTCGGTATGATCGCTCCGCTGGCATCTGTGACCCTACCCACCAGGTCGCCACTGATCGCCTGTGCTCGCAGTCTTGCTTCGAACGGCGCGATGCCGGCGAAAACAACAATAAAGAATAGGTTTAACAAAATACGTCTGCTATGCATAGTTCGCTTTCTCCCGAAGTCGGGACTACCTGACTAATCCTCTTGACCATGCATACCGATCCGAGGGACGCAATATTCCCTGGTGACGCGAAAGCAGCCATGGATTGAGTTGTAAAAAGTTTTGCACGGGGACCGATCGGCCCGGTGCAATTGCTTAAGACCGGTTCGATGGATGACCAAGCCGGCACGATCACTATTCCTTCTTATCTCGGTGACATGAAGAATGGGACCGACGTGTGGTACGTTTTGCTGGACGTTGACGACGCTGCTGTGGCGGCCGAGCTGGGACTGAATTTTTCAGCCGCAGCTAGTAAAGAAAAAATGCGTGGCCGCTGTTGTTTTAAGGCGCTGTTCGTTTACGCGTAGCGCAGCAATGCCTTGAACCCGTAATCCATGTGCTGTTGGATATGGCAGTGAAATAAGGTTGGTCCCGGCTGGTCGGCGGTAAAATCCACGCTGGCTCGCCCATAGGTGGGCACGACCACCGTGTCCTTGACGACGCCGGCCGTAGCTTTGCCATAAATCTCGGCGATCTCCAGTTGGTGGCGATGCAGGTGCAACGGATGCGAATCGTCGGTGCGGTTATGAAAGGTCAGCCGATAGCGCGTGCCTCGCTTGAGCAGAAACTCCTGATCGTGAGGATACTGTTTGCCGTTTACGGTAAAGCTGTTGAATTTTCCGGCGCCGCGCGGCACCTTTTCAAATATCATGTCCAATCGCTCGGTAGGCGGCGGTTGCGGCGGTTGCTTTCCGAACAGCGTGTAATCCCAAACGGATTTAGGCGGCGGCGTCCACTGCGGAGTGCGGTGTTGATTGGCGTATTCGATGACAATGCCGAGCCCCCCTTCGCGTACCGGGTCTTCGGGTGCTCCCAGGATCCAAACGCCGGGTTGGTTCATCTCCACCCAGGCATCGATGCGCTCGCCCGGGCCCAGCATCAACACGTCCACGGCCGCGGGCGTAGGTACGGGATTTCCGTCCAGTGCGATCACATTAAACTTGTGGCCGGGCAGTGCCAGGTGACGATTCTCGATTGCGCTGGCGTTCAGAAAATGAAACATGACGCGTTCCCCGGGATTCACTCGGATCGGCTCGCCGGCGCCGAGCGCTTTGTCGTTGATGGAAAAAATATCCGACGCCACCTCCATCCCTGGCTGCCGCGTATCCAGCACCGCCGGTTTTTCTGGCTGCGCACCCGCTGGATCGAGATCGTCGTTATCCATGGCTTGATTGGTGAAATAGGGCTCCCAATCGCGCAGTGCCAGGTAATGTTCCTGATCGTAGCGGCCCGGATTATTCGCGCCCTCGACGATCAGAAATCCGAACATACCGGTAAAGCTGCCGCGATGCAGGTCATCCATCGACATGGTATGAGTGTGATACCAGCGAGTGCCGGCCGGAGTGGGCGTGAACTGATAGCGGCGGTTTCCATGGGGAGGCACGGCCGGGGTGCCTTCTTCCTCGGATCCGTCGACGTCGGCAGGGATGAGCAAACCGTGAAAATGGACAAACTCCGGTACGTCCGTTTTATTGACCACATTCACGGTGACCGGCACGCCCTCCTTCATCCGCAGCCGCGGCCCTGGCGAGACGCCGTTGTATCCGATGGTGCTGACGATGCGATTAGGCGCCAATTCGACCGTGACCGGGGCGATTTCGAGCGTGAAATCGGTCTTGGCGATGTCTTCGGAGCCGGCCGGGGCCAGAAAGGATTGCGGTTGCTGGGCGCCTAGCCGGTTCGTTGCCGCGGCCAGCCCAGCTAGTTTGAGAAAGTCACGTCGTTGCATGCGCCCCTCTCACTTTATTCGAAAATCGGGGCGAGCCTCGCGCAGCTTCATTAGATCAGCTCGCGACCGGCGAGCTTGCCAGAGAGCCACTTGCGCTCGGCTTTGCGTTCGTCAAGAAGGGCGTGGCCCAAGGAGCTGACTCGAATCATGGAATTTCCGTTGACCTCTTCTTGCATGAGCAGTCTACGGTCGTTTGCTTCCTCCCAGACCGGGATCCCGGGGCAAGATGTGCGCCACGCGCCCACGGCTTCTTTGTAGGTTCTGTCGAGCAGCGTGTGCCGGTCCACCAGATCGAGAATCAGAGTATCCACTTGGCCGGTCATATCATTCCTATCTTACGGGAAGGTTCGCAGCCGCGCCCGTCGCGGCGGAGCGCATACCTCGTTTCTGGAGAGGATGCTAAATGTCAGAATTTCCGCGACCAGTAAGGGGTCTACCATTTGTCGCGAGTGCAGTGCCCGGCTCCCTTCATTATCGGCGACCCGGAGCTAAGTATCCTATTCGGAACTGCTCTTTACGATTGACTGCCGTGAGAATTACAAACCTTTTCACAATATTTCTCCCGCACCTGCAATCACTTGTCCCAAACCGGCTAGCTTCCGCCACCGCCCCGCATGTTATCAACAAATCAAGCCAATGCATCCCCAAACCGAATTCCTCCTCAACCACTCCGCCACCGCCTCCCCCTTCGCCTCCACCACCGGCCAAGCCTTCGTCAGCCTCCCCCTCGGGCCATTCAGCCATCAGATCTGCTCCATCCTCTCGCCCCGCTTCCGCGACTGGCTCATCGACGCCTTCTATCGCGGCCACGGCGAGCCGCCCACCGGCTATGCGCTTCGCCAAACCATTCGCACCCTCGAAGCTCGCGCTCTTTCCAGCGGCCCGCGCTTTAGCGTCCATCGACGCGTCGCTCCCCGCGGCAATCCTCGCCAGCCCGACGCCATCCTTCTCGATCTCGACAATGCCGACGGCGAAATCGTCGAAATCACGCACGGCCGCTGGCAAATCACTACCGACCCAGCCGCCGCTTTCCTGCACAGCCGCGGCAACGCCGAGCTCCCCCATCCCGCTGCCGCCTGCCCCCTGCCATCTGCCGCCCGCCTTCTGCCCCCTGCCCTCAACTTCGCAACCGATGCCGACCGCACTCGGCTCACCGCCTGGCTTCTCTCCGCCCTCCGCCCCACCGGACCGCATCCCATCCTCGTTCTCGATGGTCCGCCCGCCTGCGGCAAGTCCACCGCCGCCCGCATGCTCCGCTCCTTGATCGATCCCTCCACCGCTCCGCTCCTCGCCATTCCCGGCTCGGTACGAGAACTGCTCGCCGCCGCTCAACACAATTGGATTCTCGCCTTCGATCACACCGGCCCTATTCGCCCGCGCCTCTCCGACGCCCTGTGCCGTCTCGCCACCGGCGCCGCTCTCCTCTTGCACGAAAAAGGTGACGCCCGCGAGCCACTCCCTACTGAACTTCACCGCCCCATCCTCATCACCACCACCGGATGCTGGAATCCCGATGAAGCTTTAGCCGCTCGTACTATCACCGTCCGCCTTGCGCCGCTCACCACCGCCACCCGCCGCACCGAATCCGATCTCTGGGCCGAACTCGAATCCGTACGCCCCCAAATCCTCGCCGCCCTCTGCAACGCCGCCGGCGCCGCTCTTGCCAACCACGCCTCCACGCGCCTCAACTCGACGCCGCGACACGCCGATGCCGCCCATTGGGCAGCGGCCGCTCTCCCGGATCGCGCAGTTTCCATCATTGGCGCTCTTAACGAAACCCCAACTACGCCGATCCTGGACTCCATCACAGCGCTCCTGAAAAACCGAACCACTTGGACCGGTACCGCCACCGACCTCCTCCTCGAAATCAGCGTCACCAGCGTCACCCCTCATGTCCTCTCTCATCACCTCCGCCGCCATCAGAATCTTCTGGAATCGAAAAACATTCAGCTCACCTTCTCCCGCAAACACGGCGGTTCGCGCCTCATAACGCTCGCCATCACCCACTCGCCGCCGCCCACCACCTACAATGAAATTGATGGCCAAGCCAACCGGCACAACCACAGCCCCGGACCGCAAAACTCTCAGCGGCATCCCGATCGAACCGTTCTACGGACCCCAACACGTCCCAGGTCTCCCAATCCCGCCGCCCGGCGAGTTTCCATACACCCGCGGCATCCACCGCGACATGTACCGCGGCCGCCTCTGGACCATGCGCCAGTTCTCGGGCTTTGCCACGCCCGAAGAGACCAACCGCCGCTATCTCTATCTGCTGCGCCAGGGCCAGACCGGACTCTCGGTCGCCTTCGACCTACCGACGCTCATGGGTTACGATGCCGATCACGCGGCTTCGGAAGGCGAAGTCGGCAAGTGCGGCGTCTCCATCTGCTCGCTCCAGGACATGGAGATCCTGTTCCGCGACATCCCCCTCTCAGACGTCACGGTATCGATGACCATCAACTCGCCCGCGCCCGTTATCTGGGCCATGTATCTCGCGGTCGGGGAAAAGCAGGGTGTCGATTGGTCGCGCATGTCGGGCACGCTGCAGAACGACATTTTGAAGGAATACATCGCGCAGAAGGAGTACATCTACCCGCCGCGCCCGTCCATGCGCCTCGTGACCGACGTCATCGAATACTCCACCCAGCGCGTGCCGCGCTTCAATCCCATTTCCATCAGCGGCTATCACATTCGCGAGGCCGGATCCACCGCCGTTCAGGAGCTCGCATTCACATTGCGCGACGGCATTGAGTATGTCGATTGGGCCCTCGAGCGCGGCCTTCCCGTCGACAGTTTCGCTCCGCGCCTCAGCTTCTTCTTCAACTCGCATAACGATTTCTTCGAAGAAATCGCCAAGTTCCGCGCCGCGCGCAAGATCTGGGCCGAGACCATGCGCGACCGCTATCATGCGAAGGACGAAAAGAGCTGGAAGCTCCGCACCCACGCCCAAACCGCCGGCTGCTCGCTCACTTGGCAGCAGCCTTACAACAACATCGTGCGAACCACGCTGCAGGCACTGGCAGCGGTGCTCGGCGGCACGCAATCGCTGCATACCAATTCGCTCGACGAAGCCTACGCGCTACCGAGCGAGCATGCCGTGACCATCGCCCTTCGCACCCAGCAGGTGATGGCCTATGAAAGCGGTGTTCCCGATGCGCCCGATCCGCTCGGCGGAAGCTATTTCGTCGAAAGCCTCACGGCTGAAGTTGAAAAGCGCGCCAAAGATTACATCCGCCGCATCGATGAAATGGGCGGCATGATCCCCGCCATCGAGCGCGGTTTCCCCCAGACCGAAATCGCCAACGCCAGCTACGAATATCAGCACACCATCGAAACTGGCGAGCAGAAGATCGTCGGCGTCAACGCCTTCGTCGAGCAAAACGAAGACCCGATCGAGCTTCTGCAGATCGATGAATCGTCACAAAGTCATCAGCTCGCCAAACTAGCCAAGCTAAAGTCGGAGCGCGACAACCAAACCGTCCGGAAGACCCTCGATGCTCTCAAGCGTGTGGCCGAGGGCAAGGAAAACACCATACCCTATATCCTGGACGCCGTCCGCGCCTACGCTACCGTCGGCGAGATCTGCGACACCTTCCGATCAGTCTTCGGCTCCTACACCGAAACCAGCGTGCTGTAGTTGCCTTCTGCCTTTTGCCTTCAGTCTCCTGTCTCCTGTCTCCTGCCTTCTGTCTCCTGCCTCCTGAATCCTGCTGTTAGAATGAACTTATATGGATCGTATCCGGGTGCTGGTCGCCAAACCCGGTTTGGACGGCCACGACCGGGGAGCGAAAGTGATCGCGCGTGCTCTCCGCGATGCCGGCATGGAGGTCATTTACACCGGCCTTCGCCAAACCCCGGAAATGATCGTGAATGCCGCGCTGCAGGAGGACGTCCAGGTCATCGGGCTGTCTATCCTCTCCGGCGCCCATAACGCGATTGTGCCCCGCGTGATGGAGTTGTTGCGCGAAAAGGGCATGGACGACGTCCTGGTCATGGTCGGAGGTATAATTCCAGACGAGGACGCCGCCGAGCTCAAGAAGCTGGGTGTCGCGGCTGTGTTCCAGCCCGGAGCCTCGCTCGAAGAGATTGTAGACTTCATCCGGTCTTCGGTTAAGCAGACCGCCTGAAGCCGTCGCCCAGACATTCTGTGGCACCAGGCTATGGCCTGTAAAATTGTTAGCTAAGAAAGATCCAATGCAAGAAAAACTGAACATCGCCGTATTCGTCGATTACGACAATATCGAGATCGGCGTGAAATCTACTTTAAGGCGCGAGTTCGACGTATCGCTCCCGCTTGATGCGCTCAAGGAGCGCGGCGACTTGGTCGCCAAATTCGCATACGCCAACTGGGGACGCCAGGAAGGCGCCGCCCGGTCGATGGCCGAAAACGCCGTCCAGATGGTCCAACGCCTGCCTTCGCCTCGCGGCGATAAGAACGGCGGCGATATCAACCTCGCGCTCGACGCGCTCGAAATGGCCTTCACCCATCCGCATGTGAACGCCTTTGCCATCGTGAGCGGCGACAGCGACTTCATCCCGCTGGTCAATAAGCTCAAGGAATACGGCAAGACCGTTTTCGTTGTGGGCGGCAAGGCCTTCACCAGTACTATCCTCCAGCAAAACTGTCACGAGTTCGTAAGCTACGAATCGTTGCTGTCTACCGATTCCGACCGTCACGAGCCCCGCGATCGCCAGTCCCGCCCACCTCAACAGATAGGCCAAGGAGGCCAACCGCCTCGCGATCGCCAGCAAGGCGGTCACCGCATGCGGCCCGCGCCGCTCGATCTTGGCCAGGCCATGCCCCTTGTAGAACGCGCCCTCCAGGTGCTCGAGCGCCGCGCCGTGCAGCCCCAGCTCGGCTTGCTGAAATCCACCATGCTGCAGCTCGATTCGGCCTTCACGGAAAAAGCGTACGGCGCCAGCAGCTTCTCCGATTTCGTCGAGAAGCTGAAGAAAGCCGACTACGTCAATGTGAGTGGCCAAGGCGGGCGCTATATCATCGAGCGCAAAACCTCCACTCAGCCCGAGCGGCCCACTCCCAAACCGGAAGAGGCTCTTCCGCCGCTGCGTGACGTTTTGGAAACGCATCGCCTGGAGATGGAGAACGGCGCCCCTGCCGACGACCTGGCTGCCTGGTTCCAGGCCGAGGTTCCCACCTCCGACTTGGCGACCTACGGATTCCAGGAATTCTCCGAGTTCCTGAATTACGCGCAGGACAAGCTGGTTGTGCGCGTCGTACCGGACGAAGAGAAAGGCCTGATGGTCTATCTCGGCGCCGAGTTCTATCCACCGGCCGTCCCCGAAGCGCCCCCCGAGCATCACGCCGAAGAAGAGGAAGAGGAGGAAAAGCAGCCCATTGTGGAAGGCCAGCCGTCGTTGCTGGAGCCCAATCCTCCGCCTGTTAAGCCGAAGCCCATCCGGCGATCGCGCAAAGTCGGCGGCTCGAGCTCGGGCAATAGCGCCGACCGGCCGCGCCGCAGCCGCAAAAAGAAAACTGAACACCACCACGGCCCCATGCAATGATCCCGAAACCGAAAGGCCCCTATTCGCCGTTCGTGCGCGCGGGCGATTTTATCTTTGTCTCCGGTCAGGGCCCTACCGATCCGGCCACGCAGCAGTATTCCCTCGGCGACATTCGTCATGAGGTGCGCATCACGCTCGAGAATATCCGCCGAGTTCTCGAGCTGGCCGGCGCCACTCCGAAAGATGTCGTCAAGTGCTCGGTGTTCCTATCGAATGCCCAGGAGTTCGATGCCATGAACGAAGTTTACGCGGAGTTTTTCGGCGACCATCGTCCCACGCGCACCACAGTGGAAGCGCAGTTCCATGAGCGCAAGATGAAAGTCGAGATCGACTGCATCGCCTACAAACCGTAGCGCACGCTTTAGCGTGCCGCGTTCACACTCGTGTGAACGCCTTCGGCAGTGCGATATATCCGAATCCAACCACCGCTAGAAACAGCGTCAGCACTTCGCTGTCACCGAGGTTGTACTCCAGAAATCCTTCAGCCAGGATCGCCAGGATCACGGCGATCGCGCCATGCAGCACGAAGCGCGCCTCAGCGCTCACGAAGCGCGCCTCAGCGCTGGGCGGCGTCTTCAGCAGCGTGGTTAAGAAATCCCAGAGGATCTTCGCGATCATCCACATCATGAACAGCATGGTTGGAATGCCGCGCTCGGCCGCGTACTGAAGATAGATGTTGTGCAAATGCCCGTACCAACCTTCGGGCAGCGGCTTGGGGATATCCGGTGGAACCCAGCGCTCGAATTGGTATTTCACCTGCTCCGGTCCTAAGCCGAGAAATGGATGCGCGCGAATGATGGCTACTCCGGTTCTCCGCGTAATGTCGCGATGTTCGTTGGAATCCATTTGGCCGTGAGGCTGGATGATCGAGGTCACGCGTTCTTTGAGCGCAGCCGGCGCCGCCAGAAATAAGATCACCGCGACAACCGGCGCGGCCGCTACCAGCCATCTGTGCCAGAACCAAAGCAGGTACAGCAAACCAACCGGAAATCCGAGGAGGAAAATGCTGCGCGTGAACCCGAGCACCATGGAAATGGAGAGTATAGCCGCGCAAAACCAGCCCGCTGCCTTCCAGCGCTGCTCACCGGAGAAGAACAGATACGATGCCAGTAACAGCAGCACGATCATCTCTTCGCCGCCGAACGTCATCCAGTGGCTCATGAAGCCGGTGATCCGTTCGCCGACGTAGAAGTCGTAGAAGTGCTGGTGCGCTGCTTGCGCGTCCTGATACTTCTGCCAGAACTGGAACAGGCTGCGCACGGCCGAGAGGGTCGCGACGCCGGCCCAAGCGAGCACAATTCCGCGGACCTCAGCCACGGTCCGAAACGTGCTGTAGACCAGCAGCAGAATTGCAAAGACGAGAAACTTACGGATCTGCGGCGTGCCCTCGCTCATGTGGCCGGAGAATAGTAAGGAGAGAATCGTGCCGGCCATGAAGAGCGCCAGCGGCAATTTGATAGGCGGAAGCCGCATTCGCTCGGAAGACAGCAGCAAGGCGGCCAGCGCCAAGCCGAGCAGGATCTGCGAGACTGCAATCGAGAATAAAATAGAAACGAGAGAGCCGCAGGTCAGGTAGAATGCGGCCCGGTCGAAATAGGGTTTCAAACCTGTAGGCTAGCAGGAATGCAGATTTACATTCTCCGGCACGGAATCGCGGAAGACGCCGAGGCAGGCCAGTCCGACTCCGAACGCGCGCTTACTTCGGAAGGCAAGAAAAAGCTGCGCAATGTCCTGCGCGTCGCCCGTGAGGCCGGCGTGGCGCCGGCGCTGATCCTGACCAGTCCGTTGAAGCGCGCCGTCCAGACCGCTCAATTGGCAGCCGAGGTGCTGGACTACAAGGGCGACCTGCTGCGCACTAAGGCGCTCGAGCCTGGCGCGCATCCCGGCATGGCCTGGGAGGAGATTCGCATCCGCAAAGATGAAGGGGCGATCCTGCTGGCCGGTCACGAGCCGCTGTTCAGCAGCCTGACCGCGTATTTGCTCGGTTGTCCGGACCTTCGGGTGGATTTTAAGAAAGGCGCGTTGGCGTGCGTGGAAGTGGATCGTTTCGGGGCCGAGCCGCATGGCGCATTAAAGTGGCTAATTACGCCAAAATTAGCGTCCTCTGGCTGAAACTTGCGCAAGATTTACACGTTGCTGCGTTTCCGCTCGTAGGGCGCCTTCAAATACTTGGCGGCTTCTTCCTGCGCGCCTTGCGTGTTGTCGCGCGTACGGATTGCAAGGTTATATTCGTTCACGGCGCGGTCGCGCTGGCCGGAGATATCGAAGATATTGCCGAGCTTGATGTGCGCCCACACTTCTGTCCATTTAGGATCCAGATCGCCGCTCGCCACTTCGCGGAATTCGTTGGCGGCCGATTGGTAGTTGTTCTGGAGGAAAAAGATCTCCCCCACGCGATAATGCGCCAGCGAGCTGCCATGACTCACTTCCAGCGCCTTCTGGTATTCTTTCAGCGCATCGCCAAATTCGCCGATCTCGGCAAACTGCTCGCCGCGTTTTATGGCGACTGCTACGCGCATCTGCGGATTCCAGCGCAGCACAGCTCCGTTTGGATCGATCGTCACCTGTTTCGGCTTGCCGAACGTATCCACCGTGAATTCCGACGAGGTGCCCACCACATCGATGCGCTTGGTCTCGGGATTGCCTTCGGTTTCGATCTTGAGATCAACCGGCATGTGGAATGTATCCAGATCCTGCGAGATCTTGCCCATCACGCGGAAACCCTTTTGCGTGCGGAACACTGTGTATTCGAGCTTGAACTCCGGTGCGCCGCTCGACTCAAGCCACTGCAGGAAGAAGTACTGCAGGCTTTGGCCGTAGATCTCCTCGGCCACCTTGCGGAAATCGGCCGTGCTCACCGATTGCCAGGCATGCTGTTCTGGAAACTTATTCATCAGCTTCGTGAATCCGTCGTTGCCCATCACACTGCGCAGCATATTCAGAATTGCCGCGCCCTTGCCGGCCGTGGATGCCCAGTATTCGGGCGAATAATCCTCGAAGCGGCCAGCTTGGATGAGCGGCGGATTGTCGACGGTCATGGCTTCCACATAGGTGTCATGGATCGATTGCTCGAACGCTCCAGGACCATTGGCGTGTTCCTCCCAGAGCAGTTCCGCGTAGCGCGCATTGCCATTCTCGATCCACATATGATCGCGATTGATGGGCGACACCAATGTCTCCCACCACTGCCGCGACATCTGGTTCACCAACAAGCGAGATGCCACCTGGCTGCCGATCCCACGTGGAGAAAGGAAGATAACTCCCGGCGCGGAGAAGCCGTTCGGCGTCCCATCCTCGGTCTCAACCAAAGTCATGTTGGCCTGCGGCGCCAGGCCGTACAGACCGCTGAGAAATGTCATCACCTTCCCGGCTTCTTCCCCATAGGCATTCGCCATCGATTGCCTCTGCCGGAAATAAATCGAAGTCGTTACGCCTTGCGAGGAGACGCGCACCGGGTCGCCTTGAACGATCGCAATGCTCCCTGGAAAAGAAGGTTTGGTGTACTGGAAGCCGTAGGCGGATTTGCCGGCAGCAGCCGGGATCGAATTTTCCAGCCCACTGGAAACGACTTTGAAACCGGACGGGACGGTGATGTGCAGATCGGCTGTATACCGATCGATCGTATAGTCGTTGATCGGAAACCAGCGCGCCGGATACATCAGGTACGCGAAATCGTTCTGGATGTCAGCGAACTTGATGCCGTAGATTGGCGATTCTTCCTGGCCTGTAAGCCGGCCATCGTAACTGAATGTGACCGTGGTCGGTTTTCCCTTGGCCAAGGGAGTGGGAAAGGTCAGTTGGACCGTGAAATCCTGGGTGGAGCGGGAAGCCGTGATCTGCCGGCCCGAGTCGTCGACCACGCGCGAAACATTGAGCGCATTGTTCAACTCAAAGGAGACCGACGAGATATCGTTATCCAGTGGAATGAAGCGGACCTTGACGTTAGCCGTGAGCGCTTGCGTATGGGGATTGATGTCGGCGTCGATGACGTAGTTTTCCACGTCGATCCGCGCGCGCTTGCCACCCTTTTCCTGCGCCGCCAGCAGCGAGGCCGTTGCCAGGATCGCCAGAAGTATCTTACGCATGAACCATTTCCTCTTTCAAATGCTTCTCCACCACCGACGCGGCCACTTCCATGGGATCGTCGGATCCTGAAAGCTTCTGCACAACCAAAGCTAATTCCCGGCGCATTTCCTGCCGCGCGGCTTCATCTGCTAACAATCGCAGCGCTTCTTCCGCCAGTCCAGCCGCAGTCACGTCGTGCTGGATCAATTCCGGCACCACTCGACGCCCCGCCACCAGGTTCACCATGGAAAAAAAAGGCACTTTGACGAGGTGTTTTCCCATATACCAGCTTAGATTGTTGACTCGATAGAAGGTGACCATGGGGGTTCCCAAAAGGCTGGCCTCGATCGTCACCGTACCACTGGCGGCGAGCGCCAAGTCCGAGCAGGCGAGGACGTCCCAGGTTTGCCCTTCTTGTAGTTGGATGGACGATCCGGAAATGCGTTCCGTCAAATTTAACCCAGGGGGTACTGCCAAAATGAACTTAGGAGCGGGTTCGAGATCAACCCTCGTGATGCGGTCGACCGTCTCCAGCAGGATCGGCAAATGGCGTGCCACCTCTCCTTTTCGGCTGCCGGGAAGTAACGCGACCAAAGGAACGCCATCCGGAATGCCGTAGCGCCTTCTTAACTCCGAGCAGCTGGCCGACGCCTTCACCATCCGGGTCAAAGGATGACCCAGGTAGATGGCATCCATCCCGTTGGAAACAAAGAACTCCGGCTCAAATGGGAAAATGCAGAGCAATTGGTCGATGGTACGCCGCATCATCGGCAGCCGCCCTTTTCGCCAAGCCCATACCTGGGGTGCGATTAGCCAAATCACAGGGATTTGCAGTTTTTTCAAGCGCCGGGCTAAGCGTAGGTGAAAATCCGGGCTGTCGGTCAGAATGGCGATGTCCGGACGCTCCTCGGTGGCGGCTCGAAGCAACTTGCGATACTCGCGCCAGATGCGTGGAATATGAGTCACAACCTCGATTAGGCCCACTACGGAGATACTGGCGGCGTCGATCACGGCGCGGACACCCGCGCGCTGCATGCGAGGCCCCGCGCAGCCGAAGAACTCGAGGTCCGGATTACGGCGGCGTAGCGCTTCCACCAGGCCGGCTGCGTACATGTCGCCCGATGCCTCCCCGGCCGAAATTAGTACTCTTGCACCCACTATAATTTAGTCTAACTCCAAGGTTCCGGGTTGTCCGGGCATGATCGATGTTAAAATGAAATCGAATAACCCACCAGAATGGCCGCCCAACCAGATCTTTCTAAAGTGAGTGTTGGCCAGTTCGCGGAACGTTTCCGTAGCGAGATGATTCCGCTCAGCAACACGTTTTCATATTTCTGCGCAACAGTCCCGTTGAGCGAGGAGGATCTCAAAGAATACCTGGAGGAGCCGATCGCGGCCCTACCTCCCGCCATTTCCGCACTCTTGCCGAAGGTGTCGATTATGCTGGTGCCGTATCTGGAGCGTGTGGACGGCAAGGAAAAGGGTGCGATTCATCGTGACGAGTTCGTCTGTACCGAGAAGCCGCCGGAGAACCGCTTATCGTGGGCGACGCAGGTGCGTTTCGATGGCGAGGAAGTGCTGGTCTTCGCTCTCAAAGATCAGGAAGTTTCCGAGTACCACTACCGCTTCTTTCACGTTCTGGCGACTTTGGCCGGCGACCTTTGGTCCGATGAAGCTCAAGCCCGATATTGCGGCCTGCTCCGTGAAGAGCTGAACGCGCGTGTGCACGGCGAGGTGGACGAGGAGAGCTGGCACGTGAAGCAGGCCCTCTTGCGCCGGGAGACCAACGCCCGCAAGGAGACCAAGGTTTTCCGGGATTACGCCCGGCAATCGTTCATCGATACGCTGACTCTCTACCTGCACGGGATTTGCTGCGACATCGACGTCGAGACCGGTCCGCGCCAGTTGCCCAGCCGCTATCTACGGAAACGGCTCAGCGCGCTGAACGATCTCTACCCGCCGCCAGATGGCTACGCGGTCTTTCCCGAACACCAGGAACAGCGCGGCTAGGCGGGCGGTAGCCGCCTCTTTACTTTACTTTACAAGCCAGGACGTAACGCGGTTGACCCCGCGAGCGTTGAATTGTTCATGGCGGCGGAGTTCGCGCTCGATCCAGATACCGCGTTGATGCTCAGGGTTTCCGAGGGCGACGCGCCGAGCTTCAGCCTGCTGCTGGAGCGGCATCGCGGGTCGGTGGTGAATCACCTCCATCGCCTGGTGCGCAACCATGCTGTTGCCGAGGAGCTGGCGCAAGACGTCTTCCTGCGCGTTTACCGCTCCCGTGGCAAGTACCGGCCGGACGCGAAGTTCACGACCTGGTTATTCCGCATCACGATGAACATCGCGCTGAACTGGCGGCGGGATACGCGGCGCGAAGCCGGATTCGTAAGGCTGGACCGCGAAGTTCAGGGCTCTCGCAAGTTGCAGCTTTCCGATGGCGAGGCGCGCGCCGACGAGCTTATCATGCGCGGGCAGCGCGCGCGGGAAATCCGGGCCGCTATTGAAACGTTGCCGCCTAAGCAGCTCACAGCCGTCCTGATGCACAAATATGAAGGCATGGATTACGCGCAGATCGCCCGAGTGCTGGGCTGCTCGATCCCCGCGCTGAAGTCACTGTTATTCCGGGCGTATGAAACGCTGAGGCGTAGACTGGCTCATCTGGCGCCGAGTACAGCCTGATAAGCTAGATCGTTTGCTACCGCCAAAGGTAAATCGGACCACGGCTTTGATAGTTGGTCTGCTGGGACTGCTCACTTTGGCGGCCGGAGGCTTTTTAACGTCCAAGCGACTGCAAGACCTGAGTCAAGCAGATGCATCCGCGGCTCTCGCTAATTTAGCCGATGTACAGTTGGATCGGATCGCCGCAACAGATCCACTTGCGATTTCCGTGGTGATTCCGAACACGCCGCAATGGGCTCGTATCTGGCGAAGCTGGGGTGAACCGGATTTTCTTATCGCGGCGCTATCGCCTGTTAAATCATTTTGTTATTGTCTAGCGAAGTTGCCAGTGACAATCACGGTGGCAGACATTGCCGGTCAAATTCCGCGCCAGCCGGCTGGACCGCCGTATGCTTATTCAGCCGACTGCCCAACGAGCACGCTTAAATTCGAGGCTGCTCCAGGAACCAAACTGACTGTTAGCGTGGCCAAGAATGGAACCCAACCTTTGCCGCCTGGAGACCTGATTATCGTCGGAAGTTGGTGGAACACGAAGGACAAGTTGGTTGGAATCGCATTGGATGAGGAGTTGCGGAAAGTCGCCAATTCCGCGATTGTATCCGGATCTGTACTCCTACTCGCCGGATGGTTCATCTGGCGCCGGCTTGCGTAGCCGAAGCGACCCGCAAGACCGCCGCTGCGCTTTGATCGATGTCTTCATCTGTTGTCGCCCAGCCCGATACGCTGATGCGCATTGCCGTCTGACCGTGCCATTCCGTTGCACCGCACCAGCACGTGCCTTCATTCTGCAATTCCGAGATGACGCGTTTGGTGGCGGCCGCATCGCCGAACGAAACCAGCACCTGATTGAGAACCACGTCGTTCAAAATCGAATACCCGGCGGTTCGGAGCCGGTCGGCGAAGCGGGACGCCAATCGGCAATTTCGCTCGATCATGTCGGCTAGGCCGCGCCGTCCCAGCGAGCGCAAAGCCGCCCAGACCTCGATCGCACGCGCGCGGCGCGAAGCCTCGGGCGTGTAGTGGTAAGGCTCCCGGCTGTCGGACGCCTGCAGGTAAGCGGCGCTAACAGTCATGGCCGAGCGAAGATGCTGCGGCTCCCGGACGAAAGCCAGGCCGGAATCGTAGGGGACGTTGAGCCATTTGTGGCAGTCGGTCGCCCAGGAGTCGGCATCCGCAAAACCTGCCATCAGGTGCGCGCGCCGCGGAGCCGTCGCGGCCCACAAGCCGAACGCGCCGTCGACGTGGACCCAGGCCTGGTGTCGCCGGGCCAGTGAGGAAATCTGCGCCGCCGGATCGAATGCGCCGGTGTTGACGTTGCCGGCTTGGATGCAAACGATAGTGCGATCGTCGAACTCGGGAAGCGAATCGGATTTAATGCGGCCTTGATCGTCGGTCGGGAGCCGCGTCACTCGCGTCCGGCCGAGACCCAACATGGCGAGAGCTTTCAGTACTGAGACATGGACCTCGTCGCCGACGAAAACGGTTAGCGGCGGTGCTCCGAAAAGTCCACTTTCTTCGACGTTCCATCCGGCGCGCTCGAGGAGCGCATGTCGAGCCGCGGCCAAGCAGGTGAAGTTTGCCAGGGTAGCGCCGGTGACGAATCCGATACCGGTGCTTGGCGGCAAGCCGAGGACGTCGCGGAGCCAGCCGAGCGTGATGTCTTCGAGAGCGGCACCCACGGGCGACATCACTCGCATGCCGGCGTTCTGGTCCCATGCTCCGGCGATCCAATTGGCGGCGAGAGCGGCCGGTAAGGTCGCGCCGGTGACGAATCCAAAATAGCGCCCGCCGGTGGACGCAACCGTCGCGGGCGAGCCCACGTCATCGAGCAGCGCGAGCACAGCCTGGGGATCGGAGGGTTCTTCAGGCATCGGGCCTCCGAGCGAGACCAGACGCGCGATATCTTCCTGACGCGGAGCGATCCGGCGGTTTCCAATGCCGGACACGTAGCGCACAGCTCGAGCGCTCGCGTCCGTGAGCAAATCTCTCATAATCACCTGATGCCCGCCGGCGCGGCGTCGACTCCGCTAAGTTTGGCGCGATCGATCGATGTTTTGACCAGCCCCGAGGCGCAGGCGTCTTCGATAAATCGATTGATCACATCCAGGCGGGAGCGGTCGCCTTTGGTGATCACGATGGACTGCTCGGCGGCGGAAAAGTTATCCGGGAGAACTCGCAGATTGGGGTGCGCCGCGGCAAGTTCCACAAGGCGCTGTCGATTCGCCCCGAAGGCATCGAGGTCACCCGCGACCAGCATCTTTTGCAGTTCTTCGGGAGACGGCATGGCCGAAAGAATCTTAACCTGTGCGCTTTTCAAGTTGTCCTTCAGATAAATGGATTGCGACTGGCCCTGTGCGGCGCCGATGCGCAAGCCCGCCTGGTCAGCGTCAGCGGATTTCCTGATGGGAGAATCGGCGCGAACGATGTAGCTGTTTTGCATCAGCGCGTAGGGCCGCGAGAAATCGACTTCGGCCGCACGCGGCGCGTCGAAGGCCAAAAATCCGACATCGGCGGTGTTGGCTTTCAAGAGGCCGATTACTGCGCGGGCATCGGCGGCGGGGATGATGATATATGGGACGCCGACCCGCCGGGCTAGTTCTCGCACGAGATCGGCGACGGGGCCGGTGACCGATTTTGTTTGCGGATCGATCCTGCCTTGGACGGGGTTGGTGCTTAGGAAAGCGGCCCGCAGAGTGCCGGTGGGCGCGAGGTCGGCGGCCATGAGCGGTCCCGAAATCGCGCTCGCCAGAAGGACAGTGATGAGTCGCCGCATTCGTTTACTTGGTTGCTACTTGCGCCAACCGCGACCAATCGCGCACCTGGCCGGGCCGGCGGTCGCTGCCCTGAAAACCGAACATCCAGCCAGGATATTCAGCCGGCAGGTTGCTGACCTCGTCCAATTGCTTCATGTCCTCGGCGTCGAGTTTCAAATCGACGGCGCCCAGATTGTCCTTCAATTGGCTGGTCTTCTTGGCTCCGATGATGACGCTGGTGACGAACGGTTTGTGCAATTGCCAAGCCAGGGCGACCTGCGCGACCGTGGCTCCGCGGCGCGCCGCAATAGCTTGCATGACGTCGATGATGTCATAGGCGCGCTCGAAGTTGACCGGTGGGAAGGGGAACTTACCGCGGCGCGAATCGCTATCCGCGCCGTTGGCGCGCGTGACCTTCCCGGACAGCAGACCGCCGGCCAGCGGGCTCCAGGTCAGCAGGCCGATCTTCTGATCTTCGAGCATGGGAGTAATCTCACGCTCGATATCACGTCCGGCGATCGAATAATAAGCCTGTAGCGTGACGAATTTCTCCAGGTGCTCCTTGCCGGCAATCCCCTGCGCCTTCATGATCTGCCAGGCGGCCAGATTGGAGCAGCCGATGTAGCGGATTTTACCCTGCCGCACCAGGTCCGTTAACGCCGCCAAAGTTTCTTCCAGCGGCGTCATCGGATCGTAGCCGTGAATCTGGTGCAGATCGATGTGATCAGTATTCAGGCGTTTGAGACTCGCTTCCGCCTCCTGCATGATAGCCAGCCGGGAAAGCCCGACTTGATTCGCTCCCTGGCCCATGCGGCCGAAAACTTTGCTCGCTAGTACGACATCGTTACGGCGCGCGCCCAGTGCCCGGCCGACTTGAATCTCCGACTCACCGGCGCCATAGACATTGGCGGTGTCGATGAAATTGATGCCGGCGTCCAATGACTGCCCGATCATAGTGTCGGTTTCCTGCTGCCCGAGGGCTCCGATCGTTTGCCAGATGACCGACGAGCCACCGCCGAACGTCATGGCGCCCAGGCACAGGCGGGAAACGAAGACTCCAGTATTGCCGAGTTGTTGATATTGCATGATGTCTCTAGGATAAACCCGCGCCGGCCAACTCAGACGCTTCGATCACTTTTTTTGAGACTGCAACTCTTTCGCCATCGCATTGAAACCTTCGCCTGCTAGCGTAAGTTTCGCGAATCGCACACCTCCCCCGGCTAACAGGAGGAATAAATGCATCGAGCACTTATCGCTATTGGTGTTGTTTTAGTATCGCTTCCACTGATCGCCCAGGACCGGGCCGCCATTAACGGCACTGTAACAGATCCATCCGGCGCTCTCATTGGCGGTGCAAACGCTCAACTTCAATCGCCTGACACGGGCCTGCACCGTGAGTCCATGACCAACGAGAGCGGAATTTACGAATTTCCATCGCTGCCAGTGGGAAGCTATACGATAACGATCACCAAACCCGGATTCAAACCGTTCGTCATTCGTACTGTCGATCTCTTATATGCGCAGACTCGAACTCTGGATGCCCGGCTCGACGTGGGCACCACCACGGAAACCGCAGAAGTCACCGCGACTGTGGAGGCTTTGAACCGGACCAACGGAGAACTTGGAGGTGTCATAGAAGCGCCTCAAATTCGCGAAATCCCCATTGACGGCCGGAACTGGGCCACTTTGATGACTCTCGCCCCGGGGGCCATAAACACCGGCGACGGCGCTCAGAGAAGCATTCGCTTCAACGGCCACTCGCTCGATGACAGCAACTTCACCTTCGACGGAATCGATACCAGCGGCGTGCAGGAGCAGACGCAAAAGGCCGACACGCGGTTGAATGTTTCTCTCGATTCCATCGCGGAGTTTCGCGTCAGCTCGGCCGTTTATACCGCTGAAACCGGCGCCGCCGGCGGGGCGCAGATCAACGTCGTATCCAAAACCGGTTCCAACAGCTATCACGGTTCGGCGTTCGAATTTCTGCGCAACAACGTGCTTGACTCCCGTTCTCCATTCGATCCAACGGACATCCCGCCCTTCCGCTTAAACCAGTTCGGGGGCTCATTCGGAGGAGCACTGATTAAGGACAAAGCCTTCTTCTATGCCAATTATGAAGGGCTGCGCCAGGACCTCACCAACACGCTGATCAGTATTGTGCCGAACGCGGCCGTCCGATCGCAGATCATCGCGACCTCGCCGGTTTTGAAGCCGCTGGTGGACTCTTACCCGCTAGGACAGGTTCGCAATGACGACTTCACTGACAGACTTACGGTCGACGCCAGGAACACGACGCGTGAAGACTCAGGCATGTTCCGGTTCGATTATCGCTTCTCCGATGCCTCTTCGGGGTTCGTGCGTTACAACATCGACAACGCCTATATCGACAATCCTCAGGACGCGATCGGCACTCGCAACGTGATCCCGCACATTCCGCAGAATCTAGTACTGCAGTTCCAGCACGTCTTTTCACCCACCATGATCAACGAAACGAGGTTCGGGTTCAACCGCGCCAATTACCATAACTGGACCTACGGCACTTCGCCCATCGCGGTATCGACAGCGCAATGGGATTCCAGTAGCTCCGACACGCTCGACTCGGAAATCGGCAATACTTTTTCCTATATCGACAACCTTACGCTCATCCGGGGGCGGAACACCCTCAAATTTGGCGCTGAGATCCGCCGCATCCAATTGAACAACTCGGGCAACACCATTCGCTCCTCGTCCATCGACTTCGCAACGCTGGACGATTTCATCAACAACCGTCCGGATAACATCACAATTCTGGAAGGCGAAGGCATTCGCGGCGATCGCCGCACGTTCTTCATGGGTTACGCGCAGGACGATCTCAAACTGACCCCCAACCTGACTTTAAACCTGGGGCTGCGCTATGAGTTCTACACGGTTGCGCACGAAATCCTGAATCGGGCCGCCGTGGTGGATATCTATGGCTGCGGTGGTTTCTGCCCGAAGGGCACGCCGTTCTACAATCCGAACCCGCGCGACTTCGGCCCTCGTTTCGGTCTGGCTTGGGCGCCATCTGCTCTTCATGGCAAAACGGTGGTCCGCAGCGGCTTCGGAATCTACTACGGTGCAAACCAAAATGACGACTTCAGCGATCCCATGGAAAGCGCAGTGCCGCGCTACAGTATTTCTTCGGCCGATGTACCGAACTTGTCGTATCCGATCGATCCGTTCATAAATCCGCAATACGCGTTGTACAGCCCCAAGGCCATCGACCGCCACCGGAAGGACCTCTCCTACGACAACTGGAGTTTCGCGGTTCAGCAACAGTTACCGGATGATTTCACAGGCCAGGTAGCTTACGTGGGCGACGTAGGCCGACATCTCTTCACGAGGTATCAGGTCAACCTGATCAATCCTCTGACGGGCACGCGTCCGCTGACGCAGTTCTCGCAGTTTGGGTTAAAGGCGAACGACGGCAATGAGAGCTTCAACGCATTACAGGTCTCGCTGCAGCGCCGCTTCGTTCACGGATTTCTGTGGCAGACGCAATACATGTGGTCGCACGGAATCACAGACGCGTCGATCGGAGCCGGCGAAAGCGTCAGCTTCCAGGACATGTCGTGCCGCGCTTGCGACCGTAGCAACTCGCCCTATGACGTTCGCCATACCATGACGTCCAACGCCATTTACGAACTGCCCTGGGGACCGGGGCGTCAGTACCTGAATGGCCACGGCCTGCTTCCCACTCTGTTCGGCGGATGGCAACTCTCGGGCTTGGCAACGGCCAGCACTGGAACGCCGGTGAACATCACCATCAAGAGGAGCCCGAGCCAGCTTCCGGACGGCAACACCAGCTCGCAACGCCCTGACCTGGTACCGGGTGTTTCGATTTACGCCGCCAATCAAAGTATCGATAACTGGTTCAATCCCGCGGCCTTTGTACTGCCTGCCAAAGGGACTTGGGGCAATTTAGGGAGATACATTGCTCGCGGCCCCGGTTATTATGAGATCGACACGGCGCTCCAGAAGAAATTTCGACTCAGCGAGCGCTTCGGTTTGAATTTCCGCGCGGAAGCCTTCAATCTCTTTAATCATCCGATTTACGCTAACCCCAGCGGCAATGTTTCATCGGGAGGTTTCGGACAGATCACTTCGATTTTGAACACCGGGGCCGTGGGAACCGGCACGCCACGGCGCGTGGAGTTTGCAATGCGCCTCGACTTCTAGTATCGAACCAATATGAAAACATCGATAGCCCTCTCGCTCGCCCTGTTTGCAGGGCACCTGAGCGCGGAAGACAAGCTGGTAGGCGGGCCCTACGTGGTGAACGTCGGACAAAGATCCGCAACGGTTGCCTGGGTGGTGGAGACCAGTCAAGTATCCATTGGAAGCGGGCCTGGGACGGCGGAAAAGACCGCACCGGTGATGCGCGCCGAGAAGGTCACGTTCACCGGGCTTGAGCCTGGCAAGACCTATTACTATGACACCTTAGGCCGCGATGAAGGCAAAGGTTCATTCAAGACGGCGCCGAAGGGCCCGGCTGCGTTCCAGTTCGTAGTCTACGGAGACACACGTACGCGCCACGATATGCACCGCAAAGTGATCGGAGCGATCGTTAAATACGCGTCGCCGGAGTTTGTTCTGCATACCGGCGACCTGGTGGCCGATGGCGCCGACTCCTCGCAGTGGCCGGTCTTCTTCGACATCGAGCGTGAACTGCTACGCAAAGCCGCCTTCTTTCCATCGCTCGGCAATCACGAGCGTAACAACCCGCAGTACTATGAGTTCTTCAATGTCTCGACACCGTATTACTCGTTCAATTGGGGCACAGCGCACTTCATCGTTTTAAACAGTGACATCGGCAATGTCTCAAGCAGTGAGATCGCGCGCGATTCGTTCTGGAGCGAGCAGACTCGCTGGCTGGAGGAGGACTTGCAGAAGAGCCAGTCCGCTGATTTCCGATTCGTCATCGCCCACCATCCGCCCCTCACTGCAGTCGCGCGCCGCCAGGGCGACAACCCGCAGATGACGGCCCTGATGCCGATGTTCGAGAAGTACAAAGTCACGGCCGGTTTTTTCGGCCACGATCACAACTATCAGCACTATCTGAAAGACGGCGTGCATTACTTCATCACCGGCGGAGGCGGGGCGCCGCTTTACGATGTGGACAAGCCGCCGGCAGGCATTACTAAAATGGTCGAAAGCACGGAACACTTCGTGGTAGTAAAAGTGGAGGGAAAGACTGCGCGGGTTGAAGCCCTCCGGCTGGACGGCCGGCCGCTGGAAACTACCGAACTGGCGCGTTAGCAGGTTGTCGAAATCGCCGTCGAAGGCTTTGGGCGTGCGCTTTTGCGTTCAGAGTTCAACCACATATGCTTGCGTTACACCTGTCCGGTCGCTGGCGAATGCGACTTTGTCCTCCTCGAACGACCAGGAAGGATGCGGATGGGTCCATTGAGGTCCATATACGGTGTCCGCGGCATTCTCCATCCAACTCAGGGAGTTTCGCGCCTGGGCGAAATCTTCGGCGAGCGCATAGCAGGATTTGCGCCACTGGGTGCCCTGGTTGCTGGACTGGCTGAGGCAGAGCCGGTGGCGCGCGCCGGTTGCGACGTCGATGATCTGCAGGCCTTCATCGGGGTGATTCGTGTCGCAGAGAACACGCTCACCGGCACGGTCCGGCGCAATGTGCCAGGCGTTGTACTCGGTGATGGTGGAAATCTGGCGCGTGGTCCAATCCATCCGGCATAAAGCGCGCGGCCAGACAGTGAACACCAGATCGCCGGTCAAACCCAGAAACGTTTCGTGCACGACGAACTCATCGTTACCGTGTTGATGCAGGCATTCGAGGCCGGAGCCATCGATGCGCACCCGATGCATGCGTGGAGCGGGATCGCCTGAGAATTCGATCCACTCGGGTTCGAGCGGATGAAACTGGGGGTGGATCACGGTGCGTGGAAAAGGGATTTCGCGCCAGCCCGAGCCATCGTAACGGCCCACCACCAAGCCGCAGCATGAGCCCTGTTTGTAGGCGGCGGTGAGCCACTGGCCGTCAGGGCTGATTGAACATTCTCCCAATTCCGATCCGGGCCGCTCGATGATGCAACGCTCCGCCAATGCGCGACGGTCGATGGCCCAGAGGCCTCCGCCCCGCGTAACGACAAACGCATTTGCTCCCGGATGCAGCGCCGCGCTGAAGGGATGGATGGGCGGGCCGGAAGTGAGCTGCCGGGTTTCACCAGATTGGAGTGAAACCTCAAACAGCTGCGGCGAGCCGGTCCGGTAGGAAGTGAAGAACATCGCGCGTCCACCGGGAAGGAACGAGCTTTGCAGGAAGTAGGTAGGATGATTGACTGCCGGCCCCTCGGTAACCTGCCAAATCTGCACGCCGGTGGCGCTATCGCGATAACCGGTCACGCTTTCCCCAGGTACAGATCTGTCCCCAGGTACAAATCGCGGCCTTTGACCAGAGCCTCGATCTTGCGGTCCGCAACGGAGCGCTTGAGCATCCATAAACCGCAATCCGGATGGATCCAGGCGACGCGGCCAGGGCCCAGGAGCCGTTCGGCGCAATCCAGCCTGCGCGCGATCTCTTCGGCCGTTTCCACATGATTCACTTTCACGTCCACCACGCCGATGCCCAAGCGAATGCGCTGGTCCACATCCTTCAGCGCTTCGAGTTCGTGCGACGGGCGGTGCGCCATTTCAAGTACGAGATGATCCACGTGGAGCGAATTGAGGAAGTTGACGAGGGCGCGCCACTCGCCTTTTTGGATAGTCTGGCCACCATAGTTCCCGAAGCACAGGTGAACCGCGCGCCGGCCCGTGAAGGAGTCCAGCACGCGGTTGATGGCGGTCGCGGCTAGCGGCCCATCAGCCGGATTCCCGGGAATATTCGCCTCGTCGATCTGCAAACAATCGCAGGGAAGTCCCACGACCTGGCCGGCCAACTGGCCAGCTATGGCCATCAGCAATTCCTCGAAGTCGCCATAATGGCGATCCAATAACGTGCGGGCGAGCATGTAGGGGCTAGTGATGGTGAACTTAAACGGTCCGGCGGCCACAGATGCCGCGAGCTCGCAATCGGCCAACAGGTTGAGCGATCCTTCACCGATCGGGCCCTCGACGACGCCGGCCGGTTTGCGGCGGAACTGCATGCCTTTTTGTTGGCCAAAGATTTCGTGGTCGCTGCGCCCGACCGCGCTCCGGATGCCCGCCATCGGCCGCAGGAAATAATCGATCATTCCGTTCGTTTCGGGATGATTGACGTCGAAGCGGTACAATTCCCCGTCCGTTGGTAAATCGATTCCCGCTTTCCGTTGGAGGGCGAATACGACGCAGGTGGCATCCAGGCGCGCCTGCTCGCTGGGCAGTGCCGCCAGCCAATCGGGGATCGGATACGAGCCAACCGTAGTGGTGAGGATTGACGGTTTAGACATGCCCAGTACTGCGTCTCACGCGGCCAATTGCTCCCAGAGAGCTTTGTAGTATTGCAGGAACCGCTCCGGTTCTTTGCTCTCCGCCACCTCTGCCAGAGTGTAGCGCTTGTATCCGGCACGGCGCAGCAGGAGGAAGAACTCCCGCCACGGATAAGAGCTGTAAAGATCATTGATGTGGGCGCTGCGCAGAAACGGCTGGAGTAAATCGAAACTCTGCTTCACTGAGCCATCCTGGACATCGGTTGGGTTGGAATTCCAACAAGCGCCCACGTTCTTGTGAGCGGTGGCTGACAGGATTTCGGCGGCCGTCTTCGGTTCCTGGGTACCTTTGCCGTGTACTTCCATCCAAATCTCGATGCCTTTCGATTGTCCGTACTCGCCAATCTCACGCAGACCGGTAGCGATGGTCTTTATCGTGGCGGCGTAGGGCACTCCTTCGGGCAGCCCGTTCGGCCGCACCTTGACTCCCATGGCGCCGGTATCACGAGCGAGGTCGACAAACGATTTGGCAGTTTCAACCTGCCGCTTGCGCTCGGCGGCGTCCGGTGACTGGAATTCGCAAGTAGTACCGTAACTCAAGAGCCGCACCTTCGAGCGCTGGAATCGCTCGCGGACCATCACGCGATCGGCTGGTCCAATCGAAACCTCCACTCCATGCTTGTGGCCAGTGCGCAGCTCCACGGCGGCGACACCCACGGTTTCAAGCGTGTGGATCATGGTCTCGAGCGGCATGTCCTTGAGCAGGTTGTAGCTGACGCAGCCAAGCTGAAACTGCGGCGCCGGTGAGGGCGCACCCGAGATCTGCTCGTCGGCGGTGAACGCACCGGCGGCAAGAGCTGCAGAACCCTTGAGAAAAGATCGACGATTCATTTTGGCTTACACCCTTTTGGCTAAAAGCTTAAATTTGGCTTACACCTTAAATTTGGCTTACACCTTAAATCGAGGCAACAACCGCTCTACGTTCTCCCGTTCGATCGCCCGCATGACTTGGGAGGAAAGGCCCAAGTTGGGCAGTTCATTCACAGTCGATTCGATCGGCTCAAACGGGTAGTCGGTCCCAAACAAAATGTGATCCGGCAGCGCGAATTTGAGCATCGCCGCCATGGGGTACGGAAAGCTGGCGTGCGCGATGTCAATATAGAATTTCTGTAACTCCGCGATCACGCCATTGGGAATGTATTCGTCGTGCTTCGGATCGTGCGGATAACGGTCTTTGATCCGGCCCGCGATCATAGGCATGGTTCCTCCCGAATGCGGAATGATGATCTTCACATTGGGATACTTGTGGAGCACGCCGTTGGCGAGAATGCTGGTGCAGCCTCTGGTGATATCGAAGTCAAACTCGTTCATCGCGAACGATACGCTGTCATTGAGATTGGTACAGCAGGGCGGCGCCAAGGGGTGCATGTACACGATCGCATTGCGGCGGTTTAGCTCCTGCCACATCGGGTCAAAGTACGGATCGCCAGGCCAGCGGGTCTGGTTGTCGTTGGTATAAATGCCGATGCCGTCGGCTTTTAACGTGTCCATCCCGTATTCGATCTCTTTCATGACACCGTCGATGTCGGGCAGCGGCACGCCTGTAAACAGACCGAAGCGCCTGGGATGATCGGCCATCACCTTGGCCCCGTAATCATTGCCGGTGCGGACCGCCTTGCGTCCCTTCTCAGTGTTGTCGTAGAGCACATCGCCCATTTGCGTCATGGACAGGATGGAGACAGCGATGTCGAACTTGTCCATTTGCTCCAAGGTGGCATCCGGCGTCCAGGGCCCGCGCCCTCCTCTGCCCCGGCCAGCGCCTCCTGCCGCGCCACCGGCCCGACCCGCGCCTGCTGCTGCGCCTCCGAATCCGCCGACCCCAGGCGGCACATGATGGTGATGCACGTCAATGCGGCCACCCTTGGCAGTCGACTTATTCACGTATTGCCCGAATAAATCGTTCAGTGGCGAGGCCGCTGCGACGCCGGCTCCAAGAAAGACGTTGAGAGCCTTCCGGCGCGAGATCTCGCCATCCGAGAAACGCTGGTTGTGCATGACAGCTCCTATCAACTTGAAGCTCCGGGTCGGGTTCAGACCCCATGTCGGGTTAAGACTCCGGTTTGCGATTATATCAGCACCCGCCGATTAAACGCATAGCCAGTTTGGTGAACACCCTCGGTACCTTGTAAACTGAATCTTTGCTGCAATACGCGTGCCGCGCAGGAGCCTTTCATGTGTAACGATCCTTCCTTTCGACTTCACTTCTCCACTCTGCTTCTTATTCTCGCGGCGTTCGCGCCGTCGACTCTCGGTGATACGGGCCAAGGCACGCGACTGCTTCGCACCCCGACCGTCAGCGCCACGTCCATCGCCTTTGCCTATGCGAACAACATCTGGATCGTAGAGCGTGCCGGCGGGAATGCCCGGCGTCTCACGACGTTTCAAGGCCAGACCTCGAACCCCCATTTCTCCCCCGACGGGAAATGGATCGCGTTCAGCGCTGAGTATGCCGGCAACACCGACGTCTACGTGATCCCTTCGCAAGGTGGCGAGCCGAAGCGCCTCACCTGGCATCCCGGCGCCGATGTGGTTCAGGGCTGGACGCCCGACGGAAAGTCGGTCCTCTTTACATCGACCCGCGCCACCTGGGCGCCCAGCGCCGCGCCGCGCTTCTGGACCATTCCCCTGGAAGGCGGAGTGGCCGAACCGTTAGCATTGCCGCGCGGCTACCAGGGTAAATTCTCGCCCGATGGGACGCACATTGCGTATCGCATGAACAACTCGTGGGATGAAGAGCGGCGCAATTATCGCGGCGGCCAAAATCGCCCTATCTGGATTGTCGACGTGAAAAATTACGACCTGGTGACGCCGCCCTGGACCGATTCGAAAGATATGGATCCAGTCTGGGTCGGCGATATTGTCTACTTCATCTCGGACCGCGACAGCGTTGCCAACGTATGGTCCTACGACACCAAGTCCAAGAAGCTGGCGGAAGTTACGCACTTCACCGGCTTCGACGTGAAGACCCTGGACGCAGGCGCGGGGACAATCGTATTCGAGCAAGCCGGCTACGTGCACGAACTGGATCCCAAAACCGGCAAGACCCATGTGGTCAACATAACCGCCACCGGAGATTTCCCCTGGATGATGCCGCGCTGGGAAGATGTGACCAAGGGCATGACCAATATTTCGCTCTCGCCCACTGGAGCGCGAGTCCTGGCCGAAGCTCGCGGGGAGATTTTCACCATCCCGGCGGAAAAAGGCGATGTCCGCAATCTCAGCAGGTCGAGCGGCTCCGCTGAGCGCGACCCCGCCTGGTCGCCCGATGGCAAATATATCTCCTATTTCAGCGACAAATCAGGCGAATACAAACTCGTAATTGAAGCGCAGGATGGTGTATCGCCGCCGCGCGAAATCACGCTCCCGCACCCGACGCATTACTACACGCCGTCCTGGTCGCCCGATTCCAAGAAGATCCTCTACACTGACACGAACCTGAAAGTCTGGGTAATGGACATAGCTTCAGGCCAGGCGAAAATCGTCGGCAACGATCCGTGGATGGTGCCGCAGCGGACGCTCAATCCAACGTGGAGTCCGGATTCCAAATGGGTCGCGTATGCCAGCCGCCTGAAATCGATGTATCACGCGATTTTCATCAGTAATGTCGAAACCGGCGAAAGCAAGCAAGTGACCGATGGTCTGGCAGATTCAGTGTGGCCCGTCTGGGATGCCAGCGGCAAATACTTGTGGTTCCTGGCCTCCACCGACTTCGGGCTGAAGTCGCAATGGCTCGACATGACCTCTTACGATCACGATGAGAACTTCGGCTTATACCTCGCGGTACTCAAGAAGGACGACAGCAGCCCGATCCTTCCGGAGAGCGATGAAGATCACGGAGTGGGCAGCGCTCCGGCGAACGGAGCCGGCCGTGGAGGCCGCGGAGGCGCAGCGCCCGACGCCGATTCACCGGCTCCAGCTACGCCCGCTCCGCGCGTTCCTGTAACCGTGCGGATCGATTTCGACGGTTTGCAGCAGCGGATCATCAACGTCCAGAGAGTGCCGGAGCGGGAGTATTCTCAACTTCGCGCGGGCGTCGCCGGGACCGTCTATTATCTGGAAGCCCCACGCAGCGGAGGAGGAGGACGGGGAGGCGCCGGTGGGGGCGGCAGTACATTGCAGCGATACCGCACCAGCGAGCGCCGGGCCGCGACCTTCGTCAGTGGCGTCATCTCCTACGACGTCAGCGCGGATGGACACAAGCTGGTTTATCGCGCCGCAGAGCCAGTTGCAGGTGGACGTGGCGGACGCGGGCCAGCTACGGGAGAAGTTCCTACTCCAGCGCTGTACCTGGTGGACGCGGATCGGCAACCGCCGGCCGCTGGAACCGGCCGCTTGAACGCCACACTGCGCATGTATCTGGAGCCGAAAGAGGAATTCAAACAGATCTTCTATGAAGGCTGGCGCAACCAACGCGATTACCTTTATGTGCCCAATCAGCATGGCTCGGACTGGCCCAAGATGAAAGAGATGTACGGCCAGATGCTGCCCTACGTGAATCATCGCGCCGACCTGAACTACCTGCTCGACACCATGGGAGCCGAGATCGCCATCGGTCACTCGTTCGTACGCGGCGGCGACATGCCCGCGCTGCCGCCTTCGCGCGGAGGCTTGCTAGGCGCCGACTTCGCCGTCGACAACGGCCGCTATAAAATTACGCGCATCTACGATAACGAAAGCTGGAATCCGGATCTGCGCGCGCCTCTGGCCGAGCCCGGCGTCAACGTTTCCACCGGCGATTACATTCTGGCGATTAACGGCGAGGACCTGAAGACGCCCGACAACATTTATCGTCTTCTGGATGGCACAGCCGACCGCCAGACGGTGCTCACCGTGAACAGCCGACCCGTGATGGACGGAGCGCGCCAGGTGACGGTGGTTCCGGTGCCGAACGAACAGGCCTTGCGCACCCGTGCCTTCGTCGAATCAAATCGGAGGCTGGTCGACAAGCTCTCCGGCGGCCAGCTCGCGTACGTGTATATTCCGAACACCGGTCAGCCCGGCTACGCCAGCTTCAACCGGTATTATTTCGCGCAGCAGGACAAGCTGGGCGCGATCGTCGATGAGCGCTACAACAGCGGAGGGTCCGCGGCGGACTACATCATCGACGTGTTGGAGCGTCAATTCGACGGCTACTTCAACAACGTGGCCGGCGACCGCTATCCCTTTACCAGTCCCTCGGCGGGAATCTGGGGACCGAAAGTAATGATCATCAATGAGATGGCCGGCTCGGGTGGCGACCTCATGCCGTGGATGTTCAAGCATCGCAACGTCGGAGTCCTGGTCGGAAAACGGACCTGGGGCGGTTTGGTGCACACCGCCGACACCCCGCCGTTCATCGATGGCGGCAGCATGATTGCTCCGCGCGGCGGCTTCTTCTCGCGTGACGGAAAATGGGCGGTCGAGAATGAAGGCACGCCTCCCGACATTGATGTCGAGAACACGCCGAAAGAAGTGATCGCCGGCCACGATCCACAACTGGAGCGCGCCGTTCAGGAAGCCATGCGAATGCTCAAGGAAAAGCCGGTGACGCGTATGACCATGGAGCCGGCCTCGCCGACCTGGGGCAAGCGCAAGCAGCCGATCGTGGACAGCGAAAAAGGCGCTCAGCAATAAGCGCGGAGCATATTACTTTCTGCCCTTCAGTTTGATCTCCGCGGTATCGTCCTTAACTACAACTGTGGTTCCGAAAGGCCGCGACAAGTCGGCCAGCCGCTCGAGGATATAGCGCGCTTGCTCACCCTTAACCGGCGCCGGCAAGCCGCGTGTCTGGAGGAAAAGATTATTGGCGTGCGCGTCCTGGGTGTCGGGCTGCCCCTGACCAATCTTATTCTGCGCGATCGGCAAGAACTTAATCGATTGCAGATTCTTTCCCTGGAAATCGACATAGGCGACCACACTTTCCCAGTTGATCGGCTCGTCAAGCTGTATCTCTGTGGGCGGCGCTTGAAAAATGAAATTACCCAAATCGAAGAAAATCGGCCGGCCGCGATAAATCTCGACACCGTGCAGCATTGGCGCGCCATGCATCACGATAATATCCGCCCCTGCGTCTATTTCCGCGTGCGTCCATTTCTTGAGCCAATCAGGCGGCGCCAGCCGCTCGGGTAACTCTTCCAGCATGATCGTCCGGAAAGGCTTGTCGAATACATGATTGTGTTGATACACGATGACCAGGTCGGATTTCTTGCTGGCGTCACGGATACTCTGAAGAATGCGCTGCGAATCCTCCTCGTTCGGCTTGTTCCCATCGACACGGAGCTCGTTCACACCCGGCCGCGTTGCCGTGGCCGATCCTCCCGCGTCGATCAGTCCCGATGCCATCGACACTAAGGCGACGGTGCCCTTCGGTGTCTTCAGGTAACCCGGCGCGGCAGCTTCGTCTAAAGTGTTCCCGATCCCGGCATGACTCACGTTGAGGCGGCTCACCTGCGCTAGCGTGTTCTGAATTCCCGTGACTTTAAGATCGAACGCGTGATTGTTGGATAGCGACAACAGATTGAAGCCGAACGCTTTCAGCGCATCGAGCGCATCAGGCGGGGAGAGAAACCGGCCGTCTTTGCGCGACTGGCCTTTGCTTTCGTCGACGATCGTCGATTCAAAATTGGTAAATATCACGTCGCCATTCAGCAGCGATTTGATGATCGGCACAGCGGACGGCGCGTGAGCGCGGATATCGGACCGAATCATCGATTGTCCAGTGAGGGTGATGCTGAGCGCCGGCGATTGAGACCAGACGGGCGCCGCCATGGTGATGAGGCAGGCTGCAGCGAATAATCGCGGACCAAATCGAATTGTTGCCATCTGCGTTGTCCTCCAAGCCGGGGATACTCGCAAAAACCGAATGGTATCAATCTTAGCATCGGTATCTTGCTGCCGGTTGTAACCGCTCGTTCCGAACGTTTCGTTACTGCTTAGCGCAATGGCCGTTCAGAAATCGGAAGACATCATCGGCCCAGACGGCGGATCCAAAATAGCCAAAGACATGGCCATCTGAGGCAGAGTTGCCGTATGCGGGATAGATCTTCACCTCGTACTGTTTGCCGGCGTCTTTCATTACCGCGGAGAGAGTCTTACTGGGCGACAGGTCATAATCGTTCGCGGCTTGGAAAAAGAAAATCGGCGCATAGGAGTTTCGAACCGCACGAGACATAAGCGACTGCAATTCGGGCGCCTGCGCCCAACTTTGCGCACCGCCCGCTGAATCGATCGCCGCACAGTAGTTTCCTCGTTCTGCCCCAAGGACGGTCTCAATGCCGCCAAACGAGTTTCCAGCCACAGCGATGCGACCAGTCTGAACGAAGCTCTGCTTTCGTAACCACGCAAGGGCTGCCAACTGATCGTTCAGGTGATCCGTCTCCAGCAAACGAACCATGGCAGCGGCACCCGCCGAGACGCCGCCCTTCTTCTCGGCCGCAGCGATCTCATCGCCAATGTAGGGACCCGCCGAGGCACTCAAACCTTGGCCTCGCCGGTAAGGTCCAAAGAAGACCCATCCATGGCTTGCGAATACCGGACCGAGTGCGTCGAATGCCTGTTTGCTCAGCATGCCAGGGGCGCTTCCGTGGTTATAAACGACGGCGGGAAACGGTCCTGCCCCTCCCGGCTTGTACAACACTCCATGAATTGTGATCTCCCCACTGGGAAACGCGACGATATCCGCGGCAGATAGAACCAGGGGCGCAAGCAGCAGCGGGAAGAGAATCAACGAAGCACGTCCAGTCATCGTTAGAGTGCCGGCTCATGGAGCCCGCGACTCGCCGACGCTGAATGCCGGACGAAAGTGAGCGACGACTCGTTAATGCAGTAGCGCAGATATGTGGGTTCCGGGCCATCCGTGAACACATGCCCGAGATGAGCGTCGCAACGTGTACATGCCACTTCGACCCGCTCCAGAAACAGGCTCATATCTTTATGAGTACGAATGTTCTCTTCGGCAATGGCACTAGAGAAACTCGGCCAACCCGTGCCGGAATCGAACTTTGCATCGGAGCTGAACAGCGCATTGCCGCAGCAGATGCACCGGAAAAGACCGGGATCGTGAAGCTGATAATAAGTGCCGGTGAAAGCGGTATCCGTACCTTGCCGGCGTGTGACGTAATATTGTTCGGAGTCGAGCAATTTCCGCCACTGGGCATCCGAACGAATCAGCTTCTTCTCGGTAACGGGCGCTAATCTCTCGCCAGCGTCAGTAAACGGCACGATCACCACTTCCGAATTCGAGTCGTTTGCCGATACGCTATCTCCGGAATCGCTCCCTTTGCGAGATGAGATCGCGACCAATCCAGCAAACGCAAAGGGAGTGATCAAAAGGGCTCGCCGCCGTGTGATCGCTTGTTTGAGCGCTTCCAACATCACTCTCATTATCCCACCGAGCGTGGAACAGTCATTTAATACGGCATTTGCCTCCTTCATGAGGAAAGGGGCTCAGTCTACAATGGTCTTCAAACATCATGAGAAGACCGTGGATGATTTCCGCTGCTTTGTTGCCGATGCTGGCCATGCCATCGATAGCGCAAACCCTGGCCGGAGCAATCGATATGCACGCCCATTCCGATCCCGACGGCGTCCCGCGCTCGATTGACGCGATCGATCTTGCTCGTCTGGCAAAAAGCCGGGGAATGCGCGCCATTGTTTTGAAGAACCACTACGAGCCAACCGCTTCGCTGGCTTACGTCGTTCGAAAGGAGGTTCCAGGGATCGAAGTCTTCGGCGGCATCTCGCTCGATCTGACGGTCGGTGGCGTGAATCCGGCCGCGGTGGAATGGATGACGAAGGTCAAAGGCGGTTACGGACGCGTAGTCTGGATGCCCACTTATGATTCCGAACATTCAGTGACTTCCTCCGGCCAGCAGCGCCCCTTCGCCCGCGTGGCTAAAGACGGAAAGCTCGTACCCGAGGCGGTGCAGGTGATCTCGATCATCGCCAAGCACAACCTGGTGCTGGAAACAGGTCACTCTTCACCAGCTGAAGCGCTGCTGCTGATACGGGAGGCCAAGCGCCAAGGTGTGCAAAACATCCTCGTGACGCACGCCATAAGTCCGATTGTCGGCATGTCGATCCCCGAAATGCAGGAAGCCGCGAAATTGGGCGCCTATCTCGAATTCGTGTGGGTGCGGCCCGGATCGGACGCTGCCAAACGATACGTGCCGGCGATTCGGCAAGTTGGCCCGGCGTACTGTGTTCTCTCGAGCGACCTTGGACAGGCAGCCAATCCTTTGCATCCCGATGGATTGCTGATGCTTTACCAATATCTCAAGGAACAGGGTTTTTCAGAACAGGAAATCGACCAGATGGCGAAAGTGAACCCGGCGAAGTTGCTCGGACTCTGAGAGGGCCTATACTACCGGCATGGATGTTCCCGAGGATCGCCTGATCTCGCGCCGTGCTGTGCTGGCAGGTACGAGTGTGTCGGCTGCCCGGTTGCTCGCAGCCGCAAATTCGAGTAATTCGCCAGAATTCTGGACGTTGACCCAAGCCGCGGCCGCGCTTCAACGCCGCTCGATCTCTTCGGAAGAGCTGACGAAACTGTGTCTGGCGCGCATCAAACAGTTGGACGCCAAGCTGAACAGCTTCATCACGGTTACGGAAGACGCCGCCTTGGCCCAAGCTCGCGCATGTGACGAGAGACGTTCCCGGACGCCGAAGTCGCTGGGGCCTTTATACGGCGTCCCGATCGCTCTCAAAGACAACATCGACACCGCCGGCATTCGAACCACCGCTGCCAGCCAGGTTTTTCTGGATCGTGTGCCTACCCAGGATGCCGAAGTCGTCACACGCCTAAGAGCGGCAGGTACGGTTTGCCTTGGCAAACTCAACCTGGACGAGTTCGCGTTCGAAGGGACTGGCACGACCAGTTATTTTGGTCCCGCGCATAATCCCTGGAATTTAGAGCACATCACAGGTGGCTCTTCTGCTGGTTCGGCGGCGGCGCTGGCTGCGGGATTATGCTACGCCTCGGTAGGCAGTGACGATGGTGGATCGGTTCGCATTCCCGCTTCGTTTTGCGGCATCACCGGATTCAAGACCTCTTACGGTCGCGTAAGTACTCGAGGCGTCGTTCCATCGGCTTATTCGCTGGACACCATCGGTCCCATGACGCGCTCGGTGGAAGATGCCGCCCTGATGCTGCAGGCGTTGGCGGGCTTCGATCCGGCGGACTCCATCACCGCTGACGTGCCCGTGCCTGACTACGCAGCGGCGCTACATGCTCCGCTATCGAAACTTCGTTTGGGCATCCCAAGGGATTACTTCTTCGACGATCTGCAGCCCGAGGTTGCGGCAGCAGTTGAGAATGCCATCCAGCTACTTCGCCCGAAGTTCCGCGAGGTTCACGACGTTGTTCTCCCCAGGCTCCAAATCGTCAAGAACGGCAGCTATGATGTGGAACTACTCCACTATCAGGCGCCATTTTTTCAAAAGACGCCGGAACTTTACCATCCCTGGTCGCGCCGACAACTCAAGGAACTCGAAAACGTAACTGCCGTCAACTATGTCGAAACACTCAAACGGCTGCGCGAGTGCCGCCGGGACATCCGCCGCGTCTATGAACAGGTCGACATTCTGATCCTGCCCACGAAGCGCGCGGTTGCGCCGACGATCGCGGCGACGATAGACGAAAGCTACAAACGGCCGTCGAGCAATACAGCGGCGTTCAATCAGTTCGGCACGCCTGCCATTTCAATTCCTTGTGGATTTTCGCGAGATTCGCTGCCGATCGGGCTGCAGATCGTTGGGCCGGCTTTCGGCGAGCCGCAGGTCTTGGCCGTGGCTCACGCGTACCAGCAAGCCAGCGATTGGCATAAGCGGCATCCCAGGTTTTAGGCTGAAGGCATTTCGCAGGAGACCTGCGCCACCTGACTACAAGTCGGTGAGATGCTCCAGCTTGCCGTTGCTATCGCCGATCCGCTCCTCTGGGACGCCGACGCGGTCGAGCGCGGTCAGAAGCAGATTCGTCATCGGAGTCTCTTTGGGATAGCGGAGATGACGTCCACCTTTGATCTGGCCCGATGCGCCGCCGGCCAACAAGATCGGCAGATCCTCGTGGGTGTGCATGTTGCCGTCGCTCAGGCTGCTGCCATAGACGATAACCGATCGGTCCAGCAAATTCGAATCTCCCTCCGGCGTGGAGCGTAGCTTGTCCAGAAAATACGCGAACATCTCGACGTGATGGGCGTTGATCTTGGCAAGCTTGTCGATTTTTACTTTATCGCCCTGATGATGCGAGATCCCATGGTGAGGATCGGGAACGCCGATCGTTCGATAGGTTCGATTGCTGCCTTCGCGGCCCAACATGGTGGAGGTGACGCGGGTCAAATCGGCCTGGAACGCGATGACCTGGAGGTCAAACATCAACTTGGTGTGATCCTCGAATGAATCCGGAATTCCCATAGGGCGCCCCAGCACGGGGAGCTTCAGCGTCGCGCTCTGTTGCTCGGCCAGTTGGATGCGCCGTTCGATATCGCGAACGGCTTCGAGGTAGTCGTTGAGCTTGCTGCGGTCGCGCGAGCCGAGCCCCGGCTGCATGCTCGCGATTTCGGTGGTTACCGAGTCCAGAATGCTACGGTCTTCGCGAATACGGGCACGGCGTACGGCCGGATCGGTACTGTCGCCATCGCCGAACAGGCGTTCGAAGACCGCACGCGGATTCGCTTCCATCGGCATTGGAATGGTAGGCGTCCGCCAGGAGATCGTATTTGTGTAGGCGCAGCTATAACCGGAATCGCAATTGCCGATCAGGCCAGGCGCTTCCAGAGTTAATTCCAGCGAAGCGAGCTGTGTCTTCCTGCCGAACTCGCGCGCCGCGATCTGATCGGCCGAAATTCCGGAGCGAATGTCGACGCCCTCGGTCTTCTTGGGATGGACGCCTGTAAGGAACGTGGCGCCCGCGCGCGCATGATCGCCTGGGCCATCGCCAAGCGGGCGGCCGTTGACCTGAGCCAAACCGGACAAAACAAGAACACGATCGCGAACCGGCTGCAGGGCTTGCAGGGTCGGCGTTAACTCAAAAGCCGCGCCTTCGGCGGCGGGCGTCCAGCGGTCCATAATTACGCCGTTCGGCACGTACACGAAACTCAACCGATTGGCGCCGGCGGCTGGAGTATTGCGCGTGGCGGCGAATGCCGGAACCATCGCGTCTAACAATGGCAGCGCCAGAGTTGTGCCGATACCACGCAGAAAGGTACGCCGGTGCAGCGATTTCTTGCTAACGATCATTGGTCTTGGGCCCTCCGCATCTGAAACGGTGTGCTTTTTGTGATTGCAACAATAACGCTGGATACACGGTAATCGTCTTTGGCCGCTGTACGCGTTATAGCACGAACGGCCGGTTGGTCGTAATACTCCAGGCCCCGGCCCAGCGCATACGTGAGAAGCTTTTCGGCAAAGGTTTCGACGAATTGATCACGGCGGCTCAACAACAGGTCGCGCAATCCGCCGGGACCTTGAAACTTAGTTCCGTCGGGAAGTGAACCGGAAGTATCGATGGCGCCGTCGGCATCCTTGGTCCGGCGCTTGCCGACACCGTCATAATTCTCCAGCGCAAAGCCAAGCGGATCCATGCGCGCGTGGCAAGAGGCGCACGTAGCATCGGCACGATGTTTTTCCATCTGCTCCCGAAGCGAGAGGGCCCTTCCGTCCTCGGCGTGATCTTTCAGATCCGGAACATTGGCGGGCGGGGGAGGAGGCGGCGTGCCGAGGAGATTCTCTAGAATCCACTTGCCGCGCAGCACCGGCGAGGTACGCGTCGGATAAGAGGTGACGGTAAGGATGCTGCCTTGGCCCAGCAGTCCAAAACGGTCGCTGTCGGTAAGACTGACGCGTCGGAAGTTCGAGCCATGTACGCCGCCGATCTGATAATGGCGCGCCAGCCGCTCGTTCAAATACGTAAAGTTCGCGTCGAGCAGATCGACTATGCTGCGGTCCTCCCGGACAATTTCTTCGAGCAGCAATTCCGTTTCGCGCTCGAAGGCTTGCCGCAGGTTCTCGTCAAATTCCGGGAAAACATCGGGATCGGGTTGCACGCGCGACAAGTTGCGTAGATACAGCCACTGCCCGGCGAAGTTGGACACCAACGTCCGCGAGCGGCGATCGGCTAACATCCGCCGCACTTGCTGCTCGAAAATGGCCGGATCCTGCAGTTTTCCGCGGTCCGCCAAGTCCAGGAGCTGATCGTCGGGAATACTGCTCCACAGAAAGAATGAAAGCCGCGATGCCAGCTCAAAATCATTCAGGCGGTAGTTGCTGCCGGGCGTGGCGCCGGCCGGATCGCGTTCGACCCGGAACAGAAAATCGGGCGCCACCAGCATCCGGCGAAGCCCGCTCTCGATACCGGATTCGAAGGTTCCGTTGTGCCGGCCGCTGTTAAAAAAACTCAGCAGAGGCTTCAAATCTACATCCGTGACGTTTCTGCGGTAAGCACGGCGGGCCAACGTTGAAAATATTTTCTTCGCGCAGGGGGCTTCGTCTTTGCTATTGGCCGGCCGACAAACAAAGATGCGCTCGCGGGACGGCGTGTCGCCCGAGCCGGTGGCTTGGAAGGGTCCACCGATGAGCAAGCTGTCCACGCCGATACGCCCCGGCGGGTTGCGCGGAGGCGGTGTGGGTTTCGCCGGCGGCCGTGGAAGAACGCCTTCCTGGAGGGCGTATTCGCTTAGGAAATTCACGCCCACCGTGCGCACGCCTGCTTTCACCGGCAACCGCACTTCGAAGGTCGGCGACTCCTCATCGGCGTCCGTTGACTTGCCGTGGATCCCAAACTCTTTCAGTCTGACGCCGTCCAGCCGCAAATCCAGATGCTGCACCAGGTCGCGAGCGCGAGTGTTAAATCCGCGAATCCGAACCCGTATCGTATATTCGGCATCCAGCGGAAAGGCATGCTGTATCGCGATTCCGCCGCGTGAGCCGAGCGGCAGATCGTCGCTAACGCTATCAACCTGCGACAAACCCACAGGCACGGAGTACTCTTCGACGGCCGGCAGAATGCCAGGGTCGCCCACCGCGAGGCGGCTGATCTTGCGCGCCAGCGAGATGTACCGTTCTAGGAGAATCGGCGAGACCGACAAAACGTCGCCGATATTGTCAAAGCCGTAGCCGGAATCGTCAGGCGGGAGGCTGGAACCGGGATTGAGATCGATCGCAAGAAGATCGCGGATGGCGTTGCTGTACTCGACGCGATTCAAGCGATGGATAGCTGGGCGGCCGGGATTCGGGTTCTTCGCGGCTGCCTGGTCGAGAGCAGCTTCGAGCGACGTGGTGAACGCCTTCGCCACCGCAGGCTCCGGGCGCGGCAGTCCGCGCGGAGGCATCTCGCCCGTGCGAACCTTGCGCAGGACCTTTTCCAATACCTGGCCATTCTCGCCAGGTTGGTCCGGGTTTATATTTTCAAGAACAATGCCGGCGGTTTTCGTTTGCTCACTGTGACAGCCGACGCAATACCGGGTCAGAAGTATCCTGCCGGATGCCGTAGGTTGCTGAGCCAGCGCCGAGGAAGCACACAAAATGCCTAACACTAACCGCCGCATCTAGGACGAATTGTATCATGGTAATTACTAGTGTTTATTGGATTTAAAACATTTTCGATGACGGCTGTTTTTTGCTTGTTCAGCACAGTCTGGGCCGCCGATCTCCGGCTGCTCGATGCGGTGCGGGATGGCGACGTCAAAGCCATTCACTCATTGCTCGACCAGCATGCGGACGTGAACGCCACCCAGCCCGATGGAGCCACTGCGCTCGCCGTGGCAGTGCACGCCGACGACGCCGGAACCGCCGAGTTGCTGATACGCGCCGGCGCGGATGTCAACCGGGCGAATGAGTATGGGGAAACGCCGCTGTCATTGGCGTGCGCCAACGGCAATGCGCAGATTGTCGGCATGCTGCTCAAGGCCGGCGCGAAGGTCAACGCAGCGCGCTGGTCGGGGGAGACGCCGCTTATGGTTGCCACGCGCGTTGGCGGCACGGACTCGGTAAGGCTGTTGCTGGAAGCCGGCGCCAGTCCGAATGCCACGGAATCGGAGCGCGGGCAAACGGCATTGATGTGGGCGGCGGCGGGTAAGCATCCCGATATCGTGCAGCTATTGATCGACCACGGCGCGGATCCCAAGGCCGCATCCAAGTCCGGATTTACGCCGTTGCTGTTTGCGGCGCAGCAAGGCGATGTCGGATCGGCGCGCGCGCTGCTCGCGGCCAGTGTGGACGTCAATTCGAAGATAGCGAATGGGTCGAACGCGTTGATTGTAGCGGCGGCCAGCGGGCACGAAGCGCTTGGAAAATTTCTGCTGGCGAACGGCGCTCTGCCCAACGTGAAGGACCGATTCGGTATGACGCCGTTGCATATGGCGGCGCAGGCAGGCCAGCTCGCGTTGGTAAAGGAGTTGCTCGCGCGGGGCGCCGATCCGAATGCGCGCCTGGAAAAGACGCCTCCCATTCCGGGCGCCGGCGCCGGACCGTTTCGCATAAACAACATCGGCGCTACCCCGTTTCTATTGGCTGCGCGGGCGGGCCATGCGGACGTGATGCGCACCCTCATCGACGCTCACACCGACACGTCGCTCACGACTGGGGATGGAACAACCGCGCTGATCGCAGCATCGGGTAGCGCCAATCTCGACGCGGTGAAGGTCGCCTTTCAGCTGGGTGGTGATATCAATGCTGCCACCCAATCCGGGCAGACTTCGGTACATGCCGCTGTAAGTCACAATGGCCCAACGACGACTGGGATTGACGAAGTAATTCAGTTCCTGGCCGACCACGGCGCGAAGCTCGATATGAAAGACGCTCGCGGGCTGACGCCACTGGCAATATGTGACCGGCGCACCATCGACGTAACCGGAGATCTCATAAAGAGACTAATGGCCCGGAAGACGGAGTAAACCATGTCGACGCTGAGACTCTCCTCCATGTTCGCCTTGTTCGCCGTCGCGGCCATCGCACAGACTACCAAGCCCACGCCGACGCCGGCCCCGATGGCCGAAACTCCGAACACGGACCTCTACTATCGGCTCGCGCCCGACGCGATCCCGCAGGATGGTGTTCCAAAAGGCGAGATTCGCGGACCCTTCACGCTGCCGAGCCTGGCGTATCCCGGCACCCAGCATACGTGCTGGATTTATGTGCCTGCGCAATACGATCCGGGCACTCCCGCCAGTCTGATGATCTATAACGATGGGCAGGCTTTTATGGCTCCGGAGGGCGATATTCGAGCGCAGGTCGTGATGGACAACCTGATTTACCGCCGAGAGATTCCCGTGATGATCGCGGTCTTCATCAATCCTGGCCGCCGCCCCGATCAGCCGGAGCCCATTCCGAGCAATTGGGGCGATCGCGACACCAATCGGCCCACTGAGTACAACACGCTGGATGACAAGTACGCCCGCGTTATCGTTGATGAATTGCTGCCGGTGCTTTACAAGGACTACAACATCTCAAAAGATCCGGAGCGGCATGGGATCGGCGGTTCGAGTTCGGGCGCTATTGCCGCATTCACGGTAGCGTGGGAGCGCCCGCATCAGTTCCGCAAAGTGCTGAGCAACGTCGGAAGCTTTACCAATATTCGCGGCGGCAATGCTTATCCCGACATCATTCGCAAGAGCGAGAAGAAACCCCTGCGCGTCTTCCTGGTGGATGGCCGGAATGACAACCGTGGTCTGAGAGCGGACGGAAGCTATGATCAAACCCGCGACTGGTTTTATCAGAACGTGCGGATGGAGCAGGCTCTGACCGAAAAAGGCTACGAGGTCAACTACTCATGGGGAATCCAGCGGCATGGCCAGAAGATGCTGGGAACCGTTTTTCCAGAGATGATGCGCTGGCTGTGGCGCGACCACGGCGTTTCTACGGACGTGCACGATGCGGTCGAGCGGTCGTTCAACGCACCTAAGGGGAAGGAATAGTCTCTTTGGAGCCATCTGTTATCCTAAAGACGGCTTTGAAGTTGTTTATGCGTCTCCGCCCTGGACTCGCGTTTGGTGTCCTCGGACTTCTCTCCGCTTGGGGTCTGCTGCGCGCCCAAAGACCCTGGAAAGAATATCCTGCGCTCGAGTACGAAAACTTCTCGATTCCGAAAGACTTCAACGAAAAAACCGAATGGGTGCGCGCGCGGCTCCGCTATCCCGACGTTTACGGCTATCCCAACCACAGCCGCTTCCGGATGCGCGATGGCAGCCCGTTTCCTGGCTATTGGACCATGGATTACCCGCGCTCGGATCGGCACCTGCTGGCCGGAGTCCGGCGTTTAACCCGCATTGACACCCGCTCGGTTGAGCAGGTGGTGGACCTCGACGGCACAGATGACATCTACAACTGGCCGATAGCGTACGGCGTTGAGGTTGGGCATTGGTTGTTACCCGACGAGCAGGCCGCTCAGTTGCGCGAATTCCTATTACGGGGCGGCTTCTTCATGTGCGACGATTTTCACGGCGACCAGGAATGGGCCGTGTTTCTGGAAAGCATGCGGAAGGTGTTTCCCGACCGGCCGATCGAGGAGATCGACAGCAAGGATCCGATTTTCCACACACTCTTCGATCTCGACGAACGCTTCCAGGTACCCGGCGCCCAATATTTCGAAACTGGCATTACATATGAAAAGGGCGACAGTGGCAAGGTGCCTCATTGGCGGTGCATTCGTGACGACAAGGGCCGCATCATGGTCGCGATTTGCCACAACATGGATTTGGGCGACGCCTGGGAGTGGTCCGATGATCAGAGATATCAGGAAAAGTGGGCGTCGCTGGCCTACCGGATCGCAACGAACTATTTCGTCTATGATCTAACTCATTAGGATGGATCGGTTACGCGCCCGGCGAGCATCAATAATTGCAACGACGTCGGGCGGACTGGCGTGCAGCTTCTTAGCGTTTCTACTTCTTGTACAAGCGCAGCCCACCGACTCGGCACGTTTGGCTCAATACCGGAACCTCGGCAAGGCCTTTTACGAAAATCCGACCACCCAGAAACAGGCCGCCGAGGAGTTTCGCCTGGCACTCTCCGTGGCGCCAAAGTCAGTTCGAGAGCAAATTAATTACGGATTGGCGCTGCTGCGAGCTGGCGAGGTCGAGCGCGGCATCGCTGAACTGGGGATCGCTCAGAAGACCGACCCTAACGTCCCGCATACCTGGTTTAATCTCGGTGTCGCATTCAGGAAACAAGGCGAGCT
>Ga0210386_10000319_pt1 | contig 44191 bp, 34 predicted proteins | sample IncBWH32OmetaG_FD_160091 | JGI IMG/M metagenome (GOLD analysis project Ga0210386, IMG submission 160091) | Forest soil microbial communities from Barre Woods Harvard Forest LTER site, Petersham, Massachusetts, United States - Inc-BW-H-32-O ...
ATGGTCAAAATACAATTTATACTCCGGGCGCAAACCCATATACCTTTCCAACAGCAATCGATAAAATGATTGCAGGCGGTGATCCAACCCAGGCTGGTGATGGAATGACCGGTGGAAGCTATCTGTCAACTACTAATCCTTACGTAAATCCACCTGCTGGTAATGCAAATGGTCAGTTAACCGCAAGTAATTTCTATTATATTATAGATTACAGAATTGTGCCGGGTCTGCCAGTTACTTTTCCTTTAGCTGCTCCGGACAATTGTGGTGCTCTTACACCGGTTGCAGGTTTTGCACAGCCAGGTTATTATACCATGGATGTAAAATATCTTTTAATAGAGGCTCAATAAAGTTTTTACTTCAGCAAACAAACTTTCCTATTGTAAACAATAGGAAAGTTTGCTTATTTGTTTTTTCGGCTGTGTCAAATTATTTAACAAGTGCTCATTGTTTCAAATAAACACAATAACATCCGTCAATTAAGAAAAATATTCTTTGGAATTATTCCAATAGTAGGTTTCCTTATAGGTGGCAATATATCATTAATCGGGCAATGCCCTTCACCTGATGTTGCTCCCTATGTATGTGGGCCTGCCGCTCACTGTGATTGTGCTACCTGGCCAAAAAATGGAATTATTATTGAGAATTCGCCAAATGTAGATTTTGAATTCGATAAAATAAGCCAATATCTGGGAGGGATTTCTTTTAGCGGGTCTACTATAATACATATTAAAATGGATTCCACCAATTCAACTTGTTCCGATGGCTCACCTTGCAAGTGGAAACTTGTAATGTTCATTGATAACTTTGGAGTGGGTGGAAACCAATGGGATAAAACGGCCACCTATGGCACTGGGGTGGGCACTAAGCCAACTTTGGATTTGATACAATTAAGAGTCTATAATGGATGTAACACACCTATTTGTGAAAGTTTTCAATCATTTAATCCAATAGATGATGCATCAATCGATATAGTGAACAGTGCAGTGCTAATACCTGCAGGTGCCTGTACCACAAACGTAAATGGTGTGGGAAGTTATTTGAATCATTATAATGAATATACATATACAGTAGACTATAGAATTATACCTGGCTTTGATATGGCTCCGGGTATGTACCAACTTTCACTTAATTTTTGTCTGGTAGAGGATTAGTTACTAAAACCCCATTAATTAAATTATGAAAATTCAATAAAAGGTGAAAAGAACTTGAGTAAACAAGCTTATACATCTTATCCCTCAATACATAAGTTAGCATTACTTGCAATAAGTATGTGCGTTAATATTAATTTAATTGGTCAAAGCCAGGATACCATCAAAAGAGATATATCTTCCCAGCCAGACTCTTCTCATAGCTTTTCAAATCAGAGCATAAAACAAGAGAAAGATGCTTCAAAGACATTAGTAGTTAAATTTCTTCAAAAAGATGCCTTAATTAAAGAAGAAGATATTTTAAGTAATACTCTTTCAATTGTTAACAATACTGATTTATCTATTGATTTCTCCTTAAACGTTAATATACCATATAATTGGACCGATATTAGCGACAACGGTCAGCATCACTTGAACCCAGGCGATTCAATTTTTATACCCATACATGTTATTCCAGCATCTGAAGTTAAGGGTGGAACTGAGTACGTAATTAATGCATTTTTAGTCTCGAAGCAAGGCAACCAATTAGCATCAGGCTATTTCTTTGCGCATACTCAAAAAATAACTAAATGGTTTATCTCGGTGCTTCCTGAGAACAGGATTTATTTTCTAAATCATTGTGATACAGCTTCATTTCAAGTGAATATTTCAAACAATGGGAATCACCAAGAAGATATTTTACTGAACCTTAATAACGTAAAAAAACAAGGTATGTTAATGGATACCAATGGTAAAATTCTTCATACTAATTTCTGTAATGTTCAGATTAATCCTCAGGAAGACACAACCCTTTCCTTCAAAATGAAATACACAGGTAGCGAGCGAAATTATAAAGCAGTTGATTTAGAAGATTTTTCAGGGCTAAGTAATACAGATGCTAAAACTTTTCCGGTATGGATTAACGGGCAAGAGGCAAAAAAAACTGATAGTTCAGAATATATACAATCTAAAAGTATAACTTTTGTTAAGCTCAATGATGTTGCCTGGGCAAATCCATACTCTTCTGAAGTATTCCCATTAACTGTAGATATGAATACATATAATATTCTGGGAGCCCAGCCCGTAATGAATATTTATTTACATGGTGATGCTTTCTTAAATAATGAGGCTCGCCTGTTCTACTCCGGGAACTTATATTATTCAACTTATGAGCTGCAAAAGAATTACTTTAACGGTGATAATTTTTATGTAGGCTATTTCGATAAACGTGGAGATGATATTCAGGTGGGCCAATTGGGGATGCCATATAGTTATGGCGTTTCTATAGGAGGTTTAGGTATAGAGGGGGATTATCGCATTAATACCCAAAATAGTGTTGGTGGTATTTTTGTTGATGGATATAATAATTCTTCCATTGGTGCAGGGGCCTGGGATAAGTACAAGTTTTTGCATGAAAGCCCTATACTTGACAACCAGATTTTTGTTACAAGTATTGGATTGGTTAATGGCTTATTTGATAAAACAAATACATACTTTGTTTCTGAAACCGGTGGATTACACATTTCAAAATATCAATACCTTACATTTGCCATAACAGTGCTTGACAAGGATTATTATAACGCTGCTAAACCATTCACATTTATAGGTGGCGTTTATATTATTGGATATCACGGCGTCTTTATAAGAAACAGACTTACACTTTCAGATCAATTTATCAAAGCATCGTATGACACAAATATTGTAAATAAAGACAGAATTACTTTAAGTAATACAATAGCATACCAACTATCCAATACCTGGAGGCTACAAATGCAAAACTCATATTATAGCTATTCCACCCCATATTACTTGGTAACGCCTACCACATACTCCCTAACGGACTACCTATATTTCATGCATAGTAATGATAGAAATGTCCCTTATATATTTTATAATATTTACACAGGAGAAAATGTTGGGCTCGATTATTTTGGAGTAGGCGATCGCTATAGTTATTTTAACAAAGATGACAATTTTATGCTGCAGGCAGGGGTTCAGGGAGGGTACAACCACTTAGCCATTTACCCTTTCCATGTAAATGACTATTTCACTGCCCAGCCTAATTTACTCCTCAAATATCATACACTTACCTTCTTATCTTACTATACTTATGGCCCAAATGGAATACCTTCTGAAAGCAGCCTTTCCTCACAAGAATATCCTCAATTACTAATGATATCAATACATCAGCAGTATCAATTTGCCAACAGGCATTTAGTATTAGACCATGGTCTTAATTACTCTTATTTCAATCAGTTTAAAAGCCATACCTTGGCATACGAACCGGAACTTTACTACTTCACTAATGGCTGGAGATTCAAAATTGGGTTTAGTTATGCTTTTAACTCTACAAACATTGCAAGTGCATTAGTTTATTCGGGCGCTACTTTACCTAACGGAGGTGAGACTAATGTAGGGCCACAGATTAGTAATAATTTATATCTCAATTTCGGTATTAAGAAAGATTTTGGCATACCCATACCAAAAAAATGGACAAGATATGAATACAAAACCGTTACATTTATTTCTTTCCTTGATGTAAATGGAGATGGTAAAAAAGAGCCGAACGAAACCGTTCTAGAAAATGTTGTGGTTTCTTTAACATCAAGAATGCATAGGTATGAAGTATTAACTGATGATAAAGGGGCGGCAAAAATGTTCAACTTAAGTATTGGCAGGTATTATGAAACCATACAGTCATTAGGCAATTTAAATGGATGGTTTAGTACATCATCAGACACGATAACCATAGGCAATAGAGATACAGTCTATGTACCTTTTTCAAAAGGGGTAAAGCTTTTTGGAGCCATAATTTATCACCCAACGCAATACTCTGTAATTCCTAAAATAGATCTGTCTCATATACAAGTAACTGCAACAGATTCTACAGGGAAAGGATATGGAGTACTGACCAATGCTAATGGTGAATTTATGATATATGTACCCTCAGGCAAATACACCGTTACCATGAACGAAGATTTTCTTGATGATAATTTCAAAGTATCAGAAAACAATATAAAACTTACACTTAATAATGGAATTGATAATATTTATCAATCATTTTACATATCAGAAAAACCCCATAATGTGGATATAAAGGATTTCAGCCAACCTTCAAACCCTAGCGCTCCTGACCAAGTTCCCCACCATTAAAATTTTCGAAATCAACAATCTAAAATACGATTGAATTATTATTATATTTGCCAAAAATCAGAACATTATGACACTTAGCTGGTACAATTTTTCCGCTTCCTGGTTATTCAATTTTCTTGGACGTGCATTTAACTGGTCATTTCGTATACTTCAAAAACTGGGCATTGGACCAAATGTATTCTATATAACCCTAATATGTGTATTATTATTAGTGTGGCTAGTCAGAATGCGTAAATACGACTCTCAGGCTAAGGACAAAGGACTTATTGATTAAGTTCCTTGATTTTATTATAAAATTTATTGTTTCAAGTTTTTTGTCATTATCTAATTGAAATATAATTCAATTAGAGTAAAGGTAATTAGTGATAACAGACCGAGTTAAATAGCCTTATGGCGGTCCATTTCCTTTACTATACTTATCTTATTCTTTCTTTTCCTGAACCTTATAATCAACGGTATTTGAAGTATAAGTACAGCTAATCCACCAACCGTAACAAAAGCCCAGGTTGAATTCATATTCTTAACCAGCACTGAAGATACTACCACTATTATAGTATATAAGTACAATATGATTGAAATTTGTCGATGATTTAACTGCATATCAAGTAATGCATGGTGTATATGATTCCTATCTGCTTCAAGTGGAGATGTGCCTTTTACACTTCTAAAAATAACTATGCGTAATGCATCAATAAGCGGATAGGCTAATACACTCATAACAAATAAGGGCCTTGAAATACCAACAACTGAGCTGGGAAGCTGCGCCGGATCAAATTCAATCAACTTAATACCTAAGACACATAAAATCAGTCCTATTATTAAGATCCGGAATCGCCCATAAATATTTTTGCTGGTGAAAAATTATATATCAGGAATCCCAATAACGATCCGCAAAGAGCAAAAGCCAGAGAGGCTAACATGTAGCTATGAGCAAACCCAAACCATATTCCAAATGAAGCGGCACCTATAAAACCTACTCCAGCAGCAAGTCCATCAATTCCATCAATAAAATTAATAGCATTAATTATCACAACATAAGTGAATACGGAAAGGAAAACACTTCCCCAATAAGGGATTGCATAAAGCCCGAATAAACCATGAAAACCGGTGATACGAATATTGCCCATTAATACCAATATCATTCCAACCATTATATGCCCCAAAAGCTTAAAAATTGCCGCTGTACCTATAATATCGTCTTTTATTCCAATAAAAAACAGAAGAAGGATTGATGCAATAAGGTAACATGAGTCAGATATTACAATCTTTATCTCGCCATCAGTCCTTAAATAATCAAGTACCAAAGGCAATAACAATGTATAGGCAAAAATTGTTCCTGCAAAAATCATAACACCCCCTAAGGTAGGCACACTTCTTGTGTGCAGTTTTCTCAAATCGCCAGGAGTATCTGTTAGATTTTTACGTAATGAAACCCTTATCAGAGGAGGAGTACATATAAATGCAACCAAGAATGAAGTAAGAAATATTAGAATACATATACCCATTCCTAAAAACTTGCTTTTGTTGAGTTGCAAATATAAGAAAAACGCTGAAGTAGGCCTTTTATACGCTTAATACAAGAAAAGTTACAATAAATATGAGTTTTCTCCGAAAATCTTTATCGGATTTTGTTTTCAATATGACTTTAAATTAAATTTGAACCTGCATTTGACAACATTAACACATAAAAAACGTTTAAGTTATTATGAAACGTGTTTTTGTCATAGTACTTGTGTTTATTAGCATACAAAGCATTTGCCAGATTAAGAGCATTGAAAAAAATAGTCTCAGGCATCTTGCAGTAAGGCTTCCCGCTACTATTATTAATGGAGATACCGTTGGTATTGTAGATATGAGCGAAGTGCTGGTATCGAGACAAAGAGTGTTTGCCAATTGCACAGATGCAGCTAACTTTTATATACTGGAAAGTAATATTAAAGTAGTCTATCCTTATGCTGTAATGGCCCAAGCTACTTACAGCCAATGTGAAGAAACACTAAATACAATAACAGATAAGGGAGAGAAGAAAAGATACCTAAAGCAAGTACAAAAGGAGCTTATGGATCAGTATGAAACTGAGCTTAAAGGGCTTACAGTTGAACAAGGTAAATTACTTATAAAGCTTATTGATAGGGAAACAGGAAACACATCATACGATATAGTTAAAGAAATGAAGGGTAGTCTTTCTGCTTTTATGTGGCAAACAGTAGCTACTTTATTTGGTAATAATATGAAAGATACATATGATCCGACTGGGCAAGATAAAGACATTGAAACAATTCTTCACCTCATAGAAAGGGGTGACATCTGATAACCTGTTTACAAAACAGTGGTTTATCTTCATTTTTAACAGTTCCTTTTATATATTCATGTTTAAATTTGTTGTTCCATATGGCTTCATCTATTTATGAAAGGGAAAACATTTAAATACTGTATATATAACTTAGTGGGTTATTATCTTTCTATAATTTTTCTATTGTGTTTATATGTTCCGGGCAAGGCGCAATCAAACTCAGATTGCCCAGAAACAGAAAACAAAAAGGCTATGGATCTTTATAAAAAGGCCCATGATATGCAGAAATATAAAAAAGAAGAGCGTATGGCCTTTCTAAAACAGGCAATGGACCTTGACCCTGATTATATCGATGCCACTTTTTATTATGCTGAAGAGTTAATAAAGACAGAAGTATATGAGCAAGCACCTTTTGCCCCTGCTGCTGTGTATTTTCAAAAAATTATACAAGCTTGCCCGCGTTATCATTCAGACCCTTATTATTTTATCGGATTTAGCTATTACGAACAAGAAAAATACGACGACGCTATAACTTATTTGCAAAAATTCCTTGATTTTAAAGATGATGATGAAAAAAAATATTCAAAAAAATACGATGATTATCTATATGAAGCAAAGCAAATGATCAAATATGCTAAATTCTATACTGATATTTACAAACACCCCGTTCAATTTGATCCATATCCTGTAAAAGGGCTTTCAACTAAATATGATGAATACCTTGCTTGTATTTCACCAGATAACCAATTGGCATTTTTCACCCGCAAACTGCCTTTCAATACTATGGAGCAAACCTATAGCGCTGAAAATTCCTTAAAAGAGTTCTTCATGGAAAGCCCGAAAGGTAAAGATGGAAACTTTGAAGAAGGGAAGAAAATGCCCTCCCCCCCATTTAATATGGGAAGGAATGAAGGTGGCCCAAGTATCACAATTGATAATAACCATTTATACTTTACCATTTGTAAGGATGAAGGTAATTCTGCATTAAACTGCGACATTTATTATTGTGACTTGCAAAACAATAAAGACTGGGGAGAAATAACAAATATGGGGCCACAGGTAAATGATCCTAATGCATGGGATTCCCAACCATCCATTTCAGCCGATGGACTAACTCTTTATTTTGCAAGCGACCGCCAGGGTGGTTATGGTAAAGTAGACATTTGGACTACAACAAAAGACCCCAAAAGTGGAGAATGGGGAAAAGCGGTAAACATGGGACCTATTATAAATACACCGGGCAATGATAAAAGCCCGTTTATTCATTCTGATAGCCATACATTATATTTCTCCTCAGACGGGCGTTTTGGTATAGGTGGTTTTGATATATTCTATTCACGCGCAGACAGTACTGGTAAATGGGGGGAACCTAAAAATATAGGATATCCTATTAACAGTACGGGCGATGATCTTGGTTTTTTTGTAAGCACAGATGGTAAGACCGGCTATTTCTGTTCAAATGACCCAAACAGAGCTAAGGGAAGAGGCATTGGCGGGTGGGATATTTTCCAATTTACTTTATACAGTGAAGCTCGCCCTCAACAAGTTAAGCTAGTTGAGGTAAATACAAAAGATAAAGAAGGTACTCCGCTTCAGGGGGCTAATGTTTCTATTGTTAATGCAAGAACTAAGGAAAACATAAATTTAATAAATGATACAAACACGGGAAAAGCCAGGGCAATTGTTAGCGCTAAGGAAGATTATGTAGTTACTATTAATAAACAAGGATTCGCTTTCAACTCTATAGCTATCAGCAAAAAAGACACTGCTATTCAACCACCGAGTTTAGATATGCAGTTAAAAGAAGTTGAGGTTGGTTCAAACTATACTTTGAATAATATTTACTACAAGACCAACTCTGCCCAAATGGAACCTATTTCAATATCGGTTATTGATGAATTCACTAAATTTTTGAAAGATAACCCTACTATTAAAATAAAAATAGTTGGGTATACTGATAATGTTGGTAAAGATATTGATAATCTTGCATTATCAAAAGACAGAGCCTTTACAGTTATGCAAACCTTGCAACAAAATGGAATTACAGCCGATAGGTTAAGTTTCCAGGGAATGGGTTCTGCTAATCCTGTTGCAACAAACTCAACCGAAGAAGGCAGGCAGAAAAACCGCCGAACAGAGTTCATAATTACCGAAAAGTAGCCGTTAAATTTGCCGTTAGGTGAAAAAAGGCACAAAAAAAAGCCCGATTTGTTTGTATTTCAAAAATAATTATACATTTGCAGCCAATTTTAATCCATCAAACCAACACGAAAATGAAAAAAGTTGTAACTCTTATTGCTATTGCAGGTGCATTTGCATTTGTTGCTTGCGGACCTAGTGCTGCTGATAAAGCAAAGGCTCAACACATGGCTGATTCTCTTAAACAAGATTCAACCGCTAAGGCACAAGCTGCTTCTATGGCTGCTGCTCAGCACAAAGCTGATTCTATCAAAGCTGCTATGCCTAAGGATAGCACAATGAAGGATTCTGCAAAGAAGTAATTCTACCTAAAGAAAATAAAAGAGGAGTTCTGTGAACAGGACTCCTTTTTTATTTACCAAATTTTAACATCATACCTATGCAGACCGATAGCCCTGAAATACCCGATGAAGACAAGGAAATGTTTGAACATTTCCATTTTGATGTTGATCCGGGCCAGGAGCCTATGCGAATTGATAAATTCATTTTACTTAAGATATCACATGGCACCCGCACAAAAGTGCAACATGCAATAGATTCAGGTAATGTTCTGGTTAACACAAAAGTTACTAAATCGAGCTATAAGGTAAGGCCAAACGATAGCATTTCTGTTATATTTCCGTATCCGAAACGCGAAATTGAGCTCATACCCGAAAATATTCCTATAAATATTGTTTACGAAGACGATGACCTGATGATCGTAAATAAGAATGCAGGGCTTGTCGTGCATCCAGGTGTTGGCAATTTTACAGGAACTCTTATGAACGCCCTTATATACCATATTGGTAATTTGCCCCAATCTAAAACATCTGAAAATGACCCTTTTAGTCAGCTTAGACCTGGCCTGGTTCATCGTATTGACAAGAACACTTCTGGCTTACTTGTTATAGCAAAGAATGATATCTCTTTAAATAAGCTATCAAAAGCATTTCATAATAAGGATGTAAAGCGTAGATATGTAGCCTTAGTTTGGGGAAATTTTAAAGAAGATGAAGGTACTGTAACTGCTCACATAGGAAGGGACCTTAAAGACAGAAAGAAAATGGCAGCCTTTCCTGAGGGGAATTATGGCAGACATGCAGTAACACATTACAAGGTTTTACAACGCTATGCCCATGTAACATTAATTGAGTGCAGACTCGAAACAGGCCGTACCCACCAAATAAGGGTGCATATGGCTTATATAGGGCATCCTATATTCAATGATGAGGTTTATGGTGGCAACAAGATACTGAAAGGACAAGCGGTAGGTAGATATGTACAGTTTGTTGAGAACTGCTTTGCCATTTTACCAAGGCAGGCTTTGCATGCACAAACTCTCGGATTTATTCATCCTATTACAGGTAAAGAAATGATGTTTGAATCAGAATTACCTGCTGAAATGAAAGAAGTAATAGAAAAGTGGGAGAAGTTTTCACATCCTAATAATTAGCTAAAGGGGTTTCAGGGGGTTTCCGTTTTCAGGCCTTTATAATTACATAAGTAATTGACTAACAATATATTAACTGTTTCTACTCCCCAAAAAACAGAAACCCCCTATATTTTATTCAGATGACCCAAATATCGGTTGGAATTTGGTAAATATTTAGCACAGAATCCATTATATATCCGATTTCTTTTCGGCATGCTTAAGAACCTTAGCTTCAGCATAAAATATTATTTCTTCAGCTATATTCTTTAAGTGATCGCCAGTTCTTTCAAGCATTTTCATTATGCTCAGCAGTGGTATAGCTTGCAAAAGATTCTCAGGAGAATCTTTTGAATACTCTTCAGCAATACCTGTTGCATTATTCATGATCTGATCAATTACCTTGTCTTTCGAAAAAATATCTCTGGCAAGTAAAGTATCTTCCTTCTGAAAAGCTTCTTCAAGACAGGTAATCATAACAAGAGCCTGGCTGAAAGCCTCTTTGGCCTGAATCTTAACCAATAGATTTTTATCAAAACTTACCTTAGAATGAACAACCATTCTTGAAATGCCATCTGCAATGTCAGCAATACGCTCCAGGTTGGTATTTATTTTAAGCGCCGAAAGCACGAACCGGAGGTCTACTGCAACAGGTGTAAAAAGAGCCAGTATTGTCTCGCATCTACTATCAATCTGAAGCTCCTTAGCGTTTACAAGCTTCTCCGTTGAAGTGATTTCCTTTATCAATGAAGTTTTGTTCTCCAGAAACACATCCTGTGCCTTTTCAAGTTGGTTATGCACAAGGGCGTACATCTCTGTTAATTCGCTTCTTAAAGAATCTAATTCAGATTTGAGGTGTTCCATCTTTTATAAATTACTATTTATTTATGATTTTTATCCAGTTCAATTTCTAAGCCTATTTCTCAACCAAATCTACCGGTTATATAATTCTGAGTTTTTTCATTCTTAGGGTTGGTAAACACTTTTTTAGTGTCATCATATTCTAATAACTCACCCAAATAAAAGAATGCAGTCATATCGCTGATACGAGCTGCCTGTTGCATATTATGGGTAACTATAACCAAGGTATAATTCCCTTTCAATTCATACAAAAGATCCTCAATTTTAGCGGTAGATAATGGATCTAATGCAGAAGTAGGCTCATCCAGCAAAATAACTTCAGGCTTCATAGCTACTGTTCTTGCCAAACACAACCGCTGTTGCTGTCCGCCAGAAAGTGAAGTGGCACGTTTACCTAATTTATCTTTCACCTCATCCCATAGAGCTACTTTTTTTAAGGCATCTTCCACAATTTCATTTTTCTCTTTAGCCTTTAACTTTAATCCGTTCAAGGTAAAACCTGCAACAACATTCTCTTCTATACTCATTGTTGGGAAAGGGTTAGGCCGTTGGAACACCATACCTACCCTTCTACGGAGCGTCATCGCATCCATTTGATACACATCTTCATAATGTAAACGTATCTTACCTTCTGCGCGGGCATCTGGATTAAGCTCATGCATACGGTTAATACAACGTAGAAAAGTTGTTTTACCGCAGCCCGAAGGCCCCATAAATGCCGTTACCTTCTTCTCAGGAATATCAATATTGATGTTTTTCAATATCTGATTAGTCCCGAAAAAAGCGCAAAGGTTCTCTGTTCTTAAAATTGTACCTTCCATCTACTCTCAAAAAATTTAACAATAAAGTTAAGTATTAAAATAAAGCCTACCAATATCACCGAACCACCCCAGGCTATTCTTCTCCAATCGTCGTAAGGGCTTGTACCATAGTTAAAAATAATCAGTGGTATACTCTGCACCGGTTTAAACAAGTTAAAACTTAAGTAAGGATTACCAAAAGCGGTAAATAATAGCGGAGCTACTTCACCTGCAATACGGGCAATACCTAACATGGCACCGCTAAAAATGCCGCCAATACCTGTTGGTAACAATATTCTCATTGTTGTACGAAAATCAGAAGCTCCTAAAGCAAGTGATGCTTCCTTCAGGGTATTGGGAATAAGCACCAATGTTTCTTCTGTATTTTTAATAATGGGCGGAAGCATCATAATAGCCAAGGCTACACTACCTGAAAGTGCGGAAAATATACCTAAAGGCTTTACTACCCATACATATATTACCATACCAACAACAATAGATGGTACACCTTGCAAAACATCAACTGCAATACTAACCCTATCTGCTTTGGCTTTACCTCTATTATCAGCCAGAAAAATGCCAACCGAAATACCTAATGGAATAGCTATTACGGCTGCAACACTTACAAGCATTAAACTGCCAACAATAGCGTTCAACACCCCGCCGCCGCTTTCACCAACAGGTTTAGGAAGTTTGGTGAATAAATCCCAGTTTACACAAGTTATTCCCTTTTGAAAAATATAAAAAAGAATAATAAGCGAAACCGCAACGCAGCAAAAAGTTAGTGCATAAACTATGTAACGAAATATATTATCCTTCGCTCTTCTTCTTTTTATACCAGCTATTTCTACAGTACTCATAATTTAACCGATACTTTTTTAATGATCATTCTGCCCAATAAGTTAATTATAGTTGTAACTATAAATAATAATAATCCAATTTCGACAAGTGATGCGGTATATGTTGAACCTACAGCTTCGTTAAATTCATTTGCAATAAGGCTGGCCATAGTGTTTGATGCACTAAAAATGCTGTTGGGTAATTTTGGTGAGTTACCAATTAAAATAGTTACCGCCATAGTCTCGCCGAGTGCACGCCCAAGTGAAAGCAGAAAGCCTGCCGATATACCCGAAAGATTTGATGGCAAAATTACTTTCATAATAACTTCCGTTCGTGTACAGCCTAATGCATAAGCGGCTTCTTTTAATTGTATCGGTGTCATGCTTATCACCTGCCTTATTAATGAAACCGAGTAGGGAATAAGCATTATTGAAAGAACAAGCGAGGCAGAAAATATTCCCAACCCGGAAGAAGGAATATTAAGTTTATGTTCAAAGGTTTGAACGTAAGGTACAATAACAAATAAACCCCAGAAACCATATACCACTGATGGTATAGCGGCCAAAAGTTCTATAATATTTCTTAATATGTTTGATATTGTTCCATGCGGGTAATATTCGCCAAGGAAAAGTGCAGCACCAATTGCAAAAGGTGCTGAAATAAATAAGGCTAAAAAGGATGTTATAAGGGTGCCTATTAAAAAAGGCAGCATCCCGTAATTATCTCTTACAGGATCCCATGTTTTACCCCACAAAAAAGAAAAACCATTAGCCCTTAACGCCGGCCAGGCCGCATACAGTAAAGTCAAAAAGAAACCCACAAGCAATAGCATCACAAAAATGGCAGAGCCATTTATTGACTTTAGAAATATTTTATTCTTTAATACTTTGCTATTACTCATTTCTAATTCCGGCAAACTTACAATACATTTTGAGATAAAAAGGGAGCGCCCGCCAGGCTCTCCCTTTACCAAAACACAACCTCACACAAAAAGAACTATAAGCGGGCGTGAAGCTTTAATTTTCTACTTTGCAGCAGAAAGAATAGGTTGACCATCGTAAGTAACAGAGTTCAGAACTGCCTCAGCTGCTGCAACTGCCTTTGGAGGAAGTGGAGCATAGTTTAAAGGAGAGCAATCTTTCTGACCATCATGGATCATCCACCATAGTTCCTTTACAAGATTGGTTGCCTTCTCCTTGGTTCTGTTATCATATTTTTGTTCTTTGTAAATAAGTATCCATGTAAAGCTGCTGATAGGATATCCTTGATCTACAGCAGAATTAGCTATACTGATACGTGTATCAGCAGGGATATCACCGTTAGCACAAAGGCTGGTAGATTCCAATGAAGGCTTAACATAGTTACCTGCTGCATTTTTCAGCGAAGCAAAGGTCATGTTGTTTTGCAATGCATAAGTAAGCTCTATATAACCAATAGCACCAGGAGTTTGCTTAATAACACCGGCAACACCTTCGTTACCTTTTCCACCAACACCTGCAGGCCAGTTTGGCGACTTTCCAACACCAACTTTCGATTTCCAGTCAGCATTAGCTTTTGAAAGATAGTCAGTGAAAATATAAGAAGTACCGCTACCATCTGACCTGTGAACTACAGTAATGTCCTGATCAGGAAGTTTTGCATCAGGGTTTTCAGCAGTGATCTTTTCATCATTCCATTTGGTAATGGTTCCTAAAAATATACCAGCAAGTATATCAGATGTAAGCTTAATTTCAGGGTTACCCGGAACATTATAACTAACTACAACAGCACCCAGACAAGTAGGAAACTGAACTACAGGAGCAGGAGCCTTAGCCATATCATCATCGCTTAAAAAAGCATCTGATGCACCAAAGTCAACTGTTTTGCTCATAAGTTGTTTTATACCTCCGCCTGAACCGATAGATTGGTAGTTAGTTTGAATGCCAGCATTTGCAGTGCCATAGTCACTGAACATTTTAGAGTAGATCGGGTTTCCGAAAGTAGAACCTGCACCAAGCAATTGCTTATCGGCAGGATTATCGGAGGTACTTGTGCAAGAGCTTAAGCCTAAGCCTAATATTGCTCCTGCCATTGCTAATTGTGAAAGGGTTCTGTTTTTCATTTGTTATGTATTTGTTAACGGTTAATTGCAGTTAAAAAAAACCAAAATAGGGTTAAGGATAAGTCCTTAACCCTATTTGGACAATATTATTAACTTATTAAAATGCGCATAGGAAAGTTAAACGATATAGCATATAATTATCACTCTTTTTAGCATCTGAACCATATCCGTTATTAATTGTATATGACCAGATATTTGGCATAAAGTGAATTTTCTTATCTGCTGTTGGTGTCCAATCTAAACCAGCGTTAATAAATGTCTCCTTATATGAATTACCATTACCTGAGCTACTAACATTTGTCATAGCGCTTGTGAAGGTTTCATTCGCATTATAACTGTAAGCACCATCAGGTGTATACATGTCATATCTTGCAAAAATGTTCAATTTATTTTGGATTATGGTACCATGAGCAAAAATTGAAATACCATTCTGTGTAGCATTAACGGTATCATTTGTTCCTGTTCCTTTTTTCCAAACTTCAGTTTCACCATTGGTCATTGTTTGGGTAAACCATTCAACACCAATACCAACCCATTTAGAATTATATACTGCATATGCCTTCATTGTCTGAACTGCTTCAGAAGTATGAGATGACGTACCATTGATAGGCAAACCGTTAGCAGAAATATACAAGTTTTTACCATAGTTAAGGTAATCTGTATACACACCTACAGTTAAAGCATTGTTTAATGTATTAACATACAAATTAGCTCTGAACTTTTTATCCTTATCAGTAGTTGCATTGAACGGATTTATAGTTACAGTAGTTTTAGTTGTTGTAGTTGTTGTTGCACCACCGCTTGTTGTGGATGTTGAGGTTGAGGTAACTGTAGAATTAGTTAAACCAGTAGCAGTTCCTGTAAAGCCCGCAACCGGATTATTACCTGAATTATCACCAACCATTGCACTATAACCAAGAAAGGTTGGCATTTTGGTAGAATCCGCTGGTTTATTATGCCATATTTTACCTTCAAGTGTCAGACCCATATCCGATGAACCATCAACACCATGCATATCCATAATCGTTTTTTCAACTGAACGATACCCCATTAAAGGCTCGGTGTTGTATGCATTAGCAAATGAATTGGTCGCTTGTTGTCCGATCTTCAAATCACTTCCTTTGAAAATGTTCTTCCACTTGAAGTATATATACTTTAAATAAACTGTTCTGTTATCACTTACATCCTGGTCACCTTCGTAAGCAAGTAATGCATACGCTGAGAACTTGCTGTTGATGTTGTAGTTATAACCTAAGTAAGCACGACGAACTTCAAACGCATTTGGGTTAGATGTTTGGCCTGCTGCCCCTAAACCCTTGTATTGTTGTTTTGTACCCCTACCTGCAGAGTCACCATGTTGCATATAAGCATAGTCACCGAAAACATAACCCCAAAGGGTTCCACCTGGGGCTGCTGTTCCAGCACCATTTGTAATTAATGAAATGGCATTGGTTTGATTTAAAGATGGAGTTGGTGCCGGAGCCGGAGTAGTGCTTTGCGCCTGTACGCTGGCAGCAGCTAATACTGTACCTGCAAGGCCCAGCATCATGTTTGTAATTTTTCTGTTTTTCATAGTTTGATTTGTTTATGATTGTGTCTGGTCTGAGACGGCGCAAAAGTGAGACATCCACGTTACCCTCATGTAATTTCAATGTTACCAAATTGTTAAGACTAGAATTTGTAACATATTAAAAATCAATATTAATCCAGCCTTGTTATCCTCGTTAGAATTAATCATTAAGAAATTGTTAAGCCCTGTTAACTTGATATATTAAGCATACCTTTGCACCGAATTAAGTAATCCCCTATTATGGAAAACACAAGAATTTTGCTGGTAGACGATGAACCAGATGTTTTGGATTTCTTATCCTATAACCTAAAAAAGGAAGGATATGAAGTCTTTACAGCCTCTGATGGAAAGAGTGCCATACAGACAGCGAAAAAGGTTCTGCCTAATCTTATTATTCTGGACGTTATGATGCCTGAAATGGATGGCATAGAAGCATGTAAAGAACTTAGAAACCTTCCGGAAACAAAAAATGCTTTAATTGTATTCCTTACCGCACGCACTGAAGATTACTCGCAAATTGCAGGGCTTGATGCTGGTGCAGACGATTATATTTCAAAGCCACTTAAACCAAGGGTTTTAATAAGCCGCATACATGCACTTTTAAGACGCAGGATTCAACCTGATGGGCATTTAGGTGTTGTAGATGTTGGCGGTGGCATTAAGATTAATAAAGAAAGTTATACTGTTTCGGCTGCCGGAGAAGAACTATCACTTCCTAAGAAAGAATTTGAACTGCTTTCGCTTTTAGCCTCTAAACCCGGCAAAGTATTCAGCAGAGAAGATATCCTTCATAAAATTTGGGGAGAGGATGTTGTAGTTGGTGACCGTACTATTGATGTTCATATTCGCAAGCTTCGCCAAAAATTGGGAGAAGAGAAAATAAAGACCCTGAAAGGAATTGGTTATAAGTTTGAGTTTTAATAACCATTTACCTTTACAATATTTAACTTAGGGCCTTTATACCGTGAAAAAAGAGTCTTTCATAATAGCTATTGGTACTGCATTATTTGTTACGGCCGTTTTGTACGGCATTAGTAGCTTCTACCCTACCCTTGCGCTTCCCGATTCATTAATTATCATATTCTGTGTTTGTTTCGGTGTAGTCTATTTCTTTTACTATTTACTGGTTGGCCAACGCTTGAAGAAGATAAAAGACTTGCTTTTGAAGGAAACTAAAACAGAGAGCATTTCGCTAAAGGATCTTGAGAACCAACTTTATAACCTATTAGAGGAACGTAAGGAAGAGCTTGAAAAAATTGAGAAACTTGAACGTCATAGAAGAGAGTTTTTAGGAAATGTATCGCATGAAATGAAAACCCCCTTATTCCATATGCAAGGGTATATTTCAACGCTTTCAGATACTGAAACGTATGATGAAGAGCTATTTAAAAGATATCTTGAAAGGACAGAAAAGAGTATTGAAAGGCTTATTCGGATACTTGAGGATTTAGACACCATTTCGCAATTAGAATCCAGGGAAATTGTAGCAGAAATAGAGCCGTTTGATATTGTTGAGTTATCGAAAGAGGTACTGGAGTCAGAAGAGTTGAATGCGGAGAAAAAGAACATCAAGTTCGACCTGCAGGCAGAAAACGAGAAGATGTTGGTAATGGGCGACCGCTTCCGTATCCGGCAGGTATTACTCAATTTGGTGGTTAATTCCATTCGCTATGGTAAAAAAGATGGTGAAACACGAATACGTATAAAAAACTCAGGCGAATTTGTATCTATTGAAGTTGGCGATAATGGCATAGGCATTAGTGCTGAACATTTGCCACGCTTGTTTGAAAGGTTTTACAGAGTTGACAAAAGCCGTTCGCGTGAACAAGGTGGAACCGGGCTTGGCCTATCGATTGTAAAACACATCCTGGAAGCTCACCACCAAACCATAAACGTAATGAGTACAGAAGGTGCCGGTTCAGTATTTACCTTCAATATGAAGAAGCCTAATGGCAACGGGCACAATCACTCTTAACGCAGTACCGCTTCCTTTATAACCTTATTAGCCAACTGGCCGCAAGCTGCATCAATATCTTTGCCACGGCTATGACGAACATTTACAACGATCTTCCTGCCTCGTAAAAAGCGTACGAACATCTGCAATCTGTCAGGGTCCGTTTGCTTGTATATCCCATCTGATATAGGGTTGTATTCAATAAGGTTTACTTTACTCGGTACAACTTTACAGAACTCCGCAAGGTGATATGCATCCTCTGGTGAGTCATTAAAATCTTTAAATACTATATACTCGTATGTAACCTGTGTTTCGGTCTTTCTATAAAAATGCTTTAATGCTTCAGCCACTTCCTTTAATGGATTACTTTCATTTATCGGCATTATCTTACTGCGCTTATCATCCGTAGCGGCATGTAGTGAAAGTGCCAGGTTGAATTTAACCTCATCATCACCTAGTTTCTTTATCATTTTAGCAACACCGGCTGTCGATACAGTAATGCGTTGAGAAGAAAGGTTAAGCCCTTGCGGTGAGGTTATTTTTTCAATAGAACCAAGCACATTAGAATAATTAAGCAGGGGCTCACCCATGCCCATGTATACTATGTTCGACAATGGCTGCTTAAAATGATCCATTGCCTGCTTCTGAATAAATACAACCTCATCGTATATCTCATCTGCCGTAAGGTTGCGCTCACGCTTCAACTTACCTGTAGCACAAAACTTACAATCAAGGCTGCAACCCACTTGTGATGATACACATGCAGTCATCCTGGTTTCAGCCGGTATAAGTACTCCCTCAACTTTAAAACCATCATGAAGGCGAAAAGCATTCTTAATAGTACCATCGGTACTCTTCTGCATCAGATCGATCTCCGCCCCGTTAATAACAAAGTTCTCCTTCAGCATCTCTCTGGTAGCCTTCGAGAGGTTACTCATATCATCAAAAGAATGTACAGACCTCTTCCAGAGCCACTCGTAAACCTGTGTGGCACGAAAAGCAGGCTCTTTTCGCGAAACAAAAAACGCTTTTATCTCATCCAAGTCCAGATGACGGATATTTTTCGGAGATGTTTTATCCGGTGAAGCCATTTATTTTAACGCAATGAGGTTAAATTTTATTAGATACAAATACCTGGGAATCGGCTTTCATTAAAGCCTCTGCTATTATAAGATCTTTAGGTCCTGTTATCTTAAGGTTTTCAGGATTACCATCTACCAGGTGAATATGTTCACCCATAGCTTCCACTACCATAGCATCATCTGTATATGTATAGTGAAAGTCCTGTAAATATGCTTTTTTCAGAATATCGGCACGGAAACATTGTGGTGTTTGTGTTGCGCAGTACCGTGAACGGTCAACTGCTATACTACGTGTAGTTTCTATCTGGCGAATAGAATCACTAATTGGGATAGCTGGTACAGCGTTACCATACATCTCTGCAGCCTTACAGGCCGCCAATATGGTTTTGCTCGTTACCAACGGGCGAACCGCATCGTGAACAGCAACTACGCTATTATCATCAGTTACGAATTCAAGGCCATTTTTTACGGAATGGAAACGGGTTTCACCGCTTAATGCAATTTTAACCGGTTTACGGAAACCATATTCTTCGCACATGCTTTCCCAAAACTTGATATGTTCTTCGGGAAGCACTAATATTATTTCAAAGTTCGGATCGGTATTCAAAAATTTATCGATACTATGCATAATAACCGGCTTGCCATCAAGCTTTAAAAATTGCTTGGGAATAGGGTTATTCATGCGGGCACCGTTGCCTCCGCCGACTATAATTACGTAGCGCTTGTGAGCGGTTTCCGTCATACGGAAAGAGAAAAATCAACCAAAACTGTGCAGTATTTCTTCACTGTTCTTTTAAAAAATCATGCAAATTTCAGAAAAATAATTGATTCCTGATTCAATATGCTCCGATTTTTTTTCGTTAGATGATAAGCATAGCATCACCATACGAGAAGAACTTGTACTTGTTCTTTATCGCTTCGGTATACGCTTTCATCATCAGGTCGTATCCGCCAAACGCGCAAACCATTATTAACAGGCTTGAACCGGGAACGTGAAAGTTTGTAACCATGCAATTTGCCAAACGGAAATCGTAAGGAGGGAAGATGAATTTATTTGTCCAGCCATCGTATGGTTTCAAATGACCATCGGTAGATACTGAAGTTTCAATAGCACGCATAACTGTTGTGCCCACAGCGCAAACTTTTTTCTTATGGTCTTTTCCCCTGTTTACTATTTCAGCAGCTTGTGTTGAAATGGTTACTTGTTCAGAGTCCATTTTATGCTTGCTCAGATCTTCAACTTCTATCGGGCGGAAAGTACCTAAACCAACGTGTAATGTAACTGTCGCCAATTCAATACCCTTTAATTCAATCCTCTTCAATAATTCCTTACTGAAGTGCATACCAGCGGTAGGAGCTGCAACAGCACCTTCATGCTTTGCATACACAGTTTGGTAACGCTCGCGGTCAGATGGCTTTACTTCTCTCTTGATATATTTTGGAAGCGGTGTTTCGCCCAATGTTTCAATAAGTGCTTTAAATTCTTCGTATGAACCATCGTATAAAAAACGAAGTGTTCTGCCACGAGATGTAGTATTGTCGATCACCTCAGCAACCAACTCATCATCCTTACCGAAGTAAAGCTTATTACCAATACGTATTTTACGTGCAGGGTCTACCAATACGTCCCACAGGAAGCTATCCTTATTTAATTCCCTTAACAGAAATACTTCAATTTTCGCGCCTGTCTTTTCCTTGCGGCCGTATAAACGTGCAGGAAACACCTTGGTGTCGTTCAGAATTAAAACATCTTGCGGACCGAAGTAAGAAAGAATGTCTTTAAAAACCTTGTGTTCTATTTTGCCGGTCTTACGGTTTACCACCATAAGACGTGATTCATCGCGGTGAGCGTTTGGAAATTCTGCAATAAGTTCTTTGGGGAGTGCGAAGCTAAATTCGGATAATTTCATCTAATGAGTATGTATAAGGTCGTTTTAAAAAGTTTGCAAATATAATGCCTCAAAGGCCATTTGTCAACATAAATCTTTTAAAATGGCTACCAGTAAGGATTATTAGTTATACACCTGCCTCAACGGCAAACAAATCAAAGGCTTCATCCATGCTTATGGCTTGAGAAAGCCTGAATTCGCCTATTCTGGTGCGACAAAGGCTATCCAAATATGCGCCACTTTGCAGCGCAATACCGAAATCCCTTGCCAGTGAACGGATATAGGTGCCTTTTCCGCAAACAACGCGGAACCAAACATGAGTAGAATCAAGCCTTTTAACTTCCATTTCCCGGACATATACTATTCGTGGTGACATTTTTACTTCTATGCCTTTATGGGCACTTTCATAGGCACGTTTTCCACCCATTTTTATAGCAGAATACGATGGCGGTATCTGTTCAATTTCTCCTGTAAATTTCTTTGTAGCTTCCTGTATCATTTCATCCGTTATGTGGTCAACAGGAAATGTTTCATTGATCTCTGTTTCCTTATCGTACGACGGCCTGGTGGCGCCTATAACAAAGGTCCCTTCATATTCCTTTTCACCATCCTGAAATTCATTTATACGCTTGGTGAATGCACCAGTACATATAACTAACAAACCAGTCGCCAATGGGTCAAGCGTACCGGCATGGCCTACTTTCATGCGCTTATCATACTTCTTCAGTAGTAATCTTCTTATCTTATTTACCACATCGAAAGATGTCCAGTTGAGTGGTTTATCAATAAGCAGCACCCCGCCTTTCAAAAAGTCAGTTTCCTTTACAGGTGTTAAGGTATACGTTGGTGTATTCATTCGCCGGCAAAGGTATCATTTAGTAGCGGATAGTCGTTAGTGGTTAGTCAATAGTCATTAGTGACTTAGGGGGTAGTTTACACTTTTTCAATTTGTAAACCATCAACCTATTGGTTTTCAATAAAATGATTTCGAAAAAATCACGCATTTTGTAAACCCACCTCCTATTTCCATTTCTGCACCAAGTGGCCTTGTGTTGAAAGTCCTTTTTTTAGTTCGTTCAATTGTTCGGGAGTAAAGGCTTCTTTGGGAATAATTTCAACGGGAATCTGCGTATTCTTTACTTTTTTGTAAAGCACGAGCCAGTTTTTGAATTCTTTCATCATATAGCAAGCATCATCCCACCGGTAGCTTATGTTTCTAGAGGTTGTTGTTACTGTCATACGTTCATCGGTTGTTTCGAAAACCACTGGGCCTGTATATTTACCTTTGTCGTAGAAGTTCTTTTTCGATGAAAAATAAATGATGCCCGGATAAATGAACAGCATAATAGTGGCAATAGCTATCGACTTGAAAAAATAATCGGCATTGGGGTTTTGAAAAGCAACGCTATAACCTATAATAGGAACGCATACAAATACCCATATGCTCCATGGGTTTATAAAGTACATTGTCCTTAATATTATTTTATAATAAGGCCAGAACTTAAATTGAGCTACGATACGCTGGTACATTATTGAGAGAAATTATACTTAGTAAATATAGAAATAAAAGGCCATCTTTTTTTATTCTCCTTCCCCTCGTGGGATGGCAAGGTGTGGTAAGCACCAACAATGCAAAGTTAAATTGGTTATGTTTTAATTAAAAGAGAAAAGTGATTACGTTTTCAACAGCCTCTGTTTTCTATTGATAATAACAATGAAATACAATAAAAAATCCCCGCCTGGAAAAACAGGCGAGGATTCTAATTATAAATAAGGTTTCTTAATACACTACCACTTTCTTTACAGCCAAGAAGCTACCATCCTTAACAGATATAAAGTAGATTCCTTTGCTATAGCCAGACATATCAATATTACCTGAATACGTGCCGGTAATGTGAATATTATCAGCGAACATTATTCTGCCTAAAACATCTGATACACTTAGTTTGTAATCACCTTCCTTCGGCATGGTCAATGTAACTTTTACATTTCCATTTGTTGGATTTGGAAATACCGAAATACTATTATTCACCGACAGTTCATTAATTCCATCTACTACTATTGTAGCCATAACAGATGAACAGCCAAAACTGTTTGTAATAACTACTCCATATGTTCCTAATGCCAATGTAGGAGAACCGGTATATGTAGATAATGTGGCACCTGAAATAGCTTTTCCATTAAAGTACCATTGATACGTAGTGCCAACAGTTGTACATGTAAGTGTTTGACCCGATTGCGTTACAGTTGGTGTCGCCGGATCAGGGTTCACAGTAATATATGTTGGTTGGTTCAAAGTATTATTGCCGATAGAATTAGTAGCTGTAAGCGAAACTGAATAGGTACCTGCAGTACTGTATATAACTGTTGGGTTTTGTACTGTAGATGTTGCCGGATTACCACCCTGGAATGTCCATTTCCAACTGGTAGGGTTACCTGTTGAGTTATCAGTAAACTGAACTGTATCGTTTGCACATGTTGTAGTTGTTGATGCTGTAAATGCAGCTGTAGGTGCAACACTTGGGTTTATAATAATTGTTCCCATCGCTGAAGAGCATCCTGAACTACTTGTCACAATTACACCATAGGTCCCAATCGATAAGCCTGGTGTCCCCGTGTAGGTCGACGATGTTGCGCCTGGTATGGCTACTCCACCAAAATACCATTGGTATGATGCACCCGTTGCATTGCTATTAAGGGTTTGCCCTATCTGTGTAATAGCTGGTGCTGCTGGGGTTGGGTTTACTGTAATATAGGTTGGCTGGTTTAGTGTATTATTACCAACACCGTTTGTAGCAGTAAGCGAAACAGAGTATGTACCTGCTGTAGCATATACTACAACTGGATTCTGCACAGTTGAAGTTGAAGGATTACCACCCGGGAAAGACCAGCTCCAACTGGTAGGTTGGCCTGATGAAGTATCAGTAAAATGAACTGTATCATTTACACAATACGAAACCGGATACCCGCTGAACATTGCTACAGGGGCTGTTGTAGGGTTTGTCCAATGCGGGCTTCCCCATGTTCCACGGCCAAATGTTGCCACACGCATGGTATGTGTAGCATTGTATTCTGTAATTTGATTAACGGGAGTATTCGGCAACCCACTGCTGAAGTTTATCCAGCCGGCTGTTGTATCATTACGGTAATACACACCACCATCAATACCTACGTAAATTCCATCATTGGTTCCGCTTTCGTAGAATATACAGTTTACAGGCAGGTTAGGCAAGCCGGTTGAAATATTGGTCCATGTAGGGCTTGCAGTATTCCCATTTGCAGAATAATACACTTTCTCTCCATTGCTATATCCTGAAAAAGTAACCCAAACCTGGGCAGGATTTTTTGGATTTACAGCTATTGCACTTATGGTAACATCATTAGGTAAGCTACCCATTATGTTTGTCCATGTTGGTGTGGTTGCAGTAATGTTGGAAGTAAATTCCAGCATATTAGAAGTAAGGGTATACCCTGCTGCATATACATCGGTATTAACTGATGAATCAATTGCAATTGCCGATATCTGGCTCAGGTTAGCTGAACCACCCCAGGTGCTTTTTTTAGTCCATTTTGTGCCCTGGTTGGTTGATTGAAATACATCCTGAAAACCGCAATAAATAGTATTAGGTGTTTTAGGGTCTTCAAGAAATGGCACGAGCCAGGGCGCTGTACCGGTAATTCCATTTGAAATGGTACTAAAATTGCCTCCGCCATTATTACTGAAATATAAAGTGCCGTCAGGGTATGAAGCATATTGATTATTCTGGTTAGTGTAATCAATAAAACATAAAGTACCGTCACCACCCTGTACTGCTGTCCATGCAGTGCTCGATGCGGCAGATAAGTTAGTCCCATTATCCTGCCAGCCTGTAATAAACTCAGTTGATGTTTGCTGAGAATTACCCATACCGTATTGCTGCGCTATACCCAGGTTATTTCCAATATCTGTAGGGTTTGTACTACCAGCTGAAAGAGCCACATTAAACACCCCACCATCGCAGGCGGCTAAAAAATATTTTCCACTACCTGGTGCATATATTAAATGATGGATATCAGCATGCACATAAGGATTATTATCCCATGAAGTGATGTCACTGCTTCCAAAACTTGCTCCGTCATTTGAAGAGGCCCATATATCAACCCCACCTATTAAAATACTGTCCTTATTGGTTGGAGACACTGCAATTGAAAGATCGTACCATGCCTGGCCGGTGCCCTTATCATTACCATTATCGCTCCAGCCCATAGGGTTTACAGATAAACTACTTGTAGATTTAGTTGTAAATGAAACACCTCCATTGGTAGATAAATAAACACCGGCAAATCCACCGGTATTTGTATCTCCGGCCAGCACGTATACGTATTCAGAATCTGCTGGTGTAACGCCAATTTCCAATCTGTCTCCTGCTGACCAACCACCTGTAATCTTAGTAAAAGAAACACCGGAATTAGTAGACCTCCAAAAAGTACCTCTGAAACTGGAGGCATATACCACCTCGGTATGACCTGGCATAAATTGCACATCTCTAATATCCTGATCTTTAATTACCGCTGTCCAGTTAAGGCCACCGTTTGAAGAGTAATATAGCCCTGCAGTTGAAGCCGCAAATATTACACCTGTATCAACCGGGTTCAATAAAAGTTCTTGTATAGTAGTAAATGAAGGACCTGTGCTTGGCAACTGAAAATATAAACCAGAAGGGTTCCAGGTATTACCACCGTCGTATGATTTCAACACACCTACAGTACTTGGCGTGTAACCTGCATAACCGCCATCGCCATCGCCCATTGCTATATATTGAATATTAGTATTAAGCGGATTAATGGCAATATCATCTACGGCCAGGTCTATTAAATTATCTGTATTGGTTGTCCAGCTGGTACCTCCGTTTATTGATTTCCAAAGCCCGCCCGAAGGGGTACAGGCAAATATTGTATTAGGGTTACCCGGCATAAACCTTACATGGTTTACCCTGCCTACTCCTGAAAGATTTGCATCGCCTGTATTTCCAATATACGACCAGTTAGAAGAAGCGCCGGCTGCCTTAACACTCTTTTTATTGTTTTTTTGGCTTGCTAAAAAACTATTATATTCCTTTTCCATAATAGCCGGATCAGGCCTGTTACCTGAAGGGTATGTGCGTGGCACATAAAATGCTTCCCATCTCCTAAATAGGGTATATGCACCATTGCTCTCCTCTTCCTCCTCACCTTGTTCTTTTATATTGGGGTTATTCACTTTAGCCTTTACCGGTTGCTGGGCATACCATTTATAAAAAGCTTCCTGCACGTCGTGTACATTGTACTTAGGGTCATGCATCATTACTCTCCAGTCCTGAGCAAAAAGACTGAAAGAAATAAACAGCAAAATAAATGAGAATAAACAGGTAAGCTTTTTCATAATCAGGGAGATTGTTTAAACAAACGTATGAAATAATGGCCCCATTTCCAAACAAGTTGGTGACATTATTCGCAAAAGCATTGTCATAAAACCCTAAGGTTAACATCTTATGTGACATGATTCCTTCAAATTCTTATATATTTGGGGTTTAACCTGAAGTAATGGAAGACTTTGTAGTATCGGCCCGTAAATACCGCCCCTCTACCTTTAAAAGTGTTATAGGTCAAAAAGCCATAGTTAATACGTTAAAAAACGCTATTGCCGACCATCATCTTGCCCAAACGTTTTTATTCTGCGGTCAGCGTGGTGTGGGAAAAACAAGTTGCGCCCGTATTTTAGCTAAAACCATTAACTGCTTTAATCTTAGCCCTGAAATAGAAGCCTGTAACGAATGCGAATCGTGTAAAAGTTTTAACGAAGGCCGTTCACTGAATGTACATGAATTAGATGCTGCATCGAACAACTCGGTAGATGATATACGTCTGCTCATTGACCAGGTAAGGTTTGCACCTCAACTCGGAAAGTACAAGGTATATATAATAGACGAGGTTCACATGTTATCTCAGGCTGCTTTCAATGCCTTTTTAAAGACATTAGAAGAGCCACCTGCACATGCTATTTTTATTTTAGCTACTACGGAAAAGCATAAAATAATACCAACTATACTTTCGCGTTGCCAGATATTCGACTTTAAACGTATACAACTGAAAGATGTAGCTGAACATTTAGAATACATAGCATCTCAGGAAGGTATAACTGCTGCACCCGAAGCATTACACATCATAGCTGAGAAAGGTGATGGCTCGATGCGTGACTCATTATCCATTTTCGACCAGATGGTGAGTTTTGCAGGCAAGGACCTTACCTATAAAAAGGTAATAGATAACCTGAACATACTCGACTACGATTACTATTTTAAAGTTACCGATGCCATTTTGCAAGGCGATATACCTACTGCCCTACTCACTTTTGATGAAATATTAAATAATGGTTTTGATGGCCATTTATTTATTGGCGGTATGGGTGAGCACTTCAGGAATCTTGTTGTGGCTAAAAATCCATCTACTGCAGTTCTGTTGGAAAAAGGCGGCCAGTTGAAAGAGAAATATGTTTGGCAGGCGGCACAATATTCCGAGGCTTTTTTATTTAATGGCTTGAATATTTTAAACCAGGCCGACGTAACATACAAAACATCGGTAAATCAACGCTTGTTAGTTGAACTTACCATAATGAGGCTTTGTAATCTTGCCTCGGGTAAGTTAGCTGCTCCAACAGCTGCACCCGTTGCTGCAAGTACACCTGTAGCAAAACCAACTCCACAACCAAGTGCTGCTCCGGTAGCTCCCAAGGTAACTCCGGCAGCACCTAAAGCAGCAGAACCCAAACAGGAATATAAACCTGAACCTCCTCCTGCAACTCCAGCTGCTCCTAAAAAAATTAGCCCGCTTTCAATTAATAAAATGATGGGCGATGCACCAAAGGAGAAAGCAGCGCAGGAAGCAGCAAAAAATGAGGAAGCAGGACAGCCATTAAGTAACGAAGCAATACTGAAAACCTGGGGAGATTATATTGAACTGAACAAAGCGAAGAAAATAAGCCTTTGTAGCATATTGAGCCAGATAGTTCCGAAAAAATCAGAAGAGAAGCCTTCTACGATCGTATTGGATGTGCCAAGCGCCGTGCAACAACAAAGTATTGAAGAGGACCGTGTAAGCCTTATCAATTTTATGAGAGCTGAATTGAAACATCCGCAACTGAATTTTATTATTACTATTTCGAAAACAGAAACTGCGCGCAAACCATATACTACACAGGAAAAATATGACCACATGAAGGAAAAGAACCCTGCTGTGGAAAAACTAAAGGACCAATTGGACCTTGGTATAGATTAATACGTAAAACTCATTTATGAAAAAACATTTTTTTGTCCTTGCCCTGTTAGCTCTTTCTTTTTCTGCTTTTGCCGGAGATAAGCAATACAAATACGATACTGTACCCAATGACCCCTTACATGGTAGAATTTATCATCTGGACAATGGCTTTACGGTTTTCATTTCTGTAAATAAAAGTGAACCCCGCATTCAAACGTATATAGCGACAAAAGCAGGCAGTAAGTTCGATCCGCATGATGCAACCGGCCTGGCTCACTATTTAGAGCACATGCTGTTTAAAGGGACCGACAAATTCGGCAGCAATGATTATGCAAAAGAAAAACCGGAACTTGATAAAATAGAAAATCTGTATGAGGTTTATCGCCACACTACTGATCCTGAAAAGAGAAAGAAACTTTACCACCAGATAGATAGTGTTTCATATGTAGCATCAGGTTATGCAATAGCTAATGAATACGATAAGCTAATGAGCTCAATTGGAGCAAGGGGCACCAATGCTTTTACGTCTGTTGAGCAAACCGTTTTCCAGGAAGATATTCCTTCAAATGAAATGACCCCATGGCTTGAAATAGAATCGGAACGTTACAGGAACCCTGTTATGCGCCTGTTCCATACCGAGCTTGAGGCAGTGTACGAAGAAAAGAACAGAAACCTTGACGATGATAATGAAAAGACTGAAGAAGCATTATTAGCTCAGCTTTTCAAGAAACATCCTTACGGAACACAAACCACCATTGGTACCATACATGACCTGAAGAACCCTTCGCTTACCGAGATATTAAAATACTACCATACCTATTATGTGCCGAACAATATGGTTATGGCATTAAGCGGTGATGTGAACCCTGATGAAGCGATTAAGGAAATTGATAAATATTTTGGCCCTTATGTTGCTAAACCGGTACCAACTTTCAATCCACCAAAAGAAGACCCTATTACTTCACCTACCAGCGAAACCGTTTATGGCCCGAGTGCAGCTTCTGTAACTATTGGTTATCGATTTGCAGGAGCAGGCAGCCGCGATGCTGATATGATTGACCTGATACAAATGTTATTAAGTAATGGACAGGCAGGCTTATTTGACCTTGACCTGATGCAACAGGAAAAAGTGCAGAGCGCAGGTGTAAATAATAATATTTTCATGGATTATTCCTACCAGGAATTTCAGGCTATACCTAAAGAAGGACAATCGCTGGAAGAAGCAAAGAACATAGTACTGACAGAGCTTGACAAATTAAAAAAAGGGGACTTCCCTGATTGGATGATCGAGGCTTCTGTAAACAATTTGAAGTTACAACAGATTCAACAGTTTCGCAGCAACAGTGTTCGTGCATTAACTTTTGTAATTGCATTTACAACCGGTGAAAGCTGGGCTGATGCGATAAGTGAGAACGATCGTTTAGCTAAGATAACGAAGAAGGACATTATGGATTTTGCAACCGCCCACTATGCAAACAATTATGCGGTGGTTTATAAAAAGGTTGGTGAGGACACCACTATTGAAAAGGTACAAAAACCTGTAATTACTCCTGTGCAGACAAATGCAAAGGCTGAATCGCAATTTGTAAGAAATATTGAAGCGGAAAAAGTTGCACCTATAACTCCTGTATTTGTTGACTATAAAAAAGAGATACAAACCCTTTCAGTTAAAAATGAACTACCTGTTTACTATGTTCAAAACACAGAGGACAGTACCTTCAATATGTACTATATATTCGATATGGGTAGCAAGAACAGCAAATTATTGCAATCAGCTATTAACTACCTGAAATATACTGGTACATCTAAATTGAGACCTGAAGAAGTGCAACAGGAATTTTACAAACTTGCATGTACTTACACTACATTCTGTGATAAGGACAGGCTGTATGTAAACCTATCGGGGCTTACGCGAAACTTTACTCCGGCATTGCAATTATTTGAAAACCTTATTGCCGATGCCAAGCCTGATACCACAGCTATGCATACCTTGATAGATGTTACATTGAAACAAAGGGAAGATAACAAGCTTGATAAGAATACTATTCTGTTCTCTGCCCTTGCCAGTTATGGCACATATGGACCAGTTTCTCCGTATACCTACATACTCACAAACGACGAGTTAAGGAACACAAAGCCAGAGGCCCTTACAGAAGTACTGCATAACCTCTGCCAGTACAACCATCATGTGCTTTACTATGGATCACAGCCCGCAAAGCAATTAGTTAGTACACTTTCAACATATCATACTATTCCTTCAGTGTTTAAACCTTTGCCGCAAGGTCAGAAATTTGAACAGGTAGCTGGTACAAATCAGGTTTATGTGGTCGACCATGACATGAAACAAACCGAAGTAATTATATTGGAGAGAGGTGGCAATCACTATGACCCGACTTTAAACCCGGTTATTTCAATGTATAATGAATATTTCGGAGGTTCAATGGCATCGGTTTCTTTTCAAGTATTAAGAGAATCGAAAGCGCTTGCCTATTCAACTTTCTGTCGGTACAGTGCACCATCTGACAGTGTGTCGCATTATAGTAACCTGGCATATATTGGTTCACAAGCTGATAAACTAGGGCAAGCCACAGATGGTATGATGCAATTATTAAACGATAGCATACCCCAATACGAACAATTGTGGTCAACCTCAAAGGATGCTATTCTAAAAGGAATAGCCTCAACACGTATTATACGGGAAGGTATACTCTTTAACTTTGAAAATGCCCGCAGGCTTGGTATTGATTACGATACAAGAAAATTGATATTTGATAAGCTTCCAACGCTTACATTTGCCGATATTCAAAAGTTCCATAAGGAATATATTGCAAAACAACCTTATACTATACTGGTAATGGGTAACAAAAAAGACATAGATATGAAGGCGCTTGAGAAATATGGCAAGGTTACCTTCTTAACTATGCAGGACATTTTCGGATATTAAACACTAATCTATATAAGCTATGAACGGACAAAAGATCACATTAACAAACGGTAAACTAAACGTACCTGACAGCCCTATTATCCCTTTTATTGAAGGCGATGGAACCGGACCAGACATTTGGCGCGCTTCAGTTCGCGTAATTGACGCAGCAGTAAAGAATGCATACAATGGCAAACGCCAAATTGTATGGAAAGAAGTATTGGCAGGTGAAAAAGCATTTAAACAAACCGGCAACTGGTTACCTGATGAAACTATTGAAGCATTCAAGGAATATATTGTTGGTATTAAAGGGCCTTTAACTACTCCTGTGGGTGGTGGTATACGTTCACTTAACGTGGCGCTTCGCCAGTTACTTGACCTTTACGTTTGTTTACGCCCGGTAAGGTGGTTCGAAGGAGTTCCTTCTCCTGTAAAGAATCCCGGAGCAGTTGACATGGTTATTTTCCGTGAAAACACCGAAGATATTTATGCAGGTATTGAATACGTTGCAGGAAGCCCTGAAGCACAAAAAGTATTAGACTTTATTGCAAAGGAATTCCCTAAAGATTTTGCCAAGATCCGTTTTGGCACTGCAGATAAGAACGAAGCATTTTATAAATCAGCCGGAGTTCAAATGCCATCGGAAGTGATGGTAGGCCTAGGTATTAAAGCGGTGAGCAGAACCGGCACAGGCCGTTTAATGCATAGCGCTATTGAGTATGCACTTAAGCACAAACGTAAATCGGTTACCATTGTACACAAGGGTAACATCATGAAATATACCGAAGGCGCTTTCCGCGATTGGGCATATGGCCTTGCTGAACAGGTTTTTGGCGATAAGGTTTATACCTGGCAGCAATGGGAAAAGACCAAGAAGGATAAAGGCGAAGAAGCAGCGAATGCTGAACAAAAAGCAGCGCTTGCATCCGGCAGACTTTTAATTAAAGATTCAATTGCCGACATTACCCTTCAACAAGTTCTTACCCGTCCTGAAGATTTTGATGTTATTGCAACACTTAACCTGAATGGTGACTATTTATCTGATGCGCTTGCGGCACAGGTTGGTGGTATTGGTATTGCACCGGGTGCAAACATTAATTATGTAACCGGACATGCTATATTTGAAGCTACACACGGCACAGCGCCTAAGTATGCTGACCTGGACAAAGTAAATCCGGGTTCAGTTATCCTTTCGGCTGCTATGATGTTGGAACACCTTGGTTGGTTAGAAGCATCTGAGCTTATTTACTCAGGCCTTGAAAGATCGATTGCTGCTAAACGTGTTACCTACGATTTCGAACGTCAAATGCAGGGAGCTACTGTATTGAAATGCTCTGAGTTTGGTGATGAGATCATTAAGAATATGTCTTTAGTGAAGGCGTAAAAAGCCCCACTCTAACCCTCCCCATAAGGGAGGGGATTTGGAACACACATAAACCCCGACCATTGGCCGGGGTTTATTGTTTGATCTAACATCATTACATTTTATTCAAAACAATTAATTACCGTCTGCTTTAGCTGACGGTTAAGAACATCACACTCAAATTGGGCTTTAGCCTGACACCACATCCTTAAATTTATTCCAACCATATTTATTCATAAACTCATCTACCTCTTCTGTAAACGATTTTTTTCTGTGATGTTCTTCCTGATTTATGATATAATTTCTTACTCTTTCAACTTGCGATTGACCAAGAGATACAGCAAAATAATCATCTTGCCAATTCATCTTTTCGTTTAAATAACCTGTTTTGTTTAGCCAGTTTGCTGATTCACCCTTAATAAGTTGCATAGAGTTAGCAATGGTCATATTTTTGTCTAATGAAATTAAAGCATGTACATGTTCCTGGTGGTCATTAATCGTATCGATCCAAATCCCCTTTTTTCTTCCATTATCGAGAATATGCAGGAATAATTTCTGTCTTAACTCTTCTACAAGTAAAGGTTTTCTATTCTTGGTCGACCAAACACAATGGATCCATATAGTAACATACGACATGGTTATTAATTTAAAAGCTAATTTAATATTTCTATGTATAGTATATTTTAGGCTAAAGCCAAATATAAACATTCAATTTTGCCGTCAGCTAAAGCAAACGGCAATCAACAGTAGGACACTTACTTACCTCCTGTTTTAGCTGACGGTAAAAAAACCTGGCTAAAAGGCTTTAACTAAAAGAAACTATTCAATGTCAATTCTTCTTCACCCTCCTCAGGTCAAGCGAGTTCCTTGAGTCGATAGGTAATCCTGAAACCTTTTTATTTACGAGGCGAACCACCTCATCGTAGTATAAAGGTACCACAGGCGCTGCTTCGGTAACCATTTTATTCATTTGCCTGTATTCAGCGAAACGTATTGTATCATTCGATTCTGAAATAGCATGTTCATACAAAGAGTCGAATTTAGGATCAGAATAATGGAAGAAGTTCACACCTTCAGGAGAGAAGTTTTTGGTATAGAACAGCGACAGGAAATTTTCCGCATCAGGGTAATCACCTACCCAAGATTTTTTAAAGAAATAACATTGTCCGCTTACCACGCATTCTGCTAATACGGCAGGTTGTTCCATGTGTATGCTCAGCTTAATACCCACACGTTGCAATTGCGATTGTATGGCCTGAGCTATAGGGCCGGTTTCATTTGTAACAAAAACCGATATCTCAGGCAGGCCTTTACCATTCGGAAATCCGGCCTGGGCAAGTAAGGCATTGGCTTTATCAGGATCGTATTTGTAACCATCATCAGCTGCATCTTTATTACCCGGCAGGAAAGGAGGTACAAAACCTCTTGTTGCCGGAATGCCTATTCCATTTCGTAAATAGCGCACCAGCTCGTCCCTGTCAATTGCATAGTTAATAGCCTGGCGGATTGATTTCATATAGGTAGGTACTTTATCGCTCATGCGCTTAGGGTCTATCATAAAGCCGAGATAATCGGTTTTAATAAATGGCAACCGTTGCAGGTAGAACTTATCTTTAAATTCCTTCTTTAGCTCACTGTTGGGAGTAAATACCTGCCTTGGATTAATAGCTGCAAAACCCGAAACCATGTCAAGGTTTCCATCTACAAATTCAAGGAAGGAAGTTTCCATATCCTTAACAAATGTTACCACTACCCCATCCAGGTATGGTAATGCATTACCCTGTCCATCTTTCTCAAAGTAGTGCTCATTACGCACAAGTACAAGCCTGTTGCCTCTTGTCCATCTTTTCAGTTGAAACGGCCCTGTACCAATAGGGTGTTCACCAAAATCCTGTCCGTATTTATCGATCGCCTCAAACGGAACAACCGAGAAATAACGCATGGTTAATATGTTCAGAAAAGGGGCATAGGATTTCTTTAAATAAATAACGAAAGTAGAGTCATTGGTTGCCTGGAAGCCCTGGAAACTGCCGGGGTAAACCCTGTCGACATAGTTCAGCAAGGTAGTAGCGCTTGATACTCTTGCATCGAACAAACGGAAAAAGCTATGTACAAAATCTGATGCCACAACCTTTCGGCCTTTACCCTCAGGGAAAATGGAGTCATCCTGAAAATAAACATCGCCCCTAAGGTGAAAAGTGTATTGCAGGCCATTATTACCAATCTCCCAAGACTTTGCAATACCCGGTATTATCTTAAATGCAGTATCCATTTGCACCAGTCCATTATATAATTGGTCATCTATCCAAATATTCTCAAAACTACGGGCAGCAGCAGGGTCAAGTGATGTAACATCGCCCAATTCATTGTACCGGAAAATATTTTCGCCTTCACCGCTATCAACGTGATGGCAGGCACTGTGGCAAAGGGCAGCAGAAAGTATCAGGCATGTAGTTATTCTTCTGATCATGAACATATAATATTAATTGTCTGTTGCGAAGATATAGGTTAAGCACCCCCCATTTTTAGCTGGAAATGTGATTTTACTAACCATTATATTGACAATAAAAACGCTATTAACTGCAAATGCCTACTTTTGTTCTATGGAGCAAGCCCGCACATTTGCCATGCATACCCTAGGCTGTAAACTGAATTTTTCAGAATCATCAGCTATTGCTAAAAAACTGACAGACGAAGGCTTTACCAAGGTGGCTTTTAAAGAAAAAGCTGACGTGTATATAATCAACACCTGCTCTGTTACCAATGAAGCTGATAAAGAGTGCAGGATGATAGTACGCAATACATTGAACCAGGCACCCGGTGCATTCATAGCTGTGATTGGTTGTTATGCTCAATTAAAACCCGAAGAAATTTCTAAGATAGAAGGAGTAGATATAGTACTGGGCGCTTCTGAAAAATTCAATATTGCAAATTACCTTCTGCATTTAGACAAGAAAACACATACAGAGATACATTCCTGCGAAATAGAGCAGCCACTTGCTTTTCATTCATCATATTCTTCGGGCGACCGTACAAGGAGCTTTTTGAAAGTGCAGGATGGTTGTGATTATAATTGCTCTTATTGCACTATACCACTTGCGAGAGGTAAAAGCCGAAGCAATACAATAGAAAATGTAGTTAAAAACATTAATGAAATTGCTGATAAAGGGGTAAAAGAAATTGTGCTTACGGGTGTCAACCTTGGTGATTTTGGAATAAGCAATCCTGATTCAAACGAACATGTCGAATCATTCTACCAGCTTGTTCAGGCCATTGAAAACACTGCAAATGAAATACGCTTCCGCATATCATCTATTGAACCGAACCTGCTTAAAAATGAAATAATAGAATATATTTCACATTCCAACAAGTTTGTTCCTCACTTTCACATCCCGCTACAATCAGGCTCTGATACTATTTTGAAGAAAATGCGCCGCAGATATTTAAGGGACCTTTATGTTGACAGGGTGGCGCAAATAAAATCGCTGATGCCTCATTGTTGTATTGGTGTTGATGTTATCGTGGGTTTTCCGGGTGAGACAGACGAGCTTTTCAATGAAACCTACCAATTCCTTAACGAACTTAATATTTCATACCTGCACGTATTTACATATTCAGAACGTTCAAACACTTTAGCTGCATCTGATAAAGATGTTATACCAACTGAAGTACGCAGGAAAAGAAATAGAATGTTGAAAATATTATCTGAGAAAAAACTCAGGAATTTCTACGAACAGCATATAGGCAGCGAAAGAACAGTATTGTTTGAATCAGGCAATAAGGACGGCTTCCTATATGGATACACTGATAACTACATTAAAGTAAGGACAGAGCTAAACCCTGACATGGCATATCAAAAAGCTAATGTATTACTAAAAGGCATTAACGAAGACGGAACGGTGGCTATAGAAATTCGTAATACTTTTAACGAAATTAAAGAACCCGAACAGCTTTCAGTAACCTATTGATATATGTACCCATCCTTATACTATCTTTTCTCGGACCTGTTTGGAATTAAAATTGCTTTTCTTAAAGCATTTCAAATGTTCGGTTGCATGGTTGCCATTTCTTTTCTGGCAGCCAGTTATGTTTTATCTAAGGAATTGAAAAGAAAAGAAAATGAAGGGCTATTACATACCTTCACTGAGAAGGTTACTATTGGCCAGAAAGCAAGTATTCTGGAACTGATAGGAGCCTTTATTACTGCTTTTATTATTGGCTTTAAGTTGGTTTATATTGCTTTGAATTTTCATGATTTCTTACAAGACACGCAAGGGTTCTTATTATCAATACAAGGTAACTGGATTGGTGGAATAGCGCTCGGTGCTATTTATACCTATATGCGTTACCGCGAAAAAGAAAAACAACGCCTACCTGAACCAAAACTGGTCGAAGAGCAAATGCACCCTTACCAATTGGTGGGAAACATTACACTTGTTGCGGCAGGTGGAGGCCTTGCAGGTGCTAAGCTATTTGACGGATTGGAAAACTACAAGGACTTTTTTGCGCATCCGGCCCAGTACCTATTTTCTTTTAGCGGCTTAACAATGTATGGCGGACTTATTGTAGGTGCCATTTCGGTACTTTATTATGCCCGTAAAAAAGGCATAAGCCTGATTCACCTTATTGATGCTGCTGCACCGGCAATTATGATCGCCTACTCCATTGGACGCATTGGCTGTCAAATGTCCGGAGATGGTGACTGGGGTATTGCTAATGCAGCACATAAGCCCGCCTGGATGAGTTTTTTGCCTGATTGGATGTGGTCATTCAACTACCCTCATCACGTTAACCAATTTGACCCAACTCGCGATATCCCAATTCCAAATTGCATGGAACAGTATTGTTACCAGCTCAGCCCTCCGGCATTCCCGACCCCATTCTATGAAACCGTTATGTGCGGTATTTTATTCTTTGTATTGTGGGGAATAAGAAAAAAAATAAAAACTCCGGGTGTGCTGTTTTGTATCTACTTAATGATGAACGGAGTTGAGCGCTTTTTAATAGAACTTATTCGCGTAAACATTAAGTACGATATTTTTGGCTTGCAAATAACACAAGCCCAGCTGATTGCTCCCATGTTATTCTTGCTAGGCCTGGTAGGTATTTATTACTTCAGAAAAAGAGCAGCCAATGAGCAAATTGCAACTTGATTCTGTTTGCAAACAGGTAATTGAACTTACTCATGAAGTTGGTCATTTTATTATGACCGAGCAACATAAATTCTCCGCTACCGATATTGAGAAAAAAGGGTTCAATGATCTTGTCAGCTATGTAGATAAAAGCTCTGAAAAGGCTTTGATAGAGGGGCTCAGCAAAATATTGCCGGGTAGTGGTATACTGGCTGAAGAAAGTGGTGAAACAGAGAAAAAAGAATATACCTGGATAATTGACCCGCTTGATGGTACTACCAATTTTTTACATAAACTACCCTGCTTTGCTATAAGTATTGCATTGATGCATAATAATGAGCCAATTCTTGGGGTGGTGCACGAACTTAATCTAAAGGAATGTTTTCATGCTATTAAAGGCGAAGGCGCTAAAGTGAATAGTAAAAGTATACATGTATCGAAACAAAGCCAGCTTGAAAATTCACTGATTGCAACCGGTTTCCCATACAATGATTTTGCACTGCAGGATAATTATATGGGCCTTTTCAAACATCTGATGACATGTACACAGGGAATGCGCCGGATTGGCTCAGCTTCGGTAGATCTTTGTTATGTTGCCTGTGGCCGTTTTGAAGCATTTTATGAATACGGCCTTAAGCCATGGGATGTGGCTGCCGGAGCACTTATTGTGCAAGAAGCCGGAGGCCGACTGGCTGAATTTAATGGTGGACATGACTACATTTTTGGCAAGACTATTATTGCTACGAATGGGTTGATTCACAATGATTTTATTAATGTTGTACAGAAATATTTCCCTGTTTAAATAACCAAGTATTTTATTTTATATATTTGCCAAAGTAAAAATTAATATTTGCTTTTATGAAGAAGAGTCACCTGATAGCGTTTGTAATATTTGCAGTTACTTACTTACTCCCTTTCCGCTATGCTGTTCTCGAGGTAGATGCAGCAGCACACGGACTCAGCACTTTTGGTGTGTTTTTCTCATGTATTGGCATTGTAGCAGGTATTTACTTCCTTATTAAGGATGATGCAGAGAAAGGCCAGGAAGGTTCTTCTCACCACTAAGCAAATTCGCTTCTAAAAATTATTTATCAGCCCGAAGTTTATTTTTCCGTCTTTGAAACTAAGCGGATTACCTATTCCATTGCCTAACGCATAGGATAACGAAAATATTCCGGCCTTGGTCTGAAAATCCATACCCGCACCAAAGCCGTAAGGAGTGTCATGCACGGTTGCAAGGCCCGTTATATTTCGCTGGTACCAGCCTTGATCGAAGAAAAGAAAAAAGAATGAGTTTTGCTCAAGGAGGTAGTGAAATTCTACTGTGCCTACAGAATATTCATTGGCTAAAATTGATTGCTCATCAAAACCACGCAAAACGGCAAATCCGCCTATCCGGTACATATCATTCTCCAGTAAAGACGGGGCATCAATATACCCGCCTTTAATAGCTAACTCAAAAGTGCTACGATCAAGAAAAGGGATGAAGTACTCGGCAGTAATATTTGCCCTGTATTCATTCGAGTTCAATCTCAGGCTATCGTATGCAACAGGGTCAACATTAGGATTTTTATGGATCTGTTTTGTTCCGGCAGCCACATTAGCTAGTATCTGGTATCCGCTGCGTGGATTATAAATATAGTCCAGCGCTTTGTAGCAATATTCAATTCCATAAAGCTGCGTGGTAACATCGGCATAGGTTGGTAGCGAGGTTATATATTGAAGTCCTGAAGTAGAGATAAGATTTGACGATATGTTTTCGTAAAACAGCTTCCAGTAACTTCCTCCAATCATCAGGTACTTTAAGCCCACTTTCTCATCAAGCTGCAGATAGGTTGTATCTTGCTTAAACAATGTAAAATCATCATCAATACCTATAGGCGTATGGAAAAGATAGGGATAGCTGAAGTGGGCTGTAAGGTTTTCCGTTTGGGCCTGTATGTGTTGCCAGTGAAAGCCAATTTCTTCAGCATGATGGAATGGGTTTTGAAGCTGAAGGCTAAGATCACCGGTAATATTTATAGCACCTGTAGTACCGGGCAATATGCCAATGATACCATTAAATTGGTTCGCAGATTTTTTTCCAAGAAAGAGAAAGACCTTGGCTTTATCACCAACAAATATAACCTGCATCGGTTTTGTTTCATATAAAAACGGTAGGGCCCTCAGCCTTGTACTTATTACCTTCACCTTCGACTCGTCATATACATCTCCCGGCTTTATTCCCAGGTACCCATATAAGTACTGTGCCGAAAGCTTCAGGTCACCGGTAATTACAATACTATCAATTTTTTCAAGTTGTTTTTTTACTAAATGAAGAGAGGCTGTAATCTCGTTCTTATTTAATCTTACACTATCCAGTTTTACCTGGGCAAAAGGGTAACCGTTATTCTCATAAAAGGTCAGCATTTTATTCATTAAACTAAGGGCGTCTTTGTAGAACAATGGTTTATGAGAAAACAATTTTTCACTGTATCCTACCTGGCTCAATATACCTTCATCCACATTCCCTTTGGTTAAACGGGCCCATTCATACCTTGCCCCGTGATTCAGATATGCTCTCAGCATAAGTGAATCGTGTACAATACTATCGAATGAAGCCACAAGAAATGCGTCATCGTAAAGAGCGAATAACACTTTCTGTAATTCATTGGTTCGTAATGCAGGTGCGTCAAATTTTTTCTGGTAATCAGGTAAAATAAAATTCTTAACATTTCCGGTATCGTTAACTACTATGGAAAGTGCGTACTTCTTCTGGCCCTGCAATTTTAACGTGCAAACGGCAACCAGAACCAATATGAACAATCTTATTTTCAGAGCAGACTAAATAACTAATAACGGTTAAAAGTTAAATTTATTAACTATTTCTTTATTAATCTGGTTTAAACTAGAAAGGATAACCAATACCTATATTGAGTACAGTTTTTCTCAGCGTGAAATTTTCCCTAAAACTGTTAGGTATATCCCATTCATTAATGCTTGATGGGTCAATTAATGGAAGGCCGGGATCTACACGAAAAACAAAATAATTAAAATCGAACCTGAAGCCAACACCCGTACCAATAGCCAGTTCATTTAAGAAACCATACCTGCCCTCCCATTCAAACTCACCATTAGGAATACTTGGGTTTTTGTTCCATAGCCACACATTCCCACCATCTAAAAAGAACGCCAGGCCAAAGAACTTGATAAGATTCACTCTATATTCCGCATTAACTTCCATTTTTATATCGCCTACCTCTTCTACCGAAACAAGGTCACTGTTAGCACCCGGCCCCAATGTTCTGGCCTCCCACCCTCTTATATCATTAGAACCACCCGTCCAGAAACTTTTATCAAAAGGTAACTCCTCACCCGTATTGGCAAGAATAGGAACACCCACTCCCAATATGGCCCGGAAAGCCAGTTTATCGTCTTTTGAAAGTATAATAAAATGCCTGTAATCAATATCACTTTTTACATAGTGAGAAAGGGGCACATTGGTAAAAGGTATAGTATCGGGACGTTTAAGTAAATTATCTACCTGGTGAATGGTTATCCCTGAACCTTCTAAACTGATCTTCAAATAATTGTAATTACGTAGCTTTGTCAGGTTCTGATTATTAAATATCCATGTTATCCGTGAATCAGTAATGGCCTGAGTTCTGAAACTATTTTCAAGAAAAAAGTCATGTGTTTGAACCAGGGCATCCTGAAACTCTTGGGATGTTATTGCGCTTACAAAATTCATTTCAAAAAGCGTAATATTCAAGTGATCGTGTTTCGCAAAATTGAAATCATATCCGTAATTCAGTGTCAGGATATTCCTTTTATAATCAGGTTGCACCTGAAAATCGTATAGCACCTTAAATGCAGTTTGCGGGTTTGCAACAGCAGGATTAATAGGTATGAACTTAAACGGAAATAAAGGGCGAGGGACTATAACGCTTGCTTCAGGTCCTATATCTTGTGTGTTGAATATAAGGCTTTTGGAAACAAGGCCTGCCGGCTCTTCGCTGCTTAAAAGTGTTTGCGTTTGTAATGCATATTTCAGTTTAAATTGTAAAACCTCCGCCCCTTTAAATAAATTATTATTCTGGTATGTGCCATCGGCCTGTGCACCCCAAAACCCGCCTGTATTATCTCCAATTACCTCTGCAGAAAAAGATTGCTTTGTATTAGGCATTAATTGTATATAGCAATCAAGCCTGTTAGAATCGGGCGTTTCAACCCAGCGGATATTAATATAGCGGAACTGCTTCATCTGCATAAGGCCAGCATATGTATTATCTACATTTATAATCTGGAACATATCCCCGGGCTTTATATGTATTTTGCTCAATAGTATTTTAGGCAGAAAAGACATGCCCCCAGCCGGACTGACTATTATATATTCTTTATCAATAACCGTATCCTGTGTGTTATATACCGCATTGGGGCTATAGTTCATTTGTATTATTACTTTATGAATAAAATACTGACGGTGTAATGTTTCAATAACTGAATCTGTTTTTGTTGGATCTACATAAGCAAATTTTTTAATATCAATTACTATTGACACTTGTTTTGTGGTCTTGTTTGTGTCAATGTCAAAATCAATATACTCTTTCGAAAAAGCGTAGTATCCATCATTTCTTAAAACTCTGGTTAACCTGTCTCTTTCACTTTTCAAAACATCTTCATCAAAATTATCACCCTTATTTATAAGGGAATTTGCTGAATCTTTGTATACAATACCTGTAAGTGTTGTATCATCAAGCTGGTACCTAAGGCTGTTTATTTTATATGGCTTACCCGACTGAACAATATAATATACATCTGCCTTGTTGTCCTCAACGTGAACTGAATCGGTAACCTTCCCGTCAAAATATCCCTTTGTATGTAAATACTTGGTCACCTGGTTTACTGAACCCGTCATAAGAGTGGAATCAAGTATTACAGGAGGCTCACCAACTCCCATCAACCATTCTCCGCTAAACACCTTAGGGTCTTTGGACTTGTATGCTTTGGGCTTTTTACCTTTTTCGATCCTGATCTGATTCTCTTCTTCTATTTTTTTGTTCTTTGCGTCTATTCTTTGATTTTTTAATACTCTTCTCTCTTTTGTTTTTTCAGGGTCTACCAGGTTATACACAAATAAGTGAAGTGGAATGAGGCCAAGTATTTTTGTGTTTGGCTTTTGTTTTATATATGCATCAAGCTGGCTTATTGAAAGCTCAGGTGGCAATTCAAGTTTAGCAATTTCGCTTCCGGGAATCTCAGTTATTTTATTATTTATAAGCTTGTTTTTAGGCTCCTTAGCTGCTTCCAGTGGCCGGTATATAAAATTATTATGTGTAAGAAGATATTCTCCCTTTCCGATACGTTTGGCCGGATTACATGAAACTACTAGCAAAGCTACCAATAGAGCAACAATGCTTATAGTACCTCTTCTTTTATTTAACATTATATGATGAACCCTTTCAGCCATTATTACTGCAAAGCTACTTGACTTTCGCATCCATAGGGTTCTTTAAGTTAGAAAATGATAGTAGCTCAACCCTTACTGAACCAATTACAATAGGGGCTTCAATATATACCGGTAAGTGATTATTATCGTCAGTTACCCAAACTGTCATTTCTTCACCCTCCTTAAATATGGTACCGCTTATGAGGCTAACCTTAAGCTTAATACACTTTAGCTGGCCAAACTTAGTTTCCTGCACTTCTCTTCCTATATACCTTATGTGAATATGATAAATATGGTGATCCAAGTAAATAGTAATGGGCACAGTGTCATTTGGCTTTGCTTTAGAGAAATTAAGACAGCGGGTATAATAAATACCTGATAATGGATCAAATGCATTCACAGGCATATCCAATGAATCACGTTTAAAATCGTTTGCCTTGTCCTTTGAGAAATAGAAAACTTTATGATGTATATTATCAAAAAGGTTATCGTTCCTCACATGGTTTGAGCCTTCGTTACTATACCTTGTAAATCGCAATGGCTTAAAATCAAAAGTATCTACATAGGCCTGAAAAGTATCCCGGACAGTATAGAACCAGTCATATTTAGGGTAAGAATGCCCCATTCCGCTAAAATAATAAGCAGGTATGCCGTGATAATTTTCTGATACGGTATTAAAACTAACCTCACCTGATTCAAGCCAGACAAAATGCCAATGATAATATACCTTATAGGTTGTTTCTTCGCCTGAGCAAAATACATTATTACATACTTTTCCTGTTTGTGCCTTGCT
>Ga0210386_10000320_pt1 | contig 44076 bp, 40 predicted proteins | sample IncBWH32OmetaG_FD_160091 | JGI IMG/M metagenome (GOLD analysis project Ga0210386, IMG submission 160091) | Forest soil microbial communities from Barre Woods Harvard Forest LTER site, Petersham, Massachusetts, United States - Inc-BW-H-32-O ...
TGGCCCAGGAGGGATGGCGGCGTGGCACTACGGCCAACGCGATCTCACCCGCGACCCGGACGCGGCTGTCCGACGGCGCCTACGGCGCCGTCGACGCCGAGGCCGGATTCGACTTCTGGAGTGCCGACCACGTCGCGCCCCTCGTGGCCTTCCTCTGCAGCGCCGCGGCCGCGCACATCAGCGGCAAGGTATTCGGCGTGCAGGGTGACGTGATCGAGCTGTACCAGCCGTGGCGAAGCGTCGCGGCGGTCGAGAACGGCCGGGTCCGCTGGAGCCAGCCCGCGCTCGAGCAGCAGGTGGCGCGGCTGTTCGACGAGGCCCGTGTGGATCCGGCCCCCGAGGACGGCATGCGCCGGCTGCGCCACAGCATGCGCAAGCGCGGCTAGCGTCACGGACCTGGACCTTGACCGCCAAAAAAAGTGTTATCATCGGCCTTAATTACTCAACGGCGCGCGGCCGGTCACACGTGTGGGGGACGGTACCTGCATGCTGCCCAGTACGGACCCGGTTCCGTCCATCGCCGTTCCCGCCGCCGAACTGGACGTACCGGCTCTGCGGCGGCACCTGGTCCGGTATGTCGAGCCGCTGGTGGGCCTGGGCCCGCTCACCGCCACCCGGCTGACCGGCGGCCGGTCCCATCTGACGTATCTGCTCACCGACGGCACCACCTCGGTCATCGTGCGCCGGCCGCCGCGCGGATCGCCTGAGGCGCACGACGTCGGCCGCGAGTACCGGATGATCGAAGCGGTCGGCCGGTGCGGCGTGCCAGTGCCCGAACTGCTGTACCACTGCGCCGACGAGTCGGAGCTGGGCTTCCCGTTCATGGTGATGCGGTCGGTCGGCGGGGTGATTCTGCGCGACGCCGACGATCTCGTCCTGGTCCCGCCAGGCACCGAGTCCAGCCTGTGCGACCGGCTGGTCGACGCCCTGGTCTCGCTGCACCAGGCCGACGCGCGCGCCGTGCTCGACGGCGCCTATGCGCGGGCCGGGAACTTCGCCGCCCGCCAGATCCGCAGCTGGCACGGGCGGTGGCGACGGTGGCAGACCGGCGAAGTCGCCTCGATCGAGGCGCTGCATGAGGTTCTGGCCGGGGCCGTTCCGCCCCAGGTTCACGTGGGCGTCGTGCACGGTGACTTCCGGTTCGACAACGTCATCCTCACGCCCGGCTTCGGTGCGGTGGCCGCCATCCTCGACTGGGAACTGTCGACGGTCGGTGACCTGCTCACCGACCTCGGGCTGCTGGTGGCGTTCTGGGCCGGCGACGACGGGCTCAACGACGTGCTCGCCCACAAGCGGCTGACCGCCGCCCTCGGCGTTCCGGCGGCCGCGGTCGTCGAGCGGTATGCCGCCCGGACGGGCAGCACCGGCGAGCATCTTGATTTCTACGTGGCCCTGGGCTATTTCAAGTGGGCGGTCATCCGGCAAGGTGTATACCGCCGCCAGCTAGACGGCGCCATGCCGCCGCAGGACCTGGCCATGATCGGGCATTCGGTGGTGGCGATCGCCGAACGCGGACTGGCGGTAAGCCGGCGGTTCGCAGGCTAACGTCCGTCCCGCGCCGGCGCGGGACGGCACACAGGAAAGGACATGGGATGAGCGAGAACGAGGACACGCTGTACTCAGTCGAAGGAACGACCGCGGTGCTCACCATCAACCGTCCGGAACGCTACAACTCCTTCCGCGGCCGGACGATCGATGAACTGGTCAACTCCTTTGAGCGAGCGTGGTCCGACCCGGGCGTGCGGGTCGTCGTGCTGACCGCGACCGGAGACAAGGCGTTCTGCGCGGGCGGTGACGTCAAGCAGCGGGCGCAGACCGGCGACTACGGGCCGACTGAGCTCGGCCGGTTCCAGATCGAGCGCCTGCACCGGCTGATCCGCGACATTCCCAAGCCCGTCATCGCGGCGGTGAACGGCCTGGCCGTCGGCGGCGGCCACGTGCTCCACGTCCTGTGCGACATCTCGATCGCCTCGACCAATGCCCGGTTCGGGCAGGCCGGCCCCCGGGTCGGCTCGTTCGACGCGGGCTTCGGCACGAACTTCCTGGCCCGGGTGATCGGCGAGAAGCGGGCGCGCGAGATGTGGTTTCTCTGCCGTCTCTACGACGCCGAGACGGCCGAGAGGTGGGGTCTGGTCAACGCCGTGGTCGAGCCCGGCGAGCTGCTCCCGGAGGCGCTGCGCTGGGCGCAGGAGATGTCCCGGCTATCCCCGACCGCGCTGCGCTTCCTCAAGCACGCCTTCAACGCCGACACCGACGCGCAGGCCGGTGTGTCCAAGCTAGGCATGAGCGCGCTGGAGATCTTCAGCGAGACCGACGAGGCCAAGGAAGGGGCACTGGCGTTCGCCGAGAAGCGCCAGCCTGACTTCTCCGCTTACGGGCACATCAAGTTAGCCCGCCGGAGCGCTGAACGTGCCCGAGTCGCTCGCGGTCGCCGTCGATTTCGGCAGTACCTTCACCAAGGTGCGGGCCGTCGCCGTGCCGAGCGGCAGGCTCGTCGCGAGCGCACAGTCGCCCACGACGGTGCGTGACGGGCTCCTGGCGGGCCTGGACGGCGCGCTGGCCCAGGCCCGCGTCGCCCGGTCGGCGGTCGACGCGTGGTACGCGTGCAGCAGCGCCGCGGGGGGTCTGCGCATCGTGGCGATCGGGCTCGTCCGCAACCTGACCGCCGAGGCCGCGCGCCGGGCTTCGCTGGGCGCGGGCGGCCGGGTGGTCGGCGCGTACGCCGGCCGGCTCACCCGCTCCGACCTGGCCCAGATCGTCGACCTCGCGCCCGACCTGGTCGTTCTCGCGGGCGGGACGGACGGCGGTGATCGCCTGACGATCTGCCGGAACGCCGCGCTCGTCGCCCAGCTCGGATTGAGCTGCCCGGTGATCATCGCGGGCAACCGGGCGGCGGCCGACGAGGTGGCGGACACGCTGGCCGCGGCCGCAGTCGACTACCGCGTCGTGGACAACGTCATGCCGCGGGTGGACGTCCTGGAGCCCGCGGCCTGCTCGGCCGCGATCCGCCGCGTGTTCATCGAGCGGATCGTGCTGGCCAAGGGGTTCGAGGAGGCCCAGGAATTCATCGGCCGGGGGCTCGTCCCCACGCCGAACGCCGTCCTGGAGGCCTTCGCGCTCGTGGCGCAGGGCACCCAGCGCGTGCCTGGCCTCGTCGAGCTGGTCGGAATCGACGTCGGCGGGGCCACGACCGATGTCTATTCCGTCGCCGAAGGCCGGCCGACCGCCCCGCGCGTCGCCCAGCGCGGGCTGGCCGAGCCTTATCTGAAGCGGACCGTAGAGGGCGATCTCGGCGTCCGGGTCAGCGCGCCGGCCGTGGTCCAGGCCGGCCGGGCCGAGCTGCCAGAGGGCAACGACGTCGTGCCGTCGAGTTACGCGCACCGGGTGGCTCGCGAGGTGGGGGTGCTCCCCGGCTGCGACGACGAGCTGGGCTGGGACGTCCGGCTGGCCGCGGCCGCCGCGCTGATCGCGACGCGCCGGCACGCGGGCCGCCTGGAGCTCGGGTACGGCATCGAGGGCTCGTATTATCTCCAGTACGGCAAGGACCTGACCGCGGTACCGGCCGTGATCGGTACCGGGGGGGTGCTGTCCGGTCGGGCCCGCGACCCCGCGGACTGCGCGCGCGTCCTCGGCCCGGTCGTCTACCACCACGACGCGCCGGACCTGCTGCTGCCGCGCGCACCGCGCCGCTACGTCGACCGCGAGTACGTGCTCTACGCGGCCGGCCTGCTGGCCGCCGATCACCCAGACGCCGCCGCCACGCTGGCCCACGCCAGCCTGACCGAGATCGCGGTGGCGTGAGGACAGCCCCGGCAGCCGCGTTCCAGTCCCTTCAACATAACTGTTGACAATCCCGGGAACGCCGGTTTACCGTTCGGCTGCGACCGTACTGGACGGCACCTTGGACGCAAGTTAATGTGTAATCATCTACCTTTATTAGAAGGGCCCGATGAGCATCCCCAGCCCGGCAGAGCTGCGCCGCGAGGTGCGCGAGTTCCTGGCTGCCGAACGGGCCGCGGGAACCTTCGAGCCTCGCTGCGACTCCTGGCTCACCGGTTTCGACCCGCGGTTCAGTCGCCGCCTCGGCGCGCGCGGCTGGCTCGGGCTGACCTGGCCGGCCGAGTACGGCGGCCGCGGGCTGACCCCCTTGCACCGGTTCGCGGTGACCGAGGAACTGCTCGCCGCGGGCGCGCCGGTGGCCGCGCACTGGATGGCCGACCGGCAAAGCGGCCCGACGATTCTGGCCAACGGCACCGAGCAGCAAAAACGCGAACTGCTGCCGCGTATCGCCGCCGGCCAGCTGTACTTCTGCATCGGCATGAGCGAGCCGGACAGCGGCTCGGATCTCGCCTCGGTGCGCGCCCGCGCGGATAAGAGCCGTGACGGCTGGATCGTGCGCGGCACCAAGCTGTGGACGAGCCACGCGCACCACGCCCACTACATGATCGGTCTGTTCCGCACGGCCCCCCTCGGTCCCGATCGGCACGCGGGGCTGAGCCAGTTCCTGATCGACATGAGCGTCCCGGGCATCACGGTCAACCCGGTCAAGCTCATCGACGGCAGTCACCACTTCAACGAGGTCATCCTCGACGACGTCCGGGTCGACGCCGCCGCGCTGCTCGGGGCGGAGGGCGCGGGCTGGCAGCAGGTCACGCAGGAGCTCACGCACGAGCGGGGCGGGCCGGAGCGCTACCTCAGCACGCTGCCGCTGGCCATCGAGGCCATCCGGCGGTCCGGCGACACCCCGGCCGCGCGCGTCGTCGTCGGCCGGATGACGTCGGAGCTGTGGGCGCTGCGCGAGCTGTCGATCCAGATCGCCTCGGGACGGAGCGACCGCCCGGCCGCGCTGAACGCGGCCATCACCAAGGAGATCGGCACCCGGCTTGAGCAGACCATCATCGACTACTGCCGCCAGCTCGCCGGGGGCGAAGCCGATCCCGGCAGCGATGATCCGTACCAGCGGCTGCTCGCCCAGGCGATGCTCCAGGCCCCGGGCTTCACCCTCCGCGGCGGCACCACCGAAGTGCTGCGCGGCATCATCGCCGGCCGCAGTGGCCTGCGATGAGCGAACTCCTCACGCGTACCGTGCTCGACATCCTCGGATCCGAGCCCGCCCCGGTCGCGCAGGAGCAGGCCGGCCGGTCGCCGGACCAGTGGACCCGGCTGGTCGCGGCCGGCCTGGACGCCATCGGCTACCCGGAGGAACTCGGCGGCCCCGGGGGCACGCTCGATGAGGCCCTGGCGGCGGTCCGCGCGGCCGCCGCCGCGGCCGCCCCCGTCCCGCTGGCCGAGACCGTGCTCGGCACGATCCCGGCGCTGACCCTGGTGGGTGCGTCTCGCCCGGCCGGGCTGACCGTGCCGGCCACGTTCGCCGCGACCGCCGATGTCGCGACCGAGCCGGCCGCCGACGGGCCGCGCCTGCGCGGGGTCGCCCGCCGCGTGCCGTTCGCCCGGCACGCGGACCATCTCCTGGTGGTGATTCCGGCCGAGGCAGGTCAGTGGCGGCTGGCGCTGTGCGCCGCGGCCACCGTTCGGGTGACGCCCCACGGGAACGTCGCCGGCGAGCCTCGGGACGACGTTGACTTCACCGGTTCCGTGCCGGCCGCCCTCTGGGAGCTGAGCGACCCGGCCCGGCTGCGGCTGAGCCAGCTGGCCGTCGTGGCCCGCGCCGCGCAGTTGGCCGCGGCCGGAGCGCAGGTACTGGCGCTGACCATGCACTATGCGCAGGAGCGCACTCAGTTCGGCCGGCCGATCGCGAAGTTCCAGGCCGTGGCGCACAACATCGCCCTGCTCGCCGGCGAGACAGCCGTCGCGGCCGCCGCGGTAGACGCGGCCGCCGCCGCCCTGGATGGTCCCGACGCCGGGCTCGCCGTCATGGCCGCGAAGGCCCGGGTGAGCCGGGGTGCCGGCGAGGTCAGCCGCATCGCGCATCAGGTCTTCGGCGCGCTCGGGTTCACCCAGGAGCATCCGCTCCACCGGCTTACTCGTCGGCTGCTGGCCTGGCGCGACGAGTGCGGCTCCGATGCGGCGTGCGAGCGAGAGGTTGGCGCCCTGGTCCTGGCCGGCGGGGCGGACGGGTTCTGGCCGCTGCTCACGGCGGCATCGGCGCGGACACAGACCTAGCTGACACAGGCAGAGCGGCAACGAACGTGGGAGTGAACCGTGAACATGGTGAAATCTGGCCGGGTGGCGTTCGTGACCGGAGGCGCTGGGGGCATCGGCACCGCGGTATGCCAGGCGCTGGCCGCTGACGGATGCCGGGTGGTGGTCGCCGATCTGTCCCTGGACGCCAGCCGGGTGGTGGCCAAGGACATCGGCGGGATCGCCGTCGAGCTGGACGTACGCCATACGGAATCGGTGGCGTCGGCGGTCGCGGTGGCCCGCGAGGCGGTCGGCGATCCGGAGATCATCGTCAACGTGGCCGGGTGGGACGAGCACATGCCGTTCCTGCAGACCGACGAGGCGTTCACCGAGAAGGTGCTGCAGATCAACCTGTACGGGCCGATCCGCGTGCTGCGCGCCACGCTCCCGGCGATGGTGACGGCTAAGTGGGGCCGCGTGGTCAACGTGGCGTCCGACGCCGGACGGGTCGGCTCGACCAACGAAGCTGTGTACTCCGGAGCCAAGGGCGGGCTGATCGCGTTCGGCAAGACCATCGCGCGGGAGTTCGCCCGGCACGAGATCACGTCCAACGCGGTCTGCCCCGGGCCGACCGACACGCCGCTGCTCCGGCACATGATCCAGACGAGCGCCGACGCCGAGAAGGTGCTGACCGCCATGACCCGCGCCGTGCCGATGCGCAGGCTCGGCTCGCCGCAGGACATCGCGGCCGCGGTGACGTTCCTGGCGTCGGAGTCCGCGGGCCACATCACCGGCCAGACCCTGTCGGTCAGCGGCGGCCTCACCATGAGCTGACCCGCCACCGCGGGACGCGCCCTAGCGAAAGGGGACATACCTTGGCCGGACGGGTCCAGGACAAGACGGTACTGATCAGCGGCGCTGCCCGTGGTCAGGGACGCTCCCACGCGGTACGGCTCGCCGCCGAGGGGGCGAGCATCGTGGCGTTCGACATCTGCCGGCAGATCGAGTCGGTCGCCTATCCGATGTCGACGCCCGCCGATCTCGCCGAGACGGTCCGCCTGGTCGAGGCGGAGGGCGGCAAGATCGTGGCCAGCCAGGCCGACGTCCGCGACCCCGAGGCGCTCCAGCGGGTGGTAGTCGGGGGCATCGAGGCCTTCGGTCACATCGATTGCGTCCTGGCCAACGCCGGCATCATGCCGTTCTTCCCGCCGCTGGGCGACACCCAGCAGGCCTACCAGGACTGCGTCGACGTCATGCTCACCGGCGTCTACAACACGCTGCGCGCGGTCGTCCCGTCGATGATCGAGCACGATACCGGCGGCTCGATCGTGATCACCAGTTCCACCGCCGGCCTCAAGCCGCGCACCGACTGGGAGGCCGGATCGCTTGGCTACACGGTCGCCAAGGCCGGCGTCATCGGCCTGATGCGCCTGACCGCGCTGCGCCTGGGCAAGTACTCGATCCGCTGCAACACGGTGCACCCGACCGGGGTGAACACCGCGATGATCGATAACGACCCGTTCCGGCAGTGGATCAAGGACGCGCACGAATACACCAGCCAAATGAAGAACGCGCTGCCGGTCCAGATCATCGAGCCGATCGACATCAGCAACCTGATGGTCTTCCTCTGCTCCGACGAGTCGCGCTACCTCACCGGCGAGACGATCTCCGTCGACGCCGGCTACCAGCTCACCTGAGCGCGGAACGCTGACCATGCTGCTGGACGCCGCCGAACTCACCGCCCGGCTGACTGCCGCCGGGGTGCGCCAGGCCCCGCAGGCGCTGTGCCCGGACGCCGCGGCGGCGGTGGCCGCCGCCGCCGCGATGACCGGGCCCGTGGCGCTGAAGCTGGTCAGCCCGGACCTGGTGCACAAGAGCGAGGTCGGCGGCGTGCGCCTGGGCCTGTCCGAGGCGGGCCAGGTGCGCGCAGCCGCGGCCGACCTCGTCGCGCTGGCGGCCGGGCTCGCCCTGGGCCAGTGGCGGCTGCTGGTCCAGGAGATGGTGCCGGCCTGCGACGCCGAGGTCTTCGTCGGTCTCAAGCGCGATGCTGTCTTCGGCCCGATGGTGGTGGTCGGAGCCGGCGGGCGCCTGGTCGAGCTGCTGCCTTCGGTCGCGCTGCGCACCGCGCCGGTGTCGGTAGACCGGGCGCGGGCCATGCTGCTCGAAGTACCGGTGGGCCGGGTCCTGGCTGGCCACCGCGGGACCGCGAGCACGCTGGACTCGATGGCCGAGCTGGTCAGCCGCGCCTCGACCTTGCTCGAGCGCCACCCCGACCTCGCCGAGGTCGACCTGAACCCGGTTCTGGCCGACGAACGCGGCGCGGTCGCCGTCGACTCCCGCGCGGTCATCGGAACCGCGCAGGCGCGGGCGCAGGCGCAGGCCTGGGCGCAGCCGGCGCCGGTCGGCCCAGCCTCCCCGGACCTCACGCCGCTGCTGGAGCCGACCTCGATCCTGGTCGTCGGGGCCAGCTCGTCCGGCGCCCGGCTGCCCGGCAACGCCGTGCTGCGCTATCTGCGGAAGTTCGGCTATCAGGGCCGGGTGTACGTCGTGCACCCGACGGCGGCGTCCATCGACGGCTACCCCGCCGTGGCCGGCCTCGCCGACCTGGCCGGGCAGCGGGTCGACCTGGCCTGCGTGGGAGTCGCGGCGGCGCGCAGCCTGGACGTGCTGCAGGAGTGCGGCAAGCTCGGCGTGGCCGCGGCGATCATCTTCGGCTCGGGGTTCTCCGAAGTCGGCGAGCACGCCGCCGAGCGGCGGCTCGCCGTGGCCGCGGCCCGGTACGGCATGCTGCTGTGCGGGCCGAACACGGTCGGCGTCATCAGCCCGGCGCACGGCGTGCACGCCTGCTTCAGCCAGGCGCAGGAGGCCGACGCAGCGCTGGCCGGTGATGTCGCGCTCGTCACCCAGAGTGGCGCGCTGGGCGGCAGTCTGCTCTCCCAGGCGTGGCCGCGCGGCATCGGGATCAGTCGCTTCATCAGCGTCGGCAACCAGGCTCAGCTCAGTGTCGCCGACTACCTGGATTACCTGGTCCGCGATCGGTCCACGAGCACGGTTGCGGTGCTGCTGGAAGGCGTGCCCGACGGTCTGCGGCTGGCCGATTCGGTGCGTCGGCTGCGTACGGCCGGAAAGGCCGTCTGCCTGATGAAGGTGGGCCGCGGCGCCGCTGGCGCCCGGGCGGTACAGTCTCACACCGGCGCCATCGCGGGCGATTACGCCGTCTTCCGGTCGGTGCTCGACGAGGCCGGAGCGATCCTCGTCGACTCGGTCACCGAACTGCTCGACGTGCTCGCGCTGCACGCCTCCGGGCTGGCGTCGGTCACCGGGGCGCGGATGGGAGTGCTGTCGACATCCGGGGGGGCGTGCGGCATGGTAGCCGACCTATGCGAGCGGTACGGGTTCGTGCTACCCCAGTTCTCGCGCGAGCTGCAGGGGGAGCTGGCCGAGGTGCTCCCCAGCTTCGCCGCCACCGTCAACCCGGTCGATGTGACCGGTCAGGTGATCACCGAGCCTGCGCTCTACGGGCGGGCCCTCGAGCTCGTGCTGCGATCCGACGAGGTCGACCTGGTCAAAATCATGCTGACCACCGTGGCCGGAACGCAGGCGACCCAGATCGCCACTGAGATCGCGGCGCAGGTACGCGCCGCGGCCAAGCCGGTGCTCGTCACCTGGACCGTGGCTCCCTCGATCGCGGCCGAGGCCTTCGGCGTCCTCACCGCGGCCGGCCTGCCGGTGTTCCCTGACCCGGCCCGGGCCATCCGGGCCGCTGCCCTGGTCAGGACGGGAACCAGCAGCGGCCACCCTAATCAACATGCGTGTTGACGGTGACAATGACGACCACTAGATTCGAATACATGACATCAGCCTCCCCTGTGACCGTCGAGGGAGTGGCGCTGCAACGATCGTGCGCAGACCAGACCCGGTCCCTGCCGGAGCTGATCTTCGACTGCGTCCGGGCCGCGCTGGCCGATGCGGGCGTCCGGATGGCCGACGTGGACTCGGTGTGCATCGCTGCCGAAGATCTGATCGACGGCCGGTCGCTTTCCAGCATGATCACCGGTCCGGCGGCCGGAGCGTACCTGCGGGACGAAATCCGGCTGTCCGAGGACGGCCTGGCCGCTGTGTCGCTCGGAACGGCCCAGATCCAAAGTCATGCCTTCGACCGGGTGGTCGTCGCCGCGTGGGGACGGGCCAGCGAAGGCGATCCGCAGCGCTCAGGCGCGCGGTCGTTCGACCCGTTCACCGAGCAGCCGCTGGGCCTGTCCGAGCTCGCGGTCTCGGCCCTGCGCGCCTGCGCGTACCTGAAACGGCAGGCCGGCGACATGCCCCGGCGAGCCGAGGCCGGGCAAGCGCGTGCGGACCGGGCCGCCGCGAACCCCCGGTCCGCGGCGAAGCCGGTCCGCACGGTCCCGGCGCCCTTCCCGCTGCGGCCCGCAGAGCTGCGTACCGAGACCGACGCCGTGGCCGCCGTCGTGCTCGGCCGGGCGCCGGCCGGGATCGCCGTCACCGGCGTGGGTCATGGCACCGAGTCCTGGCATCTGGGCGAACGCGACCTGACCGCGATGGCCAGCGCCGGCGCTGCCGCCCGGGCGGCGCTGGCGCAGTCGGGCCTCGGCTGGAACGACCTCGGCGTGCTCGAACTCGCCGGAACCACCCTGTTCGACGAGATCTTGCTGCTGGAGAGCATCGGGCTGGCCGAGACCGGGACGGGCGCGGTCAGCTTCCTGACCGATCCCCGCATCAACCCGTCGGGCGGGGGAGCGGCCGGTGACTGCGAACCAGCCACCGGGCTACTCCGGTTCGCCGAGGCCGTGCTGCGCCTGCGCGGCGGCCTGGCCAACCCGGCCGGACTGGTCGTGTCCGGGTCCGCGCTCGCCGGGCAGACCCACACGGCCGTCGTGATCGAGGCGTCATGACCGGCGCGATCGGCGTCGTGGGGGTCGGCCAGACTCCCTACCGGCGCCAGAACCCCGACAAGTCAGCCGCCGAGCTAGTCTACGACGCGGTCCGCGCCGCGTTGCACGACGCTGACATCGAGATGGACGCCGTCGGTGCCGTTATCGGCGGCGTGGCGCCCGATGCGCTGGCCGGCATCAACGACATCGACCGGATGTCGATCGCCCGGCCGGGACGGCCTTACCTGCGGGTCAACACCGGCGGCGCGACCGGCGCTTCGGCCCTGCAGGCCGCGCTGACCTGGATCCGGGCGGGGCGGGCCGACACCGTGCTCGTGGTGGCCCTGGAGCGGATGGGCCAGGCCACGACCGCGCAAGCCATCTTTAACACGATCTTCGACCCGATCTATGAGAAGGACTTCGTCCTGACCACGATCACCATGGCGGGTATCCGCGGCTCGATGCTGATGAAGCGGCACGGCTTCGGCGAGCGCCACTGGGCCCGGATCGCCTCGCGCAACTTCACCCACGCCGTCGATAATCCGCTCGTCGTCGGCGCGAGGGTGCGCACGCCCGAGCAGGTCCTCGCCTCACCCATGCTGGCCTGGCCGATCCACCAGTACGAGGCGTGCCCCATCTCCGAGGGCGCGTGCGCGGTGGTGGTCTCTCGCGACGGTGTGGTCGGCACTCGCTCGGTGGCCTGGGTTCAGGGCATGGCCGGCTCCAGCGACAGCTACTCGATGGGCGAACGGGTCAACCGCCGCGAAGGCAGCCTCATCGAGATGGTGCCGCTGAAGCGGGCGGCGGCCGCCGCCTACCGCCAGGCCGGCATCACCGATCCGGGCACCCAAGTTGACGTGTTCGAGCTTCAGGCCCCGTTCTCGATCATCGAGGCCATGGCCTATCCCGCGCTGGGCCTGTGCGACGTGGCCGAGAGCCGGGCCTTCGTCGACCGGCTGCTCGACGGCGAGGTCGGGTTGGAGATGAATCCGTCCGGCGGGGCCCAGGCCGCGAACCCCGTGTCGGCGACGGCCCTGATCCGGATCGCGGAATCCGCGCTGCAGGTGCGCGGCGTCGCCGGTGCCCGTCAGCGCGGTGAGGTCCGCCGCGCCGTGGCTACCGGCCAGGGCGGGGCAACCCAGTTCTCCTCGGTGTGCGTGCTCGGAAGGGACCGACCATGACCGCTAGCGACCCGGCTACCGACCTCCTGGTGCTCCCCGGGAACTGGAATTTCGACTACCGCTACTTCGCCGGCGCGACGGCCAGCCGCTTCTTCGCCGAGCTGCGCGACCACCAGCGCATTATGGGCCGTCGCTGCCCCGGCTGCCGTCGGCTGGTGGTCCCCGCCCGGTCCTACTGCGACGACTGCTTTGAGCCGATGGGGGAGTGGGAACAGGTCGGCACCGAGGGGACGATCGACGCGTTCACCATCATCGCGACCGCCTTCCCCGGCCTGCCCGAGCCGCCGCTGCTGATCGCCTTCGTCACGCTGGACGGAGCCGACAGCGCCATCTTGAACTTCGTGCAGGGCCTGGATCTAGCTGACTACGACGCCGCGAGCACGTACCTGTTCAAGCACGACCGGGTCCGGGTCGTGTTCAAGGACCGCCGGGCCGGGCGGATCACCGATTTTCACTTCGAGTGCCTGGAGCAATGAACCATGAGTTACGAATCCAGCCCGGGCGTGCTGATCGCCGGGGCCGGCCCGGTCGGGCTGAGCTGCGCCCTCGCCCTGGCCAGGCAGGGCATCGCGGTCACGCTCATCGAACGCGGCCCCGATGTGTACCGCGCCCCCCGCGCGATGGGATATCACTGGTCGGCGCTGTACGGGCTGGACGACCTCGGCGTCCTGGACGACATGAAGACCCGAGGTTTCCTGGCGCACGGCATCGACATGCACGTACTGCGGACCGGAGAGGTCGTGCCGTTCTCGACCGACCCCCTGGTCGGTAACGTCGCCCACCCGTATTCGATCACCCTGGGCCAGGACAAGCTGGCCGAGATTCTCATCGAGCACCTGGCCAAGTACGACCACGTGCGGACGCTCTGGCAGACCACCGTGACCGACGTCGAGCAGGACGACCAGCGGGTCATCGTGACGCTCGACTCGGGACGACGGCTAGCGGCGCCGTGGCTGGTCGCAGCCGACGGCGCGGCGAGCACCATACGCCCCAGGCTCGGTCTCGGTTTCGAGGGTGTCACTTGGCCGCACAACTTCATCGCGTCCAACGTGCGGTTCGACTTCTCCCAGCTCGGCTACGCGGATAACAACTACGTCATCGATCCGGTCCTAGGAGCCGTGCTGGCCAAGGTGACGGCCGACGGGATCTGGCGGGTCACCTGGTCTGAGGACGCCGCGCTGCCGGAGGAAGGCGTCCACGAGCGGATCGAGCGCTTCCTGACCGCCCTGCTTCCGCCGGGCGCGCAGTACCAGGTGGCCGACTTCTCGCGTTACCGGATGCACCAGCGGGCCGCCCCGACGATGCGAGCGGGGCGAGTGGTCCTGGTCGGCGACGCGGCCCACGCCACGAACCCGACCAGCGGGTTCGGGCTCGTGGGTGGCCTGCACGACGTCTTCGTCCTCAGCGAGGCCATGGGCGCAATCGTGCGCGGCGAACTCTCCGACGAGGTGCTCGACCGCTACAGCGAGGACCGGCTGACCGCGTTCTGGACCGTGTCATCGCCGATTTCCACGGAAAGCAAGAGGCTGGTCTTCCACTCCGACGACCCGGATCTGCTGGAGGTCGACCTGCAGCGGCTACGCCGGATCGCCCGCAACCCCGCCATGCTCCTGGCGTTCTGGCTGCAGGGCAGCCGGATTGAGTCGCCTTCCCTAGTGACCGGGCGACTCTTGTCCGACGGGCGCAACACCGTCGGGGCGACCAGCGGCTAAGCCGCCCGGACGGAGTTGCGCCAGGGGCCCCGTCTCAGAGACGCACGATCGCGGGCAGCGGCGGCCTCCGGGTCGACACGCCGGCCGCCTTGGCCACCTGCGCGCTGACCCAGCCGTGCTCGAAGAAGTCGCCGATGAGCGGGTTCACCAGATCGGGACGGTCGGTCTGCGCCTGGTGCCCGCAGTCCTCCGGGTAGAAGAACTGGACGTTAGGCAGCAGATCCTCCTGGTCGTGCCCGGTCTCGATCGGGTAGATGCGGTCCTCGGCGCCGAACACGTAGATCGTCGGGATGTCGAGCCTGGTCAGCCGGCCCTTGGTGGTGAACACGCTCATCAGGCGGGGATCCTTCGGCGTCTCCGGCGATTCCTGCGCGTCCCACAGCGCGCGGAACGACTCCAACTGCAGGTTCGCCGACCGGGTACGCATCTCCAGGATGTCCTCGGTGATCACGTCGTCGTGGTTGAGGATCAGCCGCATCATGCGCCGCATGTCCTCCTTGGTGCCCTGCCAGCCGTCGGCCGGATTCTTGCCCGGGTTCGCGTTCCGGCGCGAGATCGGCGCGGCATCGCCGAACCCGCCGGCCATGATGGCCAGGCTGCGGACGCGCTGCGGGTTGTTGACCGTGTAGAAGACCGAGTTGATGCAGCCCAGTGAGTTCCCGCTGAGGTGAAAGGTGTCCAGGCACACGGCGTCGACGAACTCCTCGAGGAACGCCAGGTGGTCGATCATCCCGCGCCGCGGCCAGTACTGCTCGCGGGTGTCGGCGAGCCCGAAGCCCGGCATGTCCGGACAGAAGACCTGGAAGCCGCGGCTGGCCAGGTACGGAGCGATAGATCGCCACCCGGCCGCACCCGACGATCCGGCGATGCCGCCGTGGATCAGCACGCCCGGCACCCCGTCCCGGCCGAAGGTGTGGAAATGGGCGCGCGCACCGCTGCTGAGCCGTACGTAGCGGCTCAGGCCGCCCTCGATCGCGATGAGTCCTTCAGAAGTCAGGGCCATAGGAAGTCCTTCGCCTGCTCGATGATTCAGATGATGATGCTGACCTTGCCCTCGGGGTTGAGCACCTCGAGGTCCAGCGTCGCGCGCCGGTAGGAGATCTTGAGGCCGCCTTCGGCGCGGACCAGGCGGTACAGGTACTCGCCCACGAACAGCACGTGCGTCCAGTTCCGGTAGCGGTGGATCGCGAAGTTGGCCTTCACGTCTAGACCGCCGCCCTCGGACTCCTCGACGCGGACGTTGGTGATCATCCGGCGCGTCCGCGAGTGCGGGAACTCCGCGTGCGCGGTCGGCTTCTTCAGCCGGATGACGCGCTGCTCCAGCATCGTCCGGCCGTCGTGGATCAGCGAGAAAGTCTGGCCCGCCGTGCCGCGCGGGCGGTCCGGGGCCGGCACGTCATAACGGCAGTCCTCGGTGAACAGATCGAGCCACTCCTCCAGGCGCCACTCGTCGAGCAGCTCGGACTCGCGGTACAGGAAGGCCTCCACCTCGCGCTGCACCAGCATCGCGTCGACCGCGGCGCTGGCCGGGCGGTCCAGCGACGTCGGGCTCATGACGCGCTCGCCGAGGCGTAGACGGGAAGCGCGGCCACCTCGGGGTACGGGGTTCCCTCGTACGGCAGCTTCTCGCCGCAGATCCGTCGGTTCCATTCACGCCAGAACGCCCGCTGGGGGAGCTCGTCGCTCATGTCCGGGACGTCGCGGCCCAAGCCCTTCGACAGGTTCGACCACGGTGATTCCCGGCGGACCGCGAAGCCGCGCTGGCACTGCTCGAGGGCCTCCACGTCGTCCGGCGTCGCCAATCCGCCCGGTCCCCAGAAGGTCAGCGCGTTGTCGAGCCTGGCCTCCTGCAGCTCGTCGTCGAGCTCGGGATCGGTGATCAGCCATCCGGTGATCTCCGTCGTGTCCGGCGCGGTCGGCCACATGGTGCGCAGCTGGATGCCGAAGGTCAGGTCGACGGTGACGAAGTTCGGGAAGTAGAGCGTGTTGCGCGCCGTGTTCACGATCTTCTCGACCTGACGGGGATCGAAGCGCCGGGCCAGGTCGGCCTGCCGCGCGGCGTACATCTGCTTGGCGTGGTCGTCGGTCAGCAGCGCCAGGGCCCCGGCCCGGCCCGGCCACGACATGGTGGTCGCGTGGCCGTGGCGCAGGTCGATTCCGGCGCCACGGGTCTTGGGGGCGTTCGGATCCTGGGGCCGGGCCAGTCCGGGCCTGACGCCCAGGTTCATCATCATCTCGAAGTAGGTCTGGTGGACCGTAACCGCGTGGTAGCCGTCGACGCTGTTCTCCATGAGCAGCTTCCAGTTGGCGTTCATCCAGTAGGAGTGCACGCCGGGCACCACCCGCATGCCGGTCTCGGACTGATCGGCGATCAGGTCGAGCAGGTAACGGGAGTCGGCGAGATAGTCCTCCAGGCGGCCCGCGTCCGGGTCGAAGTTGGCGAAGACGAAGCCCCGGTACTCAGCCACGTGCGGTGGCTTGTCCAAGCCCATCCGCGACCGGTCGAAGCCCGGCCCGTACGCGCCGGCGTCCGGGAGATGGACCAGGTCACCGTTGTTGCGGTACGCCCAACCATGGTAGAAGCAGGTGAACGTCTTGGCCTCGCCGCTGGGTACCCGGCAGACCTCGGCGCCGCGGTGCCGGCAGGCATTGAGCAGCACCTGCAATTGCCCGCTGCTGTCCCTGACGAAGATGACCGGCCGGCCTGCGACCCGCCGGAGTAGGAAGCTGTTCGGGACCAGGATCTCCGAGGCGTGCCCGACGAAGATCCACGTCTTGTCGAAGATCAGCTGGCGTTCGAGTTCGAGGATCTCCGGCGACGTGAACACCTCGCGATTGACCCGGAAGGTCGTCGCGGCACGGTCTTCTTCGACGAACTGGGACATCAGCTCACCTCGACGTTGCTGGATGGACGGGCCCGCGCTGGGGGCGGGAGTCACCGATAACATTCGAACCTTTGTTCTGGGTTGTCAACCGTGGTAGTCCACTCCCCGGAACGGGGGTCGTCGAGGAACACCTGGCCGCCCGATACGATGCGTCGGGCCATCGCGCAGCTCCGGGATCAGGGCCGGGAAAGGGGACCAGCGTGCAGGTTGAACTCGAGGTGACCGACGGCGTGGCGGTGATCAGGCTCAACGTTCCCGAGCGCCGCAACGCCCTCACCCCAGGCATGTCGCGCGACCTAGTGGACCTGCTCGACCGAGTCGACCAGGACCCGGCGGTCGCGGCGCTCGTCCTGACCGGCCGGGGCCGGGCGTTCTGCGCCGGAGCCGACCTGTCCACGCTCGGCGCGGCGGGAGCCGATCCGCTCTCGGACGAGAACTACGACGGCATCGGCGCGATCTACACGGCGTTCCGCCGCTTCGGTGCGATGTCGGTGCCGACCATCGCGGCCGTCAACGGCGCCGCGGTCGGCGCCGGACTGAACCTGGCCCTGGCGGCTGACCTGCGCATCGTGGCCGATGACGCCCGGCTGCTGTCCGGCTTTCTCAAGATCGGCGCTCATCCCGGGGGCGGCCATCTGCACCTGCTTGACCGTGTGGCCAGCCGCGACACCATCGTGGCCATGGCCATCTTCGGCGAAGAGGTCTCCGGGAGCGAGGCGGTGCGGCTCGGCCTGGCCTGGAAGGCGTTGCCCGCCGACCAGGTCGAGGCCGAAGCGATGGCCATGGCGGCGCGCCTGGCCGACCAGCCCGACCTGGCCCGCGCCGTCACGCGGACCCTCCGGGTCGAGGTGCCAGGATCGGTGTCCTGGGACGCGGCCATGCAAATCGAACGAGCTCCGCAGTTGCGTTCGTTCTTCCAGCGCTCGCACCGTGCCGGCGGTGCCTGATGGACCTGCACCTCGACGGAAGGCGAGCGATCATCACCGGTGGCAGCCGCGGCATCGGCCTGGCCGTCGCGCGCGGCCTGGCCGCCGAAGGTGCCCACCTGGCCCTCGTCGCACGGGACCCGGCCCGCCTGCAGGCCGCGGCGCAGACGCTCGCGAGCTACGGGCGCAAGGTGCTGACCAAGGTCGCCGACACCACCGACGACCTGGCCGTCCAGGCCATGGTCGGCGAGGTCGCGGACGGCCTCGGCGGGATCGACATCCTGGTCAACTCCGCTGCGCAGCCCGGTGGCACTGTCCCGCCGGCCAAGCTGGCCGATCTCGCCGACGACGCCATCCGCGCGGAGCTGGAGACCAAGCTCCTCGGTTACCTCAGATGCGCTCGAGCGGTCGCCCCGTACATGCAGCGGCAGGGCTGGGGCCGGATCATCAGCGTCAGCGGCCTGGCCGCTCGTCAGGCCGGCTCGGTCGCCGGGTCGGTCCGCAATGTCGCCGTAGCCGCCATGACCAAAAACCTGGCCGACGAACTCGGCCCTGACGGTATCAACGTGACGGTCGTCCACCCCGGCTCGACCGTCACCGAGCGCACGGCCGGGCTGGTCAGCCAGCTGGCGTCGGCGACCAACACGACCGAGGAGGAGGCGAGGGCGCGACTGGCGTTGGCGTCCAGCATCGGCCGGATGGTCACCGCGGACGAGGTCGCGGCGGTCGTGACGTTCCTCGCCTCGCCCCTGAGCGTGGCCATCAACGGCGACGCCATCGCGGTGGGCGGTGGCGCCCGCGGAGCCATCCACTACTGACCCGCGCCCGCCTGGGTTTCGCTCCTTGGAACACCGGCCGTGCCCGATCCGCCGGCACCCTATAGCGTGCTTAGCCGGGCCACTATGAGGCACAGCCAGGCTGCGGCCATGCCTCGTCCCCGTTACGAAGGAGCGCTCCATGGATGTCGTCGAGAAGTTCGGTTACATGTCGATCGGGGTCAGCAACCTCGACGAGGCCATCGCCTTCTACGCACGTATCGGTCGTCTCGACCTCACCGAGCGGATCGGGGAGACCGCGTTCATGACCGGCGGGCCCGAGCACCACTGGCTCAGGCTCGAAGAGGGCAGCGGGCAGGGCGTGAAGCGGCTCGGCTACGAGCTGTCCAGCGATGCCGCCTTCGACGAGGTCCGGCGCAACCTAGAGGCATGGAAGATCGACTACGTCGAGGGAGGCGACCCGGCCAAGGACCGGGTGCGGCGCTGGCTGCGGTTCACCGACCCGGGCGATACGGACATCGAACTGTACACCGGCATGTACACCCGCGGGGTCGCGCCGGTGCCCAACGGGGTCAAGCTGCAAAAGTTCCTGCACGGCGGCTGGGAAACCAAGAACTGGGCCGAGACCACGCGGTTCTACCAGGAAGTGCTCGGGTTCAAGGCCTCGGACTGGATCGGCGAGCGGGTCGGCTTCTTCCGGGCCGCGGACCACTTCCACCATTCGCTGGTGCTGATAAACAGCCCTCGGTCGGTGTTCAACCATTTCTGCGTCCAGGTCGAGTCCCTCGACGACGTGATGCGGGCCCGCAACAACGCGGTGAAGAACGGGGTGAAGCTGCGGGACGACCTGCTCAAGCACGCTCCCTCGGGCTCGATCGGCGTGTACCTCAAGGACGAGGAGCGCGGATTTGCCGTGGAGTTCTGCACCGGGCACCGCCAGATCGTGGACGCCGAGCACACCCCGCGCATCTTGCCCATGACCGCGGACACGGCGGATGTCTGGCTCTCGCCGCTGCCGGACAACCTGCCTGGCGACCTGCGCCCGCGCGAGGTGGACGAGATCGAGGCGATTCTTGACCAGCACCACCAGGCGCACCAGGAAAGCGTCGCCTGAAATGACGATCCGGGCTCCCCTGGTCGTCGATGACCGCGAGCGCGGCCTGTTCCGCGTGCACCGGTCGGTCTTCGTGTCCGACGAGGTACTCCAGCGGGAACGGGAGGAGATCTTCGGCAGGTCATGGCTGTACGTGGGTCACGAGAGTGAGCTGCGCAAGCCCGGCGATTTCGTGACCCGGCGCGTCGGCGGGCGCACCGTCATCTTCAATCGTGACCGGCACGGCACCGTCCGGGTCATGCTGAATACCTGCCGTCACCGGGGGGCTGAAGTCTGCCGCCTGACCTCGGGCAACGCCCGCATCTTTACCTGCTTCTACCATGGCTGGGCTTATGACAGCACAGGCAATCTGGTCAATGTGCCCGATGGTGACTCCTACAGTGCCAGCTTCGACCGCCATGAACTCGGCCTGCATCAGCCGCGGGTCGAGTCCTACCGGGGCTTCGTCTTCACCAACTTCGGTCCCGATCCAGGGTCGCTGCTCGATTTCCTCGCTGACGCGCGCTACCTGATCGACCTGGTCGCCGACCAGTCCGAGACGGGCATGGAGATCGTAGCGGGCACGCATCGCTATTCGATGCGCGCTAACTGGAAGCTGCTCATGGAGAACAGCGTCGACGGCTATCACGGTCTGACGGTGCATCAGACGTACTTCGAGATGCTGATGAACCTCGGCATCACCCCGCCGGGGACGGACGGGAACCGGGAGACCGGCCGCGGGATCGACCTGCGCAACGGCCACGGGGTTGTGACCAACCCCGAGCTGGGGTCGCCCTTGATGTCCCCGGAGGTGGTCGTCGAGCGCGATGCTCACCGGGCGGCCCTGGCCGCACGGCTCGGCGCGGAGCACGCCGGCCGCATCGCGATGACACGCAACCTCGGGATCTTCCCCAACTTCGTGATCGTCGACCTCAACTGGGGCATCCAGGTACGCACCATGTACCCGCTCGCGCCCGGGCACACCGAGATCACCGGCTGGCAGATCATGCCGTCCGACGACAGCGACTCGATGCGGCGTTACCGGCTCGGGAACGCGATGTCGTTCTGGGGCCCGGCCGGCCTCGCCACCCCCGACGACGTCGAGGGCCTCGAGCAATGCCAGCGCGGCTTTGCCTCCGTCAACGAGGTCGAGTGGTCGGATATCTCCCGAGGCATGGTCAAGCCGGCCCCGTCTATCGTGGACGAACTGCAGATGCGGGTGTTCTGGCGCGAGTGGAACAAGCGGATCACCGGCACCGGCTACCAGGCCGAAGGCCAGCCGTACGACGCGAGTTACCTGCAGTCCGAACGCGGCGCTCGCGGCAGCACGCAGACGGGAGCATCGCGATGACCGACCTGGACCTAGCCACGGTGACCAACCTGACCCGCGCCGACGTCGAAGACTTCTTGTACCGGGAAGCCGCACTGCTCGATGAGTGGCGTCTGGAAGAGTGGCTTGACCTGTTCACGCAGGACTGCGTGTACGAGATCCCGCCGCCGGACCTGCCGGACGCCGATACCGCGCGCTCGTTCTCACTGGTCCATGACGAACGGACGTTGCTCGAGCAGCGGGTCATCCGGTTGAAGAAGCCCACCGCGCACGCCGAGTTCCCGCACTCGCGCACCCGGCGGCAGATCACGAACGTGCGCATCCTGGGACACGCGGGCGACGAGGTGATGTGCACGGCGAACTTCGCTGTCTATCGCATGCGTCACGGCATCGACGTCGTCTACATCGGCCGCTATGAGTACGTGCTCAAGGCCACCGTGGACGGCCTGAAGATCAAGCACCGCAAGGCGATCCTCGACCAGAGCGTCCTGGACCCGCAGGGCAAGGTCAGCATTATCTTGTGAGCTAAGCGCCGAGCATGCGCATTCCCCCGTCGACCGCAATCAGCTGGCCGGTGATGAAGCGCGCGCCCGGCCCGCACAGGAAGGCCAGCACCGGGCTCAGGTCCCGGTCGGCGTCCCCGAAGGCGCCGCCCAGCGGGACCAGCATTTTCATCCGCGCCTTGACCGTCTCATCGGGGTCGGCGCCGGTCGCGCGGAAATAGTCGCGCAGCCGGTCGGCATTGGGCGTATCGACACACGGCGCGACCGCGTTAACGGTGATCCGCGAGGCAGCCCACGCCCGCGCGGCCGATCGCGTCCAGGCGTGGACCGCGGCCTTGGCCATTGCGTAATGCGACGAGATCGGCGAACCGGTGACTCCCTCGACCGAGCCGAGGTTGATGATCGCGCCGCCGGACTGCCTCATCCAGGCGAACGCCGCCTGGTTGGTGAACACGGTGGCGTTCAGGTTGACGGCCATGATCGTGCCCAGCTCGGCTTCGCTGACGCCATCGGGAGTCGCCGGGGCCCAGAGCCCGGCCGCGTGGAGCAGGACATCGATGCCGCCAAGCTGGCCGGCCAGCGTGGCGAAGGCCGTATCGACCGCTTCCTTGTCAGTCAGGTCACACCGGTGCCAGCTGGCCGCGTCGGCGAGCTCGGGCGGCGGCAGGCTGTTGTGGTAGATGGCGCCCAGCTGCGCGCCGCGGCCTGACATCTCCCGGACCGCCGCCAGGCCGATCCCGGTCGCCGCCCCGGTGATGATGATCCTGCGTCCTGCCAGTTCCGCGGTCATGGGCGCAGACGGTACCCGGACCGGCGGGCCCCGTCGCGCCGGTGATTCCGGCCGCCGGAAACAACCGCGGGCCGCCGGGGCCGTCAAGCGGTATTCCACCCGGCAGAACAGGTTATGCACGTACCGCGAACACCCTGGTATACGTTCCGGGTCTTGCTGACCTGACCGAGGAGGCAGCGTGAAGCTCCACACCGACAGGGTGGTCCTGATCACCGGGGCCGCCCGGGGGGCCGGCCGCGCGGTCGCGGTCACCTTCGCGCGCGAAGGGGCGGACATCATCGCCTGTGACACGCAGGAGGCTGACCGCGCCGCGCCGGAACTGGACGCCGCGGGCGACCTGACGCAGACCGGCGAGCTCGTCTGGGCCAGCGGCGGCCGGTGTGTCCTGTGCCAGGTGGATGTCCGCGATCAGGGCAGCCTAGACCGGGCCGTGCTGCGCGGGCTGGATACGTTCGGTCATATCGACGTGGCCGTGGCCAACGCGAACATCATGCACGCCCAGCCGTTCGCCGACATGGACGAGCGGACCTGGCAGGCCGTCATCGACGTCAACCTGTCCGGCGTCTGGCGCACGGCCAAGGCGGTGACCCCCCACATGGTGCAACGCCGTTCCGGGGTATTCCTGGCCACCGGATCACTGTGGCCCAGGTCCGGCCAGCGCGACCTGTCCGCCTACACCTCGGCTGAACTCGGGCTGATCGGGCTGATGAGAAGCCTGGCCTTGGAGCTGGGTGAGTACGACATCCGGGTCAACACCGTGCTGTCCGCAATCGCGCGGACCCCGCTCTCCGGCATCGACGTACTCGATTACCTCGGCGACGCCGAACCAGCCGCCCGATCCGACGTTCCACGGCACCTACTGCCGTTTCACCAGCGTGAGCCGCTGTCACCGGACGCCATCGCTGAAGCCGTGTCCTGGCTGGCGTCGGCGAATGCCTCGCATGTCACCGGCGCGGAACTGCCGGTCGGGGCCGGCACGTTCTTCTTCGGCGCCCGGCCTGCGCCCGAACTCGGATAGCCGGGACCGGGGCGTTGAACGTTCCGTTCGGCAGAACGTGTTGATTGAGGCGGTTGGCCAGCGATCATAACGTTGGCCAGCAACGCCCCGATGCCGGGCACCGTCATCGATTCCGTGGTACACGGTGACGCCCGGGAGATTTCCGGCGGTGCCGCGACCCTTCCGAGGTGCACATGACCCAGTTCATCGAGCTTGCGATCATCGGCCTGTGTACCGGGTCTCTTATCGCGATGTCCGCGCAGGGCGTGGTGCTCATCTACCGGGGCTCGGGCGTCCTGAACCTGGCCCAGGCGGCAATGGGCGGCCTGGCCGCCTTTATTTACTGGGAGCTGCGAGACAACGACGGGCTGCCGTTCTTCCTTGCCCTCGTGTGCGGCGTCGCGGCGTCCGGGGCATGCGGGTTGTTCATCCACTTCGTCGTGCTCCGGCCCATGCGCGAGGCATCGGCGGTAACCAAGCTGGTGGGTACGCTCGCCGTCCTGGTCGTCGTGCAATCGGGATTGCAGCTGATCTTCGGGCCCGAGCAGCGGATCGCGCAGCCGGTACTGCCGAGCGGCACGGTGAGCTTCGCCGGCGTTCACGTACCTGAGGACCTGCTGATCCTGCTGGGTATCTCCGCGGCGCTGACCGTTGCCCTGCAGGTCATCTATACGCGTACCAAGTTCGGCATCGCGACCACCGCGACGGCCGAGAACCGCCGCGCCGCGTCGGCCCTCGGCCTGTCACCGGGCCTGATAGCCGCGCTCAACTGGCTCTTCGGCGGCTGCCTGGCCGGGCTCGCCAGCGTGCTGCTGGCCCCCATCTTGCAGGTGCAGCTCACCACGCAAATGGCGCTGATCGTACCCGTGCTGGCCGCGGCACTGCTGGGAAGCATGCGGTCCTTCTGGCTGACCTTCGTCGGCGGCGCGGTCATCGGCATCTCTCAGGCCCTGGTGGGCCGCTATGTGCAGGCCCTCGGCTGGAGCGACGCTGTACCGTTCCTGGTTATCGTCCTGGTCATGGTCCTGCGCGGCCGCGGGCTGTCCGCTCGTCCGGAGGCGCGGGAAATCAGGCCTAAAGTAGGCAGCGGCCAGCTCCGCCTGTGGCCCGTCCTCGGGTTCGTCGTCGTGGCCGTGGTGCTCATCCAGTGGGGCGCGAACGTCAACTACCTGGACGCCATCATCCTTACGTTCTGCGTCGGCCTGGTGCTGCTGTCTAGCGTGGTCATCACCGGATACGCAGGCCAGCTGTCACTGTGCCAGTTCGCGCTCGCGGGCATTGGCGCCGTCATCGCCGGGCTGCTCGCGGCCAAGCTGGGCTGGAATTTCGCGGTCGCCTTGGTCGTCGCCGTGGCGGCGTCCTTCGTCGTCGGCCTGATCGTCGGCCTTCCCGCGCTGCGGGCCAGGGGGATCAACCTCGCCCTGGCCACCCTCGGCCTCGGCGCCGCCGTCCAGAGCGTGCTCCTGGTTGACCCGAATTACACCGGCGGCCAGTTCATGACGATTTCCAATCCGACGTTGTTCGGGTTCGACCTCAACGCCTTTACCAATCCGCGGGCCTACGCGACCTTCTGTTTGATCGTCTTGCTCATCTGCGCCGCCGCGGTGGCGAACCTGCGCCGCGGCGCCGCGGGACGCAGGCTGCTGGCCGTGCGCTCGAATGAGCGTGCCGCCGCCGCGCAGGGCGTCAACGTGGTAGTGGCCAAGTTGTACGCATTCGCCGTGTCCGCGTCCATCGCGGCGGCGGGCGGGGTCCTGCTCATCTTCCAGGAAACCTCGCTGACCTTCAACTCGCAGTTCACGCCGACCACCTCGATCAACGGGGTGCTTTATTCCGTCATCGGCGGCGTGGGCTACATTTTCGGGCCGATCCTCGGGTCTTTGGGTGAGCCAAACGGCATCGTGCCCACGATATTCGGCGCCCAGAGCGAGACGTTCGACCTCTGGCTGGCCGTCGTGCTCGGCCTGCTGACCATCCCGATCATCCAGCGCGCTCCCGACGGGGTGCTCATCAACCTCCGCAACGATAGCGTTGTGCTGGCCCGCCGGTTGCACTTGGTGCGGCAGGTCGGCACTCGGCCGTCAGCCCAAACGGAACTGCCGGCTTCCGCACGCGCCAGCGTCGCGCCCAGGACGCTGGAGATCACCGGGCTCACCGTCTCCTACGGCGGCGTGGTGGCCTTGCGTGACTTCACCGCGGCGGTGCATCCGGGCCAGATCCTCGGCGTCATCGGGCCTAACGGGGCCGGCAAGACCACCATGATCGAGGCGCTGACAGGATTCGTCCGCCCGAGTTCCGGGACGATCAAACTCGACGGCACCACGATCGACCGGTGGTCGGTCCACCACCGCGTCCGTGGGGGCCTGGGCCGGACCTTCCAGAGCCTGGAGCTGTTTGACGACATGACGGTCGCCGAGAACCTGATGGCGGCCAGCGACAGCCAGCGCGTCGTTCCGTATCTCGCCGATCTGGTGTGGCCCCGCAAACAGAAGTTCCCGGAGCTCGCGGCCTCCGCCGTCCGCGAGTTCAGGCTCGAGCCCGAGCTGGGCAAGTACCCGACCGAGCTGTCCTACGGCAGCCGCCGGCTCGTCGCCATCGCGCGCGGCCTGGCGGCCGCGCCTTCGGTGCTCTGCCTGGACGAGCCGGCCGCCGGCCTGTCCGCCGCCGAGCGCCGGGAACTCGCCACCCTGCTGCGCAAGCTAGTCGACGAATGGGGTTTGTCCATCGTGCTGGTCGAGCACGACGTGGAACTCGTCATGAAGGTGTGCGACCAGATCGTCGCCATCGACTTCGGTAACACGATCGCGAGCGGCACACCCGTTCAGGTGCGAAACGAACCGGCGGTCATAGCGGCGTACCTGGGCGATGACCATGCTGACGGCGCGGTGCCGGATCCCGGCTCCGGCGTCGTATCCGTCGACGGGATAGAGCGATGAGCGGGCCGGCCGGGGCCGGCCTGGAGTGCCGTAACCTCGCCGCCGGCTACGGACCGGTTCCCGCCGTACACGACGTGAGCCTGTTCGTGCGGCCCGGCGAGATGGTTGCCATCCTCGGCCCGAACGGCGCCGGGAAGAGTACGACGCTGCTCGCCCTCGCCGGTGACCTGCCTCTGCAAGGCGGGGAGGTGTACGTCGACGGGCAGCGTGACACCCGCCCGTTGTACCAGCGGGCCCGGGCCGGGCTGGCTTTTGCCACCGAGGAACGATCGGTATTCATGGGCTTGAACGTGCAGGACAATCTGCGGCTCGGCCGCGGGTCGGTCTCCGACGCGCTCGAGCTGGTGCCAGAGCTGCGTCCGCTGCTCCGCCGTCGCGTCGGGCTGCTGTCCGGCGGCGAGCAGCAGATGCTGACGCTGGCGCGTGCGCTGGCGTCACGGCCCAGCGTCCTGCTCGCCGACGAACTATCCCTCGGGCTGGCCCCGCTCATCCTCGATCGGCTGCTGCAGCTGGCCCGCCGCGCGGCCGACGATGGCGTAGCGGTCCTAATCGTAGAGCAGCAAGCGCGCAAGGCGCTGCGATACTGCGACCGCGGCTACGTACTGGCACGGGGCCGGGTCATGCTCGAGGGGACCGCCAGCGAGCTCCGGGACCAGCTGCCTGAGATCGAAGCTACCTACCTGGCCGCCGCCTCCTCGGCTCCGCCCAGTTCAGCGGGACTCGACGAGGTCTTAGCCAGACCGCGAAAGCGGGGACAGGCCCTCTCGTGGGCCTGCCCCCGCCTCCGGTCTCGGACTCCTCGCTAACCGCCCATGGCAGCGGCAGCGCTCCGGAACGTCGGGTCGGTTACCTGGTATGTCCCGTTCTGGACCTGGAAGACGAGGTACGTGAGATTGACTTCGCGGCTGGCGCCCGGGATGGGGGACTTGGTCTGGAAGTTGAAGTTCCCGATCACGCCCTGCCCGTTGTACGCACCGAGCTGGTTGAAGGCGTGCAGCACGTTCTGGGCGGTTACCGGGGTGGTCATGGTGCTGATGGTGTCAAGGAGGAGGCGTGTCCCCAGCCATGACGTGACCGCGAAACCGTCAACCACAGCCTTCGGCTGATACTGCGCCATCTCGGCCTTGAACTGGTTGAGCAACGCGTTCGTGGTGTCATTCACCGGCAGTACGGAGTCAGATAGATAGATCCCGTCTGCCGACTTGCCGAGCGCTTGGATGATGGGAGTCGGCATGGCGCCGGCGGTGTTAAAGAACTTCGCCTTCGGCAGGGCGGCCCGCAAGGTGGGTATGGCCTTGGGCCCCTCGGGAACATCAAGCCCGAAGAATACGCAGTCGGCGTGATATGACACGGCGTCAGCGGCCGCTGCGGCGTAGGAGGTATTGGGGGAGGGAGTCACCGTCTGCCCGACACTTATCCCGCTGGTGGTCTTGAAACCCTTGGCGAAAGCCGCGGCGGTGAGCTCGGACGGGGAACTGTCGCTCACGATCATGTACGGCCGCTTGCACCCCGCCGTTTGTGCCGCGTACACGGCTAGTCCCGCGGCGCTGGACTCCCCGCCACCAACCATCGGGAAGGAGATCGGGCTGTTGAGTTCGCCCGGGCTGAGGGGGCGTTCGCCGGTGTATATGAGGTTGGCCGCCTGCAGGTCACCGGTGATCGTCTCACCCACCGTAGAAATGCCCCCGATGACGCCGACGGCGCCCGCGGATGTCATCTGACGTACGCAGACCACCGCCTGGCTGGTGCTGGCTTGGTCGTTGCAGACGCTCAGCTTCACCTTTTTCCCGTGGATCCCCCCCGCGGCGTTGACCGCGTCGACCTCGGTCTGGGCCGCCGCGGCCGTCTCAGGAAAACTGTAGGTCGCGGACTGAAGGGATCCGATGAAGCCTATTGTGATTGTTCCGCCACTGCTGGTGCTGGCGTTGGCGCCAGCGGCGGTGTCGCTAGTGCTACTGCTGCTGCCGCTAGACGAGCACGCGGTGACAAGGACCGCTGCGAATATCACTGCGCCACTGCTGATCCAGATTCTTCGCTTAGCCACGGAGCCTCTCTCTCTGCCAGGTGGTCCGTATCGGTATGATTTAGCTGTATTGAGTCAGCCGTCCGGAGCCGGTGATCAACCGTCGCCCGTATACAGCCGGGCAGCGCCTACCGTGTTCCCGCAACCTAGTTGCTGAGCTGCTAAAACCTGACCTGGTTGTTCTATAGGCTGGAACTCGGGTGAGCGGCGCGCAAAATCGCGTTGACTGTGTAATCACAACGTCACGCCGTTACGGATCCGATATGGCTCCTTGGTTGAATCGCAATGTGGCTCGCATAGTTGGGGTCCGCTAGGCGGAACCGGCTTATTTGTCGGCGCTGCCCGCCTCACCACAATGAACGAGATCCGGCGATCTCGATTAGGAGTTCAGTTGCCCTGGGGTGTTATCGATGATCAGTCTGTCGCGGAGGCGCGTAACCTGATTGGCGTAGAGCTGGCGAATTCCCGAACGGGTTGGAACACCGAGGCCAGCGCCGACAATATCCGCCAGTACGTGTGGGGGGTGGGCGACGAGAATCCCCTCTACCTCGACGACGACTACGGCCGGGCGAGCATCTGGGGGACCCGGCTGGCCCCCGGCAGTTTCCTGCACAGCATCCGCAGCACGGTGGTTGCTCCGAAGCTGCCGGGGGTGCAATGGATCTTTGCGGGCGTCGGCTGGACCTTCTTCCGCCCGCTCGTCCTCGGTGACCGCTTCACCACCCGGGCCCGCCTGGTTGACCTGCAGGAAAAGAGCGGGCGGATGGCCGACAGGTGGATCTTGCAGACCGGCCAGATCGACTATCTCGATGCGGACGGCGCGCTGGTAGCCACCGCCGACTCCTCGATCGCACGCACCCCGCGCGGCGAGGCGCTGGTCGCGGCCGGATCGAAGCGCAGTGGTGCTGCCCCCGTCACCGAGTACAGCCCGCAGGAACTGGACTTCATCGCGGACTCCATGCTCGCCGAGACCGCGCGCGCAGGCACGCCGTTGTGGTTCGAGGACGTGACCGTGGGCCAGGAACTTCCGACCATGCTGCGCGGCCCGCTAACCCAGACCGATCTCATCGCCTGGTACTGCGGCACGATGGGGCAGGAGATCTACGGCGGACCGCTCAAGCGTGGCCTGCGCTACCGCGCCGCGCACCCCGACTACCTGACGGATGAGGTCACCGGGCAGAAACTCTCCGCCGGCCGTGGACACGTGGAGCCCGCCGCGGGCGTCGCCGTCGGCATGGGCGGCGGATACGATCTCGGGCCGATGAGGCTCAACTGGATAGAGCAGTCAGTCACGAACTGGATGGGCGACGCCGGCTTCATCCACCAGCTGGACATCACCCTGCGGCGGCCCAACAACCTAGGGCAGACCTCCCGTATCGACGTCAACGTGGTGTCCAAGAGCGTGGTCGGCGACTACGGGATCGTCGAACTCGCGGCCCGGGTGGAGAACTGGCAGCATCAGCTCACCGCCCGAGGGCGGGCCGCGGTGGTGCTGCCGCTGCGGGCGTCGGGGCAGCAGCGGGCGCCGACCCCGGTCTCCGCTGCGACCGCGGCGCGGGTGCGGCAGGCCGGGACCCAGCCCGCGCACGACGCCGGCCAGCCATGAACCAGAACCCCCCCGCGCCGCCGGCGCCAGCCTGGCCGCGCGACGCCGCACCGCTGTCGGGCGTGCACGTGACCGAGGCCGGCGACGGAATCGCGCTCCGCTATGCAGGCCGCCTGCTGGCCGAACTCGGCGCATCGGTCAGCATGGCGTCTGTGCGGCCGAGCCCGGCGCAGGACAGCAGAACGCGGTCGGTCGACGCCTACCTCGACCAGGACAAACACGCGGCCACACCGGAGGCGATCGCCGGCAGCGACATCGTGTTGGACTCGGATCCGTCCCGCCTTGGTGGCGTAGAACTGCCCGGCGCGGCGGTGCGCGTCGTCGTCTCGCCGTTCGGGTCCACGGGGCCGTACCGCCATTACCACGGCACCGACTTCACCCTCAGTACGTTTTCCGGGCTCGGGCGTTCGGTCGGCAGCCCGGACCGCAGCCCCCTGGTGCCGGCCGGACTGCCGGCCTCGCTGCAAGCCGGAGTCAGCGCCGCGGCGGGCGCGCTGTGCGCGCTTCGCCACCGGGACGCGACGGGACAGGGCCAGACGGTCGACGTCGCGGTCTTCCAGACGCTCGCGACGGTGCACGTGGGCGGCCTGTATACGCTGTTTGAGTTCGGCGGGCCCGCCGATCACCGGCAAGGGCGCCGGCGGCTAGCCCCCTACCCGTTCGCCATGTTCGACTGCCGGGACGGCCAGGTCATAATCGACGCGATCGTCGGGCGCGAGTGGAAGCGCCTGATCGAGGCCATGGGCTCACCGGAATGGGCGAGCCGGGAGCGCTACCGCGACCGGCGCCGGCTCGGCACCGAACTTTACGCGGAAGCCGACGCGCTCATGGCGCCGTGGCTAATGGCCCACACCCGCGAGGAAATCTTCCAGGTAGGCAAGGAACACCGGATCCCGATTGCTCCGGTCCGCACCGTCCCGGAGGTGATTTCCAGCGAGCAACTGGCCTCCCGGAAGTTCTTCATCCCGGACCGGCACGGCCGGATCGACCTTCGGCTGCCGTTCCTGGTGACAGAACCATCCGTGGTGACCGAACCAGGCGCCCCTGGTGACCTGGACGGTGGTCTCGGCGGTGCCGCCCTGGCCGGGGTCCGGGTGCTGGACCTGGGCCGCGTGGTCGCGGCCCCGCTCGTCGGCGCGATGCTGGCCGACCTCGGCGCCGAGGTCATCAAGATCGAGTCGAGCAGCCATCTAGACCCCGGCCGGATGGGCCGTCCCATCCTGCCTGAGCTGCTCGATGAGGCTGACCGGGGTGGCCACGTCAACCTGATGGCGGTATTCCACAACGTGAACCGGGGCAAGCGGAGCCTCACCCTCGATCTGTCCAGGCCTGCGGCTCGTGACGTCATCCTGCGCCTGGCTGAGTCATCCGACGTGATCATAGAAAACTTCCGCCCCGGGACGATGGAGGCCTTCGGTCTCGGCTACGACGAGCTGCGAGCCCGTAATCCACGGATCGTCCTCGTGCGCGTCTCAGGTACCGGGCAGAACGGCCCCGATCGTGACGTGCTGACCTACGCGGGACACGCGGTGGCCATGGGCGGCATGGCCGGCCTTACCGGGTACGCCGCAGACGTCCCGCTCGGGCTGGCCGGTTCCAACTTCGGTGACGCCAACGCGGCCATGTACGCTCTGCTCGGCACCATCGCGGCCCTGCGCCGCGTGCGCCAGTCCGGCCGCGGGTGCGAGCTGGACGTGTCAATGGTCGAGTGCGCGGCCCGGCACCTGGGCCCGGAGATCATCGCCTACGACCGGGAAGACGTCACTCCGGGGATCCGCGGTAACGGCGACGACATGGGTTTCCTGCAGGGGATGTACCCCTGCGCCGGTTCCGGTGATGACTGGATCGCGATCTCCGTCGGCTCCGGTGACCAGTGGCGCGCGCTGTGCCAGGTGCTTGACCTCGACGAGGAGATGCCGCCTCTGATTAGTCCGGGGGAGCGCAACGACCTGCGCGAGCAGGCCGACGCGCGCATCGCCGAGCGCACGGCGGCGGCGGACAAGATCGAACTGTTCCACGCGCTTCAGGCCGCGGGGGTGCCTGCCGCCCCCGCGCTGGGCGTGGACGAGCAGATTTTCGATCCGCAGGTCCGTTCCCGCGACGTCGTCCGGGCGGTGCAGCACCCCGTGGCCGGAGAGGAGTGGTTGTTCGGCTTTCCGTTCCAGCTCAGCGCCACGCCGCTGGAGATTCGTGCCGCGGCTCCCGATCTGGGCGCGCACACCGAGGAAGTCCTGGCCGAAGCCGGTTACGGCCCGCAGGAGATCGCCGACCTGCGCCGTGACGGGGCGGTTGAGTAGCGCCGCGGGCACGCCGGTCAGTACTCGGCCCGCAGGCCCGGGCCGAACGGCAGCCCGGGTGACCTGACGCTGCGCCCGCCGATGTTCCTGGTCAGGAAGAAGTCCCGGTCCAGCAGGGTCGGTGCCTCGAGTACTTCGCTCGGCCGCCGGACCAGACCGGCCGGCACGTCGGCTGCGCCCGTGGCCTCCAGCACGGTGGCGACGGGCCGGGCTCGGCACCAGGCGTTCAGCGCCTCGGCGATCGGTTCCCGGTTCGCCGAACGCAGCACGCCGTTGGCGAACCGCTCATCGTCGAGCCATTCCGGCTTACCGATCATGCGGCACAGCCCGTGCCACTGACGCTCCTCGATGATGAACATGGCCACGTACCCGTCGGCGCACTCGAGGTTTCCCCCGTAAGGGTAGACCGCCGTGTTGCGGTGGAACGTGACCCCGCGAGCCGACGTCCTGCTGAACAGCAGCTTGTCCAGCCATACTCCGTAGGCCTGCAGCGAGTAGTCGACGTCGCCGCCTTCGGGCCGAGCGGCCTCCGCGACGACGGCCAGCGCGATCCCGACGCCATGCACGCACTCGAACAGGTACGGCCCGGGCCAGGCCGGTCGCGCGCTGGTGTCCGCGTCGGCCGGAACCAGATACCCGGTCGTCCCCGAATGCAGCCGGCTCAGTGCCGAGCTCGGCGCGGCCACCGCCGGGTCGCCGCCGTAGGGTCCGACGAAGACCCGGAGCTGCCCACTGCGGCGCGGCGGCAACTCCAGGCCGAGCGCGGCCAGCGTGAGCTGGTCAGCCACCACCACGTCCGCGGCCGTAATGGCCGACTGGACCGCGGCCAGACTCTCCTGGTCCGAGTGATCGAGCAGGACAATCTGCTTGGACCCGTTAAAGAACTCCGCTGCCGCCGAGGTCCGCGCTGAAGCCGAGGCCGGCGCTGCAGCCGAGACCGGCGGCGCAGCACCACCCTCCGAAGCCTGCGTCGCGGCGGCCAGCCGCGACACCCGCGCGCCGAGCTGGCCAAGGACCATGCCTGCGTAGGCGACCGAGTCCAGATCGCTTATCTCGACCACCGACATGTCGGCCAGCGGCCCGGTCATGAGCGGTCCGCGCTGTGGTCGAGCACCTGGCGCGGCGCCCGCAGCGGCTCCGGCGTGACGTGCGATTCGGGCTCGCTGCGCTCCCCGGTCATCGCCTCGTTCCATCGCCGCCAGAACACGCGCATCTGCAGTTCGTCGCTGTGCCGGGCCCGTTCGGTGGTCATGCCCCGCGAGATGTCCGACCACGGGGCATAGTCGCTGGCCGCGAAGCCGCGCTGGATCGCCTCGAGGGCCTCCACGTCGTCGGGTGTCGCGAATCCGGCCGGTCCCCAGAACGTGAGGAAATTGTCCAGGCGCGCCGCGCGCAGGCCCGGATGCTCGCCGACCGGGGCCAGCTCCCACGACGACACTTCGACTTCCTGCGCTGACCGGGGAAACATCGTCCGGACGATGATGCCGCCCACCAGGTCGATCACGACCAGGCTCGGGAAGATCACCACGTTGCGGATCCCGTACATCCGGTCCACCCACGCCGGGTCGTAGGCGGCATCGAGCCGAGCCCGCTGCTGCGCTTCGGCCTGTACCGCGTCCGCGGACAGCGGCCGGCCGAGACGGAACTCGTCGCGGATGGTCGCGATCGCGGCGTGCCCGCGCCCCAGGTCGATCCCGGCCGTGATGGCGCGCTCGCCAGGTGTGTCGGTGAGCGTCGCCGCTCCGGCGTTGGACACCATCCTCAGGTACCGGCGGTGCGTGGGCGCGACGTGGTAGGCGTCGAAGCTGTTCTCGGCGAGCAGCTTCCAATTCGCCTTGATCGTGTATTCATGCGTTCCCCGCAGCACCTCCATGCCCGCGTCCAGTCCCTGGTCTACGATCAGGTCGAGGTACTCCCGCGCGCCATCGAGGTAGTCCACCAGCGAGACCGCGTTGGCGTCGTAGTTCAGGAAGACGAATCCGCGGTAGGCGTCCACGCGCGGCGGTGAGATGAGCGCCAGCGCGGACCGGTCGAACTCGGGCCCGTAGGCTGATTCGCCGGGTAGCGTGGTCAGGTTCCCGCTCGTGTCGAAGGTCCACGCGTGATAGAAGCAGGTCAACGAGCGGCTCTCACCGCTCGGTTCGCGGCACAGGGTCGTCCCGCGGTGGCTGCACAGGTTGAAGAAGACGTGCATCTCCAGGTTCGCGTCACGGACGAAGATGATCGGTCGGCCGCCGACGTTCCGCGCCCGCCACTGATGCGCTTCGCAGATCTCACTCTCATGCCCGACGTAGAGCCACGACCGGTCGAAGATCGCCCTGCGCTCCGCGGCCAGCAGCGCCGGGTCCCGCATGGTGCCGCGGTGCACGCTGAACCGCGCGTGCTGGCGGTCGTCGACAACGTGGGGCTCCGTCGCCACCGTCAGTCCCCCGGGCGGGCGGTCGACGCTGGCTCGGGCGGGATCTGCGGCCAGTACCGGGACAGCGCGCCACCGTCCACGGTGATGTTGCCCCCGGTCATCAGCGACGATTCATCGGAGGCCAGCAGGACCAGCGGTCCCACGTAGTCCGCGGGCGACGGCAGCCGGTGCCAGGGAAACAGCCCGGTGAAGTCCAGGTTCTTGGTCTCCTTGAGTTGCGCCAGGACGTCGCTGAACGACTGGCCGCCGCGGTGCTGCTCGGGGAAGGTGACGGTCGGGGTGAGGCTGTTGACCCGGATGCGGTGCGGTGCGAGCTCCATCGCGGCCGAGCGGGTGAAGTTGATCAGCGCCGACTTGGCTGACGCGTACCCGATGTTGTTGGCCTCACCCTGCCAGGCCGCCGTCGACAGCACGTTGATGATCGAGCCGGCGTTACCGACCTCGACCATGGCCGTCGCGACCGCCTTGGTCACGATGAATGTCCCGCCCAGGATCACGTCGACCTGCCTGCGGAACACGTCCACCGGCATCGTCAGTACCCCGCCGTTGACGAATATCGCCGCGTTGTTCAGCAAGATGTCGATGCGCCCGTAACGTTCACGGACCGCCGCCACCATGTCGTCCACGGCCTCCGGATCGGTCACGTCGGCGGGTACGGCGACGGCCTCGCCGCCCTTGTCCCGGATGCCCGCGGCGGCCTGCTCGGCCACGCTGGGCTTGAGATCATTACAGGCGACGATCGCGCCGTGCGCAGCGAAACCCGCCGCTGCGGTGCCGCCGATATTGGGGCTGGCCCCGGTGACCAGCGCGACCTTGCCCGCCAGCCGACCCAAAGTCTCACTCATGCCATCTCCCCGCTGTCCAGGAAACCGATGATCTGCTCCTCGAATTGCCGTGCCGCCTCGAACTGGCACCAGTGCCCGCACTTGGGAAGGACCGTGAGGCGGGCGTTGCGCATCTGGTGGAGCATGTGCAGCGCCCCCTCGAGCGGGATGATGCGATCCTCACGCCCCCACAACAGCAGCGTGCGATGGCGTATCTCATGGACGCGCCGCCAGTGCGTGGGTCCGAGTCGGCCCCAGGCTCCGAACAGGCGGCGGCTGTACTCCGCGGCCGCGGGGTCGCTCGCCGCCTTCAGCCGCTCCGCGAGCGTGTCCTCGTCTATGCGTCTGGCGTCGTAAACCATCCCGGTCAGCAGTTGCCGCATCCGGTCTGGCGTCGCACCCGGGCCGTTGTAGAAATCGAACAGGAGCCGGGCCTCGGGGCTCGGCTGGGCCAAGATGGGCAGCGAACCTCCCGCGGGCGCCATCAGCACCAGCGCCTCGACGCGATCGGGGGCGGTGAGTGCCAGTTCCAGCGCGGCCGCGCCGCCGATCGAGTTCCCCACCGGGGTGACCTTGGCCAGGTCCAGATGGTCGAGCAACCCGATGAGCTTGTGCGCGGTCAGTTCGTGCTGGGGCAGCTCGTGTTCTGGCTTGTCCGACCCGCCGAACCCGGGCTGATCGACTAGCAGCAGGCGATAGTGCCGGGTCAATGGCTCGACGTTCTGCTTGAAGTTGCTCCACGCGCTAGCCCCGGGTCCGCCGCCGTGCAACATCACCAACACCGGCCCCGCGCCTACGTCGTGGTACTGCAACCGGAAACCGTCCGGATCGGTGAAGACCAACTCCGGCGGAGGGTTGACGGCGACAGTCAAAGGTCGGCTCCTAAAGAATGATGCTCAGCTTGCCTTGATCCAGGTTTTCGTGGTCGAGCACCGACCGGCGCTCGGTGAAGCGGAACTCGCCGGAGTCGAGCCGGAGCAGTTGATGCCGGTATGAGCCCACGTACTGATCGGTTCGCCCGGCCCGGATCCGGAAGACCAGGAAGTTCGCCCGCACCTCGAGCCGCGCCGGGTCGGTTTCGCGCACGCTGACGTTCGTGATCAGCCGCCGGGTGCGCGACCGGGGGTATTCGGCATGGGCCGACCGGCGCAGCAGCGACTTGACGCGCTCCTGGATCAGGAAGTAGTCGTCGTGGACCAGCACTAGGTCGCGGCCCGGGTCGCCGTGGCGCAGGTCGGTGGCCGGTACGATGTACACCGCGCCCGGGGCGAACAACCCGAACCATTCGTCAAGCTGCCAGTTGTCCAGAAGATCCGCCTCGTGGGTCAGGAACGACCCCACCGCGGCGGTCAAGTCCACCTGGTCCGTGCCGGTCACGGGGACGTCCTGGCCAGCCAGTCGCGCAGCACGGAGTCCCGGTCAGCGCCGAGGTCCGGCGCCGGACCGCCCACCGGGTAGGAGTGGCCGTCAAGGTTCCATGGCAGGCCCGCGATCACCTGCGGCCCGATCGCCGGATGGACGATCTCCTGCAGGGCGCCGCGTTCGGTGAGCCGCGGGTCGGTCAGGGCGTCCCGCAGCGACATGCTCCGGCTCGCCGCGAGTCCGGCCTCCTGCAGGCTGGTCTCCAGCCGCTCGCCGCCGTGAGCCTCGGTCACCGCCGCGATCCGCTTCCAGCCGTCTTCGCCGGCGTCAACCTCGGCGGCGGTCAGCGTCGCGCCGAACTCACGCGCCATGACCTCGACGAACACCCTCACTTGGGCCTGATCGGTGAGCGTGATCGCGATCCACTGATCCTCCCCGGCGCACGGGTACACGTCGTTCACCGGGTATGACGTGCCTGCGTTCCCGCGTCGCTCGGCTTCGCCCAGGCCCAACTGGGCCTCCACCAGATGGACGCCTATCGCCGCCGCGACGGCCTCCACGGCCGAGCAGTCAATGTAGCCGCCCTCGCCGGTACGCGCTCGCCTGCGCAGCAGCGACAAGATGCCCAGGCAGGCAAAGGCGGCCGCGTGCAGATCGACCGGTCCCCGCACCAGCCCGGGCGGGCGGTGCGGCCACCCCGTCAGCCACGCGCCGCCGCCCTCGGCCCAGAAGATCGACGCGTAACCCGGCGGGCCCGGACGCCTCGACCTGCCGGTCGCGGAGACCGAGCACATGATCAGTGCCGGGTTCTGGGCCACCAGGGCCGGGTAGGACAAGCCGAGCTTCTCGCTCTTTCCCGGGCGCATGTTCTCGACCACCACGTCCGCGACGCTGGCCAGCTCGACGGCCAGGGCCAGGTCGGCCGCCTCGGTCAGGTCAAGCTCGATCGACCGTTTGCCCGACGCCAGCTCGTTGAACAGCGGGCTCTCGTTGATGCCCGTCGTCGCCCGGTACCCGTACTGCCGGTCAGAAACCCGCATCAGATCGGGTCGCGCGGAATTTTCTACCTTCACGACATCCGCGCCGAGAAAAGCCAGGAAGGTCGTGACCACGGGTCCGGCGGCGGCCCAGCTGAAATCCAGGACCTTCAACCCGCGGTAAGTCGCGGTCATGTCTGACTCCCTGCTCGGGATGGTGTCCGGACGCTACCCAGCGGCGGGCGGGACAGGGAATGCGGCGGTTCCGCCGACCGGAATTCGGACTCGCCGCGGCCCGGGCGGGCTCGTTACCGTCGGACTCGCCGAAGGAGGTCTTGATGCTCATCAACCACGTGGGGATAACAGTCGGCGATCTTGACGCCGGCGTGCAGTGGTACAGCACGGTCTTCGGACTGACCGTGCTGGTCGGCCCGACCGAGACCGGCCTGGTCGGCGACGCGCGTGAGCGCCGGCTGGACATCTTCGGTCCCCGCTGGGCGGGCATGCGCCTCGCGCACCTGATCGACGAGTCTGGGGTCGGGATCGAGATGTTCGAGTTCGTCGAGCCGCCGACCCTCGTCGCCGACGAACCCTTCGCCTACTGGCGCACCGGGCTCTGGCATGTCGCGTTCAGCGTTGAGGACCTCGAGGCCACCCGGGAGAAGATCACCGAGCTCGGGGGGCGGGCGCGGACGGGCATCTACAAGCTGGGGAACTCCGACTGCCGCGTCTGCTACTGCGAGGACCCCTGGGGTACTGCCCTGGAGCTCAGCACCAAGCCGTACCGGACGATCACCCTGGGCTGACCGCGTCCGGAGGCCTATTCGACGTCGGCCAGGTGAACTGCCCCTTCGGGGCAGGCGAGCACCGCCCTGCGGGCCTGCGCATCCAGGTCGGGGGTGATCTCGTTGCCGCGCGGGGTGGCGTGGCCGTCTTCCTCGCTCAGGTCCACCAGGTCCGGCGCGACGGCCTTGCACATCGTGTGACCCTGGCATCGAGCTGCGTCAATGTGCAGCTTCACGGCTCATCCTGAACGCGGTGACGTCGATGGCCGCGCCCGTGGGCCGGCCGGGTGTGAACGTGGCTGGCACCTGCTGCCAGCCGCTGGCCAGACCCTGGGTGAAGTACGGGTGTAGCGCGCTCGCGTCGATCACGTAGTCAGGGATCCGGGACAGGACTCCGCGGATCATCTCCTCGAACATGACGCGGGCCAGGTTCGAGCCGACGCAACGGTGCATGCCGATGCCGAAGGCCAGATGACGGTTCGGGAAACGGTCGAGCAGGACCGAATCCGGGTCATCGAAGACGTCGGCGTCGCGGTTGGCCGAAGCGAAGCCGATCAGCAGCCGGTCACCGTCATGGATCGCGCAGCCGCCGACGGTGGTCTCCCCGTTCATCGTCCGGGCCAGCGCCTGGGCCGGGGAATACATGCGCAGGAATTCCTCGGTCGCGCTGCGCAGGAATGACGCGTCGGCGAGCAGGCGGCCGTGATCCCCGCGGTTGTCGCTGAGCCAGGCCAGGGCCTGGGACGTGACCGAGGTCGTGGTGTCGACCCCCCCGGCGACCAGCAGGCCTACCATGCCCAGCGCGTCCTGCGGGGTGATCGGTGCCGCGGCGATGACGCTGATGACATCGTCGGCGGGCTGGCGACGGCGCTGCTCGATGACCCGGGCCAGGTCGACATACATCTGCCGCAGGTTCTGGCTCGCCTCCAGCCACCGCGGATCTTCGGGATTCAGCGCCGCGATGTCGTGCATCGTCTTGGACAGCCTCGGCCACGACTCATGCGGGAGCCCCAGCCAGTCGATCGTCACGCTGGCCGGCACGGCGCTGGCCAGTTCGCGGACTAGATCGCACTCACCGCGCGCCACGAACTGGTCAATGCACCAGGCAACTCGGGCGCGGATCCCGTCGCGCACCCGCTCGGCGGCGGCCGGCGACAGCAGCGGGTTGAGGATGCGCCGGTACGGCACCGAGTCGGGCGGATCGAGTTCGAGCGGGTACTGCGGAACGCTCGGCCGTTTGGGGATGCTGACCGAGGACCCCTCGCCGCCGGCGTCGGAGCGGCGCGCCGACGAGAAGCGGGCATCATCGCTCAGCAACTCGGCGACGTACTCGTACTTGGTAAATACCCAGTAGCCGCCGTGCTTCTCGGTCCAGAAGACCGGGCACTTGCCGCGCAGCTCGCGGTAGACCTTGGCCGGGTCGGCGGCGACCTCCGGCGAATGGTGATCGAAGTCCACGATGGGTGTTCGGTCAGCCATCTGACTACCCTCCGGACGTAGGTCGTCGGCCGCGCCCGGGGGTCGGCCGCGGGCAGGTCAACGCAACTCCCGCATGGTCGCGCGCACGTCCTCCACGACGGCCTGCGGATTCTCCCAGGGCCCGAAGTGGCCCCCCGCCTCGTGCGCCTTCAGGTACACCGGGTGGTACCAATCGAGCTGACCGCGCCGCGTCAGGAACGCCTCGACGCGGTCCTGCGTGCGCAGTCCGGGCGGGTTCTCGCCCCCCAGGAAGGACATGCCCATCGGGGCCTCGATGACCGGTTTCCGGTCGTGCGACGGCACCCACGGATAACGATGGGTGTTCGCGTACCAGTGGATCGAGGAGGTGATCGAGTTCGTCACCCACCAGATCGTCGCGTTGGCCAGCATGTGATCACGGGGGAAGACCGACTCGACATCCCCGCCGCATGCGCTCCACTTCGTCCACCGGCACAAGATCCAGGCCAGCATGCCGACGGGGGAGTCGCTCAGCGCATAAGAGAGGTTCTGGGCATCGAGCATGTGCACCGCGACGTGCGGCACCAGGCGTTCGCGATAACGCAGCAGCCGGCGGCGCGCCTCCGGGTCGAGGCCGTCGGGCAGGGTGACGCCGCCGGTGTATCCGGTGATGTCCCAGGGCCGCTCACCCTGGAACAGATCCAGGTGAATCGCATGCCCGAGGTATACGCCGTACAGCTGATCGGCGTACTTATGGCCGAGCTGCCCGGTGACGAGCGCACCGAAATCGCACCCGCCCGCCGCATACCGGCGGTAGCCCAGCTCGCGGGTCATGAGCGTGTGCCACAGGTCGGCTGCCTTCCAGAACGTCATGTCAGGCCGGCTCGCCGGCGTCGAGAAACCGAACCCCGGCAGCGACGGAACGATCACGTCGAACGCGTCAGCGGGATGGCCGCCGAAGGCCCCCGGATCGCTCAAGGGCCTGATCACCTTGTGCCAGTCCCAGAAGGTCCACGGCCAGCCGTGCGACAAGATGATCGGGATCGGCGCCGGCCCGCGTCCGGGTTCCTTGATGAAGTGCACGGGCACGCCGTCGACCAGAGCACGGTAGTGACTGAATTCGTTGATGGCCGATTCGACCGCTCGCCAGTCGAACTCCTCGGCCCAGTAATCGGTCAGCTCGCGCAGGTAGCTGACCGTGGTGCCGTAGTAGTCGTCATCTGGATCGACATCCGACGGCCACCTGGTCGCGCGCAGCCGCCGCCTGAGCTCGTCGAGGTCGGCGTCCGCCACGGTGAGCTTCCAGGGCGTCGACTCCGCGCTCACACCGTTTCGCCGCCATCGCAGTGCAGCACGTGACCGGTTACGACCGAAGCCATCGACGAACACAGGTACAGCACGGACGCCGCGACCTCGCGGCTGTCCGCCTTGCGCCCGAGCGGGATCCGGGCGATCAGCATCTTGACCAGTTCGGCGTACGCTTCCTCGCTCAGTCCCAGCGCCGCGGCCCGGCCGCCTTCGCCGTGGTCCATGGCCCCCGGGGAAATCGCGTTGACCCGGATCCCCTGGGTCGCCAGCTCCAGTGCCGCGGCGCGCGTGGCATGGACCAGCGCTGCCTTGGCCGAACCGTAGACGAGCTGAGCCGGAACCGGGCGGAAGGCAGCGGCGGAGATGACGTTGACGATGGAGCCCGGTACCTCCCGCATGATCATTGACATCGCGGCGGCCTGCATGAGCAGCGTGGGCGTGATGGCGTTGGTCTGGTACACCCGGGTCACGTCGGCCGCGGCCAGCGAGCCGAACGGCATGACGGGATAGATCGCCGCGTTGTTGACCAGGATGTCCAGGCCGCCGAAACGATCCAGGCAGGTTGACACGATCTGCTCGGCCGCGTCGTCGGCCAGCAGATCGACGGACAGGAATGACGCGTCGGCGAGCCTTGCCGCCGTCGCGCGGCCGAGGTTCTCGTCGCGCGCCACGATCAGGATGCGGATCCCCGCCTGGTCGAAGGTCTCCGCGATCGCCCGGCCCAGCCCGCGGTTGGCGCCGGTGACGATGGCTACCCGTCCCTGCAGGTCGGCGAACATATCGAGGCCAGGCATCTGCTGTGTGTCCCCTTTCCGCAGGGGAAACCTAGTCGCGCTGCGGGAGGTCAATCGATATCCATGTTCCGCAGGGTGGACTGCTCCTGTTGAGCCGACGGCGCCTCGGGCGAACTGTGTGAACAGCCTTGCATCTGCTTCGGGACCGGAGGGAAACCGCATGGGAGACCTCAACGGCCGCACCGTCGTGGTGACCGGTGCGGCCAGTCCCATCGGGCTCGGCCACGCCATGGCGGTGGCGATGCTGGCGGCTGGCGCGCGCGTTGCGTTCTTGGATACGAACGAAGCCCAGCTCGCCGAGGCCGTCACCGCGGCTACTGGCCGCTTCGGCTCGGACCGGGTGCTCGGCGTGACCGCCGACGTGTCGGACGAGGCAGCGGCTCACCGCGCAATCGCGGACGTCCGCTCGAGGGCCGATTCGATCGACATTCTCGTCAATAACGCGGGGATCAACGTCGGCGCGCTGGGCCTGGACAATGATGCCCTCCCGTGGGATATCCCGGTGCCCGCCTGGCGCCGGGTCGCCGAGGTCAACTACCTGGGGCCGGTCATCATGACCAATGCTCTGCTGCCCTCCATGATCGCCCAGGGCTACGGACGGATCATCGGGATCACCACCAGCCTGGACACGATGTGGCGGCCCATCAGCCCGGGCTACGGGCCGGCCAAGGCGGCGCACGAGGCCTTCATCGCGAATATCGCGCCCAGGCTGACCGGTTCCGGCGTCACCGCCAACGTGCTCACCCCCGGCGGCGTAACCATGACGGGCAGCTCTCGCGGCACCACCCTGCTCGATCCCGCCGCGATGCTGTCCCCGCTGGTGATGGGACCGCCCGCGGTCTGGCTCGCCTCGCCCGGCGCGCACGACTTCAACGGGATGCGGATCATCGCCTGCCGCTGGGACGAGAGCCTGCCGCTGGACCAGCGCGTCGAGCAGGCCGCCGCGCCCGCGGCCTGGCCCGGGCTCGGCAAGCAAGCCGTCAACCTGCCCTGATCACCAGCCGACGCGCAGCTCGGCCACGACCCGGGTCATCGCGTCCAAATCTTTTTCCATGCCCACGAGGTACGAGATTCCGTAGCGGGCGTGCAGCTCGCGCATCCGGTCCGCGGCACCTGTCACCGAGCCCTTGAAACCCCACGGCGTCGCGCTCAGCCCCTCCCACGCCCGGCTGCCGGAGGCCGCGGGGACCGAGCGGTTGTCGACCGACAGGTACAGCATCGTCAGCGAGAGCTCAAGCCGCTCGAACCGCTCTCCGGCCGCGTCCCGGACCAGCTCGATCTTGCGCCCGAACCCGTCGGCCGTCGCCTCTGCGAGGTCGATCGGACCGCCCGGGGCGCCGGCCCGCATCCGGGGCATGACGCTGACGATGTCAGCCTGCCGGGCGGCCAGGCGCAGAATCTGCGGGCCGCCGCCCCCGACCAGCACCGGGGGCCGCGGCGCCTGCAGCGGCGGCAGCGACGCGGGGACGTCGTCCAGCCGGTAGTGGGTGCCGGTGAAGGAGAAGCTCGCCCCCGACCAGACCCGGTCGATGATCGACAGCGCCTCGCCGAGCCGTTCGATGCGGACCGCCGCCGGACGGTAGTCGACACCGAGCGATCGATACTCCGATTCCTTCCAGCCCGCCCCGAGGCCGAGCTCGAAGCGGCCACCGGAGAGCACGTCGATCGTCGCGGCCTCCCTGGCCAGGAGCACCGGGTGCCGGAAGTCGTTGCCCAGCACCAGATAGCCAAGTCGCAGCCGTTCGGACACGAACGCGGCCGCGGTCAGCGCCGCGACCACGCCCGGGCCGGGGCCGAGATGGTCAGGCAGCAGCAGGCAGTCCACGCCGCTGCCCTCGACCCGTTTGACGAACTCTGTCCAGTCGCCCGCCGTCCGCCACGGGCCGTCGTGCCCGGCCAGAATACCGAATCGCATCCGCGCTGCCACCAAGCCGCCCCGCCTGCTAGGTTCGCCGCGGTTGCCGGTCCCGCAGGCGCCGGTCCCGTGGGTGCCGGTCCCGCAGGCGCTGCGCGGCTAGCCGCACCCGGGCGGAGCGCAGCCAGGCCGGCGCGCGGCCCCCGTACCGGGCCCGCACCACTCCGTCCGCGATCAGCTGCTCGAGCTCTTCGAGGTAACCGACGTCGGGTTCCTCCATCTCGTGT
>Ga0210386_10000324_pt1 | contig 43770 bp, 35 predicted proteins | sample IncBWH32OmetaG_FD_160091 | JGI IMG/M metagenome (GOLD analysis project Ga0210386, IMG submission 160091) | Forest soil microbial communities from Barre Woods Harvard Forest LTER site, Petersham, Massachusetts, United States - Inc-BW-H-32-O ...
ACCCGCTCAGACCGATTCAAAGTACATAGCCTTCCATAAAGTACATAGCCTTCCATGAGGGCGGCTTCCTTCAAGTCGCTGTATCAGAAGCGCCCTCTGAGAGTGTGCAGATACGCCCTGTTGCGTGTCGGGCGCTCCAGATACAGCACTAAGACATATAGGTACCGATCGCGCCTTTCCGTTCAACCCTTCGAATCTTGAGAGCCCTGCATTGGTTCTCCGTTGAACAAAGGATGCATTATCTCGACGCTTGATCGCTTTAGCGTGAATTCTGTGGTACTGAAATGAGTCATGCCGTAGAGGCTGCATCGGTCAGCTCGTCGGCAATATGGAGCAGCATATCTCCTGACCGAGATTTCCGCGCGTTAGTGTCTGTGCGTTCGCGTGATTATTCCTCCGCGATGGTCTCGCAGATGTCAGAGGGTGTGTCAAGTGCCAATCACTTGCCATGACCGTCCACCCAATTGGACCCCTTGGATTAACTGCGATATTGCGTCCGATACTCTAAGTATTTCTGCGGAAAGGAGCTTTCGCTCGCATCGTTTTATATCTCCGATTGGTCCCTTGCGTGCTTACTTCACAAATAGTACGAGCTCGTTTGGATCTGCGAGGAGATGTGTCAGCGCGGGCGTTAGGGGTGATGTGATGATTTCCGACAAGATGGGTTTTCACATGCGCATGCTGAGAGCGATGAGTGTGATTGTGATATGCGGAGCAGCAGCCCTGTCGGCACTTTGTCAATCTACTTCTCAATATAAGGTGGGAACGATCACCGGGGTTCAAACCCATCAGGGTGCAACGGGGTCGACTTCTTCCTCCCCCAGCCATGACGTCTCCCTGAAAGTCGGCGATACAACCTATGTTGTCCTATACACGCCGCCCTACGGTGTACAGACAGTCCGGTACGCAACCGGGCGTGAGTTCCTTGTCCTTGTCGGAGACAAGACGATTGCGTTTAACGACACACTGAGAAACAGCTCAGAATTACCTATTGTGAGCCAGACGGCAGCCGAAACGAAGAGTAATCCAACCAATGAGGCACAGAGCAGTGAGGCGCAGAGTATTAGTCCGGCAACAGCCGCCCCGCAGCAGCAAATGCAGATAAAAAGTGCAGAAATTATCGGCCTTGAGGGTGTTAGAGACAAGACTCAGGGCCTCCTGACCATCAAAGATGGAAAACTCTGCTTCACTCATTCCGGGACTAGATCACAGATTCCGGCTGCGGCGATAGAAGATGTGGTCACCGCCGATGATAGTCAGAGAGCAATTCGAGGAATTCTGGGCATACTAACTATGTTTGCGCCGTACGGAGCAGGGCGCCCTTTGAGCATGTATCGGTCCAAGATCGATAGCCTGACGATTAAGTACCGTGATGACAATGGCGGCCTGCATGGAGCTGTCTTCACGATGCCGGTGGGCACTGCAGAGTCGTTCAAGCAAGAGCTGATCGATCAGGGATCGCACACGACCATCCAGCCACCCGCAAGCGTCGACCCTTCGCACCAAATCGCGACGAAGGAGAAACAATGACAAGGTTCTTCAGACACCTGACATGCTCACAGCTGTTTGCCCTGATCGCGCTCGTGGGTGCTTGTCTGCATGCACAGGGCAAGGATAGCAAGTGCAAGCCGAGGGGTCTCCCCACCCTTGCAATGAAGCGGAGCGGAATGGAAAGGGAGTAGCGCAGCGCAGGTCTGCACAAGCGAAGCGCGGAAGATTGGGGAAGCGGCTTGTGGGCGCGAGGGGCGGAGCCCCTGAGCGTACTGAGTACTTGCGTTACAAAACGGACCAAAGACCTGCGTTACATAGGCCTGGAACCCTCATGGTTCTTGAGCTTTGGTCGTACGCACGATGATGCGGTATGCCCTGGAAAGAGAGTCGTGTCGTGGATCAACGCCTGCAGTTCCTGTCGAGCTACCAAAGAGAAGAAATGTCGGTTTCAGAGCTCTGCCGTGAGTTCGGAGTGTCACGGCCCACCGACTACCGGTGGATTAACCGTTATAAAGAAAGTGGACCGGAGTTCACTATCACCGACGCCCACAGTCGTTATCTGATCCGTTGTCAGATCGTCTCCCGAATGGACTTGAGTCAGGTTAGAGCCGTTTGCGAAGCGGCGATGCGGGAATATGGAATGCCTTCGAGGATTAGAACTGATAATGGCGCGCCTTTCACCGGGACGGGCTTACTCGGCCTATCGAAGCTCTCCCTCGGATGGATGAAGATCGGGATCATTCACGAGCGCATTCAGCCTGGGCGTCCTCAGCAGAACGGACGTCATGAACGAATGCATCGAACCCTTAAGGAGGAGACAACTAGGCCGGCAGCTTTAACGTTGCGGCTCCAGCAGAAGAAGTTCGACCGTTTTAGACAGGTCTTCAATTCGCGGCGGCCACGGATTCCTCTCTCTCGAGGGGCTCTCATCGAAGACCAACAGGCGCACTGTGCCCGTTTGCATTCCGAGGCCCGTGATACCGCTTTGCGCGAGGGCATGGAGCTGGAGACTCGTTTGCTGGAAGGCTACGCCGTGGACGCCATCGTCCGCTTTCTGCTCGATAACAAGGCCGATCTGCTTGTCATTGGCCTTCACCGTCATGCTTCGCACATATCGCGGCTATGGAGCACGGTTTATGATGTGGCGCTTGATGCGCCATGCAGTGTTCTAGGGGTGCACTAAGAACCTCACACGAGGAAAAACAGAGGTGTCAATTGTCAACACAAGCTAGTTTGGTGAACACATCCAGCCATGAACACAACAAAGTCGTAATCGCCGACTGTTTGAACACGATGGACGACACACGTCTCGTGTCTGCCGCAAGAGCGGGAGATCGCAGCGCCTTCACCGAACTCTATGAGCGACATTCACGAAAGGTCCTGCCCAGGATCTACCGGATCGTGAAAAACCGGGAAGACGCCGAGGATGTATTGCAGGACGCAGTTCTGAGCGCATTCGTTCATCTGAAGAGTTTCGAAGGAAGATCGAACTTCACATCCTGGCTCACTCGCATCGCGATCAACTCTGCGCTCATGGTCTTACGCAAGAGACGGGGAGCGGAAATATCCATCGAACAGCTGAGGGATGATTCTAAGAACCCCCGGACCTGGGAGCCGCAAGGTCATTCGGAAACGCCGGAGGCTTGCTACGCCCGGCGGGAAAGCGAAGAATTGCTGCGAAATGCGATTCAACGCCTGCCCTTTATATTCCGGGATTCGCTGGAGCTGCAACATGCCCGAGAGTATTCGAGCAGTCAGGTCGCAGAGGAACTCGGCGTCTCAGTATCAGCAGCGAAATCAAGACTGATGCGCGCCCGGCGGACCCTGCGACGGCGCCTCTCAGGGACACGCCCGCGCAACGGCTCGAAACCTGTTTCATCGCGGGGTGCCTCACGTTCTGGAGTCGATTCGAAAACCGCCAGCATCTTAGAAGAGACCGTCTGAGTGGATGCTGAGTGTTCCTTGCCAGAGGGCTCATCAGGTTCTAGAGGATCAACCGTGAACATGTCCATCGGACAAAATCCGAACACCGTGAAGCACATCGTGATCGTAGGTGGCGGCTTCGCCGGACTGAACTGCGCTCGCAAGCTGGCTGCGAACCCAAATGTTCGGATCACTCTGCTTGACAAGAACAACTATCAGCAGTTCCAGCCGTTGCTCTACCAGGTGGCCACCGCGATCCTCGCTCCAGACAATATAGCTTTCAATTTGCGCGCCGCACTCAGGGCCCACCCCAACGTAGACGTGAAGATGACGGAAGTCGTCTCCATCGATCTCAACACGCGCACGGTGGAAAACGTCGACGGGCAGCAATACCAGGGTGATTTTCTGGTGGTGGCGGCGGGGTCGCAGGCAAACTTTTTCGGTACACCCGGAGCGGACAAGAACAGTTATCCACTGTACTCGCTGCATGATGCCGAGCGACTGCGCTCTCGCATCCTGGCTATGCTCGAATCTGCGGATCGTGACCCATCGCTCGTTACAAAGGGAGCGCTGAATTTTGTCATCGTAGGAGCTGGCCCGACGGGCACGGAGATAGCAGGTGCGTTCGGGGACATGCTGCAGGCAGCGCTGAAGAAAAAGATCCGCGATAGATCATACAAAGATCTTGCTGTGGACGGGGGGCAGATTCTCCTGGTGGATGGAGGCCATGCCGTGCTGATTGCCTTTTCCTCCAAGGCTCAGACATACGCCGCCAAAATGCTTGAGGAACGAGGGGTAAAACTTCACTTGGGTACAAGGGTGAAGGAGGTTGGGAGTGGGCACGTGGTGCTCTCAGACGGCACCAGGATCCCGACGCATACTGTCATCTGGGCAGGAGGGCTCAAGGCTGCGTCTTTATCAGACAACCTGGGGATCAAGACTGGGCAAGGAGGCCGCATTGATGTTCAAGCCGACCTCACGGTGCCCGGTTTAACAGGTGTTTATGCCCTGGGAGACTTTGCCAATATCCTTGGCAAGGACGGTAAACCGCTGCCCCAGCTTGGCTCGGTGGCAGAACAATCAGGCAAGTGCTGCGCCAAAAATATCCTGTTGGACATTGCGGGAAAACCAAGAGAGTCGTTTCACTATTTGGATAAAGGCATCATGGCGATGATCGGGCGCAACTCGGCCGTCGCCGAAGTCGGTGAGCACCGCCACGAACTCCAGGGGGCAATCGCCTTCGCAGCGTGGCTTGGAGTTCACGCCGCCCTGCTGATTTCCACGCGCGCAAAGATCGCGGCCTTTGTGGAATGGGCGTGGGATTATTTCGGAGGGGCCCGCGGCGACGCTATTCTCGATCGCTCCGAAGAGTTGCAGATCAACTGGAACGACGACCGGAAATAGCCGATTCCGGAGGATCGGTCGGTCCCGAGCAGCCGAACCGACAAGGCGCCTTGATACTTCGAGCAATGCAGCTCTATGCCTTGTTGGCGGCGCTCTTCTGTTGTTTCCCAGTAAGAGTGTTCGCTCGTACTACCCGATCACTGTGCGAGATCGCACGTCCTGTTTCTGCAGTTCCGTTCAGGATCGAGATAGCGAATTTTAGACCAGACATGCTGGTTTGAAATTCTGTCATCATCTTGTTTGAGATTTTCTGGAAGGAACGCAACATCCAACACGGCGACCGCGCCAGCGCCTTCCTTCAAACCGCTCTATCCGACCTGCTCCGCTCTCTCTTCTGCCACAACTGCACACTCCTGATCCCGCGGAGCAGCTCCGCTAGAGTCCTGACGTTTTACGTCCAGTTGGAATCGCCTCTTGGGTTCAAGTTTTGGTACAGTGGGCTAGTCTAGTTAATTCGTTTGATGATAAGCACCGTTTTGTCGTCGATCATGTCCGCTTCGCCGTTTTGACGGAGCCACTCATCTCGCTTTATTGCATGATCCAGCACCGCGTTGCAGATGTCCCTGGCCGACTGTCGATAGTGTTCGCGCATCACCGCTTCCATTAGCTCACGCCCTTGTTGGTCGCTGCCGTCGTAAACTCCATCGGTATAGAGAACAAGAATATCTCCCGGACTCAGCAGTGTGATCTCACCGAGATCCGAAGCGTCTACCTCTGTTTGCCGCAAGTTCACGGAGTAGTACTTCTTATAATCCGGATGATCTGCTGGGATCTGCAAACCGAGCGGAAGAAATTGCGCCATACGGCTTTCATTGATGTTCATGAACTTGCGATACTCCGCCAAGAACACTAGCGGTGGAGGATGTCCGAAATTCGCAAAGCGAAAATGACCGCCAGGGCGGACTTCGCCGTAAATCAGGGTTGCGTTTTCGCGTGCGTCTCCCTTCTCAATGATTCCTAATTCATTGCGGGCGGTCACCGATAGCGCCAGCCGCAGGTTGATGTTTTCGAGCAGCATCGGTGTTGCTCTGCCGTATCGATCCAGCTCGGTGAGCATCAAGGCATGGAACGTATCATGCACCGTAGATGCGATCTTGGCTGAGATGATTCCGTGTCCCTGTGCATCCACGACCAGCGCACCCGCCGTCGAATAAAGATCATGCAACTCTTCCGCAACGCGCACCTGCTCGGAGCTCCTCGCGAATCGATACTCTCCCTCCATCTCGGGCTTGTAGCTGGGCGTTGTTTTCAGCCACCGCACCTGATCGTCGACCAAATTTCGTAGCAGAACTCCTGGAGGAAGCGGTTCAAGAAACTCTTTCGACAGCCGTTGAGCCCGCTGAATACGTGCGTCAATGTCGTAACGCTGCTGAAAATTGATGTATTCAAAAAGATCCCCACCGACAGTTCCGGCAGGAATCGAATTCCCGAACATCTCGATACCGGGAATGTGCGGAATCGCCCCCTCCACCGGCATCAACCGCTCGCGCAGATAGTCGTCGATAGTCGGATCTGTGGTTGGTTTTGTCATAAGAGAGTCCGGTGCGGATGTGCTTTGAAATTTCAAAGATTTCTCCCAACATTATGAGGCAGCTATGGACCCCCAGTGGTGCTCATAAACTACCGTTGCGAATCTTTTTCGTGGGTGGCGCTATCATCCTTTCGATCTGCAGGTCCGCCGTGCCGGAATGAATTTGGCGGGAACCTCAGATTGCTGTAAATCGGGGGGCTGATCGAAAAGACCGAACCTTGGCCTAACTGGCTGACAACCCCGATGATGCCTCCATGAGTTCCCATAATCGCCTTCGCGATTGGAAGGCCCATGCCTGCTCCAGGCGCCGCGTAACCTTGGCGTCCTCGTAGTCCAGTTCCATTTCTAATTGCCTCCCGTCCCTAACTGAGGTTGGTTTTTAACGGAGGGAGTGAGTTTGCGCAGGACGAACTCCTGTATGAGGCCGTTTGCCATGCTGGCGCCAACGTCAACAAGGGCGGTCGAAAACACCAACCCCAGGCCGCGATTCGACTCCGGATAATAGGCGTTGGAGATGGCGCCGGAGGCCAGATATCCCCCGAGGCTCGAATAGTTCGGCTGCCAGCGTCCGTTATCTCCCTTGCAGAGGAACGGCGTTCGCAGGGCATGGATCATGCGCGACTTCGTTGTGCCCGTGCCCTGATAAAAGTAGCGCGGATCCTGATGCAGGATCGAGGGCAGGATAGCCCCGCCGATCATGATGTCGGTCAGGCCGTTGGCGTAGTTGGACCCCCAACGCTGTCCATAGCCCTTCGCACCTTGCCCGTAGTCGGGAGTGCCGCCCGCCTGATCGGCGCCAGCAATGAAGGCAGAGCCGAGGATCGTGATGGGGTCCGTCAATGTCTTGAGAGCGAGTCTGAACTTCAGCTTCGGCGTGAGTGGCACGGCGTTGCGGTCATACACAACGTAGAAGTTGGGAATAAAGCCCAAGACACGTTGCTTCTCCTCCACCCTTTCCTGCTCTCTGGCAATCTCCTCAGTCGAGAGAACTGCGTTCACCGTGGTTACCGCTGCTGCAATTCGTAGTTTGATGCCCGTTAGTTCCAGATATTGGCCAGGCCTCAGCGTGACTTCGGGCGAAGTCCAGTTTGCGAATCCGCTGGCGCTGATGATGACATGATAGGGGGTTCCGGGCTTGAGATGGTCGAGTTGAAAGAAACCATTATCGTTCGTCTCCACACGTTGCGGATCGGGGAGTGAGGAGCTTTCAAGGTCGACCGTCGCGCCCGGAACGGTGCCATCATTCACATCCGTCACGGTTCCTATGATGGTTCCAGTCTGTGGTTCGGGTGCGGAGATCTGCTGGGCTGCCACTGCACCGTTGACAGACACACCGAGAATAAGGAGACACAGGCAATGCTTGATACTCATCTTGTGTGTCCAGTCTTTTTGACATCGTGTTCGCCAGCGCTTGGAGTCTTTCCGCCAGTCGTTGTGCCAGTTGCGGTCTTCCTAGCCACTTTGACTGTTGCGTAGCACCTACTCTTCGCGGATTTCCAAGCATCGAAGCCGACATCCTGCGCAACTGCCCCGGCGCTCGTCGTGAGAAGCACCGCAAGGGCTATAGAAGCAAGCGTGATAGAGCAGTGTAGTTTCATTTTGTTGTTCTCTTCATTGCAAAGGCGCACGCAGGCAACCTTGTGCGGCATTTACCTTCTCCCGGGCCGATGAACCTGACGCTCTCTCCCGAGAGGCGCTTTCACTGTCGACGCCGGAAAGCTCTAATCGACGTTGCGAGTAACAGCCGACAAACACATCGCCGTTAAGGAGCAATCACAGCGCTGTCACGTTCGCAGTTACTGCTGAAAACTATGGAACGTCCACGTCCGCATCTGGAAATATGCTGCCTTTTGCCACCACAAACGCAACGATTAATACCTGCCCATGCTTTCCCTCGCATCCGCTGTGCGGGACGTTTTCCAATAGTGCAAGGCGAATGCCACATGCAAATAATTGATAATGAGAGCCGACAGGTGCGTGGTGACTGACAGCTCTTTGGCGACTGCCAGAGGACTGTCGCGGTTCATTGGCAACGCGCTGAGGACTCGAATGAAATCTGGAAGGCCTCTGCGAATGGCGCCCGCTTCTATCGAACAGTATGTTCGACGCTTCACGTGCAGGGTGAGAGTTTTATCCGCGGACGCAGAAGCTCTGACATGAGCGACTACTGCCGGTCGCGCAACGGCGGAACATGGATCGGAAATAGCGCCCGCGCGACCAAGGTCCTTTGTTCAAGAGCCCACAGTGACTCACGTGCCGGCGGCTCGAGCTTTGGGGGCAGTCTTGATTTCGACCTTCCTCATGAAGGCCGCAGCTCCGATGCTTATGATGCTCGTGTGTGTGCTGTTAGTCGATTCTGTGTTTGCAAGCCGGATGACCACCGCACATCTCCATTTGATGTCCGGAGTCTTCGCTACGGCCTCGCGGGGCGCGTTGCAGTAGGCGACCCCGGGCGCAACCTTGCACGTGCAGGGCGTATGACTGCATTTGTCCCGTTCTAACTTACCCACTAAATCTTCAGCACTCACTAAAGGGTCAAGCATCGTCGTCACTCCATACCCTCACAATGCGCAAACCCAAGCTGGTTGGCGAGCCTGTTTCACGCATAGTTAGTTTGAAATAACGTGATTGCCGTTTCCATTTCTCGCTTGTCCATCAGATCAACTAGCCTGGCATCCGAGTGAAACGTGGAACGCACAGACATCGTCTCGAGCGAGTACTCGCGCGTTGCATCGCAATCGCAGCACACTTGATAGGTGCAGTTCTGAATCGTGAACACACGGCTTATCGCGCGATGGCGGCAGCTGAACAGGTAGCCAATTGCGCATCCGATAATTGTTTTCATTGTTCCGGCTTCAAACAACTCGGGCTTCAAACTATCTTGCCGAGACACTCCTCTGTGTGCATTTTGAAGGCCAACAACCATTCGTGCACCAAGAATTCCTCGAACGCTACCCGATCTATTAGTTAGCGCCGGCAAAAGGAGTTTCTGAGGCTTTCAGCACTGACGTGGCATGGACCACAAGTTGACGTCGGCGGGCTCGGCTGTTGACACGGCTGATGTTCACGGTGCACGAACTAATTGGCAGTTGTGAGACTTACTTCGGCTTCCTTGGAAGCGATTTTCCCAGGGCACGCTGATGCTAAGAAGTACGACGAGGAAGATGGCGCCAAAACGCGCTATGAGCCGTAGCTCCCTCCTGCGCCGGGGCAGGACCGAACCCGCAACAACGAGCGAAATTGGAATGAGAGAATCGTGCTTAACGCTGGCAAACTGGACGATAGCGATGATTTCAGGAGCGTCATGAGAAAAGAGCCGGTTGGCCAATTCCGGCGTGAGGATTGTCTCGGTTGCGCGGGACGAAATCGCGTAGTTTACTAGCCCGATGCCCAAGCTGAATCGGGGCATCGGGCAGTCTCTGCGTTGCCCCTAGAACGAAACAGCTGCAACTTGTGAGCTTTCGTGCAGCCCTTTGTTGACCAGGACCTTGACTTCCACCCTGCGATTCAAGGCGCGGCCTTTTCTATCGGTGTTTTCGGCTGCAGGATGTGTCGCGCCATAGCCGGCCGGCACAACGATTCGCTGCATGGGAACGTTGCCATTTTCGATGAGATAGTGGACGACTGAGATTGCGCGCTCGTCACTCAGCTTCTGGTTGTACTTCGTTCCGCCGTCGCTGGAGGCATAGCCTGCAATCTCGATCACGTACCCGGTAGCGCTGGAGGTAGAGGAGACCAACTGGTCCAGATCTGCCTTGGCCTTGGCGTCAAGGCTGCTGCCGTTTTGGCGGAAGTAGACTTGGGTTTCGGCTAGTGTCGTGTAGTCGGCTAGGTCCGAAACACGCTGGTTTACAGTCTTGGCGGCTGCAGCATCCTTAGCGGCTGCGGCACCGGCCGCCTGAGCTGTCGAGAGTCCCTGATCTGCCGTCGACTGCGCCTTGCTGGACGCAGCCTGATTGGCCGCGACCTGCTGCTCCATGGCTACTTCGACCGCAAACGCATCAGGATGGAACTTGATCTTGGCCGCCTCGAGCTGGCCGTCGGCATTCCCGACTCCTTTTGCCTCAATGGTCAGGCCCGGCACCAGCGCTCTGACGTCCGTAGCCGTCTGACTGAAGAATGCCTTGTCGTGCTCGATCTTCGTGCTGTCCCCCACTTTGATGACGTCGACAGTGCCTGACTTTTGATCCTGGATTTTCACCAGATTCCCGGAACGTGAGATGATCACGCCCTTGACCTTCGCCTTATGGCCGTCTGTAATCTGGCCTGCATCCGCCGCCGCAGCAAATGTCATTCCTGCGGACAGGCAGAAGCAAACCGTCGACAAAATCGCGAGACGTATGTTTTTCCAACCACTCAGTTTCATTGGAACCCTCCGGTCATTGACAATGACCATCAAATAAGAAGATTGATTCGGACAACAGGTATTTCATGGCAACGCGTTGCCTGCTGTAGCTGCTATGAAAGAGCGTTCAGTATCCTCGGGCTGTGAGAGAGTATGTATATATGGCATCCTTCTTAAAGAAAGCAGTCTCAAAGCGTTAATCCTGAGGGGCCGAACTCATTGGTCTCCCCTTTCAGGGACGTTAGCCCGAATTAGCCAGTGCTCCTGCCATAAGTAAAGCAAGTCAGGGGCCAAATGTTACACATGAGGAGAACTGAGAGCTTTCTCGTGCTTAGCGTGCCACTTACGCCACGCGGCAACGAGATGACGTCGTGTGCAACTACTCCCGGAGGGACGACTAGTCTTTGACACGCGCCGGCTTTTTGGCATCGAGGAATCCCAGCTCATGGACCGCGGCGGGACCACGTCAATGAAGAAAACCCTTACCGATCGTGTCAGATAGTTTTGTGCCAGGATGCTAGCGCTCGCATGGGCTCTATCTCTGTCCAGGCAATTGCGGTGTGAGCTTCGAAAGCCGTGGCCATTCCCAACTGGCGCTATGGAATTATTTTCCGCCAATGCGACTTTCAAAAGCGTTTTTCCCTATGGAGAGCGCTTCTTCTTTGGAATCCCGCGCTACAGGAGAGCTATTGTTACGGAGAGTGGGTAATGGTCGGAAGCTGAAACTGAGTTGTGAATTCGCAGGCCTGCAGGGCGAACAGAGCCGCGCGCGAATATCCAGTCGATAGCTCGGCCCCTGTCAAAGAATGAATGCGGAGGGGTGGTTCGCACAGGCTCCTTCGCGGCGGTGCCGAGGAACTGCGCTTGCCTTATAGCGTTGGCGGCAACACTCCCGGAAACGTCGAGATTAAGGTCGCCCGCAAGGATTATCGGTGTAGTTGATTTATAGCGGAGAGCATCGTTCAGGCACTCGTCAAGTTGCGAGCAGCGCAAAGCATCGTCGCCACGGCTCTCGAGGTGCAGGTTGTATGTCGCCAGCGTCCGGCCGCCGATGCTCACCTCGCTGACCAGAGCCATCCGTCCGCCAATCCTCTCTTGGAACGGTTCAATATCCGGAAGATACCAGCGCGGACGCCAGAAACTCGACTGCCGCCGAAATCGGAGAATACGCGGATGTGACATCGGCCAGGGAGAAAGAGTGGCCTGGCCGTGGAAGGCGGGAGACGTCTGTGAGCCCTGGGTCAGCTCCTGGAACTCGCGCCCAAAAACATAGTTCATCTGCAGCTTCTGCGCAATCTCTCGCCCAACGTTGAGCTGGTGGGTTCGCCTTGCATTGAGGTCCACCTCCTGCAGAAGAATCAGATCTGCCTTTGTGCCGGCCAGAAAATCTATGACGCCCTGCAACTGCAACCCACGATCGATATTCCAGTCGACTACCTGGATCTGGCCTCCTGAGCCAAATCGCCAGCCCGTGGAGGCAAAGTTGCCGACTTCGATCTCCTGGTTGGAACTCATATTTTGGCGTAATTAAAAGTTCAAAGCCACGTGACCGCGCTCGCAAGCTGAGCATCTTCGAAAATCATGTAACTACATGCCCGGCAGTTTCAAGCGGACGTTTCAGAAACAGCGGAATTCCTGATCGGAGACCTCCTGGTCATCGCAAAGGCGCAATAGGAGTAGAGGGAGATCAACCAAACCACGTTAGCGCCAATCGCCGCCAAAAAGAAAGCCACTTTCGTGAGGCTGAAGACCGCGAAGAACAGGAGAGCCCACGGCATGAAAGCGCGCCGGATAATGAACTCTGTATACCGACCGAAGTACAGGATGGGATTTGATCGCCTGCTTTCTGCCTTTCCCTGCCAGATTCGCAGATACTGCTCAGGGCGTCCGGCAGCGAGATAACGCCGCCCAAATCCAGTGACCAGGAAGCTCATAACAGCTCCAAAAAGAAGCAGGATCCCCCAGGCAAGATAGATTCGCTGGTCCGACGTCCGTATCAATCTTATTGCCATCCCGGCAAAGATGAACAAGTAATACAGATAATCGCAGACCGTCTCGAGCCAGCAACCGAAATCCGATTCCAGAAGCCTCAGCCGCGCGACTTCTCCATCGCAGCCATCGAAGATGCTCGCCCAGACTGACAGCACCGCCCCGATCAGAGTATGCCAATAACCGCCCCACGCGAAGAATGCGCCGGCGGCGATGCCAACTCCAAGAGTGAACAGGCTGACCATGTTAGGTGTGATTGGAAATTTTATAAGCTGACGGCTGATCGGCACCGAGATTCTACGGTTCATTTGTGCGAAGAACCCATCCGTGGGCTTTACCAACCAGCGGTCCAGTTTCTTTTCTGCGGCAAGGCGATCTTCCGGAGTGACTACTCGCTGCCACAAATTCTCGTCTACCGGCTTGCATTCTACAGCGTATGTCGACAGCAGCCAGGCATGGAACTGATCAACGCTGTACATTTCCGGAGGGCACTGCTCCGCGGCATCGAGCGCGATATCGGCGGAGAGCACGTAAATGCCAATAGGCTGGTCATTACACGTCAGCGCCAACGCGCCACTCTTTTTACTCCATTCTCTCGCCTGGCGAAACAGCGCCGGGTAATACGTACTGTTCCCGGCAACGAACACCAGGTGATCGTCTCCCGACACGTATGTAATTTTCTTCAGCAGTTGACGCAGCGGCGTATCCGCGGATGTTTTGAGCCAATCAACGGAATAAGGAAGACGACCCGTACCGAGGAGTTTGCAAAATACATCCGGGCTGGTGGCGCGATCGACGCACACGATGATTCGCCTTCCAACAGCCTTTTGCACTGAGAGGATGTCACGGAGCACGATGGGAAGGGTACCAACGCGCAGGAGCGGTGATCCGGCTTCGCCTGCTCCACGGAATGTGTTGGCAAAAATGACAGATGTAAATGCCTGACCGGTTCCCGGGCTGTCCATCGCGGATTCCGGGCTTTTCGCAAGCTCTTGCGAGATACCCCCTTCGGATTTGTTATGCACTCTGGAGCTGGATAGGGGGAACAGACAAAAACCACCAACGACACCCCAGAAGGTTCCCCGTAACCGTCTGGTTATTGCTACCGACAACCCTACCGCGCCGGTGAGACCGAACATCTTTGCGATAAGTATGTTTCCCCCCTCATAAGTACCTACATTTCCCGGATTGAATACACCAATGACGTTCACCAGCTTGGTCAGAGCCTCAGTTACAAGAGCGCCCAGGGAACCGATGTAGAATCCCATCAGGCACAGAACCAGATAGACCTCCAACACTGCCATGCCATGCCACGCCAGATTGAGAGCCAGGCTGGCCCAAAACGCGCTGGGCGTGTCGCGACGGAAATCGAAGAGCTTTTTTTCCGCCGACTGGATCAGCGGCAGCGTGCGCTCCACTCGCTGACGCAGAAATTGGAGCCGGCCGAGGAGCCGCGCCGGTCGCGTCATGAATGGCCAGCGATTCAGCATTGCCAACGCAATCCCAAAAAGCAGTCCGAACAGTATCACGATGAACAGGACTGCGTACGAGCGCAGCGCATGAGTGAGCGGCAATACCAGGAGTGCGGCTATAGTTCCACCCAGGGCTACCATCAGGCCGGAAGCGATGAACATTGTGCGATCGAGGGTCACCGACGAAATACGGCTTTCGATAGGAATATTGGGGCCAAGGGCAGAGACTCGCAGACCCTCTCCGAATATCTGCCCAAGCGCTCCAACCTGGCCAACTGCTTCCGACGCCAGCCGGATCTGGAGCATGCGCGAAAATGAAACCCCGCCTCTGCAGCCCGTGAGAGTCAATCGCCAGGCCCAGGTTTTCACAAGGTGCGCAACCCCACCCAGAGCGATGATCAGGGCCAGTCCCCACCCCAGCGTGGAGATATTCTCCAGGAGATTTCCCGGTCCAACTCGCCAGATCAAATATGCCAGCAGCGCAATGCCGGAAACAGCCGCGATGGCGCGAAAAGCTTTTTGCCTTGTCGTCGTCGGCTTAGACACTGCTAAACCTCGCCTCGGAGGGTGTTCGGCAGAACTGCTGGACAAAGATACTCTCTGCGTAGGCCAACGCCTCCGGCGTGTCCACATCCTGCCATGCGGCATCCTGGATATCGAACGCGCGCAACCTGCCTTCCCTTCCCAGTACGCGCATGCCGTCTGACAATGAGCAATTGCCTTCCTTTATGACCGATTCGAGAACGTCGAAGAGAGCGGGACTGCAGAGGAACATACCTGTATCGAAGGCATCGTATTCGGCAATCTCCTTGCCGATGTCGACGATATGGTCGCCGTCGCGTCTGACTTTTGTCGCGTCGTCAAGATCGAAAATGGTGTCCAGTTTGGGATCGACGGCGAGAATCACTTCATCTGGCATGAGCGGTTCTGCGAGAAGTGCGTTGGCCGTTCGCGGCTCAAAGATGTGATCGGCCATGAGCAGTAGAAATGGTTCGCGGATCTGGTCCCGGGCCTCCAGAACCGAAACGCCATTGTCCTTGTGGTACTCAGCATTCTCCACGACACTTACTGAGACGCCGTCAAGCCGGCGGCCCGCAAACCAGTGGCGCATCGCGTCCGCGCCGTAGCCAACGACAATGACAAACCTGTCAATTCCAGCTTCACGGGCTCCGAGGATCACATGCTCCAGCAGTGATTTGCCGTGTAGCTGCACCAGGGGCTTGGGAGACCCTCCGGATGCCTTGATGAGCCGACTGCCGTTCCCCGCGGCCAGAATTAGGCACTGATTGACCTGCGGCGTGCGAGGCCTCGCTGAAGGATGTGGAATTCCTATCTTTCTCATGGGGTAAGGCCTCCTTGCCGCGTCGCACTCGCCGTCTCCGGCATTTGTTGCGAATTGGGTGTGTAGTCGAAATAGTTGATGGTGAGATGGGTCTCGCCGAAGATGCGCACCTCGGTGACACTCTCGGTGGAGGCCGGGAACCAGAATGGACCGTTCTTCTGGTAGGCATGAACAAAATGCACGCTGCGGATCAAGAATGACGGGTTCTTGGCGGGCTTACCTTCAACCCTCGCCAAGGCGTAGTCCTGCGCATCGATCCAGATCTGGCCCTGGAAGAGATGCTCGTCGCGTCGCCTGGGAACGACGTCGATGACGTAGGCCATACGGTCGCCCAGCAATGCGGTTCTCGCCATATCGAACTCGTAATTTTCCGAACTCAGGCGAGTCTTAAGGCGTGCCTTCGGGGAGGATGTGTCTGCCTCCGTTGCAAGCATCTTTTGCAAAACATGTTTTTGGGCCGCATGCCAACCATCCTCGCTGACAACTTCGAAGTGCTTCGTCTCGTCCGGATCGCCTTCCACGCGAACGAGCATTTCCGCATGCTTGTTCAAGCGATCGTTTTCGAGAACATATCGCCGCATCCCGCGGTATCCCGCAAGCAGCAGCATCTGTCGTTGGGCATTGTGTGCCAACATTCTCGACACCACAACGTCTGCGCTGGGAAGAGAATCGCCGTCGGACGCACCGAAGGCGGTAGCAGTTACCAGCAGAAGAAAAGCGCCGAAGGCCAATCGATTTTTCATAGTAGTCAGAACTGGAACACCAGCTTCCCCCGGTAATCTCGCCACGCGTCGTTGAAGAACTCGCCGTAGAGACTGCTCTCTTGTATGTTCTGCACGTCGCGCGGGTTGAAGTGATTGAAGACGTTGTATATGCCGCCACCGACCCGCATATGGAGGTTCCTATCACCCAAATGCAGCGCGATCGGCCGCGTCACCTGAAGATCGAACGACGAAAATCGCGGATAATGCCTGGTATCCCGCGGCCCGACATATTCCCGGTATTGGTTTTCGACCGAATACGGGAAGCCCGTGTGCAGGTCATACACAGGAACAAGCGTCAGCTTCAGCGGACCCTCCATATCGCCCCAGAACAGGACGCGGTTCGTCGCATCGAAGGGTAGTCGTGCTCGCGCGTCCGGCTGAATCACTGCCTGCGGATAGTTTCCGTAGAATAGCGAAGGGTCGTTCAGGTTCCCGTAAGCTCGCGAGTGGACATACGAACCATTCAAGAGGAAGCGCGGAAGCTTATAGCGTCCCGCCACCTGGATTTCCTGGTAAGTATCCCGTCCTGAATTCGAGAGGGCAATGATGCCTGTGTTCCCTTCGGGCACAGGTGAGACCACGAAGACCTTGGATGTGTTGCGCTGCTCATAGCCGACGCGGAGGGTGAGCGATTCCATTACCTGCCGCTCTAGAACAGCGTTCCACGCAGTGCTTTGTGGATTGTGAAGGCCACCGGTGATCTGATTCAGATAGGAGATTGAGCTGGACGCCTGCCCATTCGTGTCAAGCAGGGATACTCTCCGATACGGCAGCTGGTTAAAAATCGGGTATATCAGAGGTACCCGGTCGTAGAACATTCCTACGCCGCCCCTGAGCAACGTCTTACCGTCACTCGTCAACGCAAGAAGAAAACCCGCGCGCGGAGCCGCATGCGTGGAGCCGGTCACCGTATCGCTGTCGAAACGCATGCCCAGGTCGACCGTCAAGCGCCGGGAGAGTGTCCATTGATCGGATACGAACCAGGAAGTCTCACTCTGATTAATGTCGAACGAGGTTGGATGGCTGAAAGCGATACTTTCTATGGGCGCACCCGATGTGCCGATAATCTCGACGGGCAGAAAAGCTTCCCGGCCATCATAGGAAGAGTAGGCATAGTTCACGCCGGCTCTCATCTGATGTTTGCCCAGGAAGTGCCGCGGTGAGAAATCGTAGGTCTCCGCCCATTCAAGACGATTGGTCCGGCGTGCCTGCCGGTTGAAGTATCCTCCCTCTGTGGTATCGATCAGTAGCTGATAGGGATCATTGCTTAGTGCGGTGACATCGGCGTCGTAGTTTTTGAAGCTGAGCTGAGAAACCAGGGCGCTGTGGGCTCCGGCGATATACCGATGCTGGCCGTAAAGTTCATACCCGCGCTGGTGGTAATCGGCCGTGGCTGGCTGGGGCGTAAAGGTATTCAGGCCCATGTACTGCAGCTTTTGCGGATAAACTGCGAGCGATACGGTTGCCGTTTGTTTGGGGCTTAGATTCAGGTCAACCTGGGTGTATGTGTCGTAGCCCTCTAGCGTCGTGTCCCTTTCCAGCGGAGGAAGACTGTTTACCGGCGTACGCACGAAGCGGTACTCAAAAGACTGCGTGATCGCAACGCGGTTCTTAATCATCGGACCGGTGAATGTCATTCGTGGTGTGGCGGCCCCAAGCCCGACGATGTGCCCATCGCGGTCTCGCCACCGCGGAAGTATGTTTTGAATCGAGAAATGGTAGCCTTCGTAATTCCCGGTCTTTGTCTCGACGGATGAAACCGCTCCAGTGAACCTTCCGTACTGCGGGTCGTAAGGATTCGACAGGACGTGCACCGACGAGACGACGTCGATGGGCAGGTTGATGGCTGGACTGCCAGTTGCCGGATCTGTAACATTCGCGCTGTTGACCAGCGCGCCATTCTGGGTGCTGCTGGCCCCCTTCAGATTGATGTGTCCGTCAGGGCCGCGAACCACGCCAGGAACGAGCGGAAGCAGGGCATCGAACTGCTCACTCCAATTTGGCGCGTCGCGAATCGTCTTCTCGCTGATGGTTTCCGTTGGCGCAGGTGTCTTTGCGTCTGCCGAGCTGGCCGTCACAGTTATTGAGGTCTTCATCTCTGACGGTCTAAGGTGAAGTGGGAGCGTAACTACCTGATTAGCCCCGACAGCGATAGTTTGTATAGCCTTGAGGCCAGAGTATGTTGCTTCAACTGTGTAGCTTCCCGGCGGTAGCGCGATAAAGACGTATCTGCCGTCTGTGTTTGTCTCTGTTTCGATCTTGACGGGCCCGTTCGCCAGTACTTTTGCCCCAACTGTATAGGACTGGTGACCTTGATCCCCAACAAATACCGTTCCCTCCAGCCTTCCGCTTGCCTTATTGTTGTCGCTGGCTATGGCGCAGGGTGTTAGCCGGAGAACAACAAACATCATGTAGAAAGCCGTCCGTGCCCGCCACACTCCCGCGCTCCAGTATCGACGGGTTATTCGATTGAATGCCCGATGTGGCCTACGTTTTGTTGACTTATTCAGCAAGTGTCTTCCTTGAGTGCACTCAAGGTTGCTCTCACTGTTGATTCAGGTGAGAGAATGCGATTGCCTGCTTCTTCCGAAGTCATTCGCTTGCATCAGGTGCGTGACTTCGTCGATGCGCGTTCGCTCGACGCTCACAAGAATGCAATCCATCTGCCATAAGTGCCGGCGGCGGGATCTAGATGAAAATCAAGGAGAAGTCACCCGGGAGCGGGTTGAATGATGGGGAGGAGGCGTGGTCGTTGCACTGGCACATGTCAACGTGTTGGCACTGGCACACAACGTGAAATGCAGGTGCTGGAAACTAGTCTCCTGAGTCATAAGTAGATCTGCCTCGCTGCGATACAGATCGAGGCCTGGCGGCAAGCCCATCGCAAGAAAGTTAGTTGCTCCCCTCCATCATGAGCAATTCGGAAAGTACGTGCGAGAGCGGGCCCAGATCGGGGGCCATTCATTTATGAGATAGGTTGTACTCTGCTCGCCTGGGTGTGTTTCCTTGAGAGGATTAAGGTCTGGGTGGAATGTTAGGCATCGATTCCTGAGGTACTAGACTGTCGCGGTGTTTAATAAGGAGCATGCCTTCTGCATAGGCACGTTCAGCGCGTTGCTTCGCCGACTTGAGGAGGCGATCAACATCTGCAACGCTTGTCCTGAGAAGTCGTGCCGCGCGCGCCTCAGAATAGTGAAAAATCTCATGCAGGACAAACGCTGCGTGTTCCGGGGCGGTCAGTATTTCGACATTGGTTGTAACGGGGAGGCGTCGCTTGACCCAGGCCTCAATACCGCCGGTGAGAGGTCGAACATCTTTAAATCCCCTCCCATGGAGTGCCATGGCTACGCGAGCGCTCGTAAATTCGCCTGGGCAAGAGCAGTAAAGAACGACCTCACGATTGGTCGCCAGATCCGGGTCCAGGTATCTCGCATAGCGTTCGAGCAGGTCGGGATTGATTCGAATGGCACCCGGAATCGCCACCAGTCCTTGAGCGTGCTTCGCACCGCCCTGCAGGTCCAGGATCAGGACATTTTCGCCGGCGCGCAATTTACTCATGAGCTGATCAGGCGTGATGCGCGAGAGCCGGAATTCGCGCAGGAAGCGATACCAGCGAATAAGTCTGAGGATGACCAAAACGCAGACTGCGACAAGTCCTCCGAGCACTGCCAATGTTCCCAGCTTCGATGAATAGCTGGCAACGCGATCCAGCTGATCACTGAAAGCCCAGCCCAGAGCGGCGTAGGCTGACGACCATAGAATTGCGCCAACGCCATCAAAGGCCAGAAACCGCGGCCGGTCAGTTCCAGCGATGCCCGCCATGGGAGCGGCGACGGCGTCCAGTCCAATGACGAACTTGGAAAACAGGAGAACCTTGGCCCCAGAGCGATTGAACCCCGCGGTCATCTTGCTTACGCATGCCGCTGGATCGCGGGTGGATCCGCAAATGAAGTGCAGCGTTTTGCTCCCCCAGCTCCGCCCGGCTTCGTACCAGGCATGATCGGCCAGAAGAAACGCAATGACAGAGACGGCGACAATGTTTACGAAGCTCAATTTTCCCAGGCCGGCAAGTGCTCCCCCGGCAAGCAGAAGCAGGTTCGCGGGTATCGGCAAACAGGCTTGCCGGCCAAGCACCGACACGAACAGTAACCAGTATCCGTGTCGGGCAAGAAACTCGACCATCTGCTTCATTTGAACTCCTATTGAGTTTCACTCACCCATTGCATCCACGCGGCTCGTGCTAACATCGATTTTCTCGGCCTGAATTCAATGGACACCAAGAACGCTGCAGGGAGCATCCTGTGCAAGTGCATAAACCGTGCTCCAAAGATGTGATATGTGCGACTGGTGATGAAGCCCGATCACGAGAAGGTCTGCTTTGTAGTCAGCGAGGAAGCGAACGATGGCGTATACCTCCTCGCCTTCCACAAGATGGATCTTAAATTCGACTCCTTCGTACAGTGCGGCCTGGCGGGCCGCGGACTGCAAATCTTTCGTAAGTTTGCATCCGATCACTGTTGATTATCAGCGTGAGAGAAGGGTCTGCAGCGCCGGCAAAGGCAGTGTAAGCGGGTGGGGACTCAAGGATCGTTACTGCCCGCTGTTCAGCGCCCAGCATCCTGGCCAGTCGAATTGCAGAGGTTAGCGCACGGCTGGCTTCGGGAGATTCGTTGTGCGCTACCGTGATTCTCTTATACATGGCTTTTACTTATCTACTTTGTCTTACATTCCGGGACGAACGATCCCCAGCTTCTTCATTTGGAACTGAAGAGTAGAGCGCTTCATCCCCAGAAGCGTAGCCGCTCCACGTGGCCCGGAAACGACCCACTTGGTCTCTTTCAAGATGTTAAGAAGGTGCTCGCGCTCTGCTTCCTCCAAGGTGCGGCGCTTGACGCTGCCCTGGCTGGCTGCGGCGCTGGACTGAAGTCCCGCAAGTGGCACTCGTAACACCGGACCAGAGGACAGAATCACAGAATGTTCGACCAAATTCTGCAATTCACGAATATTCCCCGGCCACGAGTGGCGAACCAGCGCCTCCATCGTGTCCGAGGGAATGGTGTCAATCACTCGGTTCATCCGGCGGGCAAAATGCTGTACGAAGTGCCTCACCAGCACTGGAATGTCTTCAGCCCGATCGCGAAGAGGGGGCACCTGAATGGGGAAAACGTTCAGCCGGTAGTACAGATCTGCGCGGAACGTCTTCTTCTCGACGCAATCCGCAAGATCGCGATTAGTGGCTGCGATCAGCCGCGCATCTGTTTTCAGCGTGCGCGTGCTCCCCAGCCTTTCAAATTCACTCTCCTGCAAGACACGCAGTAGCTTGGGCTGAAGCTCCAGCGAAATTTCAGCGATCTCATCCAGAAATGCGGTGCCGTGGTTCGCCGCTTCGAACCGCCCAGTCCGCTGCATAATGGCACCCGTGAAAGCGCCCCTTTCATGGCCGAATAACTCGCTTTCCAGCAGTCCGGTCGGTATCGCCGCGCAATTCAACTTCACAAACGCATTGGAACAGCGCGGACTGCGTTCGTGGATCGCGCGCGCAACCAGTTCCTTACCGGTGCCGGTTTCACCATAAATGAGTACGGTCGAGCCGGTGGGGGCGACGGTTTCAATGTTCCGCAGCACAGCGCGAATCGCTGCGCTACGTCCGATGATTTCTTCAAAGCCTTTCTCGCTTCGGATCTCATCTTCGAGGTAAAGTTTTTCCCTTGAAAGCTGGTTCTTAAGCTCCGTGATCTCTCCGTAGGCAAGCGCATTTTCAATAGCGAGCGCAATCCGGTTTGCCACTTGCACCAGGAAATCGATATCTGCTTGGGTGAAAGCCGGCCCCTGGCGCCGCCCTAGCTCCAGCACACCGAGAGTCCGGTCGTGGCAGATCAGTGGCAGAGCGCAGGCTGACTCGAGACTCTTGCCGGCAAGAACCGTACCATGAATAGAAGCACCAGACGACGAGCTGCATGGTCCAGAGCTGGCTTGACTCATCAGCATAGGTTTCCGTGTAAGGAATACCTCGCCCGGGTTGCTGCAGCCGCTGCCTTCCGTCAAGACCAGGGCGTCTTCCCTGAGCAATCCGTTGCCCTCTGGGAAATCGAGGGCATAAAGCTGCAATTGCCCACTCTCCTTGTCTGGCAAATGCACTCCGACAGCGTCACATTGCATGACGCGCCGCACGCTGGCCGACATAACCCGAAGCAGAGTCCTGAGCTCCAGATTCGAGACCGCCTGGTTGTTTAACTCGAGCAATAGCTGCAGTCGGTCCTTTTCGCCCTGAAGATCGGCCTGTGTCTTCTGCAGGGCCTCCAAATTGAGAGCACCAGCGAGGGCTGACGCGACCATGTCCGCGATCAGGGAGAGAAAACGAACTTCATCATTAGAATAAGCTTCGGGCTGTTTGCTCCCGATAAGAAGGCAACTAATGCGCTGATGAGCGCAAATCAGGGGCAAAGCGCAGAGTGAGCATGTCCCGTCCTCTGTTAGTGCAGTGATCTTGCGATTCAGCCGCTTCTCCTGATCCAGGAAGGGAATCGTCAGCGGCTTCTGGTGCTGACACATCCAGGCAGAGATCATCTCTTCGATGGTCCCATCCATACTTACGCGCTCGACTCCGCCCCCAAGCCGATGCAGATGCCAGTCGACTCGGTTCGTGGCTTCCTCAAATCGGGACATGCCTATCACGTCAAAGTCGACGACTCGAAGCTCACTTTCATTCTCTTTATCAATATCGATCATTGGTCTTCTCTCCGACTCTTGATCCGACGACTCACCTCGGTCGCGAATGCGTCTTCTCTCTCTCTCTCTCTCTCTTGAGCAACCGACTAACCAATCATTGCGGGCTTGCTTTCGCCCTGGATTCAAGTGACTTGTGAAATCGCGCATGTTCGGGCGCCCTGACTTTGTGTCGATCCTGTGACGTCAGGACGGACTCAGGATTGACGTAGCGCAGAGTCAGCGACGCCGAAACAGTAACAAGAGGGATGAAACCGGCGCACGAGTTGTCACGGCAGACATCGTACGGCGAGAACGGACCAGCAGGTACAGTCCGCGTGACCTCAGCATATGGTTTCGTCCACCAAACCTGTCCAACGATCGTCCTCGGTACGCTGACGCTCGTGTTGCAGAGCGCCGGCGTGGCGGCTCTTATCGAGTGGGCAAGAGCTCACCACCAGGGCTATTCACCGGCTCGGCCAATGGCGTTCCGGTATGCTCGTGGTGCGACTCACGGCATTGATTGTCTGCTAGCACACGCTGGAGATTCTGTGGGCGTTGTTTTATCGCCTGTATTGCTTTTCAACCCTGGGAATCTGCTTTTTACTTTTCCGCGACGAGTTATTCTACCGTCGGCTATGGAGATCTTCTTCTCCCGAGGGCGTGGCGCCTCGCGGGTCCGATAGAACGCATTACAGGTGTGCTGATATGTGCGGACTCTCCGTGAGCTTCCTGTTTGCGGTCGTGCACCGGCTCGTCGAGCGCGATGAACAAGTGGAACTGATCGAAGGGCGCTCGAAGGACCAGGGACCTAATTTTTCCTCTTCCGATCGCTCCTGCTATCTGCATGGTCAGCTCCAGGAGTCTCAGGCCTTGGCATATCGTTGGCTATTTTGCTTCGATCCACTCAGAGCGTAGAACACGATGTACAGGTAGCAAATAACGGGAAGCACGAAGGCGTGGTGAAGCCCGATGAGGTCAGCAATTACTCCCTGAATTACCGGGAGGATCGCCCCGCCTACGATAAGTGTTTGTGTATCGTTCCCTGTTTGTGCCGCAATTTCACTCGCGTGAAAGCCTCATTGAGGCTGTTGTTGCGGCATTCTGCCTGGGGGCATGGATTGAACCCCTACAAAATCCTCCTTCGCTATCAGCGTGAATTCCGCCACGGAACCCGGAACCACGATCGCTCGGCCGGGCTCAAGTTCAACGGCAGAGGCCCCGTCTGCTTGCAGTCGCGCAGTTCCTTGGAACGCGACCACCAAGTGCACCGTGCCCGTTTTGTTCTCAAGTCGGCGCGTTTCACCCTTCGCCAAGTCGTGCCGCTCTATGACGAAATATGGCTTGCTGATCAACTCGTCGTAGCCTTGATGATGGACCGGGGTAACTTTGCCGGCATCCGTTCTCAACTTCAGAGCCCGCAGCGCGGCGTCGACGTTTAACACGCGGGGACGACCGTAATCGTAGAGCCGGTAAGTTGAGTCGGAGGACTGTTGCGTTTCCAGGATCACAGACCCAGGCCCGATAGAGTGGACGGTGCCAGCATCCACGTAGATCATGTCCCCCTCGGAGATGGGAAGCCAATTCAACAGCTGCTCGAGCGTATGATCGGCAACCGCCTGGCGGATGGTTTCAAGAGTAGCGCCCGGATGAAGACCCAACGCGACCACTGCTCCCGGCTTCGCGGTCAGCACATACCAGCATTCGGTTTTGCCGTGTGGCAAGCCCACTGTCTGAGCCATCGCGTCGTCGGGATGAACCTGCACCGAGAGCTTCTCCTGCGGGAACAACAGCTTCACCAGAAGTGGAAACTTTCGGTCGTGATTGCGCATGCCTTCCGCCCCAAGAATCTCGGCCGGATACTTGTCAACCAGTTGTTCCAGCGTCAGTCCGGCGAATTCGCCGGTATCAATAACGCAGTCTTTCCCGGTAAGCCACGACTCCCCTATGGGCGCAGACAGCTTCTGCGTGTACCAGGGGGAGAGGTCGAGGCTGCCCCAGGGTCGAGGGCTGAAGAAAGGAGCAAGACGAAATGGCGCGATCTGTGCCATGGATTTTCCATAGGCGGTGCCGCTCCTCGGGAGAGCGTTGCAGGTCACTGACGCGCTCGCGTGTTTTCCCGGTCCCTGGCTGAACCAGCTTACGGCCGCACCCACCAATGGAGCGCGATCAGACAAACGGGAGACGGTCAGGCTGATTCCTGAACCGTCCAATTCCCTTGCAACGGCAGGCAGGAAGAGATCCGCAGATCGGGATATGCCTCCGCCGAGGATGATGGTTTGAGGGCAAAATTTCGCCACAGCGTAATTCAGCGCCTGTCCCAGGCGAGTTCCGAACTGTTCGAAGGTCTCGCGCGCTGCCGGATCGCTCGCGGCTGCCATGGCGATTTCGGCGACTGTAGATTGCTTACCTGTGCGACTTTGGTAGTCTGCGGCGAGCACCTTTCCGGAGACCCGCTCTTCGACAGTGCTGCCCTGGTAAGGCAGGTTCCAGATTTCGCCGCCGTCAGGAACTCCCGGACCTGAAGTTACGATTTGCCCCTCGATGGCGAAGGCGGAACCGATGCCCGTGCCCAGCGTGACACCGACAGTCTTGTGCAACTGCGCAGTCGTTAAACAGCTAAGCTCGCCCAACAAAAAAGCGGCGGCGTCATTGACGAAGCGAACCTGTGAGGGAGCGTAACCGAAACGCTGGGCGATGGCCGTCTTCAGATTTACGTTGCACAGATATTCGAGCTTATGGTGCATGAGGCTGGTGCCCACTTCATAGTTAAACGGACCTGGGAAGTCAAGCGCTGCACCGATGATGGCATCGGGATTGCCGGCAGCTTTAAGACATAGCGCAAATAAGAGCTCGATGAAATCCTGTGCAAGCCGCCGTGAAGGAAGCGGAGAATTTACGACATTTTCGAGAGCTAATTCCCGGCGTTGGCAGACCCCTGCGGAGATGTGACTTCCCCCAACATCGAAGACTAGAACCCAATTGAGCAACTCGCTGTCAACAGCATGCAGTCTGGTATGGCCAGCGGTGTGCATCGCCTCTTCGGCCAGGGGCGAATGGGAGGCAGCTTCTCTGAAGAAACTGGCCAGATCAGTTTTCATGCCGCCCATGTCGCCCGCGCTAACCATTTCAGTTCTCCGGTCTCGCCATTCAGGCGTTCGCGTAGCGCTCGCTGTTCGGCTCGGAACCCACCAGCGCGTAGTAAAGGATGTACAGGTAGCAAACCACCGGCAGGACAAACGCGTGATGAAGTCCCACGGTGTCTGCGATGACTCCCTGGATCACGGGAATGATTGCGCCTCCGACAATGGCCATGTTCAGCAGTCCCGATCCGGTTCCCGATAGAGGACCGAGCTCGGCTTCTCCCAGGCTGAAGATGGTGGGGAACATGATCGAGTTGAAGAACCCAACGGAGATGATGGTCCACATGGCGACGTGGCCGTTCAGGACCATTGAGGCAGTGACCAGGGTTCCAGCCGCAATCGCGAAGATAGCCAGCAGATATCCGGGCTTGAAGCGCTGCAGAAGCGGCGCGCCGATGAACCGGCCAACCATAGCGCCGCCCCAGTAGAAGGAAACATATCCGGCCGCGACCCTGGGTGCGAGGCCGGCGATCTGGGGCAAACCGAAATAATTGACCAGGAAGCTTCCGATTGAGACCTCCGCACCCACATAGGCGAAGATCCCCAGCGCGCCGAGAAGGAGATGGCGGTGCTTCCAGATCGAATCGTTTGTCTTCTGCCCTGAACGAGTGGTCGCTTCTTCGACCTTTGGCAGCCTGGAAAAGCCGATCAAGACCGCCAGCAAGAGTAGGGCGATGCCGATCACGGTATATGGCATCTTGACCGAGGAGGCCTGCTGCACGCGATACAGGTGCAGGGCTTGTGGCGTGAGCTGCTGCAGCTGAGCGAGCGCCAACGGCGCCGCGCCCAGAATCAGCAGCCCCCCGACTTTCGGGGCAATGGTCGTGCCCAGCGAGTTGAAGGCCTGGGTCAGATCCAGCCGGCTGGATGCCGTTTCAGGTTTGCCGAGCAGATCCACATAGGGATTGGCCGAGACCTGGAGGCCGGTGATGCCCGCGGCGAGAACAAGGAGCGCGGTCAGAAATAGTGGGTACGAGGCAGCCGTTGCCGCGGGCAGGAACAGGAATGCACCACAGGCCATGGTCAGCAGACCGACCACCATGGTGGTCTTGTAGCCGATGCTGTTCACGACCTTCGACCACGGCACGGAGAACAGGAAGTAGGCCGAAAAGAAGGCAAACTGGACAAGCATAGCCTGCGCGTAGTTGAGCTCAAAAATTGACTTCAGGTGGGGGACGAGAATGTCGTTCAGACAGGTGAGAAATCCCCACATGAAGAACAGAGTGGTGACGATGGCTAGAGGGCGTGAGTAATTAGGAGTCGCCGAAGCGGCCGGAGTGCTCTGGACAGAATCAGAGCTAGTCGCAATTGGTCGAGTACTCATTTTCTTCTCCTTAAATTCCGGCATGTGGGTGTTCGTGCCAATAGTGCGTTGTTGAAGACGTAGTCCGGTGGGCACCAGGAGCTACTATCATGTTTCAGGCTCTACCGCCGCAGTGACCACGACTCCGAGCGAAGCTGCCAGGTAGCGTCACAATGTATCTTCCACATTGGGGTCAGGATAAGTGTGCTCTTCCTCGAAGAAACGACCTCGGATCAGAGGATCTTACCCGTTAGAAGATAACCTCCATTCTCGCGCCGAGAAGAGTCGTTGTATAAGCCTTGTTGGCGTAGGTGGGATGAATTGAGACTTCGAGGTCGGGGCCGATGCGCACGCTTTGCGTCAGACGAAGACGATAAAACGTCTCAAATACGCTCTCGTGGCGTTTGCCCGGGAGATTCGGCTGGCTGTAGTTGAAGGCAGCGCTAAACATGTCTCCCTGGCGTCCGAAAGGATGAACCCTTGCCAGGCCGAGCCCGTAGATATCTTTAATGGCCGTTCCCTTGGTGGTACCGAAGGCGAATCTTCCGAATGGCGTCCAGCCATTGGACAATTCATGATCGAATTCAAAGCCGCCGCCATATCCACTGCCGTTGTTCTTCGTATCGTCTCGCCAGAAGCCGGCACGATAAAGCCGGTATTCTTCACCAAGCGTACCGGAGGACCAGCCCACTTCGATCGATTCCATATACTTGCGATCGATGAGCGTTTCGATATTTCTCTGCTGTGCGCCCTCCGTGTCTACGGCGACAGCATGTACAAAAAAATGGCGAGTAGCCTGGAATTCCATCGCCGCGCCACCGGCGTATGTCCCATCCGATGCGACAGCATCGTTGCCGTCGTTCGCGCCATTCAAAAATTGCGTCCGCTCGTCGTTGTTGAACATGCTGAGAGTTACATATTCGTTGGGGTGGATCTTGCCCACATAAAAAGAAAGCCGGTGGTAGAGGAAATCCTGACGCCAGTAGAGGACGTTCAAAGTGATGGGCTCCTGCGGGCCGCCGCCCTGCAGGCAGTTGAGATAGAGCCCTGAGCCGAGTCTGTCGCTGAGGTTGAACTGTTGGCTTATGCCAATGTTGGTTCCGGAACGAACAAGCAGGCTGATGGATCCGGCAGTGCTTCCCTGTTCGTAGGCGGTCCAGGCTCCGGTGAAGTCGAGGCGTCCGCTGAACTGATTGTGCCGGACGCTGTCCGGAGTAATGGTCGCGTACTGATTGAGAAAGGTGTAAGTGGCGCCGAACTTCAACCGTAGAGATTGAGCACTCTTATCAGCGAGTCTATTGATCGGCTGGAAGATCGGCGCTAACGGATCCGGCTGGATGAGCGGGTCAGCGGGTATCTTCGACAACGTAACGGCGTCTACGTCGAGCGCCTGTATCAGTTCGTCAGGGTTTTTCTTCGGAGGCGCCGGTGGGTTGGTCTGCGCGGTTTGGCTCGTTTGTGTGGCGGGAGTAACGCTTACATCGCCGCTCTGGCCGAAGGCCAACAGGTTGCATGCAAAGAGAAACAAGAGCGAACAGGTTCTCACGTGTCTTCTCTTCATTGCCAATACTCCTTTGTGTGCATCTACAGATCCGCACGACAAATGCCGCAGGTGGTAGCGACGGAATATGTGGATGCAAGCTGCAGCCGACGTGCGTTTCGCATGTCAGCGGCCGCGCTTTTTACCGAAGCATGCCGAGTGCCAGGAAACAGCGTCGCAGCATCGACCGAATTCAAAGGGGTTGCGAGATGGCGAATCTTGCCGGCATTCATTGCGCGTCGAAACTATGACGCCAAGCCGGAAAGTAGATTGACGCGGCGCGCGAACGCAATTCCATCACGCATTCAACTGACAGGTTGATACAAACCGGAGACCTGGACGTGTACGAGGGGCATCGATACGGATACCGCTTCGTTGGGGGTTATGCGGTGTAGTTTAGATCTGAAACTTCAATGTGAGGAAGGAAGTCACTACAATGTGGACGATGACCTCGTGGACTCGAGTGCTGCTACGGAAACCTTTACCCCGCGGCTCGGAGTGGGACGAGAAATGCCAAGCTTTTTCATTTTGTAAAACAGGGTGGTGCGCTTGAGCCCCAGTTGGGCTGCTGCACCTTCCGGCCCGCCGATCATCCAGCATGCCGCTTCCAATGCCTGCAAGATGAGGGCTCGGTCAACTTCCTTCAGCGCCGCGGATTTCGACGTTACAGTTACCCTCACGAGATGGCTCGACTCTAAGGGATTCGGAAGTACCCCATCACAGGAAAGGATCACTGCGCGTTGAATCAGATTCTGCAGCTCACGCACATTGCCAGGCCAGTCGTATGAGCGCAACGCCAACATGGTTTCTTCAGGAATTTGTTCAATGCGCTTACCGATCTGGCGGGCATAGAGGTCAACGAAATAAGTAACCAGGGCGGGTATATCCTCACGGCGCGCCCGCAAGGACGGCAGTAGCACCGGGAACACATTGAGGCGATAGTAGAGATCGCCGCGGAATTCGCTGCTCTTCACCATGTGCTCCAGATCTCTATGGGTGGCGGCCACCACCCGCACGTCTACGCGGTGGGTCCGGGTGCTTCCCAGACGTTCGAACTCTTGCTCTTGTAGAACCCGCAGCAGCTTGGGCTGCAAGGGCAGTGGAATATCGCCGACCTCGTCCAAAAAAAGCGTCCCCTTGTCGGCCAGTTCGAAGCGCCCGATTTTCTGCGAGATCGCTCCGGTGAACGCTCCCCGCTCGTGACCAAAGAGCTCACTTTCCAGCAAATCCAAAGGAATGGCAGCACAATTGACCCTTATAAAGGGACGACCATAGCGCGGACTGACATTGTGGATCGCTTTCGCGATCAGTTCCTTCCCGGTGCCCGTCTCGCCATGAATCAACACCGTTGCGGTGGTAGGCGCGACCAGTTCAACCTTCTCAAGAACGGCTTCAAGGGCCGCGCTCAGTCCGATGATTTGATCAAAATGGCGATCTTTGTCCTTCTGGTCTCCGGACCGAAGTGTTTTGAAGCCCGCCACAGCATTCCTCCCGCCAAAACCTAGCTCAACTCGGTCTTAGGCTTCGCTTCCCAAGGCCGCTCGAACGCCTTCCAGTAGAATCGCGCCGTCAAATGGCTTGGCGAGGAATTTCACTGCGCCCCCTCTCATTGCCTGCAGCCGCATTTTTTCGTCTCCATGTGCGGTAACAAAAATAATGGGAATCGGGCAATGATCCGCGTTCAACTTTGCCTGCAGATCCAAGCCTGACATTCCGGGCATGCGGATATCGGCAATAAGACAACCCGTCTCGCGCTGGCAGCCAGAATCCAAGAACTCCTCTGCACACGCAAACGACTGCGCAGAGAAGCCTGCCGACTTCAGCAAACGCTGCACCGCCAGTCGATACGATTCATCGTCTTCGACGATCGCGACCAATTTGGGCATCCTCTCTCTACCCTCTCTCTGGCCATACAAGTTACAGGATCAATTGGATCGCCGCAGAACACAATTGCGGCTTTTGATTAGGGCGCTGATAGGTATCTATAAGGCGATTTTTAGCTGCGCTTGCCGCTCGATAGTTACGTCATTGACGGAAGCTTAAGCTTTTCTGCCATTCTTCCCAACTCAGCCGGGGAATTGGCTTGCATCTTGCGCATCACGTGCCCGCGATGGACGGTCGCGGTGATCTCGCTCATAGCGAGCGTTGAGGCAACCTGTTTTGTAAGCATGCCGGAAACGACAAGACGCATTACTTCGCGCTCACGCGCAGTCAGCATCGCGTAGCGCTCTCGCAACTGAGCAATCTCGGCCTGTTGTTGCCGCAACGCATCTGCGCGCTTCAGGGCCTCCTGAATCGCATCAACGAGATCCTGATCACGGAAAGGCTTTGTCAGAAACTCCACCGCGCCAGATTTCATCGCTTTGACCGTCATCGGGATGTCGCCATGGCTGGTGATGAAGATGATGGGAATCTGGACGCCAGCCTCGATCAATATCTGTTGAACATCCAGCCCACTCATTCCAGGAAGCCGTACATCCAAAACAAGGCAACTGGCGGCATCTGGAAGCTTATGCCGAAGGAATTCCTGAGGCATGGCAAACGCCTCGGAATGCAAGCCCACAGTCTTGAGCAGGCGCTGCGTGGCCGCTCGCATGCGGTCATCGTCATCGACAATGAACACAATAGGTTGATCAGCTGAAGTCATGCGGAGACGGTCGTCCTTATCGGCATGGTAAAGTAGAATGTTGTGCCTCGTTCGGAGTTCGCGGTTGCCCAGATGCGGCCACCGTGCGATTCCACAATGGAACGAGTGATCGAAAGTCCCAGCCCGGTGCCCTGAGATTTGGTAGTAAAAAATGCATTGAAGATCTCATCTGCTCCTCCATCAGGCAGTCCCACGCCATCGTCCGTTACTGAGATCAGCAGTTCACCATCGTCACTCTGCTGGGACCTGATGCTAAGGTTGCTCCCGGTATCCTTCATTGCCTCAATACCGTTGAGCATGAGATTCATCAACACCTGCTGTAGCTGCATCCGATCCGCCAAGATGATAGGCAGCCCTTCAGCCAGGTCCGTGCACATCGTAACCGAATAACGGTTCGCCTGGTTGCGCAGCATAATGAGCATCTCCGCGACCACCTCGTTTACATCCACAAGTTCCAGTTGTTGACGGCCTTTCTGGTAAAGCGAGCGGACACGATCGATGATGTCGGCTGCCCGTCTCGCGTCCTTCGTCATCTCTATAGCAGCTTCCCGCGCGTCCGACAAATCGGAATCATTGCGATTCAGCAATCGTAAGCACGCTTCGGCGTTGGTTACGGCAGCCCCAATCGGCTGTTTGATCTCGTGTGCCAGCGAAGCGGTCAATTGGCTCATCGTGTTCACGCGGCCGATGCGAGCAAGGTCGGCCTGGAGCTGCTCGGCACGCTTACGATCCTCAATATCGTTTATCACTCCATACCACTTAATGATTGTTCCTCGTTTGTCGCGCACAGGTACGGCACGCGTCTGGAACCAGTGGAAATTTCCGTCCGCGCCACGACGCAATCGCGCCTCATACTCCAACGAATTACTGGAACCCAGCGCATCCTGCCACGCTTTGAGAACTCGGCTGAGGTCCTCGGGATGAATTACAACCTGCCAACCCCACCTTAAGGCATGGTCTTCTGTCAATCCCGTGTATTCGATCCATCGCTCATTAACGAATGTTAGTTGGCCGTCGGGCATAGCAACGAACGCTAGAGCCGGCATGGTCTCAATCGCTTCCCGAAATCTTCTTTCTTCGTTCCGCAGTTGGCGAACACGTATTTGATACGCCGTCCCAAGCAGTGCAAGGAAGGCCACGACGCAAAGTGCACGGAACCAGTTCGTTTGGTAATATGCTGGCGCGATGGTGAAATCCAAGAATGTGCCTGCCTCATTCCATACGCCGCTGTTGTTACAGGCTGTCACCCGGAACCGGTAATCACGCGGAGGGAGGTCGGTGTAAAATGCCTGCCGGCGATTACCCACCTCGTGCCAATCGCGATCCACTCCTTCAAGCTTGTAGCGAAAGCGAACTTTCTCCGGTGCCACAAAACTCAATGCGGTGTAGTCAATTTCCAGGTCTCGAATAAGTGGCGGCAATCGCAGAGGTCCAGCCCTATCTGAACCGGTATCGTATGTGTTTCGATCGGCAATGACTTGCCCCACATGCACCGGTGGAGGAACCAAGTTCTTCTTCGTGTGAGCAGGATCGAACATCTGAAGCACTGAATTGTTAGCAAACCAGAGTTTGCCATCAGGGGATCGGGAAGCCTGCGGTGAGAACGGAGCTTCCCCCGGTTGAACGCCATCGGACTGATCGATCACATTGACTTTCAACAACATTGATGGGTACCCCCACCACTGTTGTATTTCCGTGCTACTAATCCCGACCAAGCCACATCGCGTGTACAACCAATAGTTATTCTGGTCGGAAACGATGGAAAAGATGTCGTCGCAAGGGAGACCGTTGCGTGTGGTCATCGTTTGCAGCCCTCCGTCTTTCCAACCGATCAGTCCGCCTGCAGTAGTGCCTAGAACTGAGCCATCGCCATTTACGATTACCTGTCTGACTCGCAGATTCCTGGAGTGATCGAATGAGAAGATTTCGGCCTTACCGTCGCTATAGCGGGCAAGAGCCCCATTCATAAGACCTAGCCAAATATTGCCATGCTGATCAGTCGCCAATGCATGAGCGGCCGGAAGACGGGGCGGTTGTATTTCCTCAACGACTCGAACACCTCGAATGCGAACGAGTTTCCTCGAAGGAGCGATCGTCACTGCCCAGATGTTGCCTTCTCCATCTTCCGTTATTCCAGCAACAGTTCCGACACGGCTGCCATCTGCCCGCGTGATTTCGATGAAACTTCCGCGTTGGTGAGTCCAGAGCCTATCGCTCACGCCTAGCCACAACCGTTGCGAGCGATCTTCGAATAAAGATGTGACTTCGTTCCCAGGGGGGCCTTGGCCCTTATGAATTGACGATACTGTTCCGCCACGAATTGCATCGAGGGCTGCGGTCCCTACCCATACAGTGTCGTCGTGCGCGGCAAGAACAGAAGCCACGTTATTTGAACTCAAACCTTCTTCCATCGTAAAGCTAACAACCGGAATGTCCCGGAAGCAGTCCACTCCTTGCGAGGTTGCTACCCAGATATTGCTTTCACGGTCCTGAAAGAAGTTGTAAATCGCGTTGCTCGAAAGGCCGTCTGCGCTGCTGAAGTGATCCACTCTGCTGACGCCAATCCGGTATATTCCTCGATCCCATGTTCCAACCCAGAGCGCGCCATCACGATCCCTAAAAAGAGACGCAATTGCTAGTTTGCTTCCGTCCAAACCAGGTTGGCGGAAGGGCTGCCAGGAACCTTGCGCAAAATGTTCCAGACCCACTCCGCGTCCACCATGATCAATTCCCACCCACAGCGATCCATCCGAAGCCGGGACGGTGCTTTCCACGCCATCGAAGCCTTTGTTGGGTACTAGATATTTGTTGGGACATATAGTCAGTGATCCATTACGCCAGCGCAGCAGTCCGGTACCGGTCCCCATCCAGAGGTCTCCTGAAGGGTCCTCCACCAGAGTGTTGCAACAATCGCCGATCGAGCGTTCGTCAGGAACGCGATAGCACTGCCGTTTTGAGCCGGAGACCCGACAGAGAGGACCGTCAGCGGGGTTGGCAAGGCGTGAGCGGGTTATCCAGATTGTTCCGAGGCGATCTTCTAAGATCGAACTTACGAGGCTGGACTCTTTGAGGTAAGTGACTAAACTCTGGTGCGTCCAATGGCTCAAGCCCGCATCTGTTCCAATCCATAGACTGCCGTCACGCGCAGCCAATAGAGCTGTAATGTTAGGGGAGGGAAGCTGACTGCCAGTGGGCGGTTCCCACGGGACCAGACGTACGCCGTCGAACCGCATTAACCCTGCCGCCGTTCCGATCCATATGTAACCATCTTTCGTCTGGGTTATGACATTGGGCTGACCGCGTAGGAGTCCATCCTTCATCGTCCACGCAGTGTGCCGATATTGAGAGATATACGTCGACGGATCGACTCCCCAACTCAAAGTCGATACAAAGAAGAACAGTACGGGGATGAACCGAATGATCCCAGTACAGCTACGTGCCCGGAGATGGCAGGCGATATTCGCACGTTCGGCCGGCTGGAGAATCATCAAGAGGTGCAGCAAATCGGTTCGATCAGAGAATTTCGCCGTTTCAATCACTCTAGGAACCGAGTGCTGTTTCAGCACCCGCTGAACAAGGCGAAAATTGGATACACACGGCCAATCGCGCGCAATGGGTACCCGCCAAAACATCATGCAACTGGAGCCAGTCGGCTGGGGAGGGTAAAGTGAAACGCTGCTCCCCGTTCGGCGTTCGTCGTGGCCCAAATGCGGCCACCGTGTGACTCGACAATGGAACGGGTAATTGCCAGCCCCAGACCTGTACCGTGGGGCTTCGTTGTGAAGAATGCCTGGAAAATCTTGTCGATATCATCGTCGGGTACTCCCACTCCAGTATCGGCGACCGAAATCAGCAGCTGATCGTCTTCGGCCAGCTGCGATTGGATGGTCAGCTGACCGCAAGGGCCGCAGATCGCCTCAATGCCGTTCAACATGAGATTCATCAATGCCTGCTGCAACTGCACACGATCGGCCATCACTTTGGGGAGTCCTTCGGCGAGATCAGTGCGCGTTGTAACAGAATGTCGATTGGCCTCGTCGCGCAGCATAACAATCATCTCTTGAATCAGGTCGTTTACGTCAACCATCTCCTGATGTGTAGAACCCTTTCGGTAGAGGGAGCGGACGCGGTCGATGATGTCGGCCGCACGCCTAGCGTCCTTCGTCATCTCCAAAGCCGCTTCGCGCGCTTCCGGCACATCAGGCGAGTTCTGATTCAGCAATCGTAAGCACACTTCGGCGTTCGTTACCGCAGCCCCAATGGGCTGTTTGATTTCGTGCGCCAATGAGGCCGTCAACTCTCCGATCGTGCTGACTCGGTTCAGATGGGACAGATGCGCGAGTTCCTGCCGTAATCTCTCGTGTTCTTGCTCAGCCTGCCTGCTTTCGGTCACGTCCATTACCACCCCAATCATTTGTGTTACTTCGCCAAATGCGTCCAAAACAGGGTGGCCGAGGGAACGAATATATCTGACGGTCGAGTTCGGAAGCAGAATACGGAACTCCTCGTCCAAATCCGATTTCTCGGCTATCGCTCGCTTGAATGCCCCTTCATAGCTGACCCGATCCGCGGGATGTATCCGCTGCAGCCTTTGCTCCCAGGTGGGCATACCGTCTTTAGGATCGAAGTCTTGGAGGCGATGCCATTCCGTTGAAAGATACACGGGTTTCATTCGAATTGTGTCGAAAACCCAGCTCCCCATGTTGGCCACTCGTTGCGCTTGTGCCAGGTATGTTTCACTCCGCTTTAAAGCTTCCTCAGCGCTTATGCGTTCCGTGGTGTCGACCATCGTGCCGACCACTTGGACAAGCTCACCGTTGGGACTTAAAACTGGATGGCCGATGCCATGAATGTGTCTAACTGTTCCATCGGGTTTCACGATTTTAAATTCAACGTCGCAATCTAGATTCTTCAGGAGGGTCCTATCGCTCGCCAGCTTGAACTTGTCGCGGTCTTCGGGGTGTATGCGCTGCACCCATTGCTCGAACCTTGGTAAACCCTGTTGCGGATCGAAGCCGAAAAGTCGGAACATTTCCTCGGACCAGTACGAGGTCTCGCGGCTTGTCCCGTGAATGGCATAACTGCCCGTTTGGGTCAGCCTCTGTGCTTCCGCAAGATACGTTTCGCTGCGCCTGAGATCCTGTTCCGCCCGTTTGCGCTCTTCGATATCGATGTTTGTGCCGTACCATTTGACGGCTTTTCCATTTTCGTCGAAGCTTGGAGTTGCGCGGAACAGAAACCAACGGTATTCACCGTCGAAACGGCGCAGCCGTGCCTCGAATTCACCTGGCTGACTAGAAGCCAAAATCCTCTGCCAGTAATTCACAATCCCACTAAGGTCGTTCGGATGAAGTGTAGTTGTCCAGCCGGTGCCCTGCGCCTGATGCGGCGTGAGCCCGGCGTATTCCAACCAGCGTCGATTGAAGAATTCGGCGTTCCCGTCTGCCGTGGCAGTCCATGCCAGACATGGGATCGTTTCGATCACTTCGCGCAGCTCTCGTTCAGTGCGTTGCAACCGATCATTCTGGCGCTTCAATTCCAAGCGTGCAGCCTCCGCTTGCCGGAGATTGAAGCTGTCGGAAATCCTAAGTGCTACTACACGGCCAATCAGTTGCAGAAAGCTGACGTCCTCACTGGTGTAGACGGTTCCGAGAGGTCCGGACATGCCTAACGCACCTAGCCTGCGATCAGGCGTGGTCAGGGGTACAAAAACCAGCGGGCCAACCTCAAGCCCCAGAGCCGCAACTCCCTTTTTTAGGTTTGCGGGGACTCTCTCGTCCGTGTCCCATTCACGGATATGGAATGGCTCCTGGGTCTTGTAGGCGTGCCAGGACGGTCGCTCTTGAATTGGCACACCCGCATATGTAAAGGCAATTTTCTTTTCTCGCTCGACAACAGCCCATTCGACTTCGTCGGAGTTCTCCGTGTAAAGGACGATGTAGAACTGTAAGAACGTGAGGAACTCCCGCAGTTCTTCAGCGAGGATCGCGGTGAGATCCTCAGGTTCCCGGCACTGGGAGAGGGCTTCGCTGAGGCGAAGGACGGCTTCATAGCGCCGCGCTGCGACCTGAGGCGGAGAATAAGCGCGTCCACCGGTTCCGCGTTTGGTCAGAGATGACATCTCCGCTATTCACCCTCACGCCACGTTACGCAATAGGATCGCTCGTCCACTCATCAGGTGCAATGTAGGATCCGCTCGCAGCGAGAAAGCTCATCCAGTCACTGCGACGGTACTGGAGAGCGTAAAGTAAAACGTTGTTCCTCGTCCGGCGTTCGCGGTTGCCCAGATGCGCCCGCCATGCGATTCCAGAATGGAGCGAGTGATTGCCAGCCCCAGGCCTGTGCCCTGAGGCTTGGTGGTAAAAAATGCATTGAATATCTCACCTGCTCTTCCAGCAGGCAGTCCCACGCCACTGTCGGTTACCGCGATCAGCACTTGACCATCTTCACTCAACTGCGACCTGATGCTAAGTTCGCCTCCATCGTCTTTCATCGCCTCAATTCCGTTGAGCATGAGATTCATCAACACCTGCTGTAGCTGTATTCGATCTGCCAAGACGGTGGGCAGCCCTTCAGCCAGATTCGTGCGCGTCGTAACCAAATGATGGTTCGCCTGGCTGCGCAGCATAATGAGCATCTCCGCGATCACTTCGTTTACATCCACAAGTTCCAGTTGCGGACGGCCTTTCTGGTAAAGCAAGCGTACGTGGTCGATGATGTCGGCTGCGCGCCTAGCGTCCTTGGTCATCTCCAAAGCCGCTTCGCGCGCTTCCGGCACATCAGGCGAGTTCCGATTCAGCAATCGTAAGCACACTTCAGCGTTCGTTACCGCAGCCCCAATGGGCTGTTTGATCTCGTGCGCCAGGGAAGCGGTCAATTCTCCCATGGTGCTAACGCGGGTGATGTGAGCGAGGTCTGCCTGAAGTTTCTCAGCGCGTTTGCGGTCTTCAATCTCGAGCGAAGTGCCGAACCACCTGGCGATCCTGCCTCGCGAATCCCGGAGAGGTACGGCGCGAGTCAGGAACCAGTGATACTGTCCGTCCGCCCGTCGAAAGCGCGATTCGACCTCGAAAAGTTCGCCGGTCGCCATCGCCGAGCGAAACTTCTCCACATGGCGCTCCAGGTCCTCCGGGTGAACGACGGCAGGCCAGCAGGAGCCCACCGCCTTCTCGACAGGGACGCCTGTGTAGTCCTCGTAGTGCCGATTGAGGAAATCCACAGAGCCGTCGGGCGAAGCGGTCCAGGCAAATGTCGGAATCGTTGCGATCACTTCCTGAAGCTTTTGTTCTCTCTGCCGCAGTCTCCAAATGCGGAGCTGGTGGAGCGTCCAGAGGAGTCCCAGGAAAGCCGCCACGCAGAGAATGCGGAACCATATGGTTTGAAACCAGGCTGGAGCAATTGAGAAGGTCAGTGATGCGCCCGCTTCATTCCAGACTCCGTCGTTGTTGCAGGCGATGACCCGGAAACTATAGGATCCGGGACCCAGGTTGCTATAGTAGGCTTGGCGGCGCGTATCGACGTCTTGCCATCCCTTATCGATTCCATCGAGCTTGTAGCGAAAACGAACTCGCTCTGGCACCGATAAGCTCAGTGCGCTGTAGTCGATTTGAATGTTCGCGGTATGCGCGGGGAGCCGGAGATCGGCCAATCGCGGATAACGCGAACCATCCGCAGATACAGAGGTAATCGAAACGGGCGGCGGAAGGGCATTTCTCAAATCCTTCCTTTTCTTCGGGTCGATCCACGCAACGCCTCTTGTAGCAGTGAACCATATACGCCCGTCCGTTCCCTGGATCGCTTTCGGGAATGGATCTGTAGCCTGGGTCTGTCCCGGAAGTCCATCGAAGGAATCGAATCGCTCCCCCTGAAAGCGATAGGAGGGATCCTGCAAAGCCCGTTCTGCCTCACCTCTGGAGACGTGAATGACGCCACCTGCCGTATTGAGCCAAAGCCCGTCGCTCCCTGCATCGACAATTCCCGTAACATCTTCTAAAGAATCCAAAGCCGCAGGTCTGATGACGCGAAAGTGGCCCCTGTCGATCAGAACTAGACCACCTGCCCCGCCCGCCCATATCTCATGCGGAGCATGCTCGGCGAAGGCTCGGACATAGCGTAGGGGGCTATTCGGCTTGACGGGATAGTCCACAATGTTTCCCTTGTCCATCGTGATGATGTCGCCCTCGTAGGTTGATACCCAGATCAGCCCCGTGCTGTCGGAAAACATGTCTGCGACGCGCTGCTTCGCCACTTCCGGCGGAGTTGCCCAGGCTTTCCATCGATGATGGTCCAAAGAGAAGAATCCATAACCGGCGGAAAAGGCCCACAGTGTTCCAAGTTTGTCACCCGCGACCTGCCAAGCGCCGAAGCTGCCGGAGAGACCATCTGGAGACTGCGCCACTGTTCGGAACTTGCCATCCTTCCACTGCCCAAGCGAATTACTCATTATCCAGGTCACGCCGGCAGGATCTCGATACGGTTTGAACGCTTCGAAGGGGACAAGTGACACATCCCCGGAGTCGCCATGAATTCGTGCAACGTAATTGAAGCTGCCGGCAACCCAGAGATCTCCGCCGTCAGCCGGCGCGATCGCTATTTCAATGATCGATGTTGGCAGGGCAGCCGGGACCAGTGGGGTATCGCGGAACTGGTCTAGCCCATCCCGCGTTGCGACCCAGATATTTCTCTCCCGGTCTTCGAGTATGGGATTGCAGTTATCGGCACTCAAGCCGTCTTTTGAGGCGAACTCTTGCAGTGCGTCACTGTTCTTCGAAATCGGCTGGTTCCTCAGCCGTTCAGGATGCGGAACTCGGCCCAGTCCGAAACTATCCGTCGTTGTCCAAAGACTTCCGTTGCGGTCGAAGATAAGGTCGTTCACGGTTCTAACCTTGACCACGACCGGATCTTCGCTGGGACACTTTGGATGTGTGCCTATAGGCGTCTCTATCTCGCATTTGATCATGGCGGCGGATTTCGCGCTAACGGACGTGCTGATGGCTCGGACATAGCTGTCGCTGTCCGCCAACCATATCGTGCCGTCCGGCGCCTCAGCGATCGATGTCGAGTAACCGGCAAATGTGCCCGTCGGCTCAAATCGCTTCGATCCCTGTTTGAGATAGAGGACGGTATTGTTGACGCCGGCCCAAAGAGTTCCGCGGCTGTCCACAAATAATGCTGTTGAAGTATGGCGTGGCACGTCTTCCGGAAAGTTCCAATCCTTGCCGATGTGTTCCCATCGCGTACCGTTGAAGCGTATGACTCCAGTGTTGGTATTTGCCCAAATGGTGCCTTCGCGGTCATGTACGATGGCTTGGGGAATCGACGTTACACCATCAGCTTTACCGTAACACTTGACGTTGCCGTTCCGAAGGAAACAGATCTTGTTCCCATTCCCAAAAGTCCCATAAGCGATCCACAAACCGCCATCGGGCAGCGCCAGCAAGCTGTGCACCCTGTCTTCTGGAAGCTGGTCTCCCGAGCTCGGCACATGTCGTTCAAAGTGAACGCCGTCGAATCGAAAGAGCCCGATATCGGAGCCTATCCACAGAAATCCATCTGTGGATTGTGCCAGAGCCTGCGCCCTGCCAGGATACCCGTCCCTTTCGCCCCACGACCGGTGCGCAAGCTGATGGATGTCGCGATCCGGATTGAGAGCAAAGGCAGCCGTGACGAGAGACAAAAGGAGGGTACAGGTCGAAAGAGTACAGGCGACCTTCATAGGTTTCCCTTCGGTCAAAGCGCCATAGTGCCCAGGACCATCATAATATTTGCTCCGGCTGTTACGGCACTCTCCGGCAACGGGCAGATGACCTTCGCCACGCACGTCGCCCGGCTCGTACTTTCTCACCCGACGAGCAAATGTGAGGTCATCTTTCCGAGCAAGAAAGAGGCTTGGCACCGGGAGAGAGAAGAGGATTCCCCGGAATAGATCACGCCGCTACCGCATCTATTATCGATGAAACCCTAAGCCACAAATCGAAATCTAAATATATTGAAAATTGATGCCGTTCGCACGTCTGAGCTGCAGAAACGGCAGCGAAGACCCGGGTTGGCGCGCGAACGAAGCGACGCTTCGGAAGGAAGACACATCTCTCTACCCGAGGCGATGTACATGAAGCTCATCGCGGTTTTCCGTTTGGAACCCGCAGCAGGGATCTTTGGAATGTCCCTTTTGGTGGATCATGCAGAGCGCAACGCACCAATCTTCGTTCACTGCTTACAAAATAGAACAAGCGCGCGTCTCGCGAAGGCGCCTTTATCCAGTCACCGTCTTTTATAGTTTGTATTCTGTAGCGGTTGTGATTCTGGTTTGCCGGTCACGGCATCCGATGGTAGGCATTCCGTTCTACCTGCTTGGGATAGCCGTTTGGACCCTCGTCGAATACTTATTCCATCGCCATGTCCTTCATGGCCGCTTTCCACCAGGAGAAGGATTTGTCCGGCGCTTTTTGCACGAACGTCTGGATCCTCTGCATTGGGAACACCACAAGCACCCTTTCGACGGGGCGCACATAAGCGGCAAGTTGAGCGATTTCCTTCCACTCTTTGCCATAGGCGCGCCAATGAGTTTTGTTTTTCCCGTCTACACGATGCCGATATTGCTGGTCGGCATCATCCAAGGCTATCTTGCGGAGCAGTGGCTACACCACTCAATTCATTTCTGTGGTTTCAACAATGGCTACTTTAGAGCCATGAAGCGATACCACTTGTATCACCACAGCCCACGTGGAATGGAGCGAGGATTCGGCTTAAGCAATTGGTTTTGGGACATCGTTTTTAAAACGCAGTTCCCTCCTGCTGTTGAAGATGCCCTGTTCAGACGAAGAAATGCGTCACAGGTAGGCCAGTGACGGTCGCGAGCATCACGTTATTGAGCCTTTGATCCACGCGCCAAGCCTTCATTTGCTCCGATTTGGATGGGTCGGATGAGATCAATTCGATGAAGCAAGAACATGAGACTCCGCTACTCAAAAGAAAACCGTTTCGGGGCGGCGACTGGTACCTGCAAGCTCTCAACCGCTTTCGCAAATCGCACATAATCATCAGACTCTGCATTCGTGCACTCATTTTCTGCGTATCCGCCCGTGTTGTTGGGGCCGCGCAGCGAATCTCTGCCCCCGAGCCTCAGACCGGTACCATTGTTGGCACGGTAACCGACGTGCGGAACGACGTCGTTCCCGGTGCTAAAGCTGTTCTTGATGGCCCTGCCTCGAGCGATCACCAAACAGTCATGGCGAATGACAATGGGTTATTCGTATTCAACAATGTACAGCCTGGGGTTCCGTATCACATCACGGTGAGCCAGACAGGATTTGCGAACTGGATCTCACCAGCGATAACCCTAAAGCGGAACCAATTCCTGCAACTCACGGGCGTCAAACTCATGATCGCCGTGGCCGTGACCACAGTGGCGGTGGTTCCCAACTCCGAGCAGCTTGCAACGCAGCAGGTTGAAGTCGAAGAAAAACAGCGCGTCCTGGGGATCCTTCCGAGCTTTTATGCCGTCTACGATTCCCATCCCGTGCCGCTCACACCAAAGCTGAAGTTTAGGCTTGCCTTCAGGACCGCGACGGATCCAGTCACGTTCCTCGGCACGGGTTTCCTGGCCGGCATGGATCAGGCGGCCGACAAGTTCGACTATCAGCAGGGCGCAAAGGGCTACTTCCAGCGCTTCGGCGCCCGCTACGCGAATCTCCTTACCAACGTCATGGTCGGCGGTGCTGTCCTGCCTTCCATCCTGCACCAGGATCCCCGCTACGTCTACCAGGGCACGGGCACAACGGAGTCGCGTATCCTTCACGCCCTCTCCTATCCGTTTATCTGCAGGGGAGACAACGGACATCTGCAGCCGAATTATTCAAGCATTGGAGGCTATCTCGCCTCTGGCGCGATTGCCAACGCCTACTATCCTGAGTCGAATCGCGGCCCAAAACTGGTCTTCTCTACCGCCCTGGCTGACATTAGCGGCACCATGGTTAACGCCCTCCTGGCGGAGTTCCTCATGCACAGGCCCGCCACGAAAAAACAACAGTCCCAAGCAGGAGGCAATTAGGGCGTGTTAACACTATCTGAGAGCTTCGACGATGAGGGCGAAACAAAGGAAGGCAAGGAAGACGCAGTCCAGTTTCTCGAAGCGGGAGAAGATGCGGCGGTAGCCTTTGAGCCTTCTGAAGA
>Ga0210386_10000327_pt1 | contig 43708 bp, 37 predicted proteins | sample IncBWH32OmetaG_FD_160091 | JGI IMG/M metagenome (GOLD analysis project Ga0210386, IMG submission 160091) | Forest soil microbial communities from Barre Woods Harvard Forest LTER site, Petersham, Massachusetts, United States - Inc-BW-H-32-O ...
GTTGGTAACACCTAGGTGGGACACAATGCCACTAAGGGTTGACTATGAGACAAGAAACCTATCGATTCGCACTGGACGAAGCCACCGCAGAATTTCGTGACATTGTCACGCAGTTCGAGGCTCTTAAGGCAAAAAAAGAACAGATCGAAAAAGTCGTCGAGGCGCTGAGGCCATTCATTGGTCTGCAGACCGAGACTCCAACCGTAGAGGCGAGCACAGCCTACGCTGCCGACGCGAGCAAAGCCTACATCGCTGAGGCGAGCGCACCCGTCACTGCGCCCGAGATCGAAGAGGCTGTTTCTGAACCCGTAGAATTCACCTTCATGCAGATTTCGGGACCAGGCATGGAGATCGCGAAGTCCGAACCGGTTCGTGTGGAGGCTACTGAGAGGAATCCCGAGCCTGTGCATGCCCTGGCGGAAGCCACTGCGGAGCAGGTCGCCTATTTCAGGCAGCCCGCGGCGGATCCCTTCCAGCGCCGCATTGATGATGCCCTTTGGGGATGGCAACAGAGGCCGGAAGGTCTTCTGTCGCCCATCTAACGGCATCGGGCCAGAATTGAGCAAGAATCGGGCCACACATCGCGGGCCGTTCCGCAGCAAGGCGAGTCGGAATGGTCAACCCAAGCAGGCGCTCTCCGTCAATGGACGGGGAGCGCCTGCTCGCGTCTATGTACTTTTATGTGTTTGAGATGGGACTAACATGATAGTTGCAGAAGGAATTTCTTTACAGCTTCTCGAATCATGCTAAATTCGGCCAGTGGAGATCGATATGAAGCCCAACGGCGGAGACGTTTATCGCGTTGCATTTGATTCGGCGAACTCAGAACTGAACGACATTCTCGGAGCATTTGAAGAGCTCCGGGCTCGCAAGGATCGCATTGAAAAGGTTGTTATGGCGCTCAAGCCGCTGCTTGGGTCTGAGGAAGCGGCAGCCGCCGCGGCCGCAGTGCAGAGCGCTTCGGACGCAGCCAACGAGGCAACTCAATCGTCTGAAGAAGTTCCAACCTATCAGTACCAGGCAACGAACGGGAACGGCGCATCGTCCGATCCGTTTGCGCGTCGTCTCGACAGCGCTCTTGGTCACGGGGTAGGGCGGAAATTCAGCCGGCAGTTTTAGTCTTTGCTGCCGGCCCGGCTCGGCGATTGGGCGGTGCGGAGCTGCGAAGGCAGAGCGCCGCTCCTGGTCATTGTTTTTTGTCCTCTCGGTGCGAGGACCTGCAGATGCTTGAGTGGGGAAACCCGGCCTAACGATTCGGTGAGCATCCTTATTTCAGCGGTTCGAATGCGCCTAAGACCTGCTTCAAAACAAGAATCACTTTGAGTTCGTGGTTTCGCTCCCATTCCGCGAGGGGGCTGCTCAGGAGCATCCGGCATGTGAAAGGCCGAGCCTTCGCAACAATAAATTGCTGCTTCGAGAACAAGAAATTGCCGCGTGTAGAGCGGCGATTCGTGAGTCTGGGTGCGGCGGTAACTCTTACTATTGACTCTTACTTTGTGTCCTTGCATGCGTGCTAGACTACGCGCCTGGAGAGGGCATGAATTTGGAAGCGCGTTTAGAGATCTATCGTGTTGCCTTTGAATCTGCGAAATCAGAAGTGATCGAGATCAGCGGGGAGTTCGACAAGCTGCGCACTCGGAAAGAACAGATCGAGAAGCTTGTGGCAGTTCTCAAACCGTTGGTCGGTGAAGGAGAACTGGCCGCAGATCAGAGTCCCGCAGAGGACTCAACCCGTCGGCAGGTGGAACCGGTCGGCGAAGCCTCGGGTGAGGCGCGTGGCGAGGCGCAAGCGGTGATATCCGATCCGTTTCAGCGGCGCATCGATCATGTGCTGGGAATTGGCGCGGGCATTCGCGACGTGAGGAAATACAGCCGGCAGTTCTGAAGGGGTTTGTTCAAGGCAATCCGCGAGTAACGAGCCGGGTGTAACTCAGCGCGGCAGATGGGGATGTGTCTGCAGGGAGTTCGACATTGCAGAGAACAATGCCGCGACCGGGCGCTGTTTCTCGCATGGTGGCATTGTCGATGCGCATCCGTTTGGACGCTGGGAGTCGTCGAGCGCGGTTCCGTCGTTTATCGTTAAAGCCAGCCCATGAAGCAGTTCTTCATCCGCCTCGCCTTGACGCTGCCGGTTGTCTGGCTTGTGGTGTCACTGGTATTTCTGCTCATCCACCTGGTCCCCGGCGATCCGATTCAGATGATGCTGGGAGAGGGCGCTACGCCGGCGGATATCCAGGGGCTTCGCCATCAGTATGGATTGGATCAACCGCTTTACCGGCAGTACTTTCACTATTGGAACGGCGTCTTTCACGGCGACCTGGGGACTTCGATTCGATTGCATGACAGCGTGGCGCACCTGATCGTAGTGCGCTACCCCTACACGCTGACCCTTACGCTGACATCGCTGCTCATTGCGCTGGCGCTGGCCTTGCCCGCCGGCATTCTTGCAGCAGTGCGTCGAGGGCGGCTACTGGACCAAGGGCTCTCGGTCGTGAGTCTTTTCGGGCTGTCGGTGCCGGGGCTGGTGCTGGGGCCGCTGTTGATTCTGGTTTTCTCGATCGTGTTTGGGTGGTTCCCGGTTTCAGGCGCGAGTCCGGGAGGGGGCACAGCGGGTATCGACCCGCTGTATCTTGTGCTTCCGTCGATTGCGATGGGGGCTTCGCTGGCCGCGATTCTCACCCGCATGGTCCGCACAGCAATGCTGGAAGAACTGGGGCAGGACTACATCCGCACCGCACGAGCCAAAGGGTTGAGTGAGACGGCAGTGGTTTGGCGGCATGCACTGCCGAATGCTCTGGTTCCGATCATTACTGTAGTCGGACTTCAGTTTGGAGCGCTGCTGGCCGGTGCCATAGTGACCGAGACCATCTTCAGCTGGCCAGGGCTGGGCAGACTGGTGGTTACGGCCATTTCCAATCGAGACTACGCCCTGGTGCAGGGGTGCCTTTTGTCGATCGGGCTGACCTACGTTCTGGTCAACCTGCTTACGGATCTCGTGTACCGGGTTGTAAATCCCCGCATGCGATGAAGAGTACGCGGCTGAACCGACTCCGTCATCCACGAAATATGCAGGTCGCCGCCCTCTTCAACCAGGAGTGGGAAAGGACAGATCTCCGGGGTCGCGGTATTAGCGGCGCAGATTTCGCTCGTCCGCCGTTTCGCCGTTCTGCTGTCCGCAGGCAATGACGCGGTGAGGTTGCGGGCGCGAATGGGGCACACGGCAAGATCTGCACTAGGACAAGTTGAGGTGGACTATTTCCGCTTCAGGAGCGGCGCCCTCTTCGAGATTCAGCATGCCGATTGTGACGGGAAGTTCGAATCGGCGCGGACCGCAGGAGCCGGGATTGAAATAGAGCACGCCTTTGTGGCGGCGGATGCCGGGCTGATGCGAGTGTCCATAGAGCACGGCAGAGAATTTGGCGGCGGCTGGATCGAGATGCAGGGTGTGCACATCGTGGAGCATGTAAATATAGTGGCCCTTCAAAAGGAGCACATCGGTTTCTGGGAGAAGGCTGCATGGGCCGCTGCGATCCACATTGCCCCGGATCGCCGTAATCGGAGCGACCTCTTCGAGGGATTTGAGAATGGCTGGGTCGCCGACATCGCCGAGATGCAGGATGCGTTCAACGCTGGCGAGGGCGGGCACGATTTCAGGGCGCAGCAGACCGTGCGTATCGCTGACGACGCCGACCTTCATCGCCCGAAGCTCAACATGCGCGCCCAGCGCGTCCGGGTTTTTGCGATGTCAGGTTTGAGGATGGGATCGATCATCTGGCGGGGATTGCCGGGAGCATTCGGATCGTCCATCGCCATGCAATAGACGCCACTCCAGTTGTTCTGCCATTGCCAGCCTTTTGCCGCGGCTGTGGTCTGGGTTGCAATGTGTTTGGCGGCGTGAACGGGGGAGAGCTGCTCGAGGCAATCGGGACAGCGAGGCGCAGCGCCGCGGCGGAAATGTCCACCGCAGACACACGGCCCGAGCAGCTCCTCCCATGATGCATCGATCTCGGCATACTGCTGGGATAGCGGAGGGAATCCCGCCACCTGCGGATTGGAGTAATTCAAGATACCCAGCATTCCGCATTTATCGCAGTAAGCGTAGGAGTTGCCGCCAAATCCGCAATCCCAGAGCGAATAACGATAGAACCGCCCGCAATGCTCACAATCGCCTTTTTTCACGATAACCATGGTTCTCACAACCCCATTTCCAGACGCGTACGTGGATCGAGCTGATCGCGCAGAGCGTCTCCCAGGAAGTTGAAACCTAGCACTGCACATGCGACAGCTGTTGCCGGAAAGAGAACGAGATGCGGGGAGTCGAACAAATGGAGCCGGGCATCGTTGAGCATTGCGCCCCAACTGGGAGCGGGGGAAGGGATGCCCAGGCCCAGGAAAGAGAGAGTGGCTTCTGCAAGGATAACCCCCGCCATGCCAATCGCCGCCTGCACGAGTATAGGCTGCACTACGTTGGGAAGTATATGACGAAAGAAGATGCGCAGGCCGCCGGCGCCGAGAGCCCGCGCCGCATCCACGTATTCGCGATCTCGAACTGCCATCACCTGTGCGCGAACAAGCCGGGCGTATCCCGCCCAACCGCCGATGGCGAGAGCGAGAACAAGATTCGAAAAGCCGGGGCCGAGAAATGCGGCAAAGGCAATGGCAAGGAGGATGCCCGGCAATGCCAGGAATGTGTTCATGGCGAAGGTGGTGAGGGCCGTATCGACCCAGCCACCGAGGTAGCCGGCGAGACCCCCGATGGAGATACCGAGCGCGAGGGAGACGGCGACGACGCTTACCGAAACGGCGAGCGAGAGGCGAGCTCCCCACAGAAGGCGTGAAAGCGTATCACGGCCTAGTTCGTCTGTTCCGGCAGGATGCGCAGTGGAAATGCCTTGAAGACGATGGACTAGATCAATGGAGGCGGGACTATAAGGGGCGATCCAGGGGGCTGCAAGGCCGGTGATGACGAAAATTGAGAGTAGGACTACCCCGATCGCCGCGAGGGGCTGGCGACGGATGCGTTTTCCAATGGCCGGGATATTGACCACGATGATGGTAAGAATACCGCGGCGCTAAAATGGTCTATGTGTATAAGTGGGCGTGAATATCACCGGTAAACATTCGATTCTCTCCTTGGCAGCAGTGTTGCTATGCTCCTTTTCCTTGATCCAGGCAGGCGCGCAAGAGAGCCGGGATCTTCGACCGGATGCAGAGCAATTGATGGCGTTGGCCAACCAGGCCCGTGCGGCCGCAGGCGCACCACCTCTGCACTGGGATAGCGCACTTGCCGAAGCAGCCCTCAAGCATACGCTTCGCATGGTCGCCGAGGGGCCTATCGCGCATCAGTATCCGGGAGAGCTGAGCGTTTCGGAGCGGGCCGGTTTTACGGGCGCGCACTTCGACCTGATCGAAGAGAATGTCGCCATTGGAGCCACCCCTGCGGAAATCCACGATGAATGGATGCATTCCCAGGGACATCGGGAAAACATGCTCAATCCCCAAGTCGACCGAGTTGGATTTGCCGTCGTGGCAAGCCGCGGGGTGCTATATGCCACCGGTGACTATGCGCGCGGTGTGCAGCAGTTATCGCAGGCGCAGGTCGAGGCGCAGGTCGCAGCGTTGATCAGATCCAGCGGCGTCCACATTCTTGCGGATGCTGCAGTTGCGCGCTCCGCCTGCATGATGGAGAACGGCATGCCACGTTCGGCAGGGGCCACGCAGCCAACATTGATTCTGCGCTGGCAGGATTCGGAGATGAAGCATCTGCCCAAATCCCTGGCGGATCAACTTGCGTCCGGCAAATACCGCCAGGCAGCCGTGGGCAGTTGCGAACCGAGCGGCGCAGGCGGCACCTTTACCGCATATCGCGTCGCCGTGCTATTGTACTGACCTTTGCTAGCTAAGGGCTGGAAGGCGCGGCGGAGGATGGCGCAGACTCGGGTTGCGCGGGCGGCATCCGCACAATTTTGAGGAAGTCCCAGGCCTTCGCATTCACCTGGTCGGAGATGACGTAGTAATTGTGGTCGTGGTTCGGGATCAGATTCAACTTGATCTGATATCCGTTTGCGGCATAGAGACGTCTCGTCGCCTCAACCACATCGACCGGGAAGTTGGGATCGCGATCACCCACCCAGATTGCTATGGGCATCTTTCGATCCGCCTGTTCGAAGAGCCCATCGGGATTGGCCTGCAGCGCTCCTGCATGTATCGCAGTGGCCGCGAATAGATTCGAATCCATGACGGCTAGAAAAAGCGCGTACGCCGCACCGGCGGAGTGTCCGAAGAGATAAATGCGGCTTTCATCGACAGGATGGATTGCCTTCACCTGGTCAACGACGGCCCGGAAGAATTCCGGCGGATCCACCGGCGATCCCCATCCGGCGGAGCCGTAGGCATCAGGAGCTGCGACAATAAAACCTTCTCGTGCGGCCAGATCCTTCCACGCTTGCGCCATGATTTCGCCGTTGCGGCCGGAGCCGTGGAGAAGGACAACGACCGGCATCGGTCCTTGTTTCTCGGGCACGACCACGTACAGAACTCTCGCATGTCCTGAGAAATCGAAGGAGAGTTTCGCGATTTTGTCCTTCGCAGAGGCAGGAATCGCAAGCAGCAACGAACACAGCGTGGTCACCAAGCAATGCAGCGTCCTCATGGGATGCTCCGTGGATACTGTGAAGGAGATCAGTATATGCCTGGCGATCGCCATTCGGCCGAGACTTGCTGCGCTCAACCGAAATCCTGATGATGCTTCCAGAGCTCTGACCAAGGTTCGCGCGGTGGGCCGCATACGAAGATGTCAGGATGGTCCTGGCTCTCTTCATTCTTGACGCCAAGCGAGTTGCCGTTATGGCCGGCAAGACGGCAGCCGGTAAATATCGAGTCGGCTTGTTCCTGAGTTATTCCGAGCACGATGAGCGTAGTGGGCGGTGGAATTGGATAGCCGCGTAGCCATGCCGAGTTGGTCGTGCTGATAGCCGGGGGCAAGTGATATGCGGCTCCAAGAATCTCGATGGCGCCCTGTTCGCCGTAATTGCCCACCGTGATACCGAGGTTCGCCTGCTGGTCAGGCGGCAGGGAATCGCGGATGCCGGCGACGGTTTTGACGAGTTCATCCCAGCCGATTTCTTCGCGCAGATCCCCGCTGTGGCTGAGAGCGAAATCACGCAACGGGCCATCGGATGCAATGGGAACCCAGCCGGCAAAGAAGTACGCTCCGCACGTGAAGAGGCCCGCGAAAAAGACTGCCTCGACGGTGCGTTGCGTCCAGGTGGGGATGTGGGCCAGCCAGCGTTCGCAAGTGACGGCGCCCATCGCAAGCAGCATCGGATAGGCCTCGGCGACGTAATAGAAGCGGCCCTTGTCGATCCAGAACACGATTAGGGGGACGAGGTACATCCAGGCGACCATGCGGTAGCGGCGATTGCGCAGGAATGCGTACAAGCCGATGAGCCACACCGGAGCGGAGAAGAGATTGGCGCAGGCCATGAATTGGCCGCGCAGAAATCCTTCAGCGCGGCCCTCGCCTACGTCGCGCGTGTGAATGTGTTGGAGAAATTTGTACGAGATGAAGTCGTGGCGGACAAGCCAGATGAGATTCGGCAAAAAGATGAGCACCGCTAAGGCAACGCCGGCCCAGAACCATTTTGACGCGAAGAACCTGCGCGCGGGTGAAAACGCCATTCCGATCAGCGTCCCGGCGATGAAAAAGACGACGGAATATTTGGTGAGTAGTCCCAGGCCCAGAGCCGCGCCGATCGCCAGCCAGTAGCGCGGGTTCTCTGTTTTGAGCAGGCGAATTGTGAACAATGCGACCAGCACCCACCACAGGAACGCGAACGAAGTGTACTGGAATTCGGTGGCTTCGAAGATGGGAAGCGGAGAGAGCGCGACGGCTAGGGCGGTGGTGACCTGCGCGAGGCGTCCGCCACCGAGATCGCGCGCCATCAGTCCGCTGGCCACAATCACCAGCGCTTGCCCGATGACAGAAAACATGCGCAGTCCGATCAGCGACAGTCCGAAAAGGCTAAGCCCGATGCGCTCGATGAACGGCGTGAGCGGCGGATAGGAGACGTAGCCCCAGTCGAGGTGCCGCGCATCGCTCAGGAATTGGAGTTCGTCGCGATGGAAACCGTAGCGGCCATTGGTGGCGATATGCACCAGCGCGGCCGCAACGGCAATGCAGAACACAGGAAGCAGGTCGGAAGGGAAAGTGCCCGCATCAATTCGGGCATGATCGCTCGTGCCCGTCGACACACTTAACCCTGCCATAGTGGCCTCCTGAGGTCAGCTTACGTTCCTGCATTGGCGCCGGTTCCACAAATTTCGCGCACGGTTGGCGCCACCAGCACCGATTGCATTCCGGCCGCCCTGGCTGCCTGGATGCCGAGTTCGGTATCTTCGAAGACGAGGCAGTGTTCCGGCGCGACGCCGAGCTTTGACGCAGCCAGCAGGAATCCGTCCGGTGCGGGCTTGCCGTCCTTGTAGTCTTCGGCGCAGACGAGCACGTCGAATTTGTCGAGCAGTCCGAGAGCTGTCAACGAACCCACGACAGAATTGCGCCTGCTGCCGGATACTACCGCAAACGGAATGCGCCCATGCATCGCCTCAATGTGTTCGAGGACGTCTGGGATCCCCTTGAGCTCATGAAGTTGAGCGTGGTAGTAGCTTTCCTTGCGCTCGGCGAGCGTGTCGACAGGCATGCTGAGGCCTTGCATCTCATTCAGATCAGCAATGATTTTGCGCACTGGCTTACCGCCCCATGCATAGAAAAGGTCTTCGTCGTACGTAGCTCCGTATTCGGAGAGCGCTTTCTTCCACGCCTTGTAATGCAGCGGCATCGAGTCGGCGATGGTGCCGTCGCAGTCAAAGAGGTAGGCGCGAAAGTCTCCCGCGGGCACTTTTAGATTCATCAAAAACGAAACTCCTCATTAGATTTTGTTTGCCGGCCCAACGCGACTGAGCCTGATGCCGGCGCATCCGATCGATCAGCCAGCGGTCTCGATAGTCTGTTTCTCCGGAGCAGCGCAGCCACCTTCGCCAGCTTTGGTCGGCTCCATCATCAGAGCGTTGTTGAAGCGGTTGAAATAGTTGAAAAGCCCGATGGCGCAGAGCAGTTCCACAATCTCGCCTTCTGAATAGAAGCTGCGCAATTCGGCAAACTGTGCGTCAGAGACGGCATGGGCGTCGCGGGTGACGGTTTCGGCAAGGCGCAGTGCCGCCTTTTCCGCCGGGGTGAAGTCGTCCCGCTTTTGCCACTCGGAGAGATGCGCAAGCTGGTCGTCGGACCAGCCAAGACCCTTCGCCAGAATGGTGTGGCTGGCGAGGCAATAGGGCGTTTCGTTCACCTGGCTGGTTCGGACGATGATCAATTCCTTAAGCTTGGTCGAAACTGTGCCGGTGTTGAGCACCGCGCCGAAATGGGCCTGCATGGTGGCGAAGATTTCGGGCCGGTGCGCCATGACGCGAAACATGTTGGGCACGTTGCCGCGCTGGGCAAACGCCTTGTCGAACAAGGCTTTCAGATCGGAAGTCACTTCGCTGCGATCGAGCCTGGAAATGCGGGACATTGGGCCTCCTCGAAGGCTATGTCCATGGTAGCTGACGGCTGCCTCGCGGGTACCGTTGAACGTCAGCCGCATGCGCCGCGGGGTTTTGACGCGACTCGCTCAGTCTGCTAACTTTATAGAGGACAATTCACCGCCAGACACTCCTCAGTAGCTCAATGGCAGAGCATTCGGCTGTTAACCGAAGGGTTGTAGGTTCGAGTCCTACCTGAGGAGCCAGAACTATCTATCTATCTGATATTCCAGCCACTTTCGTCCAATCCCTAAATTTTGTACTGCTTTTGTACTGCCAGGGGACATCTCCCACTGGGCTTTTGCCTCGTGCGACGGTATTAAAGCCAGAGGCCGGATGAGGTCGTGGAATAGATGTGCGTTGCCGACAAGAATGGAAGCGATGAGCTTCGCCTCGGCGCCCTGATGCTGCACTTCGGTCATGGCTGGATATTCGTCTCCGGCGCGCTCTGACACTCAGGAATTCTCAATGAGCCAACCTGGCGAGAAGTGCATTGTACTTATAGTTGGAGTCCGGGCGAGACAGGGGTTAAACGGACCCTAAAAAACTCCGCGTGGGGCGAGCATCCTCAGGATGCGTTGCGATTTTCGTCTTGCGGTTGGGCAAGAGGAGTCTGTGCAGGAGCGAGGGTTTCAGAGTTGGTGGAAGAGTTTCAGGTGAAAGGACTCTTCCATCACGAGCAGCACGAGGGTGGCTACGCCGATCGCCAGCTGCCATTGCTCCATGCGCAACTTCTGCGGCTCCACCGGACCTTGCCTCCACTGCGACGATGGCCGCCTACGCAGGCGGCGGATCTGGAGGATCGCGACTAGATTGAGTAGCGTTCCGATGAGAGCGAGCAGGACCATCGGGATGCGAATCCAGTTGGCGTGCAAATGATCGATGAAGGCGGTTGCTTCGGCGGAGAGGGCCAGAGAACCAATACCAATCACGAGCCGCAAGCCGGACATTGCCATGAGGAGCGTGCAGACACTCTGCAGAAACGCGAACAGAAGACTGGACCAACCGAGCCAGGGGCGCGCGCGTGCGGTATGTTGTGCCGAAGGCGTGAAGGACTCATCGGCAGGAGACTGTGGCGAAGGAAGAGCGGACATGAGAAACAACTCCCGGGAGAGACGGGACGAAGGCGCCCGATACGCCAACAGTCTTGCACATCGGGGGGCAGGAGTTGTCACGGCGACGATATTCAACGGCTCGCACGGTGGGCGGAGGAAATCGCGTGTTGGTAGATTGGCCGTAACCTTCCAGGCGGCAGCGACTCCAATGGTTACGCATCTGTGGGGTTCCCGGAAATTCTCTGCAGCATTGCGCAAATCGCAATAAAGAAGGAGCAGTTATGTTGAATGTCGTGCGTCGTCTTATGACGACTACGGTGGCACTTTGTGTTGTCGTGCCAGTGATCGCAGCAGCGGCACAGGAACGTGCAGAAGAGATGGTGTTTGTAATGTCAAACAATGCTGAAAAGAATCAGGTGATCGCCTTCGAGCGTCAGGGCAATGGCACGTACTCTGAACAGAGACGCTTTGACACTCAGGGACGAGGCACGGGCGGCGTCAACGATCCCCTGGAGTCACAGGGCTCATTGACCCTGAGCCCCGACCATACCTTCCTCTATGCGGCCAATGCCGGAAGCGGCGACATCACGGTGTTTCGTGTGGTGGGCGACCAGCTCATCATCACCGATAAGGAGCCGTCGGGCGGCAGCCAGCCGGTTTCGCTTGCGCAGTGGGGCAACACGGTGTACGTACTGAATTCGGGCGGTGCGGGCAGCGTGGTAGCGTTCCATATAACTGCGTCCGGCCAACTGCAGCAGATTCCGAACTCGACTGCGTTTCTCTCCGCGAATGCTACGGGTGGCGCCTCGGTTTCGGTGAGCCCCAAAGGGCAGACGGTTGCGGTGGTGGAGCGCATCGCGAATAACATCGACACGTTCCACGTCAACGCGGACGGCACGCTCGGTCCGCTGGTTGTGAACACTAGCCCCGGATCAGGCGCGTTCTCGGGGCGATTCGCTCCCGACGGAAATCTGATCGTCTCGGAAACAGGAGCAGCGGACGCTGTGAACGGTTCGGCGATTTCCTCCTACACGGTTCTGGCGAACGGAACACTTTCGGCAATCAGCCAGAGCGTACCTACCGATGGCGCCGCGAACTGCTGGAATGCGATCAGCCCGGACGGCACGCACGTCTACGCCTCAAATGCGGGATCGTCGACCATTGCCGGATTCACGATCGGCAACAGTGGAACGTTGACGCCGATCGCCGGCACAATCGTCGGAACTAACCCCAGCGGAAGCACTAACCTCGACATCACTATCAGCGGCGACGGGAAGTTTCTGTATTCGCTGAACGGCGAAGTAGGAACTGTCGGTGTCTTTGCCATCGGCGCGGACGGTACTCTCGAAGAGGTGACGCAGATTGAGGGATTGCCCGCCGCCGTTGGATTCAACGGTATCGCGGTCCTCTGAGCAAAACACCGCGGGTTTGCGGGCCTCTCGGACGCAAATCCGCATTCCAACCGGCTTGGCCAGGAAGGAAAATTGAGAACGCGAAAAGTGACTGGCCGCGGCATAGCAGCCGACAGGCCCGCGAACACTTCCTCGCATATGCTGCTCCTTGGAACTTTGGAATCCGACCCAAGAACTCAATTTTGTGAAGAATAGATGCTCTCTACCATCGAGTCTCACGAGTGTTCCAATGTTATTTGTGAGCTGTCTGAAGCGTCTGGTGGCGGATCTGAGTTTGGACAAGGAGATGCAGAAGGCGGTGATCGCAAAAAACGGCCTGAGCTCGTAGACCGAAGGACGGATGCCAACTGGCTTCGCATGCAGTACGGAGCCAGTAAGCGCCGGGTGTGCGGGCTGGCGGTTAATCACTCGGAACTCGAAAACTTCTGCGGCGGGAATCGTCGAACTCGCAACATCCACATCATTTGTCGTCGGGGGCGGGGGTGAAGTCGGGCAGTATTCGCGCGGTTGATCGAAACACGCGATAGTTTGAGAATTCGATTTCGTTGAGCATGGTGGCGTAAGGCCCGTAGGTCAGGAAACTCTCATCCCACTCGGAAGTTTCTGCCACGGACCGGGCCCGCATCATCGAGATGCTTCGCACTGGGCAGACGTACTTCGTTCCACCAATGTCTACGGGGCCATATTCAATCATGATCCTGGACTGAGCAACCGGTGTGGTGGATTTGACGTCGGCTGACCATTCCAGTCGAACGACGGTTCCGCTCTGGGGATCAATTGCAATCTCTCCGTGATATCCGACGTAATGCAAAAAAGCACTGCGGCCATCGCCGTCGGGAAGGCAGCAAGCTTTGGCCTGGTACTGCGAAGCCTCCGAGGGAACGGCATAGCGAAACACGGCAACCGGGCCGGACGCGCTCTGTTCCCAGCGAACCCAGGCCATGTCTGTGTGGCGCTGAATCGCATCCCGCAATCCAGCGAGTACGGGCCCGAAAGTCCCATAGGTGGCCAATTGCGGATCCTCCGCATTCTCCCTGCGGCCGCGAGGCTTGACGGGTTCCGCGACCTCAGAGCCGTTACGGTAATAGAGCGTCGCGCTCAGAGTGTCTGTGACGTGGAGAGGTCGGGTCCAGGTGTCGATCGAACCGTTCGCAAGTTGCGGAGTCTCCTGATAGCGCACCGTAGTTTGACGGGCAATATAATTTGGCAGTTTGTGAATGGTCATGCTCAAATACTCGGCGGTCAGCGACAGCATGCGGCGCCGCGCATCGGGTTCAGGGGGCGCGGCGGTGGGGATCTCATCCGCCGGCGGATCGAGGAATACCGATGCGTCGGCCAGGATTCTCAAGGCCTCTCGCGTGCGCTTGCCCCGCGCCGCTGATACCAGGGCAGAAGCCTTCGTCTTGCTGAGCCGTTCGGATAGTTCCAAGGCCGCAAGCTGCCGAGCGAACTCTGCATCCGATGAGGAGCGGTCCGCTGCCAGCATCTGCTCCAGTTGCTTCACGGTCACGAAACGCGCGGCGGGATAACGATCCACGGCGTACCACGCGTGATCGTAATAGCCGGCAGTCGTGCGAGCGGTAAGTCCGGGCTTGTTCACCAGCACCTTCAGGTCGTGATACTCGTTCGCCGAATCGGCATGAGCGGGGTCGAACGTGAGCGTATAAAACGTGTCGGCGTCGCGGACGCAGTTCTCGATCTGCTGCATAATGTCAAAGCTGGCATCCATCGCGAGGCCGCCGCTTTCGGCAGCGAGTTCCTTCCTGTCCCAACTCATGTAGATTGCTTTTGGAGGCGGGGCTCCCACCCCGCTGAAGTACTGCTCGGACATTTGGGAACGCGGATCGTTTTCTCCAACGGCAAAGCTGTAGAAGGCGATGCGCGCCTCTCGTAGGAGGGTTGAAAACCAAACACGCGTCGCGATGTCGTCCTCCTGCTTCGCTTTGCTCGCATCGTATAGGCCTCGTCCGACGCTCGATTCTGGACCCACCCAGACGAGGAGTTTCCGCCCCGGCCTGCGCCGCTCGTTTGCTGCAATCTCGGCAATGGACTTCAACGTCGACATTGAATGGGCATCCTGCGGCGCAACTGGGGCGTTTATCTCTGTAGTCGACGGGCGCGCGGCAAAGGGGCGAATCAATTTCAACTGGTTACGAAGGATGTCGTCCGCCATGGCGTTGCCGTCACCCTCAGGATGCGCAACGGTCCACAGGCCTCTGTCGTCGATCAGATAGACGGACACGGGCCTCGTGAAATGGCCCCCATTCTTGCGCAGGTAGCGCTGGACGGCGACGGTCTCATCGCGAGCCACATCAGTCGGCAGCCGATCCAGATCGATCACGTCGATGACCAGGATGAGCCGAGAAGGCGGGTCCGGCCTTTCGGAGGTCCTATTGGATGCATGGAACGTCAGAATCTTTTCCGGGTTTCCATTGTCCAGAAGCGTGAAATCTTCAAGGCGCAACCCCGAAACCGGCCTTCCGGATGAATCCATAACCACGGTATCCAGATGGATCAGGCCTCCAGCCTCATCCGTCGTGATCGATGTTGCCGCCCCGTGCTGCACCGCGGTATTAGCGGCACGCGGTTCCTGCGGCGGGAGCGCGAGCGTCGTTAGTAAGAAGGCCAGAAATATGCACGCGCAGGATGATCTCGTCATCTCGGCCGACAATCCAATGTTGTCCCTTTCGTCGCAGGAAGTATACATCCGGATTCTGTCGCGGCTTCGTGGCTTGCTTTGCCGCCGGTTTCAGAAGTTGAAGCGTACCACAGGTGGTTTTCGCGACCGCTAAAGAGTGCCACCAGGTCGAGCCACTCGTCGACCCCCACTCGCATTCATTTTTAAGCTGCGCGGGAAGATGTTGCTCGGCGCTGCCATCAGCTTCATGTAGCGCTTCTGGAGGCGATTCTGCGCCTTCCATGCAATGTCGGTGATCTTTGAATGCTGCGCGGTAGTTTCCCACCAGTTGCTTCGTGGTGGATGGGACGCTGGGTTGGTGATGAGACTGAGGATGTGTAAAAGCAGAACCTTCACTTCGCCCGGCTTTGCTACGCCCTCCTTAAAATCCCAAGCGCTCAGTTCCTTAGGGCGCCTCAGCCGTTTTCCATTGCTGTTTGGATGCGACGGTTTTCATCGGTTGCGGCGGAACGCGGCGGATTACGATCTCGAGGTTGACTGCGGCATCTTCCGTTTCAGCTCTCACCGTTGAGGGAGCCGATACTGTCTCGTACACACCGTTGGTAATGAACTCCTCTGGCACAACACTCAGCGGAAAAGGCCCATGCCTTCCCATGCGCACCAGGAAGGCGCCAGTGCTGTCGCTGTAGACCACTTCCTTGCCGATGTGCAGCGCCGCTCCCTCCACAGGATTGCCCTGGTCATCTTTCACAACGCCTTGCACCATGAACTTTGCGATCGAGAAAGTCTCAGAGTGCGCTGACATCATGCCCCTCATGCGATACATATAGGTGCTCATCCCGAACGTATAACGCAGGTGTCCAGTCGCGTCCACATTTGACGCGGCCGTAATCTGCATCGGGCCAATGACTCTCATAGAGGCGTTCAGTGCCAGTGCCTGCTCAAACGGATGATCGGGACGAAATGGCAGGTATACATTCTGGTAATCGGCTTGCAGCATCAGCCGATTGCTTGTGAAGTCCCCGCCAAAGGCAAACGTGGTCTGTCCGTTGGTTCGCGAAATCAGCTGAAGCAAGCTGAGGCGCGAAGAAAAGTTCTCCCGTATTGTTCCCGAAAGGATTGTACTGTTCGGTTGACCTTGCGACTTGCTCTGAAACCAGTTTTCGTTGACCTCGAGCAGTCGACCGAAGCGGCGGCCGACGTACAGATTCGTTCCCTGTGTGCTGAGTCCGGAGCTACTGGACGAAAAAAAACCGCTCCCGAAATAGAACCTCTCCACGTGGAAGTCGGTGGAGAGCTGGTTCACTGTGGCTTGCTGCATGGGTCCGCCTAGCGTCACCGGCTCCAGAAGGTTCTGGTGTCCGGCGGTGAGGCTGACAAACTGCAGCGGCCTGTACAGCATCTGCACATTCCCTTTGTCGACCTCAGAACTCAATGGACTGGCCAACGAGATTCGCTGGAACGAGTTACCGGCCAGCACATAGCTCGTCCTGAAAATGAGCTTCTGCGTCTCCGCGTCGAAGCTGGCGGCGAAATACTTCTGGTTGGAGCCAATGCCGGCTGTGAGCGAAGCTTTTACATATCGGTTCGGCTGATATTCCAGCCCCTGCAGAAAAGTTTGTCGGCGCGAAACAATGTTCCGCGAAAAGAATTTGAAATGATCACCCATCGTCCGTTCGTAGAACAACATTCCGACAGGATCATCGCTCGTGGCCGCGTTGAACAGACCCGTGCCCAGCCACGTCGAGGTCGTTCCAGCAAAGGCGTAATACTTTCTAACGCCGTCTTTATGGGTGACGCCGATCCCGCGCACGGAGAAATAGTGGCTGGCGTCGAAGACATCGGTAGGCAGGATAAACGGGATGGTCTCATCGCCGGTCAGCAGAGTAAAGCTCTGCAACTGGTAGCGGTTCTCGGCTCCGTAGCGCAGATGCCCTTCGAAATAGCCCAGGTCTATGTTCCCCTCATATTTAGGGGCCTTAAACTCGACCGATCCGCCCTGCGCATTGAGCATCGTCGAGGTTCCACCCTGCACGCGAAATACCTGTGCGTTCGCTCTCCCGGCTAGCGGCATCGCCAGCATCAGGAGCGCGCATTGGAATTGCGGGCGCATCGGGAAGCTCTAGGGCTTTTCCCCAGTGCTTTCTGTCACTGAGGTCAATCCTGAAGCTAATTCGAGATCGTTCTTAGTTTTGACCTGCAGCTTTTCTTCGATCTTAAAGTTTTCGAATTGGAAACTTACTTCCGTCGGATCAGTATCTCCCCCACCCTTTGCATCGAGCGGTACCTCAAGGATGCGCTTGCTGTGCGGGAAGATCGGGAACCCCGGAGCTTCCTGCTTCTTTCTTCCGCTAGCCAACTGGGTTTGCAGCACGCGCCCGAAGTTGTCGCCCGTGTTCTCGACCTCCAGAAGGACCTTGTTGTCAGCCGCATTGAGCTCCGCCCGCACAACGCGGACGTCTGCCTTCTCTGCCCTTTGCTTGGGCAGCAGATAGACGGTGTGGGGCAACTGCAGCCGCACATTCATTCCTTGCGCGGTGCGGAACGCGAATCCCGTGAACGATGCATAGATCACAAACCACGTTGGACTGGGCGGCGCACTCGCTTCGTAGAATACGTAGTACGTCTGCTGCGGCTGGATCCGAAAACTGGTCGCCGAGAGCTTCAAATGAATATTCGGGTCCAGAGGTCGGTAGCTGAGCTCACCCTTTTCCGAGACCGTAAAACTCTTTGCCTCGAGGACAACATTCAGCGGTGTGAGACTGTCGTTTACATACTCCACACGGCCCCTGGCAGGATTGCCGAGTTCGCTGATCACGGGACGCACCGTTTGGCTTACCGCGCCTGCACTAAGGGCAAGAGCAAAGATTCCACAGGTCAAAAGGCGAAATGATTTTCCAACCGAGCTTTCGAACATCTTCTTGCCTCGATGAGTCAGAACGCCTGAGCCTGGATGGTCAGCGTTCCTGTGTATACGCCAGCCTGCAAATTCGGCAGCGGCGTCAGATTTATGTTGAAAGTCATTACGTCACTATTCGTGCCGGTCTTGTTATATCCCCGAATCGGTACCGTCGATACCTGAAGTCCTGCGTTGGCTCCGCCAAAGACGACGCTATTCGTGAGGGCAGCAAATGCGCCCCCATTGTCCGATATCTGAAAATCGGCCGAGGGAATATTGTGCCCGGCACCATCGCTGAGCGCGGCCGTGGATGAACTGAAAAATGCGTAGAGTTTCAGGCTGTTCACGCTTGGCTTGAGGACCCATGTGGTAGTGGCCGTGATGCCCGTGCTCCCCGGATTGCTGGGGCTGCCACCGACTAGAGTGAAGTTCACCGCATTGCCAGACAGCGTGAGCGTGATGGAGTCCGAAAGAACCGCATTCAGCACAATTGGGCTTGCGCCCGAACTCCGCACCTGTGCCTGGACCGGCGCCCCAAACATCGCCGTAGCCAGAACCAGCGCTGCTATTGTTCCGAATTTCGTCTGCATCCGCATTGCGCGTTTCTTTCCTAAGACCGATCTGAGACATGGCTGGAGGGCGGGCGCACCGCGATTTCGCTGTTCCCGCCCCCTGCCGAATGCAATTTCTCTGCAGAGTCTACGGAGTGGCCTGTGCCTGGATGTTCAGCGTTCCGGTGTATATATTGGCAGGAAGCTGAGGTAGTGTGCCGCCAGTGAGGTTGATGTTGAAAGCCATGGCGTCAGTGCGGCTCGATGACCGATTCGCGCCCGTGATCGTCACATTCGCCAATTTGAGACCGGCATTTACGGCACCGAAAGCAACGGTATTGGTCAACGCGGTGGACGCGCCGGCATTATCCGCAATATAGAAGGCAGAAGACGGAATGTTGTCTCCCGCGCCGTCTGTCAAGGCCGCTGTCGCGCTGGTGAAATACGCATAGACGCCCACTGCGGTCCGGCCCGGAGCCAGCGTCCACGCTGTGGTGGCTGTGATGCCGGCAGAGCCGGCGTTGGTGGCGCTTCCGGCGCTTAACGCAAAGTTCACTGTGTTCGCCGAAAGAGTGAGGGTCAGTGATTCGGCTAAGGTGGCGTTCAAGGCAATTGTCTGCGCGCCTGAGTTCAGCTGCGCAGATGCCATCGAGGCCGGAAGTGTCATCGCGAAGCCGACCATTGCAGCCCAAAAGATTCTTCCTGTTTTCATCGTTCCTCCGAATGTAGGTATTAACCTTCAGTTCTTCGCTATTCGCGAAGGCCCGGCCGATGCATGGCATCTCGTGACCTTCGGCGAGTATGTGACGGCTATCACATACGTCAAACAGCACTTGCGTAATCAACACTCCTGTTTGGGCCCAAAATTCGAAAGGAAAATGGCTCGCGCAGTTTGATAATCCTCCCAGGTCGCGTGCATATTATTGATAATAAGATACTTACAATAAGACAGGCTGCCGATGACCTAAGGCTCCGCACCCAAGACCAAAGTAACCGTATCGTTGGTAACTCTAAGATATGGCCGCAGTTGTGCGAACTGCTTCTAATGAGTTTTGTGCTGCACTCGGAAGTGAGAATCTACAATTCTTGCCCACACATATCCACTGGGTCAGTAACGGAAAAAGTCGGCCAGTGCGATCTTCTGCCGCTGCCCATCTCATCTGTTGAATTTCAGACCGAGGCACTCATCGAGCCATTCAAGTCGACCATATTCTCGGCAAGTTGCCGAAAAACCGGCTACCCGGAGACTTGGATACTAGAGAGAACGCCCGTAACTAGTGAGCTGGCGCGTTGAACGTAGGCAGGCCATAGATATCCAGCCGAGCAGCACCGTTTTCCAATCGCAAATCCAGGCGGTGCAGTCCGCCGTCTTCCGCCGCGTCACTCGAGATATAACTCAGCACGTACTGATGCCAAATGATCTGGGAGATCTCGGTTGCTTGAGGAAGTACATCCTTGCCCGTGCGATCAAAGAACGACAATCCTCCACCCTTTTTGCTCAAGGCTTCAAGGATTCGTCTCTCCCTGGCTTCATTGCTCGGCGAGGATCGAGCGCCGGGTTGTTCGGGGAGAGTGTGGGTGTAAAGGATGGAGGTTGCAGGCGTCAGCATTGAGAGCGTGGCGCTTGAGAATTAGCGACCTTTGTTGTCAATAGGGTAATTGCCGGGTCGATCACCATTCACTCGGAACGTTCCTGATGATCATAAATGGATGAGCGCACAGCAGAACGAATTAGGATGCTGCAGTTTGCTGAAAGGGGCAATCGAAATAGCATGATGATCGGGATGGAACCGCGTTGAGCGCGTAACTGCTTGCACACTTCCAGTCCGCTCATCCGAGGCAGCGGCGATGGCCGCATCGAACCATTTTCATTCTGCGCGTGCGGTATACTTTTTCAGAGTTCGATTGTATTCAGCTTTCCTTTTAAACCCTTTGGGGTCGCACTTAGCCATCGTCGGTAGAGGATATTATTGTTTAACGAACGAGGATCAGACGTCGCGCATCGCGAGCCCTTACACACGCGCATCCAGTTTTTTTACTGGGGCATGTGGGCGCTAATGATTGGGTTGAGTTTGTACTTTGGGGCGATTCTGCTCTCTATCGTCCGCCTGCTACTGTTACATCGAAACCTCTTCGTCGATTTAATCGCAAGGCTCTTATGGACCAGCGGGTTTCCCACGACGATCGGTATCATCTTGATCGCGATCGATCTCGGTATCTATCTGCCCCTCAAGAGGCGAGGCGCTCGCGACCTTCGGCCGCACCTAGCCGAAGCGTCATTCATTACGGTTGCGTTAACTGCGTACAATGATGAATTAAGCATCGGCGCGGCAGTCCGGGACTTTATCTCCCATCCCAAAGTCAAGCGAGTCATCGTCGTCAGCAACAATAGTAAAGACCACACGATGGAATTCGCTGCGGAGGCGGGTGCGATTGCAGTTAACGAAGACCGCCAGGGATATGGCCGTTGCGTGTGCCGCTGCCTTGCGGAAGCAGCACAATGGGAAGACACAGATATAGTCGCGCTATGCGAAGGTGACATGACGTTTCGCGCTGCCGACCTGGACAAACTTATTGCTTACACGCCTCATGCCGACATCGTGAACGGCACGCGCATTGTCGAACAGTTGCGAGATTACGACACCCAACTTAGCACGTTCATGTATTATGGTAACTTCTTTGCAGGCAAGTTGCTCGAAATCAAACACTTAGGCCAAGGGACCTTCACCGACGTGGGAACTACCTACAAGTTAATGCGGCGCGAGGCCGTTGCCACACTTCTCTCCATCGTGAACCCGTCGATCAATCTTGAATTCAACGCTCACTTTCTCGATACTGCATTGAGGCATTCATTTTCAATCGTCGAGTGTCCGGTGACATTTCACGCTCGAATTGGAGTAAGCAAGGGAGGAAATGTTAACAACCTCCGCGCCCTGAAGGTTGGATTGCGCATGATCTGGGGACTCACATTTGGCTGGGGTTTGCTCGTATGACTACGGATGTCGGGTATCATCAAATCCGCTTCAATTTCGACGCCCGCCGGGAGACCCTCTGGCGTTCGTTGTTCAGATTCTACTTTAAACGCTGGATCCGTAAAGAAGACTGTGTGCTCGAGTTGGGAGCCGGTTACGGACACTTCATCAACAACGTCGAAGCACGCCGGCGCGTCGCCCTTGACGTTTGGCCAGAGTTGCCGAATTTCCTGCAGCCTGGTGTTGAGAGCCACGTAGGGAGCGTAACTGACCTGTCGTTCTTGGAGAATCGATCTGTAGATTTTGCATTTGCCAGCAACCTATTCGAACATATTACCAAGGACGATCTAGCTGACGTACTCCGTCAACTTGAGCCAAAGTTATCTAACCGCGGCCTGCTATGTCTGTTACAGCCCAATTATAAGTACGCATACAGGGAATACTTCGACGACTACACACACATTACGGTCTATTCCCACGTTACGATGTGCGATTTTCTTCAGACCTGTGGTTACGAGATAGTGGAGTGCAAACCGCGATTTACGCCTCTGACGGTAAAGAGCAAAGTTAAGATAGCTTCTCTACTAATATGGCTTTACTTGAAATCGCCAATCAAGCCACTGGGGAAACAAATGCTGATCGTCGCGCGCCCGCGCAAGAACGCCGCTCCAACAGAAGCTTCGTCGCGGTAAGCTGCTATGCAGCAGGCATGTTATTTTCGCTTGTAAAGCCAGAACCAATCGGATTCGGCAGCGAGTCGAAATCGTTGTTGCAACGCCGGGACATATATCTTATAGAATCCGTCGATATAGCTAGGCATCTGCGCTGGGCGCTTGGGCAGCATGACGACGGTGGCGTCTCCAAAGTAAGCGTCAAACGAGGGCCCGAACTTTTCGCTGAATGTGTAGTTGAATGAGGTGGAGGCGATGCCTCCGCGCGGGGGCGGCCAGCCCAACGCATACGGAAAAGGATTCTGCATATCCATAGTCAGCACTCTATCGGCTGGATTGCAGTTTTTTCGCAGCAGCGCGGTTCCGTCGTTCACATACTTCGTATACAGGCTGCCATTGGAAATCAGGGATGGTGTCTCATGGCGCTGGTCGCATAGGATCAGCGCAGCAAGACGAGGCTCGGTGAAACGTACGGAACATGAGCCGAAGGCCGAGGGGTTGCTCTTTCGCACGGCTCCAGCAGCGAGGCCCTCAGCATCTGAACAGAATTGGGGTAGAAAGAGCAGGCCGCAGAGAAGCAATACCGACACGTAATAAGGCAAGTGACGATCAGGCGCATCAGCGGGCAAGTCTTTTCTGGAATAGGCCAGCCGATTCCCGACCAGGAGCGCGAACATCGGCATAAGTGGCATCGCATAGCCTTGTTGATTGGTCGTCAGAATCGCTGCATCCGCGAAGAAGAAGAGAATCGCTAAAGCCGGAAGATACAGATCCCCGAGCCATTCCCGTCGACTTGGTTTTAGAAATGATGCCGCCACGGCAAGGGAAAGTGCACCGAGCAACGGCGAAAGTGTTCCCATGATTTCCCAGAACGACATACTGGGAGAAAAGCTGAGTGAACGCGCGCCTGCGGCCATGCGAAATGCATGAATCACCGCTCCCACTTCGAACCGAAGATACGCGATTCCCGCAAAGCTGATTACAGCAAAACCCGCGATAATTGCCAGCGCCCTGCGAAGGCCGGTGCGCAAGAGCGCGAACGATGCAACGATCAGTCCCGCTGCGATCAGAAAGTAGCTCGCTTTCAGGAAGAGTTCGAGCCCGGCTGCGGCCCCCGTCGAAAAGCCACCGATCCACGCTTCCCAATTAATGTCTTCCGTTTCCAGCCGTTGAAAACACTCCAGAATCACGACCGCAAGAAGGGCATAGCCTAGCCGGTTATAGCTCATCGCGTGCGCAGACAGCATCGGCTGAAAACCCAAAGGGTATGGAGCACAGATCAAAAGCGCCGAATATAGAGCCAGAATGGCGCGGGGCGCCGGGGCCATCCTATTACGCCCGATGAAATAGATCCACAACCCGATCAAAAGGGCGGCAACCGCAGTGCCATATCCAAGACCATTCGCGGATTCGTGGCCCAGCTTGAGCCCTAACGCGGTAACCAGAAACGAAACCGGTCCCCATGGGCTCCAGAAATCCAGGTGCGGCACTTGGCCGCACAACGCGTGCCAGCCGTTCTCCAGCACGAAGAAATCATCATGACCGAAAGCCATGGTCGGCACCGCCCCGATGTAGACGGTAATTCCACAGATTGCGATCAGGCCGATGAAGAAAAACAACCTGGCTCTGGAATTATCTTTGCCAAGCCCGCACCACATGGATAGGAACCGACCAAACAGGTTTTCAATCAAAGCCAAACTGTCCCTCCAGGTTGTTGTAATCCCCAGCAACTGATTCTCTGAGGTGCCTCACGACGGGAACTCATCGCGGCCTGCCAATGCAAAGGTCTCAATTCCAAATGCTGCCAAGTTTGACTGGTGTGTCTACAGGTTCATTGTGGACGAGGTAGGAATCGAAGCTGCAACCTGTCGGTTAAGAGGCGAATGCTCTGCCAGTTGAGTATGGGACCAATTATCTAAATTCGCCGTGTGGGCCGGCCGAATGAAAATCTCACTGACCTTTGGAAAATATAACACGGTGCCAGGAGGGACTCCAAAGGCATCCCTGTCGTGCACAACGCTCTTCTGTCACTTCGTTTTCTCATTGAATTTGCTTTCGGTCGGATCGTGGGCTGGTCGATGTACGGTCCCCTGCCATGCAAGCGAAGAGTGGAAGTGGCGGATCAGTAGTGGAAGCAACACAGCCGCTAGAGCCTTCGATGTGAAATGTCGCGTGGGCAGCGTGGCGATCACTGTTTGAGTCTCTCCGCTATTCTCCCTTCCACTTCAGTTTGAGCGCGCCGCCTGCGTCAAACCAGAATTGGCGTTGCATGAAGCCGAGTCCGAAGAGCGCCAGGTTCTGGTCGTAATATTTGGCCGGCGCGCCTAAGAGGCCGGTCTGGGGTTTCAGATCGGATCGGATCCGCAACATCTGCTGATCACGAATCTGGTTTTCGCCGAGAGCAGAGGCGTAAGGCAGCAGGGCACCAGAGAATCCCACGGGCCCATTCGGATCTTCAATGGTCCCGTCCGGCCTCACCTTGGCAGGAGGAACGGCATTGACGTGGAGATAATTCTGCATGCCAGCGATCGATTTCAATATAGCGTCCCGATGCGACGTGGACCCATCGAGCATGCCGGCCCACAGATAAACGCGAATTGCGTCGTAGCTTCCGATCGTTGGAGTGGACGGGGGCGTCGCATCCGATTTGTAGTCGATCCAATCGGACGCAAATCCATGCGGCGAGGAATCGCTAATCAGAGCCGGGACCGACTCCGCCACTTTTTGCCATGGGCCTTCGGGTAGCAATTGACCGAGTCGAAGAACGAGTTGCGGAGGCACATAGCTGGCGTTCAACCGGTACGAATTCCCGTGCTGGAAACCTGTCGAGCCCGGCGCAAGAGTAGTGCCAAGGCCCGGCACGTCGATGACTTCTTCCGAGGCGATGCGGCGCGCCAACGCAGTGCCGAGTTGCGTATAACGCGGTTCATTCCAGGCCTTGCCGGCCTCAAGCAAGGTGTATGCCATCCAGAGATCCGCGTCAGCCGCAGAATTTTTATCCAGCACGCCCCACTGGTTGTCTTTGCCGTGGCCCCATAGCCACGCGGGCAGATGACCGGAAAGATCATTCTCGGCCAGGTTTTGCTCTGTCCAATGAAGCAGTCCATCGAAGTGTTGACGATCATTCGCGACAAGGGCAAAGAACATCCCGTATGCCTGCCCCTCCGACGTAGTGCGGTCGCCCGCGTCGTGATCAATCACGCGCATTTGATTGTCCATAAAGCCGGTAACGTAGCTCTTCCACAGCGATGGCCAATCTTGTGCGGCACAAACTCCCGGGATGAGGGAAACGAGAAATATAGTGAGAATTCGTTTTAGGCTCATGTCTCCGTCTTTCTATTTTATTTTCTTACGTTTGTAGAGTCAGACCGGAATTGCAGAATTAGATGCCCGCTTGGAGGAGGCGGTTTTCTGATTGAGTGTGACCGCACTTGTATCCCGCTATGTTGGAGACTCCTCGAAACTTATTTGTGCGGGTTTTGAAGAGGCAATGCGAGTGCAACCAAATTGGCGGCTGGCGCACCAAAACATACAGTTTACGAGGAAAGAAATTAACCGTGTGAAGCGCCAAGAACGCTGTAACAGTTTGTCGTGATTTCGCTGAGAGTCTTGCACGAATTTTGCCGAAACATAATCACACGAGAGTTGTGATGAATCGACCGCCCAGTTGCCAGGCACCGAGCGACTCACAACGTGACTTTTTCCGTCACTTGCGGTTGACGTGTCCGAGCTTCGTTTCGTGATCCCTGGGTTGAGGTGGCCCGCATGATCGAATCTGCTTCTAATTCGAGGCGCTCTGCGCGCTTCGGATCGGTTGTATTGGGACTATTGGCTTTGGCGGCAGCCGCAATATTGGTTCCGCTGCTCATTCTTCCACTGGCCTGGAAGGAACAAGCCATTCTTGGCGCGATGCTGATCGTGATCGCAATCTTTTTGAACACGATCTCGCGTTCATTGGCAGTGACCGTTCTGCTGATGACAATCTCTGTGTTCAGCACTTTGCGTTACGGCTATTGGCGTGTGATTCAAACCTGGGAAGGAGTTACGAGTGCGGGCCACATTCACCGTTGGGACAGTGCTTACGTGGTACTGCTGCTGGCCGCTGAATTCTTTGCATTCGCCACGCTGATTCTTGGATACTTCCAGACCCTGCGGCCACTGAAACGGCCACCGCTGCCGCTTGATGGCGACCGCGCCAACTGGCCCACCGTTGATGTGCTCGTGCCCACCTACAACGAACCTCTCCACGTGGTGCAGCCTACGGTTATCGCGGCCCTGGCAATGGATTATCCAGCCACAAAGATGAGAGTGCTTTTGCTCGATGATGGACGCCGCGAGGAGTTTCTCGATTTTGCGAAGCAAGTTGGAGCGGAGTACGTTACGCGCGACAACAATGCGCATGCCAAGGCCGGAAACATCAATCACGCACTCAAGCGGCTCCGCGGTGAATTCGTTGCCATCTTCGATTGCGATCATGTGCCTATGCGCTCATTTCTGCAAATGACGTTGGGATGGTTTCTTCGCGATAAGAATCTCGGCTTAGTACAGACTCCCCATCAGTTTTATTCTCCCGATCCGTTCGAGCGAAATCTAGGACAGTTCCGCAGAGTGCCCAACGAAGGCGAATTGTTCCACCGCCTGCTGCAGGATGGGAACGATCTGTGGAATGCGAGCTTTTTCTGCGGTTCATGCGCGGTGTTGCGGCGCAGCGCCCTGGACGAGATTGGCGGAATTGCGGTGGAGACGGTGACCGAGGATGCGCATACCGCCCTCCGCATGCAGCGCATTGGCTGGAACACGGCCTATATCAATCTTCCGCTCGCCGCAGGGCTGGCGACCGAGAGCTTGGCCGCGCATATTGGTCAGCGCATTCGCTGGGCGCGCGGAATGACGCAGATTCTCAGGGTTGAAAAACCGTTCTTGGCGTCCGGCCTGACGTTTTCGCAGAGGCTTTGTTACTTCAATGCGACCACGCACTTTCTGTTTGGCGTCCCACGCCTGATCTTTCTCACCGTTCCGCTGGTCTATCTACTGTTTGGGAAAGTGAATATTTACGGCTATACATGGGCGATTTTGGCGTATGCCTTTCCTCATCTCATTCTTTCAAGCCTTACGAATTCGCGCATTCAGGGGCGCCATCGCTATTCGTTCTGGAACGAAATCTATGAGGTAGTACTCGCGCCATACATACTCTTTCCCACACTGCTTGCCCTTATCAATCCGAAACTTGGAAAGTTCAACGTTACGAGCAAGGGCGGAATTATCCGGCGCTCCTATTTCGACCGGCGAATCGCTCTGCCATACTTACTGCTGCTGGGGTTGAATGTGGCCGGACTTGTGATGGCCGAGCGCCGCTATGTTGCCGATCCTGCTCATCGAGACACCATCATCATGAATGCCGCGTGGACGTTGTACAGCACGATGATCCTCGCCGTGGCAGCCTCCGTAGCGTGGGAGAAGCGTAATTTGCGCTCGGGCGCTAGTCTGCGTGCCGACCTGCCTGCGACGTTGAAACTCGAAAGCGACCATGAAACAGAGGGCCTTCGACAAGCTGTCGGTTCCACTATCCTTTTGTCACGCCACAGTGCGACGGTAAGGCTTGACGCGCCGTTGGAACTCGCGCGGGGTGCGTCTATTGTGCTGATGCTTGGGGACCGAAGATTGAGCTGTGAGATTTCGGCGTTGATTGCACATTCTGCCGGCCGGAGCCAACACCTCTTTTTTCCCGATCTGAACGAAGAGCAGGAGCAACGCATCGATAGCATGATGCATAGACGGCGGAAAGCCTGGCGATCATTGCATAGTTCCGAACCAAACGATCGGCCATTACTCAGCTTGCTGCAGATTCTTCTCCTGGGGATACGGGGCTTGGCTCTTGTGCCGATTGGGCTGTTCATTCCTCCTCCGGCGGTTGAACCCGAGCCGATACTGGCAAAGCGGAAGAGTAGGGCCGTTCTGGTTCCGATTCTGTTCTTCGGATGTTTTCTCGTTCCCTCTCAGGTTCGTTCCGCGGAGCCTCAGCCCATGGGACAGAGCCTGAATTCAAATCACGCGAGCGGAGGCCAGCCGGCCAATTTTCACGACGAGTTTGAACTCGGAATCGCCGGCGAGGCGAAGACACTCTCACTGCAGGGCAGGGGCGCGTCGTTGAATTTCTTCTTCGGCGAACCGGTCACCAAGGTCACGACGGATGCAACTCTGAAGCTTCACTACGCCGCGCCGTACTTGCGTGCGAACGAGGCACGTCTCGAAGTGACTTTGAACGGAGCGGAAGTTGGCTCCATCGTTCTTCTCCCGGGATCGTCGCAAGAGACCGAATTCACTTTGCCTACTGATCTGCTGTCCAATGACAACGCGCTGATGTTTCAGCTTCAGGGAGTATGCTCTGCTTGCGGCGCGCAGCGCGCGCCATGGGTGACGCTCGATCCGGAAAGCACTGTGATCATGAGTGGAACCAGGCTCCCGCTGGCGAACGATTTCTCCTTGCTGCCTCTCCCGTTTTTTGACCCGTCCGGACTGAGATCGTGGAACCTGCCCGTGGTCTTCGGCGATGCGCCGGATAACATCGCCATGCAAAGTGCAGCACTCGTCTCGTCATGGTTTGGCGTGCTTTCAGACGTTCGCGGTGTGCACCTTCCCGTGAGCGTTGGAGAATTTCCGAATGGAAACGCCGTCGTATTTGCGGTGCGCAATTCGAAGCTTCTTGCTGGATTGTCGTTGCCGTCGGGCCCGGGTCCGCTGCTTGCGATGCGAGACAATCCTCACGATCCCTATGGCAAGTTGCTCATCGTCACCGGTGATCAACCCGAGGACCTGCTCGAGGCCGCTCGGGCACTGACCAGTGCCACGTGGATGCCGCACGTCGACAGTATCCGTCCCAACGCCGCCCTTGCAACTGCAGCACGGCAGGCGTATGACGCCCCGCGATGGTTGCAGGCGGACCAGCCTTCGGCGATCGGCGCCTACACGACGGACGAGCGTCTGAAGTTGCAGGGAACCGGAACGATCAATCTGTATTTCCGTCTTCCGCCCGATCTGTTCTTGCGTGCCCGACAATCTGTTCCGCTTCTTCTAAAGTACGAGTACAGTGGAGTGCCCGAAGGGTCTCGTGCCGCACTGCATGTGCGCCTGAACGGCAGCGACATCGATAGCATTCAGCTGAAGCCTGCACCGGCTGCGGCCGAGCATTCCGAGGTTGTCCGCCTTCCCACAGGTAGTCTGCTGGAATACACCAATACGCTCACAATCGACTTCTACTTTGAGCACAATCCTCCACCGGCGAGCGTGCGTCAGACCTTCGCAATCCGTCGAGATTCGTCGCTCGATCTGCGTGGTATTCCGCACTCCGTGGTGCTTCCGCGCCTGGAGCTTTTTGCGGATGCGGGTTATCCCTTCACGGAATGGGCCGACCTCAGCAGGGCGGCGGTGATCATGCCGGCCGCTCCAAGTCTAGCTGAATACGAGACGCTTCTGGATATGGCGGGATTCTTTGGAGCCCAGACAGGAGCGCTGGCGACAGGGCTCACGATTTCCGGTACCGGTAATTTGGATCGGGTGCAGGATAAGGATCTTGTGCTGATTGGAACGCCTGATTCGCAGCCGCTGTTCTCGGAGTGGGCGGGCAGGATGCCGCTGGAACTGGCTGGACAGGTTCTGCGCGTGAATCAAACTGAAATGTCGACGCGGTTGCTGCATCCGGAATGGCCGTTTCGCGTGTATGATGGCGGCCGTCTGAGGCGTTTAATTGGCGGCGGAGCGAGCCCGGACCTACTGATTGAAAGCATCGTATCGCCGCTTCGCGCGGACCGCGTGGTGGTCGCGATTGATCCCAGTGGTTCCGACGCAATCGACGCCGTTCGTGCGCTTTTTACACCGTCGGAACGGCAGGGGCCCGTCTACGGCGGTGTGGCTGTATCGCGAAATGGACGCTTTGAATCTTTCCTTGTTGGGACGCTGGCATACCACGCCGGCGAACTGGACCGCTATCAATACACCACGGTCCTATTGATCGAATACTACTGGCTCATACCTATGTTGGTCTTATTGCTTGCATTGCTGATTGTTGCCTGGGTTCGCTGGACTACCGAACGCGTTGCCGAAGAACGTCTGGCAGCGTCGGAAACCTAACCGAGGCTAATTGCAATGACAAAAACTACACGTATTCATTTCCTGTTGGTATTGATGTTGCTGGTTGCTGCGCTCGCGCAATCACAAACACAAGGTGGAGTGGACATTCTCCTTGCCAAGGCGCGTTCACTCGAAGCGCGAGGCCGCATTGATCTGGCGGTTCAGAACTGGCAGAAGGTTCTGCTCGTGAATCCCAATCAGACTGAGGCTCTTGCCGGCCTTGCCCGAAGCGCCAAAGAGAACGGTAAGGCTGACGAGGAGCGCGCTTACCTCGATCGCCTGCGCAAGATCAATCCTCACGATCCGCAGATTGCAGCAGTCGAGAAGCTGCGCGTGTTCACGCCAGAGGATAGGAATCGCCTCGACGAGGCCGGGCGGTTGGCGATGCAGCACAAGCCTGACGAAGCAATGAAGATCTATCGTCAGGTTCTCGGCGACCAGCTTCCTCCTCCGGGCAAGTGGGCCGAACCGTTCTATGAGACTGAAGCGGCGAGTAGCGGAGGAAAAGAGGAAGCTATCTCCCAGTTGCGACAACTCTGCGCGCAGAATCCGGACCAGGAGGCATATCGCCTTTGGCTTGCGACGCTGCTGACTTACGATCCGAAGACGCGGATGGAAGGACTGCGAATGTTCGAGTCGATCAAAGACTCGGGCACGGTTGAGCAGGCGCGCGCTCCGTGGCGCCAGGCGTTGCTATGGGAGAAGGATAGCCTGGATGCACTGCCTGAGATCGAAGCGTATTTGCAGCACTATTCTGACCCCGACTTACAGCCGATTGCGGCAGCTCTTCGCGTCAAGCAGCAGCAGAACGTAGCTGATGCGGACAAAGAGCGCGGTTTCAAGGCGCTCCAGAGCAAAGATGTTGCAACCGCGGACGCAAGATTCTCAGAAGTGCTTCGCCAGTCGCCCAACGACGCGAACGCCATCACCGGACTTGGCTACGTTCGCCTCGACCAGAAGAGATTCAGCGAGGCACTGAGCCTGTTTGAACATGCGCGCACGCTCGCACCTCAGCGGCAGGACGTTCGAGATGGATACGACATGGCGCGATTCTTGCTGGCCATCCAGCGCGGAGCCTCCGCACAGCAACAGAATCAGCCGGAAGCCGCTATCGCGGCGTATCAAGAAGCTTTGAGTCTGCGGCCTTTGGACAACGGTGCTTTGCTGGGAATCGCAAATGCACTGGTGAAGGAGCGCAAGTTCGCAGACGCCGAAGCCAAGTTCCAGCAGGTGCTAAACCAGGCGCCGAACAACGCCGACGCAGTGGCTGGCTTGGGTTTTGTGCGATTGAACGAAGGTAAATTTGACGACGCTCAGAAACTGTTTGCGCAAGCGCGCAAGCTGAACCCTGCCCGAAAGGATGTCGACGAGGGTTATCAGAACGCGAAGTTCTGGGGAATCATGAACCAGGCGGCGACTGCGCTCAATCAGCGTCGGCCCAAAGATGCGGTCGCCGCATATCAGCAGGCGGTGCTGCTGAATCCCAATGACAAGGACGCGCAACAGGGGCTGGCAAATGCTTCAACGCAGGCGGGAAATTACACCGATGCGGCCAAAGCATACTATCGTCTGACTGCCGCGAATCCAAATGATGAATCAAGCTGGCTGGGACTGATTCAGGCGCAGATCGGAGAGAAGGCTCCGCAGGCTGCCATTTCAACGTCACAGCATATTCCGCCGGAAGTGAAGCAGCGGATGGAAGCACGCGCCGACTACCTCGCGGAAATGGCGCTCGTCTACTACGACGCGAATCAAATCACGGAAGGTGATCAAACGCTGCGCCGCGCCCTTGAAATCGCGAGGAACTCCGATACCACCGATGCACTGAGCCTGAGACTTCAAATTGCCGGCGCCTTCATGGATCAAGGCTCCGCCGGACGTGCCGCCGAAATCTTTCGGCAGGCCACACAATCGCATCCCGATAACGCGAACGGCTGGGAGGGATTGGTAGGAGCATACACACGTATGGGAAATCTCGCCCAGGCGATCACGGCTGTCCGCTCCATGCCCCAGAATGCATACGACGTTGCCGTGAAAGACTCGGGATTCCTGAACTCGGTGGCCGTTCTCTATTCGTCCCAGGGACAGTGTGAGCAGGCCGAGGATTTGCTGAACCGGTCGCTCGCTCTTGACCAGTCGCAGGGACGCCAACCCACCCAGGGCACGCAGCTCCAGCTCGCGGACATCATGATGCGCGAACATAACTATGGCCATGCGCGGGACCTGTATAGCCTCATCGTCGCCAGGAATGCGAATTCCACCGACGCCTGGCGGGGTTTTCTGGTTTCGCTTCACCAGCAGCACGACGACCGGACGCTGGTGTCGGAGACTCCGCACATCCCTGCCGATGTCCGCACCCAGCTTGAAGCTGATCCAAGCTTCCTGATCCTTGAGGCCAGCGCCCATCTTGTCGTTGGACAGTCTCAAGACGCTCTTCCGCTCTTGCAGGCGGCACGCTCGCGGTACACCGCTCAACACAAGAACCCGCCGGCCGATCTTGACATTCAACTCGCTTGGACGATGCTCTCTGTCTCTGTCGACGATCCGGGTCTCGGTGATCTTTTAAAGAATGCCAAAATGCGGACCGACCTTTCTTCGAGGCAGCGCGACGCGATTGAAGATATCTTTTCGACATGGAATGTCCGGCGAGCAGATCGGGCCTTCGACACCAAACCACAAGTCGCGATTTCGATTCTCACCGACGCCGGACAAGAGTATCCGGGTGATCGGAATATCCACGCTGCCCTTGCCGCGCTCTACATGAAGCGGCACGACAAACAGAAGGCACTCGAGGTCTTCCAAAGCTGGGGGATGGCCGGTGCGCAGGCGGGAGACTACCGGGTGGCTGCGGGGGCCGCTCTCTCCGCCCACAAATACGATCTAGCCCAGCAGTTCATGCACCAGGGGCTCGAGCGTTATCCGCACGACGCGGAGCTGATGCACATGACCGCTCGGGAAGATATCGCACGTGGCGATTACGACGAAGGTGAGCGCGAATTAAAGTCGGCTCTTGTAGCAGTCCGCGAGCCGGACTCATCGGATTCGCAGGCAACAAGCGTGGCCATGCGAAACCTGCAGCAGAAAGCGGAGGCGCCGAACTCTGCCCCTGCTCACGCCGATGCCAGCCAGGTGTCGTCGCAGTCCGCTGCAGCGGCTTGCAACCCCGATACGGCCCGCACAACCGCCAGCAACGCGCGCATCAGGCCAATCGCCATGGTATTCATGCTGCATGGTCAGAGTCCGGCGGGCCAGGACAATGGTCAGACTCCAACCGGCCAGCAAAGCCCCGGTCAGAATGCAACCAGCCCGGCAAGCACCTCAGCCCAAGCCCAGAAACAGCAGCAGGAAGCAGAAATGGAGGATGAGGTCGAGGTGGTGGACAATCGCAATACGCCTCTGATCAACACCGGGGCGATAGGTACCGGACGGGTGGGAGATCCGGGATTCGATCGGCTGATCATCGACGACAACCTGCTTGGCGGGGCGTATACAGCTTCAAACAAAGTGCGACTCGGCATAGAGGGCCACGGGGTCTATGCATACAGCGGCACTCCAGACGGAAGCTCGACGTTGATGTTCGGTACGCTCCCGGCGGGAGCGCTGTTCGGCACACAATCCAAGATCGGCTACAGCGGCATCGCGCAGTTATCGACCAATTCCTTCGGGATGGAGGTGGGAACCACGCCGCAGGGCTTCGCCGTTCACAACATTATTGGTGGCTTGCGATATCAGCCGCTGAATAAATGGTTCACGCTTCTCGGGGTTCGCGACAGCGTCAAGGACAGTTTGCTGTCCTATGCGGGCTCACGCGATCCGGGTACCGGCCTTCGATGGGGAGGTGTTATCGCCAACACCGGTACCGTAAAATTCGAATCTGCTCCTTCGTCCAACGTCCGCTATAAAACCATCGGCGAATACGCTTCCGGCAGCTACTCGTTCATTCAGGGATTGCACGTGCCCGACAACTGGAGCGTGATGGGTAACGCCGGATTGTATTGGCAAGTGTTGCAAGGCCTGACCGTGGGCGCAAATGTCACGGGTATGCACTATAACAGGAATTTGAATTTCTTCTCGTTCGGACAGGGAGGATACTTCAGCCCGCAGCAGTACTACCTGGCGTCGATACCAATTTCGTGGTATTCCCGCCACGCACGCTTCGAGTACCAGGTCAAATTCAGCGGAGGAATTCAGTACCTGCATCAGGACGCGTCGCCATTCTATCCAGTGTTACCAGGCTCCGCAGTTGTTACTCAGGGCACTTATGCCTCGAGCAGCAGCACTGCGCCGAACTATGACGCGGATATTCGGATGGGATATCGCCTGTCTGAGCACGTGTATCTTGATACTTTCGCGACCGCCAATAATGCCAACAACTACTACACGCAGAGCGTAGGATTCAATCTGCGGTTCATGCTCAATCGCATTCCGACCGACACAGGTCTGCGCGTGAACTCAATCCCTGACTGGACGGGGAAACAACCGTTTGCGGTCCAATGATGCGTAATTCCGCTGCGATCGGCGCGTCGGAATAATGAATGGACGTAGGAGGCGAGTGGGGAACTTGCCTCCTGTCGTCAGGGCAGGATTACCAGTTCGGGCTTGCTGCCACCGCTCATGCCATAGACGGTGCCGGAGGTGAACGCACCTGCGTCGTACTTATAACATCCGGGATTCTTTGCCTGCACCGTAATCGGCTTCGCTCCGCCGCCGAGGATGGGATCATCAGGATCAAAAGGCGAATCTGTTCCGAACGAAATCGAGAAGCCTGTGTTCTTGCTCGAGGACATCCAGACAACCTTTGTGCCTGCCTTTACGCAGAAGAACTGATTGCTCTTCGCCTTCGGAATTCCCGGCTTGACGCTTGCGCCGTAGCTTGATCTCGTGACGTTGATAGTGCATGCAGTGGATGTTGAACCGCAGGTGTTATCTGCATTGCACATGTCTTCGGGCTTCGGCTCATCACAGATGTACTTAGTTTTTGCCTGGGAAAGGACGCCACCCAGCAAGAGGATAGAAGTTGCAATCGCAACACTCGAAAAACGAAGCTTTCTCATGATTCATACCTCAAAAAGAACTTTGAACCGCTGTTTCTGTTGAATCGGTGAGCGGGTTGCGACTATTTGTCATTCCCCGCCGGCCATACAATGATGTTGTTGAGTTTCCAGGGGTTCATTCTGAGATCCCACTGCGGATCGCCGTCCTTATTGATGGTGAGCTGGCTGGCCGGATACAAAACGCCGTCGCTCTTACCTTTGTCTTTATCGTTGATCCTTATCTCGCCCGCAGTCAGATTGAAGGATTGCGACGGAGTGTTCCAGTAAGCTTCTCCGAAAGCGATCTTGCGGTTGGTGACGAAACGGATGGTTCGCCCAGTGGGGGTTTTGATTTCATGGATGTAGGAGACATCGAATCCAAGGGTGCCTGGGATTGTGATCCGACCGACTGCTTTCATTTTTTCAAGCGCGCTGGCCAAGCCGTTGTTCTGGCCCTTCTGATAGGATTCGACCAGAATTTGCCGGTCTTCGGGAGTGGAATACTCGTAGACGATGAGCCTGACAGTGACGTTCTTCCCCAATTGGGTGCTCGTGCCATAAGCTTGAGCATCAATGGTTTCATACTTCGCGCGGGCAGATCCCGAGGCCGCTGTCATAGCCAAGATCGCTATTGCGGCAAAGCTCATTTTCAATTGTTTGGATATGTTTTTCACACTTCCTCCGTTTGAAGCCGTCGTAGTTGATAATTCCGAAGCGGCGCCTGGATGGCTGGCTTGTCGGTAATGAAGACGACAGATATCACGCTTGCCTCCAGGCAATCAACAAGCTAACAAGCCTCGAGTGTCAGAGGATACTGTCAAAATTACCAGCGCACGAGCCATGGTTCCAATCGGAGCGAACTGGCAAAAGTCGCAGTTTTTTCTCTCGTTGAGACAGATATGTAGCCGTCAGTCACGCGAATTGATCGACGCTGAATCCGAGCTGGTAATTCTCGCCATGAGCGAGCAGATCTTCCCATGTCACTTCGCGCTTCTGGTAGCCGGCCATGCGACCGAGCATGCAGCTGAGCGCGGTTTCGACGCCGTCGGCAATCTGGTTGTGCACGGGACCGGACACGATGCTGGCGATGAAAGCCCGTTCCTTGTCGCGATCGGCAAATTCCAGATTGTCGAGGAAGGCGCCGTTTGCCGCGAATTTTCCCGCACCGGGAGCAGCTGAAGCCGAATCCTGATATGTCCAGGCATTCGCGCCCGTGATGGCGATCGGACCGGAGTAGGGGCACGTCGCCGATCCGCTGGCGCCGAAGAGTTTGAGGCCGGCGTCGAAGACGTTGTCCGTACCGAACTGCGTCGACGCGAAAGAGAAGTGCACGTCGTCGGGATAGGTATAGACGACTTGGTAATTATCCCAGCAATTGCCGTAGTGGGTCAGCACGTTGCGGCCGCCTGTGGCCTCGGCCTTCAGCGGGTGCGCGCCAAGCATCCAGTTGCAGAGATCGATGATGTGAATGTTTTGCTCGACCAGGATGTCGCCGGAAAGTACACGATCCCAAAGCCAGTTACGCAGGCGGTACTCGTCCGGCCCTTCGCCTTCGCGCTTTTTCTCGGTCGATGCGGGCGCATCGTAATTGCCGGACACGGTTGCAATTTTTCCCAGCGCGCCGGACTTGAGTTTTTCCGCCAACGCCGCGATCGGCGGAGCGTTGCGGCACTGGAAGCCAACGTCGACGCTCTGATTCGGCTTCACGCGTTTGGCGATTTCAAGGGCATGCTGTGCCTGAGAGATATCGATGCCGACGGGCTTTTCACAATAAACATGCTTGCCGGACGCGACGGCAGTCTCAAGATGCTGAACGTGGAAGAACGGCGGTGTTGAGATCTGGATAAGGTCGATATCGGGCGAGTTGGCGAGTTGTTCATAGGCATGCGGGCCCTTGAAGAGCAACTTGCTGTCAATCGGCAGTTGTCCGAGCCTTGCGTTCAGCTTGTTGAAGTGATCCTGCCCGGCGGCGAGATTATCGGGGAATAGATCTGCGAGGGCGACAACGCGGGCCGAGGTGTTTTTCGCAAACGAGGTCGCGACACTGGTGCCGCGATTGCCGCAACCGAGAAGGCCGTGGCGTACTGCGGAATTAGCTTCGTACCCGAATACTGCGCGTGGATTGAGCAAGAGCATGCCTGAAACCACCCCCGATCCTGTCTGTAGAAACTCCCGACGATTCATGTGTCCTCGCGTTCCAAAAACAATATTGATATTCGCAAACCGGTCTGTTCGCGTCAGGCCAGCACTTCATCAAGAATGCGTTGCAGGTACATCTTTTCGCTCTTCACATCCTCAATCTGCTGTGGACCTGAGGTCTCACGCTCAATGGTGATGGCGCCGGTGTAGCCGAGCTTGTGCAGTTTGGTGAAGACGGTTTTGAAATCTACAAGCCCCTTGCCGATCAATACCTCTTCGCCCAGCTTGTTCGGATCAGTCGGCCACTTGCCGTCTTTTGCGTGGACGCTGCGGACGTGGGTGCCGATGATATCGACTGCGTCGACTGGATTCGCTTTGCCGTAGAGAATCAGATTTGCCGTATCCAATCCTACTGCCAGATTCGGAAGATTTGCGTCACGAATCATCCGCGACATGGTGGTCGGCGTCTCTTGTCCCGTCTCCATGAGAAAATATTGGCCGTTGCCATGGCAGTGCTCGGCCACGGTACGAATGGCGGCGACCGCCTGGGGATAAAGCGCATCGGTCGGATCCTCAGGGATGAATCCGCAGTGCGTCTGCACCTGCTTGATCCCGAGCAACTTCGCAAAGTCCGAGACTTGGCGAAGCGCGTCGATGCGCTCCGCGCGTGTCTTCGGGGGCACTACGCCGATTGTCGAAGGTCCCCGCAGGAAATTCCATTCGAGCGGACCCGGACCGACGACCTCAACCGCGGTCGCAACCAGCTGATATGTTCCCAGCAAATCTGAGATCTCTTTCGCAGCACCGGCCTTGAACTTGTTAATGTAGCCGTCGAGCGAGAGGAAGCAATTGCTGAAGCCCATATCGTGAACGCGCTTGATCTTGCCTTCGGCGTCGCCATAGGGGCTGATAAGCAGACCGAGCGCCATCGGCGGCAGTTTTGGAGTGTCGGGTTCGGCGAAAGAGGGAATTGGATGAAGGCCGGTTGAGATTGCGGTTGCAGATGCAGCAGCCAAAAATATACGGCGGTCCATGGAGTTCCTTTCAGCTTTGGCGGAAATCTCCGTTTTAAGTGACGTTTGAAATCTAAGCGTTACACCCATGTCTCTGCAAGCACATGCGAAATTGCGGTATTCTTGCCGCACTCAGAAAAAGAACGAGCAAATTGTCGAACATGATCGACTGAGAAAGTTATGCTACATCCAGAACGCGATGATTCATGGAAATCCCGTGGTGCAACCATGAGGTAGCAAAGAAGAGAACAAAGAGGATCTATTCGTTCCTGAACAGAATCACCAGTGCCCCTCCACGCCCCAGGAAGCTAGTATCCTTCCTTGAAGTTTAGGATAAGAGTTGCTGATGTCATTCGGAGTGAACGGGGCTCCGAACGTTTTTTTCAGTTCGGAGTGCGTGAGCGAAGAATCTGCTTTCAGACTTCCGTACTTATGCCAATCACTTCTGGCAAACCACACGTGGAACTCTTTTGAGATTGGTCGCTTTCGTTGCGAAAAACTTCTCTCGGCCCAAGCTACGCGGCTCCGTTCAACTCTGCCAGGATCTGGTAAACGGCTACGTCCGCCGCTTTCACCAGTTCCGGCGATAGGTCCATGGAGATCGACTGTCTGGGATCGATGGTGATCGCATACAAGACCACTTCCCGCTCGCCACCCTGCATGTAGAAGGCGTCGAGCAGGTCCTTCACGCCGATGTCGTGGGCGGTGAGGGTTGGGGGATAGTCGGCAGAGAAGCGGGGCGTCGTGCGCGTCACGGTGCCCGGAGGGTTTCCGTCATCCGTGGCGTCAATCAGGATTATGTGACCGGCATTTTGCAGCGGCTCCAGCAGAACGAATCCGCCGGTGCCGCCGTCGAGCGTCTCCACATTTGCAGGGAGCGGATGTTTTTCCAAGGCGCGCACTACATGAACACCGACACCCTCGTCGCCCATGATTATGTTGCCGAGCCCCAAGACTAGAGTCTTCTTCGTGTCCGTACTCACCAATACCTCACCCCACTAAGATCGATCCCTTGAAGAAGGTGAGCCGAAAGCGTCCTTACTCCCTACTTCCTATTTCATATTCTCTGTTGGTTTCACTCGGTCAAACTTCCATCCGCCCACAATCGAAGAGATGGTACCGCGCCCCTCAATGTAGTCGTGATAGAAAGCAAGATACACGTGAACGACGATGAATACGACAAAAAACCACAGGAAGAGGTGGTGCCAGTAGCGAACGCTCATCTCCCCGCCCATGAGCGGCACAATCCAGGTGAACATCCGGGGTATAAACGAATTGCTCATGCTGGAGTAGAGAGCAAACCCGGTGATTGACTGTGCCACGAACGCCAGGAATGTGAAGAAGTAGATGAACCCCGCCAGTGCATTGTGTCCGGTTGAAATGGGTCCATGCAGCTTCGTCTCGAACACGTCGGCCTTGATCACGTCGACAATCTCCTGACGCTGTGACTTCTTCAGAGGGAAGAACGAATTCCAGCGCGCATACTTGTTGCCGACAAAGCCCCAGTAAAGGCGGGCCAGAAAGTTGAAGACATACACATAGGCGCAGAGAAAGTGGATGAAGCGCACCCAGCCGAACCAGTACTGCTGATAGGCTTCGGCCGAATAGAACACGCGTTGCGGCGCCCCAATCAAATAGCCGGTGATGCAGAGCAGCACCAGTGCAACCGCATTGATCCAGTGGTATGCGCGAACCGGCAGTTCCCAGACATACACGCGCCGGTACTCTGCTGGATGATCGAGAGCTTTCGCCGGCTGGCCGGCCTTTTGAGGTGCAATCAAAGTGCTTGACATGCTCTAGCCCTCACTCGAACGAAATCTGGTGAAGGTGCCGACCCTGCGGATCGTACAGGTGCACGGCGCAGGCTAGACACGGGTCAAAGGAGTGAATCGTCCGGAGGATTTCAACTGGCTCGTCGAGTTTGGCCACCGGCGTTCCAATCAGAGCCGCTTCAAACGAAGAGCGCTGCTTCTTGGCGTCGCGCGGCGATCCATTCCAGGTGGTCGGCACCACGAGTTGATAGTTCTCGATTTTGCCGTCCTTGATCTTGATCCAGTGAGCAAGTGCACCGCGCGGGGCTTCGACTAGACCCACGCCCTCGGCTTCTTTCGGCCACGTGCTCGGATCCCATTTCTCGTTGTTGAAGGTCGAGGTCTCGCGGGTTTTAACGCGCTCTATCAGTTCTGCGTAGAACTCCTTCAGCCAGCCAACTTCTAATGCCGCCGAAAGTCCACGCGCCGCGGTCCGTCCAAGAGTCGAAAAGAGCGCGTCTGTCGGAACTCCGAGCTTGCCCAGCGTCGCACCGACCAGTTCCTTTACGTCGGCGCGACCGGAAGCATAGGCAACCAGGAGCCGCGCCAGCGGACCGACTTCCATCGGGTTGTCCTTCCACCGCGGGGTCTTCAGGAAGGAGTACTTCTCGTAGCCTTCCAGCGACTCGAACGGCGGCTGCGGTCCGGTGTATTTGATCTCCGTCTCGCCTTCCCATGGATGCAGGCTCACCTGGTCGCCGCCCGCATAGGTGTACCAGGACGAAGCGATATATTCCTTGATTTCCTGAGAATCCTTCGGATTGACCGGATAAACCTGGCTCAGGTCTCGGTTCAGTATCGCGCCGCGCGGATACTTGAACGACGCGGGCTCGTTGTAGCCCCTCGTTGGGTATTCTCCGTAGCTGAGATAGTTCTTCAGCCCGCCGCCCCACTTTGCCCAGTCCTTGTAGAACGAGGCCACCGTCAGCAGATCGGGAACGTATACCTGGTTCACAAATTCGTCGGCCTTCGAAATCAGACTGCCGACCAGGTTCAACCGCTCCATGTTGATGGCTGCCACTTCATCCACATTGATGGAGCAGGGAACTCCCCCCACCAGGTAATTCGGGTGCGGATTCTTGCCGCCAAATACAGCGTGGATCTTGACGACTTCTTTCTGCCACTCGAGCGCGTCCAGATAATGCGCCACGCCAATGAGGTTCACTTCCGGCGGAAGGTTGTAGGCCGGGTGCCCCCAGTATCCGTTGGCGAAGATGCCAAGGCCGGTGGCGGCGAATTGCTTGATCTTGTTCTGCACATCCGTGAAGTGCGCGGCTGTATTCTTGTCATAGCTTGAGTACGACTGCGCAATTTCGGCAGCCTTCTTCGGATCTGCCTTGAGCGCATTCACGATGTCTACCCAGTCCAGCGCATGCAAATGGTAGAAGTGCACCACGTGATCCTGCACATGCTGGGTTGCGGTCATGATGTTGCGAATCAGCTCTGCTGTCGGCGTCAATTGAATTCCCAGGGCATCCTCAACCGCGCGGCAGCTGGCCATGGCGTGCACGGTCGTGCACACGCCGCACACGCGCTCGGTAATTGCCCAGGCATCCCGAGGATCACGGCCGATGAGAATCTTTTCGAGCCCGCGAATCATGGTGCCAGAGCTGAATGCGTCGGTAATGACGCCGTTTTCCACCACTACTTCTACACGCAGGTGGCCTTCAATACGAGTTACGGGATCAACGACAATGCGAGTCATGGCCGCTTAGGACTCCTTCTGATCATCTGCGTGTACTTCCGCGATGACTTTCTGCTTTCTGATATTTGTAACCACGGCGTGAGTTGCAACTCCGGCCAGCGTGGCCGCTGCCAATACCGTTCCCACCGTGTCTGCCGTGCTCTCGATGCCGAATCCAGGGAACGATGAAAGATGCTGATAAAGCGGTCCGTTGTCCCAGAAGCCTTCTTCGCTGCAGCCGATGCAAGGATGGCCTGAACGAATCGGTGCGCTGGTGCCTTCATTCCATCCCACCACCGAGCAGGCGTTGTAAGTCACCGGCCCCTTGCAGCCCATCTTGTACAGGCAATATCCCTTGCGGGCGTTCTCGTCGTCGAAGGACTCCACGAAGAGTCCGGCATCGTAATTCGGCCTGCGAAAGCACGTGTCGTGTACGCGGCGGCCGTAGAATTCCTTCGGCCTGCCGAGGTTGTCGAGTGCCGGAAGCTGACCCAGCACCAGGACGTGCGTCACAATCGCCATCATTACGTCCGCAATCGGCGGGCACCCCGGAACGTTGATTACCGGCTTGTCCACCAGCTTGTGAATCGGCGTCGCTTGGGTCGGATTCGGCTTGGCAGCCTGCACGCAGCCATTGGAAGCGCAACTGCCCCAGGCAACAATGGCCGCCGCGTCTTTTGAAACTTCCTGCAGAATCGATTCGGCCGTCTTGCCGCCGATCATGCAGTAGACGCCGCCGTCCTTGGTAGGCACCGCGCCTTCCACGAGAACTATATATTTACCTTTATTGTTCTTGATGGTGTCGTTCAGGCTCTTTTCCGCCTGGAACCCCGACGCTGCCATCAGCGTCTCTGTGTAATTCAGCGAGAGCACATCGAGAAGAGCGTCTGCCACGATCGGGTGCGATGCGCGGATAAACGACTCGCTGCAGCAGGTGCACTCCTGAAAGTGCATCCACACCACAGCCGGCTTTTCTTTCTTCTCGAACGCCGATACCACCTGGGCCACGCCGCTCTTCGCAAAACCGGCAGCCGCCGCCGCTGCCGTGCAAAACTGCAGAAATTGTCTGCGGCTATATCCCTTTTGCTCCATCGACTGCCAAATCGTCTGCCCCATGCCTACCTCGCCTGCAATGCGTCAATCGCAATGCGTCATCCGCCGAGCATCACTTGCTGTACGGGTGCTGGATTCTCCTCAGGCTGATCCATGTCGCTCAGATCGCATCTGGAAGTCCAGCAAATGTAGGCACAGTACTTAGCTCGAAATACGATCGGCTGTGAGCGTCATCACAAGTGTTGCAGATCACGATCTAGAGCACTTCGCTGCCATGAGTGTGATGTCACTCACCTTTCAATCATTCAGAAATAGAAGAAAACAACTGCGTCGTGAATCGACGATCGTCAAGTTGCCTCTGGCAAACTGAGCCTCGCCTTTGAGTGCGATCACAGACCCATCGCGCAAAATCGCCGTAGATCCCGTGTGATTTTCATCACCTTTTGCGTGCGATAATAGCGGGGTTCGACATCGACGCATCGTTCAAGGAGGAATGCTATGCGCTTACGAATGCTCTTGGTGATCGCAGGATTTCTGGGTTTCTCCGCTGCCAACCAATTGGCCTCCGCCGCACCCAAATCGGCCCATGCCGATATCGTGAACGCACAGGGGGTGAAGATCGGAACTGCGAAGATCACTTCAACAGGCCAGGGTGTCAAAATCGAAGTCAAAGTCTCCCAACTTCCCCCCGGCGAGCACGGCATTCACATCCACAACGTGGGCAAATGCGACGGACCTGCCTTCACCACGGCCGGCGGTCACTTCAACCCGACGAGCGCCCATCACGGAATCCACAACACTCAGGATCCTCATCCGCACCTCGGCGATCTCATGAACCTTGTTGTGGACAAAAAGGGCGACGCCAAGGCGACTTTCGAGGCCAACGGCGTCACTCTCGGAGAAGACGCCAACTCGCTCTTCCACGATGGCGGTACGGCGCTAATCATCCATGCCAAGGCGGACGATCTGATGTCCGACCCCTCCGGCAACTCCGGCGATCGCATTGCATGCGGCGTAATCGAAAAGTAGCGGCGTTCTCGCGCTTCAGCGCTCTCGCGGCATGATCCTGACCGT